>Ga0207646_10002911_pt1 | contig 19865 bp, 25 predicted proteins | sample KBSK5502metaG_FD_184343 | JGI IMG/M metagenome (GOLD analysis project Ga0207646, IMG submission 184343) | Corn, switchgrass and miscanthus rhizosphere microbial communities from Kellogg Biological Station, Michigan, USA - KBS K5-50-2 metaG... | ecosystem: Host-associated > Plants > Roots >...
CCAGACGATCACGGTCAGCCCGGCGTCCCAGAGCTCGGCGAGCAAGACCTCGTCCACGAGCTGCATCTTCGGCAGGACGATCGTCGCGCCGCACGCACTGGCCCGCTCCGCGGCGCGCTCGGCCGAGTGCGAGAGGACCAGCCCACGGCTGAGCCCCGTCAGCTGCGCAAGCACGAGGTCGAGGAACGAGGTCACGATCAGATCGCCGTCGTGCGCCGCGAAATCGGAGAGCAGGTCCGCGAGCTCGTCGACGTCTCCGTCCTCCTTGAGCTCCACGTCCAGCGCGATCTTCCCGCGCGCGAGCTCCAAAGTATCTTCGAGCAACGGCGGCAGCACCCCGGCCAGATCCTCGATCTCCGAGCGGGTCAAACTCGCTACCGGTGCTCCGGCGACTTCCGCGTCATGGAAGACGATCAGCTCGCGGTCGCGCGTGCGCCGGACATCGAACTCGATCATGTCCGCGCCGAGCTCGACCGCCTGCTCGAAGGCGGCAAGCGAGTTCTCGGGGATATCCGCACCCCAGGCGCCCCGATGGGCGATAACGCTGGGCGGCAAGTGCGTTACGGCTCGTTGCGTTCTGCGACGACCACAGAGTCGGCGAGAATGCGCATGGCTACTCGATCTTCGAGTTTCACGTGAGCGCTCAGGCTGGACGATTCGACGAGCACCTTCTGATCGGGGTCCAGCGTGACTTCCAGCCGGACCGCGGATCCAAGGAAAGTCCGGTCAGTGACCGTTCCGGAGCCGGCCGAGTCAGGCACGATCTCGAGCGCCTCGGGACGTAGCAGTGCGTCGACCGACTCGCCGGGCTGTCGGCCGTCGGGGTTCAGCAGTGTCAGGCGTTGACCGAGCACCTGCACCTCGTTGTTGTCTCCGATGCGACCGGGCAGCCGGTTCATCGCACCGACGAACTCGGCCACGAACTGCGTGGCAGGGCGGCGGTAGACGTTCTCCGGCGTGTCGAGCTGCTCCAGCTGGCCGGCCCGCATCACGCCGACGCGATCCGCGATCGACAGGGCTTCGGACTGGTCGTGGGTGACGAACAGGGTGGTGATCCCGAGCCGCTGCTGCAGGCTGCGGATCTCGGCTCGCAGCTGGGTGCGGACGAGGGCGTCGAGCGCCGACAGCGGCTCGTCGAGCAGCAAGACCGTCGGCTCGATCGCGAGTGCACGGGCGATCGCCACGCGCTGCTGTTGCCCGCCGGAGAGCTCGTACGGATACCGCTTGGAGGTTTCCGAGAGTCCGACCAGCTCCAGCAGCTCATCGGCCCTCTGGAGGCGCTTCGCCTTGTTCTGATGCCGCATCCGCAGGCCGAAAGAGACGTTGGTGCGCACATCCATGTTGGGGAACAGGCTGTAGGCCTGGAACACCATCCCCATGTCGCGCTTGTTCGGAGGCACATCGGTGATGTCGCGGTCGTCGACCAGCACTCTGCCTGCATCCGGGCGGTCGAATCCGCCGAGGATCCTCAGCGCCGTCGTCTTGCCGCAGCCGGAAGGACCGAGCAGCGCGATCAATTCGCCGTCCTCGATCTCAAGGTCGAGGCCCGCAAGCGCGGTCACCCCCGGATAGATGCGTTGTACACCCTCGAAGCGGATCATCAGAGCAGCCTTGTCGCGCGGCTACCACGGCGGCGCTGTGCGAGGAACGACAGGGTGAAGAGGAGCAGGAACGTGAAGGCGAGGGTGAGCATCGAGAGCGCGACCGATGCCCCGGCCTGCTGCTGATGGTTGAGGACGATCAGCTCGACCGGGAAGGTCTGATACAGCAGGAGGGTCGCGATCACGACCTCGCCGAGACACAGTGCCACCGTCAGGAACATCGCTCCGAGGACGGCGGTCTGGACGTTCGGCAGCACGACCCGCGCGAGCGTCGAGGCCCAGGAGGCGCCGAGGTTCCGCGAGGCATCGACCAGTGTGTGGAGGTCGATCGCCCGCACCCCGGTGTCGATCGCGCGATACGTGAACGGCATCGCCAGCACGACATAGAAGGGAATCAACCCGCTCAGAGGGCTGTCGAACCCATGTTGGATCACCCACTGTGGCGCGTTGAGCTCGAACTGCTCCAGGCCGGCGGCCATCACGACCGGGGGGATCACGATCGGCAACAGCGTGACGACCTCCATGAAGGTCGTCGCCCGGGGCTTCTTCAGCCTGACCCAGACGACCGTCGGGAGCATCAGCAGGATCACGATCGCGCCGCTGATTGCGGCGATCTCCAGCGAGGTCACGAGCGGGGCGCGGACATCCTTGTTGTGGATGATCGTGCCGTAGTTCGCGAACCCGTAGCCGCCATTGTCCTGCTGCAGGCTGTACTTGAAGGCGGCCGCCAGCGGGACGAAGAAGAAGATCGCAGCAAGCACGAAGATCGTCACGCGCCAGATGCGCGGGCGCCCCCGTCGCCTGGGGACCGACTGCGGCGGCGGCTCCTCCATCATCTCGCCGATGAGCTCGGCCTGGCCGAACGGGCCCATCGAGCCGGACACGGTCATCGCAGCCACCTCCGGGCACGGCGCTGCACGAACCAGTAGCCGACCATGACGATCAGGACGACGACGATCATCTCCATGCCGAGCGTCAGGCCCGCTCGGTCGGCGCCGACGAGCACGTTGCCGTTGAGCGCGTTGTCGATCTGCGCCGGGACGATCGAAAGCGTGCTGCCGACGAGTGCCAGCGCTGTCGCATAGGCGGAGAACGCGTTGCCGAACAGAATCAGCGTGGCGCCGACGAAGGACGGAAGCAGCACCGGCACCGCCACATGTCGCAGGTAGCCGAACCTGCTGGCGCCGAGATTCAGCGCGGCCTCCTGCCATTCGGAGCGGAGACCTTCGAGCGCAGGGGTGATCAGGATGATCATCAGCGGGATCTGGAAGTAGACGTAACAGAGTCCGACGCCGATCATCGAGGAGATCGTGAAGCCGTGCGCGTACAGGTCGATGCCGAAGTGCTTGAGCAGCACCGTGACGACGCCCGTCTGGCCGAGCGCGGCGATGAAGCAAAATGCGAGAGGTACGCCCGCGAAGTACGCGAGTACGCCGGAGCCGCTCTGGGTGATCCGGTGCAGCATGCCGCCCGGCTTTGCCGTGACGACCGCCGCGGCGAGCCAGGTCCCGAAGAAGGCTCCGAGGATGGAAGTCCAGACGGACAGGATCAGGCTGTTCTTGAACGCGAGCCGGTACCCCTGCGAGTCCCACGTCTGCTTGAAGTTGTCGAAGGTGAACTGGTTGGTCTCAGTCGTCAGCGATCCGTGTACCACCACGAAGAGCGGGATCCCGAGGAAGACGACCATGTAGAGCGCGAAGGGCAGGATGCCGAGCCACCCTCCGACGCCGGACGCGATACGACGGCCGATCCCGCGACGCCGGGGCGCCGCGGGATCGGTGGTTGCTACGAAGGCTGCGTCCTGTGCTGCTATCGCCTACGGCCAGTTGCTGGTGATGTATGCGCTCGCGGCCACGGACTGCTTCGTGCTCGGAATGACCGCCTTAGAGAGGTTCTCGACCTTCGGCAGCGCCTTGAGCGCTGACTTGTTCGCCGTGCCGGCCGCGATCATTGCGCCGAGCTCGACCGGGCGCGCTCCACCCTGGAGCCAGATGTTCTGACCCTTGTTCGAGTAGAGGAACTCCTCCCAGAGGCGAGCGGCCGCCGGGTGCGGAGCGTACTTGCTCACGGCCTGGTCGTAGAAGCCGCCGAACGGGATGCCCTTCGGGTCGACGACCTTCCAGTGGGTGGCGCCGGGCAGACCCCAGGCGCTGGCGGTGTTCAGGTAATCCCAGTTGAGCGTGATCGGGCACGAGGTCGCGATCACCGCGGCCGCGTTGCAGTCGGTCGAATTGAAGTTGCCCGCACTCATGAGGTCCTTGAAGAACGTCACGCCGGGCGCGATGTTCTTCGCGGAGCCACCGTTGTTGACGGCTGCGGCCCACACGCCGGACAGCGCCGCGTTGGCCGACAGCGGGCTGCCGTTGAGGTCGATGTCGTTGTGATACTTGGCCGACTTCAGCTGCGACCATTTGGTCGGGCACGGCGTGTTCCCGAGCAGGTTCATGTTGCACCCGAACGAGATGAATCCGCCGTAGTCCTGGTAGTAGCTGCCGTTCGAGGCCTTCTGGTTCTTCGGGATCTTCTTCCAGCTCATGACCTTGTAGTTCGCGAACAGGCCTTGGCTGGCGCCCGCAGACGCGAACGGGCCACCGACGTCGACAACGTCCGGTGCGGACGAGCGACCCTTCAAGGTCTTGATCGCCTGGATCTCCTGAGCGCTCGTGCCGCTCGGGTTGTAGCTCACGATTTTGATGTGGTACATCTTGTGGAAGGTGCTCATCTCTTTGCCGTAGTTGGCCCAGTTGGTCGGCAGAGCGATGACGTTCAGCGTGCCTTCCTTCTTCGCTGCCTTGATCAGAGCCTTTTTGCCGCCGCCCGCCTTCGCGGACTTCGCGGTGGACCAGTTGAACGACGCTGACGACATCCGGGCAGCGAGCGCTCCTGTTGCGAGCGCACCGGCTACCCCGATGACCCCGGCGGCGAGCAGTACACGCCTGGCGCGGTGTTTGGACAGACGAACTCTCACGACTTCCTCCCTGGTGATTGCGGTGATTCAGACACAACCCGGTCCGAACCGGCAAAAGATCACACTTTCGCCACCATCATTCAAGGGTGGTTCACACCACCGCAACCATCCGGAGGGGTCGCCGGCCGCGGGCGCTAGGCTCATTGGCCGTGAGCCGACCGCTTCGGCCTGACCGCGCCCGCGCGCTCGAGGAGCTTGCCAGCCGCGACTTCGATCTCCTGGTCGTGGGTGGCGGGATAGTCGGCGCCGGGATCGCCGCTACAGCGGCCCGGCATGGGATGGCGGTCGCACTCGTCGAACGCGGCGATTTCGGCGGGGAGACCTCGAGCGCCTCGTCGAAGCTCATCCACGGCGGGCTGCGCTACCTGCGCCTCGGCGACGTGCGCCTCGTACGCGAAGCACACGAGGAGCGACGCCACCTCATGACTCGCGTCGCGCCGCATCTGGTCCGGCCAATGCCGTTCCTGCTCCCGCTCTACGACTTGGGCCCGTATCGCCCTGCGGTCGTCCAGGCCGGGATCGCCGTCTACTCGACGCTCGCCCGCGCCCGCCTGAACGGACTCGTTCCGGCGGAGCGAGCGCGGCGCATGGTGCCGGATCTACGTACGGCGGGCCTGCGCCGTTGTGGCCTCTACGTCGATTGCGTCACCAACGACAGCCGGCTCACCCTCGCCAACGTCCGAGCCGCGGCCGAGAGCGGCGCAACCGTTCTCAACGGCGCGGCCGTGTCGGCGCTGCGACTCGTCGGCGGCCGCGTCAGGGGCGCCGACGTGGTCGCCGACGGCGAAACGGTCGCGGTCTCGGCGAAGACGGTCGTCAACGCCGCGGGACCGTGGGTCGACGAGGTCCGCCGCCTCGCCGATTCCGCCGCGGAGCCATCGATCCGTCTGAGCAAAGGAGTGCACGTCCTTCTCTCCGCGAGCACGCCGTGGTCGGCAGCGCTCACGATCCCGCACGACAAGGTGCGGGTGAGCTTCGCCGTTCCCTGGGAGGGCATGCTCCTCCTCGGCACCACCGACACCCTCCATGAAGGCGGGCCGGACGCAGTCGTCGCAGAGCCGGCCGACGTCGAGCGCGTGCTCGTCGAGGCGGCCGGAGCGGTCGACGAGTCCGTCGTTCGCCGCGAGCACATCCGTGCCGTCTTCGCGGGGCTGCGCGTGCTGCCGCAAAGCGGCCACGAGACGGCTCGTGCGCGACGCGAGACAGTGCACATCCGGGACGAAAGCGGACTGCTGACCGTCGCGGGGGGCAAGCTCACTACCTATCGACGGATCGCGCTGGACACCCTCGAGCGCCTGCGAGCCGATCTCGGTCTGCACCGCATCGACCGCGAACCGTGGCCGCTTCCAGGGGCAGCCGGGCTCGACCGCATCAGCCTCCCGGTCGAGGTCAGCCCGGCGCTGCGCACCCACCTGCTCGGCCTCTACGGCTCGCTGACCCCCGAGGTGCTCGAGCCCGCCCTCGCCGACCCGTCACTGCTCGAGCCGCTGACGCCGAACGGTCCCGACATCGCCGCACAGGCGGTCTACGCCGTGGAGCGGGAGTGGGCACGCAACCCCGAGGACATCCTGCGCCGACGCACGACGCTCGCGCTCCGCGGCCTCGCTGACGCCGAGCTGACCCGACGCATCGAGCAGCTGATCGGTCGGCACGGGGAACGGCTGCTGACAAGCCGCCGATAGACGGCCACCGATTGGCCGGCTACCCGTTTAGGGGTTGAGGTTGCCGAAGAGATCCCGAAGATCTCAGGTGGGCGGAAGCCTTAATCACAACCGAGGAAGGGGTCTCATGCTGAGGAAGCTGGTCTTGACGGGGGCTGTTGCGGCAGCCGTGGCCGGACTGGCCGGAGCCGGTTGGGCGTCGACGACCCTCAATGTGCGTGCGGGGCAGTTGAGTTGCGCTGGGGCGGCGTCGTGGAAGCGCGCGGGGGCGTTCGTCGGTCGCGCGGCTACGTTGAGAGGGCCGGTCAAGAGCACGAAGTACGCCGCGCACAGCAGCGGGTCGCCAACGTTCCTGGACATTGGTCGCCCGTACCCGCGCCACGGTCTTGCGATCGTGATCTGGATCGAGAATCGCCCGGCTTTCGGGCGTCCCGAGGTGAGGTACCGCGGACACACGATCTGCGTTCGCGGCGCCGTCGTCCGCTACAACGGCGTTCCGCAGATCGTAGCCCGCTCCCCACGCCAGATCGGGATCGTTCGCTAGCTCCATCCCGAACCGCCGCTAGCGGGTTGAGAAACGTGTCCGGCGAAATCCCGCCAACGCCACACCCGACGCTATGGCCCGAATCGGGACCGACTCATGGGAAGTCACAGCCTGGGCGACCTTAGATCCAGCGCCTCGAGCGGGCGACTCCGAGTGTTGTCCCTGCGATCAGCAGGATCGCCGCGACCGAGCCGACGAAGATCGGCGAGTGCGCGAATGTGCTGGCACTGAAGTTCACGTTCATTCCCATCACACCGGCGATCAGTGTTCCGGGGAGCAGCAGGATCGACGCCACAGTGAGGACTTTGATGATCTCGTTCGTTCGGTGCTCGGTGCGCGCGATCAAGACATCGAAGGATCCATTGATCGCATCTTTTGCGTCGCGCGCTGCGGCAAGAGTCGCGTCGGTCTTCACGGCGAGTTGACCGAACCTCTCCGCAGAGTCTTCGGTTGAAACCGGGTCGAACTCGGCCTCAGTCAAAGACGCAAAGACGTCGCGATGCAGCGCGAGCGAGCGGCGAAGCCGGCCAACCCGCTGACGAATCTCGACGAGGACACCGATCTCCGATTCGGCGTCCCTCCGACCGCGGCCGAGAACGCGAAGGTCGAACTCTTCGAGCTCCGCTTCGACCTTGTCGAATGCTTGCAGGTAACTCGTCACGACCCAACCGAGGAGTACTGCGAGGAAGGACGGCGCGTCGAGGATGCCGATCTCGCCCCCTCCTTCCGTGCGCTCGCGAAAGTCGTTGAGGGGGTCAAGGTCAGAGTCGTGCGCAGTCAAGATCCAGTTCTCGCCGATGAAGCAACTGATCGCGACCGTTTCCGGCGACGAGCGGTCACCGGAGTCGGTCACAGCCACCGTGTTCACCTTGAGATAGCCGTCGCGTTGACCGAGCGATGGGACCTCGTCCGCTTCCGCGAATGCATCCTCGCCGCTGAGATCGAGCGCCGCTCTGACCTCCCTCTCTTCGCTCTCGGATGCCTCCTGGAGGTCGAGCCAGAGCACCTGGGCCGTGCTGAGGCTGCCAAGCGCGTCTTCCCACGCTTCGATCCTCTCGCCGCGTCGCTGATCGAACAGGTACGCACTCAGCAAGTAGGCCTCCGCATCTCCGCGGAAAACGCGCTCCGGCGCCCCGAGTAGTCAAGCCTAGGTTGCAGAGGTTCCCGGTCTCCTCGATAGGCGGGGAAACCGGGAACGTGATCTTCCGCGGCTATGCCGTTTCGTCCTCGACGACCGTGCTCCGGGTTCCGGCCGGGCCCGCATCGGTCACGGTCCGCCTCCGACGGAAACCGCCAGGGCCGGCCCAGGAGGACCAGAAGATCAAGGAGAGCAGTAGGCCGACGATCCCGACTACGAGCAGGATGTAGCCGATTGTGTTGATGTTGAAGCCGGTGGTGCTTACGTTCACAGCCCAGGCCAACACCGCTCCAGCCGTTATCAAGATGAGGCTCACTCCGGTACCCATTAACAGGTCTCCCTTCGGATTTGTGGCGACGGCTGGCCAGTACGGTCAGCTGCGGCCGCCTGACGAACGGGCAAAGAGGAGATCGCCCAGATCAAAGCCAGCACCGAGGAAACGTTCCGCGATTGGAAACGGGTACGGGGCGGGGTCGTGCGGCCTCATCGACCGCGCGATTCTTGATCGCTAAGTGTCCGGCTCGCTAGGCGCCGGAGGTTTGGGCGCCAAGAGCCGGTGGGTCTGGGTAACGGCTTCGGCGACGTCGACGAGTTTGCGTCCATCCCGTTGGGAGTGCTCGCGGAGGAGTTCGAAGGCTTGTTGTTCGTTGATGCCGTGGGTGGCCATGAGGATGCCTTTGGCGCGTTCGATGGTGGCGCGTCGGCCGAAAGCCCCTTCGAGGTTGTGGTACTCGGCGAAGCGGCGCAGGACGATGTCGAGCGCGGATTGCAGCTGGTTCTTGTCGCCGTCGACGATGTAGGCGAAGACGCCACGCTGGGCGGCCTCGTTGACGAAGTCCTGGTCTCTCGCGTCGAGGACGAGGATGACCGGGCAGGCGGCATTGCGAACGATCTGCTCGATCAGCTCGAGCGCGTGTTGCGAGCTCTCGCCGAGGCCGACGAGCGCGACGTCGGGCTGCTCCTTGCGGGTCAGCTCGGCGACCTGGTCGACATCCAGCTCGAGCCCGACGACCTCGTGGCCGAGAGAGCGGGCGATCTCGGACACGGTCTCCGCTCGCTGAGCAAGCTGATTGGCGACGAGGATGCGTAACCGGCCGTAGTCACGCTCAACCATGCCGGCCCCTCGTCGCCCTGGGCTGCTCACGCGCATGAGAAGAAGGGTCGAGGGTCGCTCGACCGTACGTGGGCGCGATCCAATCGCTCGCTCTCAAGACCAGGACGGTGCTCACGCGGATTGGGACAGGTTAACCCGACGGGGGCGAATCGGCGGTAGACTCCACGACGGATTCGGGGTCGCAGAAACCGGCCTCCGATCTAGTTCGCGGGCTCTAGAGCGTGGCCCAGAGATCTGCCGCCCCACAGCCATCGGTGCGGGATATGCCGGCCGAACTCACCGGCCGTAGGCACCCGAGCCGAAAGGGGTCCCAGTGGAAGAGATCCAGTTTCAGGCGACGAGCCAGCGCCTCCCAGACGCGACGCACCTCGTCAGGGTCACTGGCGAGCTCGATCTGTATACGGCGCCGGAGTTCGAGCGCGCGCTCGACCTGAACGGCAGTGCCGGAGGGCGGGTCGTGGTCGACCTGCTCGAGTGCACCTTCATCGACTCGACCCGGCTTGGGATCTTGGTCGCAGCGCACCGCCGCAACGGTGGAAGCGCTCTGCTGATCGTTGCGAGTGGCCCGGAGGTGCGACGGGCGTTCGAGGTCAGCGGCATCGACCGCCACCTGACGCTGCATCCCACCCTCGAGTCGGCGCTGGAGGGAGCTGCCGCATGAGTGCGTGGCACGACGCGGACGCGAGAAACCAGGCGTTGTTCCGCGAGGTCAACGAAAGGATCGAGCAATTCCCAGAGCCACTCGGCGCCGACGGGCACGACCGGCTCTTCTGCGAATGCGGGAACCCGGAATGCATGCGGCCGATCGAGGTGACCCGGGCCGAATACGAACGCGTCCGCGGCTACGCAAGCCGCTTCGTCGTCGCACTCAACCACGAGAACCCGGAAACCGAGTCGATCGTCGAGCAGAACGAACGTTTCGCAGTGGTCGAGACCTACGCCGGAGGTGCGTCACAGATCGCGCGCGAAACGAACCCCCGCTCGCAGCAGCACCTCCGCAGAACGCAGTCGGAAGCAGTCGTTCGTGGCTGAACTAGAAGTCCATCTCAGCCCGGATTTCTCGCCCACAACGCACCTCGTGTTGAGACCAGCGCGCAAGGCGGGACACGATCGCCAAGCCACGCCCCGTGGTGTGTTCCGCCCCGAGCGGGCGGGCGCGCGGCATGGCGCGGCCACGTCCAGCATCGCGAACGCACAGCGAGAATAGGTGCTGGACGAGCTGAAACTCCACTTCGACCCGGTCGCCCTGGCAGCTTCCGTGACGGACCGCGTTCGTGACGAGCTCGCTCGTCACGAGCAGCGCGTCCTGCACGTGCTGCCTGTCGATCCCGCGTCCGCAGAGTGTTCCTCGTAGCTGCCTTCGCGCCTCGCCGACCGCCTTCGCGTCGGCCGACAGGGATACCGACCACTCCATGGACGCACCACCTTTCTCGACACCTCTGGAACTCGGGAACCGCGGGCATGGGTACGGCCGCCCGTCGTTCCGTGGGATTGCCTCCGGATTGGACTCGGAGTGACGGCCGTGGCTGAGGAAATGATCGAAGAGGCCGCGCCGTGGTCCCGCGATCCTGACGGGTCGGTCGCGGTGCTCTCTCCCGACTCGCCGGCACTTCCAAGGCCTCGTCTCCGCGGTGTGCTGCATCAGATCGCGTTCTCGGCCTCGCTCGTGGTCGGCACCCTTCTGATCGTCGGCGCAGAGGGGGCATCCCGACACGCTGCAGCGGCGGTGTTCGCAGGCTCAGTCGCCTTCTGCTTCGGAATCAGCGCCCTCTATCACCGGGTGACCTGGACGGCGCGAGTAAGGCTCTGGATGCGGCGTCTCGATCATGCGGGCGTATACCTCCTGATCGCCGGCACGTACACGCCTGTCTGCCTCCTCGTCCTCGGTGGCGCATGGCGGTTGGGGGTGCTCGTCACCGTCTGCACCGGGGCCTGCGTCGGGATCGCGGCCAAGTTCGTCTGGGTCGACGCCCCCAAATGGCTCGCGGTCGCACTCGGCATCGCGCTCGGCTGGGCCGCCGTTGTGATCCTGCCGCAGCTCGCCACCCGACTCAATCCGGCAGCCGTCGTCCTACTCGGCCTCGGAGGAATCGCCTACACAGCCGGCGCGATCATCTACGCACGCCGTCGACCGGACCCCGTCCCGGCTGTGTTCGGTTACCACGAGCTCTTCCACGCGCTCACGATCGTCGCGGTCGCGTGCCAATACGCCGCGATCGCCTTCTTCATCATCCGAGCCGGCTAGGCGAAGCTTCCGGCGATCACGACTCGGCGTCCGCGGCGGCTGCCGCTTCGCCCCGCTTCTCAACGACCCAAAAGTCCGGATGGCGCTCGACCACTTGCTCGATGTCCGGCTGTTCGTGGCCGGGAACGACGATAAATCGGTGTGCGTGCCTTCGCACTTGGACGTACTCGCCGAGGTTGAGCTCGATGTGCAAGGTGCAGTCCGCCTTGGCACATTCGCAGAAGACTGAGAACGAGTCGGAGACCGAGTCCATCTGCTCCTCGGAACCCGCAATGTTGTCGTTGACCGCACGAAAAAGCGCCTCGTTCCGACCTGCCCGCTCCTCCCAGACCGCCACACCCCGGAGCCTAAGCCATACCGCTCGCGCGTAACCACCGGCGGTCAGCCCTCGTTTCCCTCCGAGCTCGTCAAGCGTCGAGAGGAGATTTCGTGAGCGCCGAGGCGATCTGCTACCGCGGAGAAGTGCTCGAGGCATGGGAGCACGAAGACGGCTGGACAGTCCAACTGGGCGAGTATGAGGCTTCGTCGCGCTACCTCGATCTCGCGCTTGCAGCACTTGTCGACGATCGCGAGTCAGTGCACCAGCTCGCCGCCAGACTGTTAGCGCAGTTCACAGCCGGGGGGTCAATTCGGGCGGAGGAACCGTTTCCGGCTCACAAGAAGGCGTATCCCAGACCCTGCTGAGATCGTTGAGAGGACGCATCCGCCACTTCCATAGTCACTCTGTCGTCTCTTTAAGGAGCCCTCATGTCACTGCTCTGGATTCTCGTGATCGCCTTGATCATTCTCGCCGTGGCCGGCGGGGCGGCTGTCAGCAGCTTTCTCTGGCTTGTCCTTATCGTCGCCTTGATCGTTGCGGTTTTCGCGATCGTTTCGGGCCGTCGAGCCGTCTAGAGGAACCCGCCGCCCGCGCCCAAGTACTACCGTCAAGACTCGGCCGGTACCCGGTCAGAGAGATGTGCCACTGGGTTTGGTCGGCCGCTATCCCAAGGACGGCCGGCCAACCCGCCAATAGGGGCCGCCGGTAGCGGGTTATAGCGGTTGACCTAACCCGGACACACTGCAGGTGGCCAATGGGTGGCCGGGTAGGTGCCTAGGGCATTGGAATTGGGCTTTTGGGCGCCCTATCTGGGATAGCGGTCGACCAAACCCGGACACTTTCCGCCGTGGCCGGGTACTGGCTGCTTTCCTTTCCCGGTAATGGCCACGGACTGCCCGGGAACGTCTGGCCATTGGCCGGCGCTTTCTGCGATGTGGCCCGCTCAGGCGAGAGGACGCTGACCCAGGCGAGTGTCAATGCCAGGGCGGTGCCTACCGCTTCCTCTCAGCCCTGTCTGCGCCTTCGACGATGAGAATGTTCCCTGGAGAGTCGGGGGCGCCGCGCTTCCGGAGGTTCGCGACGCGCCACGGACCCGAACCCTCAGGGAGCGAAAACACATCCCCGACATCCGGCTCGCCAAACGGCTGCGACCACTCGTAGTCGCGGGCTAGCTCCTCCCCTTCCTCAGAGCCGATCCGAACGCTCCATCGATACTTGGCCATCGCCGGATTGTCTTAAGGCGTGCGCTGGTTTTGCGTCAGTCGGCTCCAGTTCCAAGCGGGGCGGCAGCGAGCTCGAGCGCGACCATCGTCAGGTGAGAGGATCTTCATGATCTAGCTCCTTTCGTAACTCCTCGGAAACAGCAACAGGCTGACTGCTTGTCCTGGGCGTTGCCGGAGTGCTTTGCGATCTGTACGCCGCGTACGCTTGTAGGGCCTCGAGATCGTGACGGCGCCGCCCTGGAAAGAAGTGCCCCAGGAACTCAGACCAGCTAAGTCCGCCTGGGGCGCGTTTGCCGCGGTTCGTCTCGAGATCGGGGTCGTCGAGGGCTTGAAGGCCGCCTTCGTCCTCCCAGCGTTGAAGCGGTGCACAGATACCGCGGGCGGTGGCCGTTGGCCTCACCCGGACTCTGCGCTTTAGCTGGACGTTCGAGCTGAACACGGCCTACTGCTTTCCCGCGACGTTCTTGGTGAAGGGCGGGACCGGCACGTTGCCGTTCGCGCCCGGCATGAACTGCTCCTGGAAGCGATCGAGCGCGTGTGAGAACTCGGTTGGGATCAGCCAGACCTTGTTCGAGTCGCCCTGGGCGATTTGGGGCAGCATCTGCAGGTACTGGTAGGCGAGCAGCTTCGGGTCTGCGTCGCCGGCATGGATCGCGCTGAAGACCGTCTCGATCGCCTTCGCCTGCCCTTCGGCGCGCAGGATCTGCGATTCCCGCTCGCCCTCCGCACGCAGGATCGCGCTCTGTTTGGCACCTTCGGCTTCGAGGATCTCCGACTGCCTGACGCCTTCGGCGTTGAGGACCGTGGCGCGTTTCTCGCGGTCCGCGCGCATCTGCTTTTCCATCGATTCCTGGATCGAGGCCGGTGGGTCGATCGCCTTCAACTCGACGCGGTTGACCCGGATGCCCCACTTGCCCGTTGCGTCGTCGAGGACGCTGCGTAGCTGGGTGTTGATGTGATCGCGCGAGGTGAGTGTCCTCTCGAGCGCGATCCCGCCGATCACGTTCCGCAAGGTCGTGACCGTCAGCTGCTCGATCGCCTGGATGTAGTCGGCGATCTCGTAGCTTGCGGCCTTGGCGTCCGTGACCTGGAAGTAGATGACCGTGTCGATGTTGACCACCAAGTTGTCCTCGGTTATCACGGGCTGCGGTGCGAACGAGACCACTTGTTCGCGCAGGTCGATGAGCGGTCGGAGCCGGTCGACGAAGGGCACGACGAGTGCGAGCCCGGGCATGAGCGTGCGCTGATAGCGGCCGAGTCGCTCGACCACCCCGGCGCGCGCCTGCGGAACGATCCGGACCGTGCGCGCGAGGGCGAGCAGAACGAATCCGGCGACTGCCAGCGGGACGATCAAGGTGATCATGCGTTTCTCCTGTTCGGGGTAGGACGAGCGCCGTGGCGCCTTCGATCAGTGCAATTCGACCGGAGGATCAACGGCCGCTCCTTGTGCAGGTCTTGCAGACGCGGCCTTCGATCAGACGGCCGCACGCGGGACAGCGGCAGCCCTCGCTGCGGGCATGGAGCAGCCCTTGACCAAGCCCAAGCAGGTTCATCAGCACGCCGATTCCGGTCGTGAGAACGACGAGCTGTGGCATGAGCGGCGTCATGCTGCCCCCTCGGTCGAGGCTCCCAGGGCTGTCGGGCCGACCATCGTGTAGGAGCGATCGCCGATCGACAACCTGGCACAGTCAGGACCGCCTTCCGCCAACCAAGACTCGACCGCGCCGAGCACCTGGACGAGGCTTCGCGACTCCCACTCCGAACGAACTTGGACTTCGCTACGGGCCGTGTCGAATGAGACCGACGAGGGGTCGAAGAGTGTGCCGAGACGGCGCATGAGCCCGTGCAACCGCGCGGCATCTGTGACGGCAACGCGGATCTCCACCATCAGAACCTCCGGGGGTCGAACCGTCGACTCCGACCAGGATGCTGGGGTCGGCCAAATTCGGCTCCAACCCGCTTTGCTGAGGGTGGGACTTCTTGCGGCGCCGGTTTACTCCGCGCCGCGTGCTGCCTCGCGGCACCGATTGCTAAGGCGCCACAGTCCCAAGGGTAGCACCGAAAGCGGTATGTGCCCGTTCGCCGGGCGGGACCGCCGACTACGTGGGCGGTGTCCCGGGGGGTGCGGGTTGGGGCATCGGCGGCAGCAGCAGAAGGTGGCTGTCGACGATTGCCTCGGCGACGTCGACGAGCTTGTGGCCGTTGTGCCGCGAGTGGTCGCGCAGCATCTCGAACGCCCGGTCGGCGTCGACTGCGTGACGGGCCATCAGGATCCCTTTTGCCTGCTCGATCGTCGCCCTGCGCCCGAACGCTCCTTGCAGGCTGTGGTACTCGGCGAAACGTTGCAGTGTGATGTCGATCGCGCTCTGCAACTCCTCGGGGGTTGTGTCGACGATGTACGCAAAGACCCCACGCTTCGCCGCCTCATGCACGTATGCGGGGTCCTTGGCCGAAAGCAACGCGATCACCGGACATGAGGACTCGCGGACGATCTCGGTAATCAACTCGAGCGCGTGCTCAGAGTGCAGGCCGAGCCCGACCAGCGCGACATCAGGCCGCTCCCTAGCCGTCACCGCCCCGACCTCCTTGACGTAGATCTCGCGCGCAATCACCTCGTGCCCGAGCCCGGCCACAACCTGGGCCAGCAACTCGAGCCGCTCGCGTTTCTCGTTGGCGATCAGAACACGGAGATTGCGGCTCGCCTCCTCTGCCATCGTCCGCAAAATGTAGCGCTCCTAGATCGGGGCTAGACTCGCTCTTGCAGCACCTCAAATACTGGTGCAGCGACTCACCCGCGGGGCCTGAAAAAGAACCCGGCTCCGCAAGATCCGCCCTCAACAGCACAGGCCGGAGCCGCTGGTCGACTGAATGCGGTCGACGTCAATGTCCACGAGGGAGGATCAAAGATGCAAGTCGAGTCGCACCAGCCCGAAACGCTGCCAGCGGACGCGGCCGTCGAGCCGCGCAGCGAGCGTCTACGGAGGCACCGCCGGCGCACCGGCCTCTACGCCTGGGCGTTCGGCCTGATTGCGCTGCTCGTCATCCTGATTGCGCTCGCCGTTGCGAATACGCGGCAGGTGAAGCTGAGCTGGGTCGTCAGCACCGGCCACGCGTCGCTGGTCTGGATCGTCCTTGCTGCCGCCGTTCTCGGCTGGCTGCTGGGAATCGTCACGAGCGTCGTCTTCAGGTTGCGCACGAGGCCTCGCCGGTAGAAGGCACGTGGTTCCTTTATGGCGTGCCGGAGGGGCCGGTAAGCCGACCCCTCCGCTGTAGCTCGGGTCGCGTTACGCGACCGCGAGCTCCTTGCTCTGAGCGATGATCTTGCCGCTCGTGATCTTGGGCTCGTTGGGGATCAGCGTCTCGAGCTTCTCGTCGTGGATCCATGAGTGGACGACCTTGCCCGACTCCTCACTCTGCTCGCGGGTCTCGAAGAGGCCGAGTGAGCTGAAGACACCGTCGCCCGCCTCGATCAGGTAATAGCCCTTGAACCCGGGCAGCTTGCGCAGCTTCGGAACCAGGGTCTCGTTCACCTTGCCGGTCAACTCGTTGGTGCGATTCTGGTCCACACCGTCGTAGCGGCGAATGGTCGCATGCATGAGATGCTCCTTTGCGTTCGTCTATCAGGGCAGAGAGTCCGAACGGACTCCTGCGACGCTCAGGCCAGGTTTGACAGACGAAGAGGAATGTGCAAAGAGCCTCGGCGGCTTCAACGCTAGAGCCAACGCGCTGTCGAGGACTCTAGCAGTGATCGACGCGGCAGGCCTCAGCGACGATCGATCGCGAAAGGACCCGTGCCAGACGAGCTCTTCTGACGACGCCCAGCCTCGTCGGCTCGAGGCGACATCAACGGCGTAAGATGGTCTCACTGGCCCTGCGGCCAGGATTCCGGCTGAAAGCCCGAAGTCCGTCGATCGAGCCCCCGGGCCCGGGAGACGACACGAGCTTAGGCAAACAGAGTTCGAGTTGCAGGGCCAGTTGCTCGGTCCGCGGCGAGACACCGTCACACGTCCCGCACGGTCGAAACCGCCCCGTTCGCCTCACAGGCCCAGCCCTCCCGTGCTTTCCGCAGCACTCGGACGCCAGCCGGCCAATTCCGCGTCCGCCCGGCCAACGCCCGTCCAGCCCTAGGCCACGCGCAGGAGTGTCCGGGTTTGGTCAACCGCTATCCCAAAGAGACCTCGAGTTCCCCCCATCCGGGCCGGACACCACCCGGACAAACCCCTGGTAGTACGGAGCGCCGGCCGGGTCATGGCCGGTCGGTACTGGCTCTTTGGCCGGGTATTCGGCGGTCAGGTGAGAGGACTCTCGCCCGAGCGAGGGACGCTGCTGATCATGCGTGCGTTTCGGCTGTGGCTCGGCACGCGGGCCTGGATCCTCCTGCTGCTCGCCCGCGACGGCGATGACCCGCTCTTCCTGCAGGCGAAGGAGGCGCAGGCCTCGGTGCTCGAGCCGTTCCTGGGCAAGAGCGAATTCGCCAACCACGGTCAGCGGATCGTCGAAGGACAGCGACTGGTGCAGGCTGCGAGCGACATCTCCTTGGCTGGATCCACACGAAGGAGAGCCTGGACGGTCAGCCGCGCGCTCAGGCGACTCGGTCGCGATCGCCAGCTACCTCGGTACAAGCCACGCGTTTGACCGCGCCATGGCTGCATTCGCCGAGGCGTACGCCGACCAGAACGAACGCGACTATGAGACGCTCGAGCGGGCAGTTGCAGCAGGCGTCATCAAAGCGGAGAGCGGTTTGTGATGCCTCTACTCATAGCGTGCCCCGTCCGCCGCGAGGATGCGCGACATACTTCAGGCGCCTTCAATTCAGGTCAGAGGACGCTCGCCTAGGCAAGCGCCGACCGACTCAGGCCACTGGTGCGTTCCCCTGCGAGTCGCACGGGATGATGATCCTCCCTCGCGCAAAGCGGCCCTTTCCTCCCCAATCTGCGTGAGCGCACGCTGCATCGCGATCGGGCGAAGCCCGCCCACTCCCGACTGGTAGGGATGGTCGAGGAACACCAACAAGAGCAGCGTCGACGTGATGACGACCGCGACGCCGCCCATCATCGTCGCTTGCACGATTGCGCGCTCGGCGCTGTCGGCGAAGAACAACATGTAGATGAAGATGACGCCGGAGGCGATGAAGAGAACGATCCAAACGGGGAGTGGGATCACTCCTTCGGCGCCGTGGATGCGGTCTCCGCGCGCGTTCTCTCGATCGGATCGCTGATCGAACCACTTGCCGTAGGCCGTCTGCTCGGACGCCGAGCGTGGCTCCGTCGTCCGCAAGGTGCGCAGCATGGCCAAGCTCCACGGGTTTCTCAAATTGCCGAGAGTGCCGGACTCCATCTGTGGCCACTCCTGGTGGATCACCGTGCGCGCATAGCAGACGAGATCACCCGAGAGCTGCGCTCGCACTCCGATAGGCAGGAACTGCGCGGTCTCGAACTGCTGCACTACCGTCCGCGCCTCTGTTTCGGCGCCGCTGCGCGACGTGTCGAAACTCTGGAAGGCGAGGAAGACGACGAATCCGATCAGCACGGCGAAGCCAGTGGCAAGGACGCCAAAGATCCCGGATGCGCGATCTCCATCCTCGAAGTAGCTGCCCTCAGGAGCACCCCGGCGGACGAGCAGCATTGCCGTGATCGCCACCGCCGCGGCGCCGAGGACGATAAGGCCCGCCCACACGAGATTCATCGCGCCCTCACCGCCTCTCGCGTCCTCCGCATCGCACCTCCAATGCCGGGCCGGGCCGGCAACCGACTCTACTCCAGAGCAGACATGTCCTCTTCCGCCATCTTGTCGGGCGAGCACCCAAGGCTCTACGTCACCGTCGGCCGGGTGTGCCTCATCACCCCGGCGCTCGGCTAGCCCCTCCGGCCCCGCGTTGACGCACAGTCGGCGCTCAGGTGAGAGGACGCTGGTAGCGGGCGAGAGCCAACCTATGGCGGCCTCCTTGGTTCGTCAACGCCCTTAGCACCTACCCGGGCCACCCATTGGCCACCTGGAGTGTGTCCGGGTTAGGTCACCCGCTATAACCCGAACCGCCGGTAGCCTGAGGCCGTCCGGGGCCCCCATCGACTAGCGGTCCAGGTCACGGCCCTTTCAAGGCCGCAGCACGGGTTCGAATCCCGTTGGGGGCACTTCCAGTCCGGCGTCGGTCGGCTCCACGCTCACGGCTCCGTCCTCTACGCGCACCGTCCACGGCCTGCCGAAGGCCTGGACGCCGGTGAGGGAGAACCCCTCCAGCCACTCCGGCACCCCGGACGCCTCGGAGCGGAGGACGCGCGCGGCGCGATCGGGCACGAGTCGCAGTACCGCCTGCAAGAGGAGTACGGGAGTCGCCGCCGCCCACGCCTGCGGCGACGAGGCCGTCGGGTACACGACAGGGAACGCGGTGTGGTGGCGCGAGAAGCCTGCGAACACCTCCGGCAGTCGGTAGTCGAAGTGCGCCGCGGCTTCCACCATCGCTCGCAGGATGCGAGCGGCCCTGTCCGGACGGCCGGTTTGCGCCAGCCCCCAGGCAACCAAGGAGTTGTCGTGCGGCCAGACGGTGCCGTCGTGATAGACGAGCGGGTTGTACGCACCCTCGCCCACCGCCATGGTGCGCACGCCCCAGCCGGACCAGAGAGCCTCCCCCATGAGCAGGTCGGCGACCGCCTTGCGTCGCCGCTCCGGCACGATGCCGCTCCAGAGCAGATGCCCGAGGTTCGAGGTCAGCGAGTCGATCGGCCGCTTCTCGCGGTCGAGTCCGAGCGCGTAGAAGCCTCGATCCTCGAGCCAGAACGCCTCGTCGAACCGTTGGCGTAGCCCGGCCGCGTCGCGTTCGAGCCTCTCGGCCAGGGCATCGTCGTGCCAGACCTCGCGCGCGATCTCAGCCATCCGCAGCTTCGCGTCGTAGACGTAGCCCTGCACCTCGACGGGCGCGATCGGCGCCAGAGCAAGCGTCCCGTCGTGGAAGGCCATCGAGTCTTCCGAGTCCTTCCAGGTCTGGTTCCGGATCCCGTTCGAGCTCCGGAGTTCGTACTCGACGAAGCCGTCCCCATCCGCATCCGCCGGGCCCT
>Ga0207646_10002912_pt1 | contig 19855 bp, 16 predicted proteins | sample KBSK5502metaG_FD_184343 | JGI IMG/M metagenome (GOLD analysis project Ga0207646, IMG submission 184343) | Corn, switchgrass and miscanthus rhizosphere microbial communities from Kellogg Biological Station, Michigan, USA - KBS K5-50-2 metaG... | ecosystem: Host-associated > Plants > Roots >...
CCGAACGCGTCGAAGCCCATCGGGAACAGCACGTTGTGCCCGCGCATCCGCAGGAACCGCGCGGCCGCGTCCGGAGGCGCGAACGCGTACCAGTGGCCGACGTGGATCTCGCCCGACGGGTACGGGAACATCGTCAGGAAGTAGTAGTTCGGGCGATCGCTCTCGTCCGGTACATCGTGGAGGCCGGAGCGCACCCACTCCTCCTGCCACTTCGCCTCGATGCCGGCCGGCTCGTATTTTTCGATCCGTTGCTTCGCCACCGCCACGTGCCGCCTCCGTTCGCCCGAATACAAAACGCCCTCCGCCCCGCCGGCAACTGCCGGACTCGGGGACGGAAGGCGACTTCCGCGGTACCACCCCTCGTTGAGAACGATGTTCCGCTTCGCGGTGGAGCTGGCGGGATTCGAACCCGCGACCCCCACACTGCCAGTGTGATGCGCTCCCACTGCGCCACAGCCCCGATCGCTCTCCGCTCGAGCACGTTGATAACGGACGTGACTCCGACGAGCGCTAGATCGTGCGACTCACGCTCGCGGCTCCCGGGCGAGGTTCGGCGTTCCCGGACACCGGCTTGCACCAACCGCCGGCTCTCTTCGTCAGGGGTTCCGCGTACTGCTCCCGTTCGCGGCCTTTCAGCGCAAAGTATAGGCGGATGTATCAGCTCATCCGTGTGAACAAGCGCATCCCCAACGGGTCGATCTGGCAGTCGCGACGCTCCTACCTGATGCCCGCGGTCGACGGCTGGACGCGTACCTACGGTCCTGCGGGCACGCGCTGGTCGAACCCACTCGGTGGATGGTGGACGGAGCACGACGGTGTGTCGCTCTTCCATCCGGATCGGCCGTACGTCATCGCGTGCATCGGCCCACGCGACGCGAGGCACTTCTACATCGATGTCGCTCATCGCCTCAGCATCGCGACGGATCTGGTCGAGTTCGTCGATCTCTACCTGGACGTGATGATCGACGCGGCCGGCACGGTCAGCGAGAAGGACGAGCATCAGCTCGCGGAGCTGCCAGCCGACCTGCAACGCTACGCACGCGCAGCGCGTGATGAGATCCGCCGACTCATCGCCGCGGGCGATCCGGTGTTCGACGCGCGCTCGCGCTTCTTCGCCGTCCCCGACGACGCGAGATCGCTCCCGCCGGCGCGTGAGGCGCTCGCGCTGCGCTAAGCCAGCTGCGGCGCCTCGCGGCGCATCGAGACGCTCTGCAGGACTCCGAGCGCGAAGCAGATCGACACGAGCGAGCTCCCGCCGTGCGAGATGAACGGGAGTGGGATGCCCGTGACCGGCATGAGCGAGATCGCCATGCCGACGTTCACGAGGATCTGGAACACGAGCATCGTGGCGACGCCGGCTCCGAGGAGCATGCCGAATGGGTCGCGCGCGCGGAACGCCACGCGCAGCGCCGCCATGAGCAGCACGATGTAGAGCGCGAAGAGGATCATCGCGCCCATGAACCCGAGATCCTCCGCGAGTCCGGCGAAGACGAAGTCCGACTCCGCGATGGGAAGATAGCCGAGCGGTGACTGCGTCCCGGCCGTGAGTCCTTTGCCGGTGGGGCCACCGGAGCCCACGGCGATCAGCGACTGGATGATGTTCCAGCCCGCGCCCTGCGGATCCGCGTAGGGGTCGATGAACGCCGTGAGACGCGCCTGCTGGTACGGCTTGAGCACGTTCCAGATCGCGGGCAACGCCGCGCCGGCGACCGCGACGAGGCCGACGAGCTGCCAGAGACGCGCGCCGGCCATGAACGCCATGCCGAAGAAGATCGCCACGAACACGAGGCTCGTGCCGAGGTCCGGCTGCCGGTAGACGAGGTAGACCGCCGGTCCGAGGAACACGAGGCCGCCGAGGATCGTCAGCGGCGAGCCCATCTTGTCGGTCCGGTCCGCGAAGAACTTCGCGAGCACCACGATCATGAGGACCTTCGCGACCTCGCTGAACTGGAACGAGAGACCGCCGAAGTTCACCGAACGCTGCGCCCCGAGCGACGACGTGCCGATCGCGAGCACGACGCCGAGAAGCCCGAGCATGAACAGATAGACGAGCGGGGCGAAGGTACCGAGCCAGGCATAGTCGAACATCGCGACGGTCGCCATGACCGCGATCCCGATGACGGCCCAGATCGCGCCGCGAATGACGAACTGCATCGGATCGCCGGTGAGAGTTCGCGATTCGACGGTCACGGCGTAGGTCATGACGAGTCCATACCCGATGAGCAGCAGCGTCGCGATCAGGAGGTAGGGATCGACCTGATCGAGTCGACGTGCGTGCGGCCGGTCGTGCAGCGGCGAGGCGGAGCGCCGCATTTCGAGCGCCTTGACGCTCACGGTGTCCCCAGCTTGTAGGCCTCGAGGATCCGCTGCGTCATCCCGACGGCGGGGTTGAAGCAGTTCTCGCAGAGCGAGCGGCTGGAGTCGAAGGTAAAGATGACCATCGCGATATCGGCGGTCGGCTCGGTGTTGTCTGCCTTGGGCAGGAACGAGACGAACCAGTTGTGGAAGCCGAGCTTGTTCCGGCCCGCGCTGTCCTTGCCGGCCGACGAGCCGAATTCCGCGGTGCCGGTCTTCCCCGCGATCGGCAGCTTCGCGTTTGGCATGTAGGCGTGACCGATCGTGACGACGCGACGCGCTGCCTCGCGCAGCAGCGTCAGGTTCTCCTGCGTAATGCCCACCTTCCGCACGACGTTCGGCTGCTGGGTGAAGACGACGTTCCCCTGAGGACCAACGACCTGCTTCAGCAGGTGCGGCTGGTAGAAGGTGCCGCCGTTGGCGACGATCGAGTACGCGTTGAGGAGCTGCAGCGGCGTCACGGCGACGAAGCCCTGGCCGATCGACTCGTGATAGGTGTTGCCGATGGTCCACGGCTCGTCGAAGGTGTTCAGCTTCCACGCCGGGCTCGGCATGATCCCGTTCGCCTCACCGGGCAGATCGATCCCGGTCTTGCTGCCGAAACCAAGGTCGCTCCCGTACTTGTAGATGGCCTCGGGCCCGACGCCGGCGCGACCGGTGTTCGGATTGCCGCCGCCGAGCGTGTAGAAGTAGATGTCGCTCGAGTGCGCGAAGCCGTTGACGAAGTCAAGCGTTCCGTGCGCACGCCAGTCGTAGAACTTGTAGCCGTCAACGGTGAGCACGTTCGACGTGACGTTCACGATCGTGTTGCGGTTGGCGACACCCTCACTCAGCGCCGAGAGGCCCGTGACCATCTTGAACGTGGAGCCGGGTGGGTAGATGTCACCGATCGCCTTGTTCACGAGCGGATGCCGGTCGTCGCCATTCAGCTGTGCCATCTGCTGCGGCGTGATGCCGTTGATGAACCAGTTGTTGTCGTAGCCGGGGTTGGAATACATCGCGAGGATCTCCCCGTTCTGCGGGTTCATCGCGATGCCGACCGCCTGAGTGAAGAGGTCCTGGTCGACACCCTTCTTCAGCTCCGACTCGATCAGCTTCTGGAGGCGGTCATCGATCGTGAGCACCAGGCTGTTGCCGGTGGACGGCGGCGAGTACGCGAGCTGTTTGATCTCCCGCTGCGCCGCATCGCGCTCGATCTCGCGCCAGCCGTACTGCCCGCGGAGGTATTGCTCGTATTCGTACTCGAGGCCGGTTCGGCCGATGAGGTCCGTCTGCAGATAGCCCTTATCGCGCAGCTCCGCGAACTCATCCTCGGTCACCGGACCGACGTAACCGAGGAGCGGTGAGTAGAGCACGGCATCGGCGTAGGAGCGGATCGACTCCGCCTCGACGCGGACGCCCGGGAACATCTCGCCGCGCTCCGAGAGCAACAGCGCGATGTCGCGCGCGACCGGCCGCAGCGAGATCTTCACCGGCTCGTACGGATTGCGCGCCCGCTGCACATCGATCGCGCTTGAGACGTCCTTCGGATCGCGCGCGACGAGCGGGGCAAGGCGCAGCGCGAGATCCGCCTGCTGAGCGCGCGGCACGTCGAACGGGATGACCGTGACGGCGAAACCGGGGAGATTGCGCGCGAGCACCTTGCCGTTGCGGTCGACGATCGTTCCCCGCTCCGCCTCGACCGGAAGGCGCAGCACGCGGTTCTGCTCCGCGAGATCGCGGTAGTGCCCACCGCTCACGACCTGCAGATCCCAGAGCCGCACGGTGAGCCCGGTGAACACCAGGACGATCGCGACGGCCATCGCGATGAAGCGGTTCGGTCGCGCGAAAGCCCGCGACGCTCTTCTCATAGTCCGAAGGATGCCTGCTTCTCGGTCACGTGGCGCATCGATCTGGCGATCGGATAGGTAGCGATCGCGAGGACCCCGTTGTAGATCGCGGCCGCTGCCGCGCTGCCGGAGAGGAGCACCGGGTCAGCGAGTGGCTGTCCGACGACGACCAGGATCAGGAGGTACAGCAGGCCCGCGGCGAGCGTCGCGACGCCGACGAGCGCCGCGCCGCCGATCACCGAGCGCGAACGGACACCGGTCTCCCCCAGCCCGACGGCCGCGACGGGCACGAGCGACGCGAGGGCGAGCGCGCCAAGCGGCCCGCCGGAGAGGAGGTCGGCGGCGAGTCCGCCGACAAAAGCCCACCAAACGCCCTCCCCAGCACCCGCGGCGACCGACCACGATGCCGCCACGAGCACGGGCAGATTGGGACGCGCGCCGGCAATCGACACGAAAGGCACCACCGAACCTTGGAGGAGCGCCGCGGCGAGCGGGATGGCGATAGCGAGCGCGAAGCGCACGGAGCCCTCCTCTGGTAGCGGAACGCGACGGCCGCCAGGACGCTATGCAGAAGCGGTGCTAGGGGCGCGCCCGCCCCGGTACGCGCGCGGCCTCGACCGTCTCGCCGGGGGTCTCGGTCGCCTCGGCAAGCTCGACCTCGAGCTGCGGGAAGGGATCCTCGTCGCGGAGCTTCGCGCCGACGTAGATCAGGACCAGGCGCAGCGTGGCCGCGAACGGCACGGCGAGGATGATCCCGAGGAGGCCGAAGACCGCGCCCCCGGTCAGAAGCGAGAAGATGACGATCGCGGGATGCAGGCGGACGGCGCGGCCGATGACAGTCGGGATCACGAGATAGTCCTCAGCGTGTCGCAGGATCGTGTACATGATCGCCACGACAGCGACGTAGACGAGCTGCGACCACCCGAATGGGTTCGGATGGCCCAGGGCGACGAGGCACGCGATCGCACCGGCGGTAATGGGCCCGACGAACGGGATCGTCTCGAGCAGACCGGTGAGCACGCCGAGCAGCACGCTGTACGGCACGCCCAGGAGCGTGAGACCGATCGTCGTCACGGTCGACATGAGCAGCACGAGAAGCAGCTGGCCCCGGATGTACCGGCCGAGCATGACGTTCGTCTCGGACAGAACGTGAAGGATCTCCCGACGCTGACGACCGGGGAGATTGCGACGCACGAAGCCGTAGACGCGTGGCGCATCACGAAGCAACAGGAACGTCGCGATCAGGAAGACCAAGAACTCGAGCAGGAAGTGCCCGAGTGCGACGGCGAACGGCAACGCCGTGCGCTGCGCCATGGCCGCGATCTGTCGCTCGATGTCGTCGACATTCGGCCCGATGAGCACGTCGTCCAGATCCCCGAGACCGATCTGGTCGAACGTGTTGGAGATCGTCTGCTGGGCGTTGGCGAGTAGCACCGGCCAGTTCTTCTGCAGATCCCCCGCGTTCTCCGCGATCCGCGGGAACACCAACCGGCCGCCGCCAAAAATGATAGCGAGCAGAGCAACGAAGACGGCGAGCGCGGCCAGTGTTCGTGGGAGGGCGAACCGGCGTTCGATTGCACCCACAATCGGTAGCAAAACGTACGCGACGATGAGGCCCCAGATGAAGGGCTGTACGACGTCCCCAGCGCGCCAGAGAATGAGGATCCCGAGGGCCGCGAACCCCACCACGACCGCGCGTTTTGTCGTTGTACTCCAGCGAGCTCCCATCCCACCGTGGATTATCAAGCAGCCGGAGTCGTGGCTGCGCAGGTTCGCCCACATGCGACGGACTTGCTGACATGACAACGCTGGTAGAGCGCGGAGAGTAGAGTACTGCAGGAGCCGCAGGAACTGACACGAGACAGTCGACCCGGCTTTCGGATACAATTGGAGTCACGAACGGGCACGTTTTCGTTCCCAGTTTTCCCTAGATTTTGAGACCCATGTTCCACGTGTGACAGGGGGCGAAATGACGGTCCTCGTGGTGAGCAATCAGAAGGGCGGGGTGGGGAAGACGACCACGGCGATCAGCGTCGGCGCGGCCATGGTCGAGCGTGGCCAGCGGGTCCTGATCGTGGACCTGGACCCACAAGCGAATGCCACCAGCGGCCTCGGAATCAGCAAGGAGCGGGCGAATGGAATCTATGGCGTGCTGCTTCGAGAGCGCCCCCTCGTCGACGCGATCGTGCCCACTGCCGTGCCAGGCCTTGAGCTCGTCCCATCCGGACTGGAGATGGCTGGAGCTGAGGTCGAGCTCGTGCCGGTGATGGCGCGCGAATTCCGCCTACGCCAGGCGCTCCGCGGCGCCAGACAGTACGACACCGTCATCGTCGATTGCCCGCCGTCACTGGGGCTCCTCACCGTGAACGCCCTCGCCGCCGGCGACGGCGTGGTCATCCCGGTCCAGTGCGAGTACTACGCGCTGGAGGGTCTGGCGCAGCTCCTGGACACCATCGAGGCTGTGCGGGAACGGCTCAACGAGAAACTCGAAGTCCTCGCGATCGTGCTCACCATGGAGGACCGCCGAAACCGCCTCTCGATGCAGGTGATCGATGAGGTGCGCAAACACTTTCCAAAGCTCGTCGCGCGCGCGCGGATCCCCCGCACGGTCCGGCTGGCCGAGGCGCCAAGCCACGGCAAGCCGATATCTATGTACGACCCGCACTCGCGGGCGGCAAAGGCATATGCCGAGCTGGCTCGCGAGCTCATCACGCGGCTCAAGGCGCGCGAGCCGATCGCGCTCGCCGGGGCGATCGCCTGATGGCACGAACCGGACTGGGGCGCGGACTCGACGTCCTGCTCGGGCAGGCGCCGGCCACGTCGTCATCGCCGCTTCCGCCGGTCGGGGCCACCGAGATCCCGCTCGAAAGGATCCGCCCGAATCCGCAGCAGCCACGCTCCAACTTCGACGCCGAGGGGATCGCGGAGCTCGCGGCATCGATCACCCGCCACGGTGTTCTGCAACCAATAGTGATATCTAGAGAAGCCGACGGGTTCGAGCTCGTCGCCGGCCACCGTCGTGTGCTCGCGGCGCGTGTCGCCGGCAAAACGACGATCCCGGCCGTCGTGCGCGACGACGTGACCGACCGTTTGGAGCTCGCGCTCGTGGAGAACCTGCAGCGCGCGGATCTCAATGCGATCGAGACGGCACGCGCCTACAAGCTCCTCATGGAGACCTACGACCTCACCCAGGAGCAGGTCGCTGAGCGGGTGGGGAAATCACGCTCCCAGGTCGCGAACATGCTCCGCACCCTCACCGCGCCGCAAGCGCTCCAGGACGCGGTGATGGAGGGGAAGATCAGCGAGGGGCACCTGCGTGCGCTGTTGTCGCTACCTCTTTCGGATGCACTGACGGCGCTCGCGACGATCATCGCGCGGCAGCTGTCGGTGCGCGATGCGGAGGCACTCGCGCGGAAGATGGTGCATCCGCCGCGTCGTGGTCGATCGCGCCCGCGTCTCCGCGGCGGCGATCCCGATCTGGCGCAAGTGACGAGCGAGCTGCGTGCCGCGTTGGGCACCAAAGTGGAGGTCCTGCGCGGCCGCAAGGGGGGACGCATCGCGATCGATTACTACTCCGACGAGGACTTCGAGCGTCTGTTTGAGCTCCTGGTCCGCGCCGGTCGGGCGTAGGGAGAGCACGTGGCCATCCGAAAAGACGACGAGAACGTAAAGACGCGCGCCGGAGATAAGACCGCGGGCAACGGCGGCAAGCCGCGCGGGTCATACAGCGCGAAGGACATCCAGGTCCTCGAGGGCCTCGAGGCCGTCCGTCGCCGTCCCGGCATGTATATCGGCACGACCGATATCCGCGGACTCCATCACCTCGTGCGCGAGATCCTCGACAACTCGATCGACGAAGCGATGAACGGCACGTGCGATCGGATCGATGTGTGGATCCACAAGAACAACGACATCACCGTCGCCGACGACGGCCGCGGTATCCCCATCGGGCCGCACCCGACCCAGCGCGACTCGCGGGGCAAGCCGATGGACGCGCTCGAGGTCGTCATGACGATCTTGCACGCCGGTGGGAAGTTCGGGGGTGCGGGCTACAAGGTGTCCGGAGGACTGCATGGCGTCGGCGTGTCCGTCGTGAATGCACTCTCGGCGTCGACGCTCGTGGAGGTCCACCGCGACGGCAAGGTCTACACGCAGGGCTTCGAACGCGGAAAGCCGATGGGTGCGGTGCGCACGACGACGAAGCCGCAGCTGCCCGCACCGCAGCCTCTTCCATGGACCGAGCCTCAGAAGATCACCGGAACCGTCACGCGTTTCAGCCCGGATCCGCAGGTCTTCCCGATCATCGAGTGGGACGCGCAGGTCATCGAGCAATGGCTCCGGGAGACGGCCTATCTCAACAAGCGCCTCTTCCTGTCGCTCCACGACGAGCGGAACGAGATCGAGGCGAACTACTACTTCGACGGCGGCGTGGTCTCGTTCGTGCGCCACCTGAATCGGTCGCACATCGCTCTGCACGCGAAGCCCGTCTACGTCGAGAAGACGTTCGAGAACGACACCGTCGTCGAGGTCGCGCTCCAGTACAACGACAGCTTCGTCGAGAAGGTCTACACATTCGCGAACAACATCAACACGATCGACGGCGGCGCCCACCTCACCGGTTTCCGCAACGCGCTCACGCGATCCATCAACGCCTACGCACGGAAGAGCGGACAGCTGAAAGACGCGGATGCGAACCTCACGTCGGAAGACGTGCGTGAAGGTCTCACCGCGGTCATCAGCGTGAAGATCAAGGAGCCGCAGTTCGAGGGACAGACGAAGACACGGCTCGGAAACGCCGAGGTCGCGGGCCAGGTCGCGACCGCGGTGAACGACGCGCTGGGGCAACACCTGGAGGAGAACCCGACCGACGCGAAACGGATCGTCGAGAAGTGCCTCACCGCCTTCCGCGCGCGCGAAGCCGCTCGGAAGGCGCGGGATGTCTTCCGAAAGGGCGCGCTCGACGGCTTCTCACTGCCGGGCAAGCTCGCGGACTGCTCGGAGCGCGACCCCGAGAAGTGCGAGCTGTTCATCGTCGAGGGCCCCTCCGCCGGCGGTAGCGCGAAGGGCGGTCGTGACCGACGGACCCAGGCGATCCTGCCGCTCAAGGGCAAGATCCTGAACGTCGAGAAAGCGCGCGCCGACAAGATGCTCGGCAACGACGAGATCAAGGCGCTCATCACCGCGCTCGGCACCGGTATTGGCGACTACTTCGACATGAAGAAGCTCCGCTACGGCAAGACGATCTTGCTGTGCGACGCCGACGTCGACGGTTCGCACATCCGAACGCTCCTGCTCACCCTCCTCTACCGACACTTCAAGCCGCTCATCGAGGAGAGGCGCATCTACATCGGCCAGCCGCCGCTGTATCGCCTCCAGCTCGGCAAGGAGGTCCGCTGGGCGTACTCCGACCACGAGCGCGACAAGCTGGTCAAAGAGATGAAGCAACTTGCGAGGACAAAGCGCGACGACCGCAAGAAGGTCGCGGCCGACAAGGCAGACGCCGACGGTGGCGACAAGGCCACCTCTCGCGCCCGGCGCCGCGCCGCGGAGGCCGCCGTCGACGCCGAGGCCGACGCTCCAGTCGCGAGCGACGAGGGTACCGACGACGGGAAGGGCGGACGCGAGCCCGCGATCGCGCGCTACAAGGGCCTCGGCGAGATGAACGCCGAGCAGCTCTGGGACACGACCCTGAACCCGGCGACGCGCACGCTGAAACAGGTCACGCTCGAAGACGCTGAGCAGGCGGACCTCGCCTTCGAAGAGCTCATGGGTAGCGAGGTCGAGGGCCGCAAGAAGTGGATCATGGCCAACGCGAAGAAGGCGGCGCTCGATATCTAATGGCGAAGCTCTCCGAGCTCGGCGTCGACTTCGAGCACTGGTGCTTCGCCTGCGGCCGTCTCAACGACACCGGGCTGCACCTCGATTTCGACGTGTCGCGCGGGCGCGCTGAGACGCGCTGCACACCGGAGCGCCGCCATCAGGGATACGACGGGACGGTGCACGGTGGCATCGTGAGCGCGCTGCTCGACGAGACCATGGGGTGGGCGATCTTCCACCAGGGCATCTGGGGCGTCACCGCGCGGCTCGCCGTGACGTTCCGCCTTCCCGTCCCCGTTGGTGACGAGCTTCGCGTCGTCGGCGAGGTCGTGCGCGAGCGGAGCCGCTCGATCGAGACGCACGGAACGGTCACGCGCGCGAGCGACGGCGCGCTCATGGCGGAGGCGGAAGCGACCTTCCTGCTGATGCCCGATGAGCGCCGCCGTGAACTCGAGCGCCGCTACTCGCGCACCGACGAGACCTTCGCGCGCGTGCGCGCGGCCGTGGCGGCGGAAGAAGCGATGGAGCACGGACGAACGTGATAGACGAACCGAAGAACGATCGCGTGATCGGGATCGAGCTCGAGCAGGAGATGCGCCAGGCGTATCTCGACTACTCGATGAGCGTCATCGTCGCGCGCGCTCTGCCCGACGTCCGCGACGGGCTCAAGCCGGTGCAGCGGCGGATCCTCTACACGATGCACGAGATGGGCCTCCGCAGCGATCGCCCGTTCCGCAAGTCGGCGGCGATCGTCGGCGACGTGATGGGGAAGTACCACCCGCACGGCGACGTTCCCATCTACGACGCACTCGTGCGCCTCGCGCAGGACTTCGCGGCCCGCTATCCGCTCATCCAGGGGCAGGGCAACTTCGGATGCTTCTCAGGCGACACGAAGGTCGAGCTCTACAACGGCGAGCAGAAGACGCTGGCGGAGCTGGTGGAGATGGCACACCGTGGCGCGCGCGTCGATGTCTTCACGGTGGACGCGCATCGCAACGTGCGCATCAAGCCGATGCGGGCCCCGCGTCTGGTCCGCCGCGCGGACGCGGTCGTGAAGGTCACGCTCGAATCCGGCGCGGAGATCGTGTGCACGCCCGACCACCGCTTCATGGTCCGCGACGGGACATACCGCGAGGCGCAGCAGCTGAAGCCGAAGGACCAGCTCATGCCCTTCGCGCGCTCTTCGATCCCCGAGCGCCTGCACCGAACCGGCGCGTTCCCGATCCCGGCCAGCCTCGCGCAGAAAGTCGCCAAGGTCGAGCCCGCGGGCCGCGCGGACGTCTACGACCTCACGGTCGACGTCACACAGAACTTCGCGCTCGCCGCCGGGATCTTCGTTCACAACTCCATCGACGACGACCCGCCCGCCCATATGCGCTACACCGAAGCGCGGCCGGCGGCGATCGCGAACGAGATGCTCGCGGATATCGACAAGGACACCGTCGACTGGGTCCCGAACTACGACAGCCGGCACATGCAGCCGGTCGTGATGCCGGCTCGGATCCCGAACCTGCTGGTGAACGGCTCCGCGGGCATCGCCGTCGGCATGGCCACGAACATCCCGCCCCACAACCTGACCGAGATCGCGACCGCGACCAAGCGCCTCATCGACGATCCGGAGCTCACGACCGACGATCTGTGCGAGACGGTCCTGGGCCCCGATTTCCCCGGCGGGGGTCTCATCTACCGCTTCGAGGAAGAGAAGAACGTCGAGACCGGCAAGGCCGAGCGCATCGACGCGATCCGGCGCGCATACGCCAACGGCCGGGGCCGCATCCTCATGCGCGCGAAGGCGCACGTCGAGGACATGCGCGGCAGCCGCCAGGCCATCATCGTCAGCGAGCTGCCCTACGCGGTCAACAAGGCGTCACTCATCGAGAAGATCGCGGACCTGGTCCAGAACAAGAAGCTTGCGGGCATCAGCGACATCCGTGATGAGAGTGATCGCGAAGGAATGCGCATCGTCATCGAGATCAAGCGCGACGACAGCGCCGAGCGCGTGCTCAACAACCTGTTCAAACACACCGCGATGCAGTCCGCGTTCAACCTGAACATGCTCGCGCTCGTCGATCAGGAGCCACGGACGCTGTCGCTCAAGGAGATCCTCCAGCACCACGTCGACTACCGGAAGACCGTCATCCGCCGACGCACCGAGCACGATCTCGCCAAGGCGAAGGAGCGCGCGCACATCCTCGAGGGCTTCAAGATCGCGCTCGACCACATCGACGAGGTGGTCAAGGCCATCCGTGCGAGCAAGACGCCTGACACCGCGCTCGCGAGCCTGATGCAGAAGTTCGGCCTCAGTGACGCGCAGGCACGGGCGATCCTGGAGATGCAGCTCCGCCGCCTCACCGGCCTCGAGCGTCAGAAGATCGATGAGGAGTACCAGGAGACGATCAAGCTGATCGCCGAGCTTGAATCCATTCTTGGTAGCCCGCGGCGGATCCTCGCGCTGATCAAAGCCGATCTCGATGATCTGCTGACGAAGTACGGCGACGAGCGGCGGACGCTCATCGCTGACGACCTCCCGCGCCAGTTCACCGACGAGCAGCTCGTCGCCGACGAGGACGTCGTCATCACGCTGTCGAGCCGCAATTACGCCAAGCGGATGCCGCTCTCGACGTATCGCGCGCAGCATCGCGGCGGCCGCGGCGTCATCGGGATGCAGACGCGCGACGAGGACGACGTCCAGCACCTCGTGATCGCACGCAATCACGACAAGCTCTACGTCTTCACCGACCGCGGCCGCGTGTTCGCGCTCAAGGTCTACGAGCTGCCGGACGCCAGCCGCACCGCAAAGGGGACGCCGATCCAGAACATCCTCGAGGCGATGCAGCAGGGTGAGCGCGTCTCGGCGCTCGTGGCGCTGCGCGACACGACGTCGGCCGAGTTCCTGATGATGGCGACGCGCAAGGGCTTCGTGAAGAAGACCGCGCTGTCGGAGTACGCGACCGTTCGGCGCGCCGGGCTCATCGCGATCGCGCTCCGCAAGGGCGACGAGCTCGCATGGGTCGCCGCATGCGCGAAGGACGACCGCGTGATCCTCGCCACGCGCAAGGGCAAGGGCATCTCGTTCAAGGCCTCCGACGCCCGGCCGATGGGACGGCCGACCCAGGGCGTCACCGGGATCCGCCTCCAGAAGGGCGACGAAGTCGTCGGCATGGGCATCGCGCGGCCACGCACGCAGGTCCTCTCGGTGACGGAGAACGGCTACGGCAAGCGCACCGCGGTCGAGGAGTTCCCGACCCAGGGCCGCGGCGGCCAGGGCGTGATCCTCGCTTCCCTGGGCGGCAAGACCGGCCAGGTCGCCGCGATGCAGATGGTCGACGAGGGCAGCCAGGAGATCCTCTTGATCTCGACCACCGGTGTGGTGATCCGTACGCCGCTCGATCAGATCCGGGTCCTGGGCCGGCCAACGATGGGTGTGAAGGTCATGACCACGGGCGACGCGAAGATCGCCTCCATCGCCACCTTCACCACGACCCGACCGACCCAGACCCAGCTTCCGGTGAAGTAGACAGCCTCAGGCAGGCAGACGCGGGCCCGGACCTTTCAATTGCGCGTACGAATTCGGTCGCAGCAGTACCAACAGCGCTCGTTTGGCCGTTGTTTCGACGCGTGGGGGCCGATATGGTCACGGGACCACCGCTTTGAGAGGGAAGGCAACGGGTTGATCGCGCTCGACGACGTGAGCAAGCGCTATCCCAACGGGACCTTCGCGCTGCGCGACGTCGACCTCCGGATCGACGCCGGCGACTTCGTCTTCCTGGTGGGTGCATCGGGCGCCGGCAAGTCCACCCTCATCCGTCTTCTCATCCGTGAAGAGCTCGCCACCACCGGACGCGTCGTCGTCGACGGCGAAGATGTCGGACGGATGCCGCGGTCGCGCGTGCATCGCCTGCGGCGCAAAGTCGGCGTCGTGTTCCAGGACTTCAAGCTGCTTCCCCGTAAGACCGTCGCCGAGAACGTGGCGTTCGCGTTGGTCGTGACGGGTCACGAGGGGCGTCTCGTGCGCGAGGAGACCGAGCGCGCGCTGTCACTCGTCGGCCTCAGCGCGCGGCGCGATCACTTCCCCAGCCAGCTCTCCGGTGGCGAGCAGCAGCGCACCGCGATCGCGCGCGCGCTCGTGAACCGGCCGCGCATCCTCATCGCCGACGAGCCGACCGGCAACCTCGATCCCGTGACGAGCTGGGAGATCATCAAGCTGCTCATCCGCATCAACGAGCTCGGCACGACGCTGGTCATGGCCACGCACAACGCCGAGATCGTCAATGCCCTTCGGCGACGCGTGGTGCATCTCGATCACGGCATGGTCGTGCGCGACGAGCGCGCAGGGCTCTACGCGGCATGAAGCGCGTCGCCTACGTCCTCAGCGCGGCGGGCCAGGGCTTCTGGCGCAACCCCGCGATGAGCCTGGCCTCGACGTTCACGGTCACGTTGATGCTGCTGTTGTTCGCGTTCTTCCTGACGACCGATCGGGGCCTGCAGGCGGCCGTGGGCGTGCTCGAATCGAAGGTCGAGATCGCGCTGTTCATCGACGACAACGCGAAGGTCTCCGAGGTCCTCGCGCTGAAAGCGCGGATCGAGGCCGACCCCGCGGTGTCGCGCGTCGAGTACGTCACCAAAGAGCAGGCGCTGAAGCGTCTGCAGGATATCGCCGACCGCCGTAAGGACTTCGTCCTCGCGAACATCGATGGGAATCCGCTGCCCGCCTCCCTCGAGGTCAAGCTCTCGGACGCGCGCCAGGCCAAGCGATTCGGTGACGAGCTGCGCGCCGAGGTCGGCGGGGGCGTCATCGCCGACGTGATCGACAACCCACAGGTCGTCGACCAGCTGCTCACGATCACGCGCGTGCTGTCGGTCGGTGGCGTCGCGATCCTGGCGATGATGCTGTTCGTGGCGCTGTTCGTCATCGTGAACACGATCCGCATCGCGGTGCACGCGCGTCGCGATGAGATCGAGATCATGCAGCTCGTCGGCGCGTCCGACGCCTTCGTGCGCTGGCCGTTCATCCTCGAGGGGATGCTCGTCGGGACGTTGGGCGCGGTCGTGGCGCTGACGATCGTGTTCGCCGCGGCCGGCCCGGTCACCAGCGCGATGCTCGACTTCCTGGTCACGCTGCCGATCTCGCTCGGTCCTGAATACGCATTCCAGCTCGCTGCGAGCGTGCTGGGCGTGGCGCTGCTGGTCGGCGCCGGAGGGGCGACGCTGTCGGTGCGCGCCCATCTCGCCAAATGACCCGCCGTGGCGCCTTGACCACGGACCGCCCGCGGTGGGACCATGCGGCGGTCATGGCTCCCCGGAACGTCCGGGGAGGTGGGTGGAGGAAGAGCGGACTGCGCGCGACCGTCGTCGCGCTGGCGGCCCTTGCCCTCTTCATCGGTCAGCAGATCCCGGTCGCCGCCGACGACCCACTCCAGGAAGCGCTTCGCCGCAAGGAAGAGCTGGCGCGTGCGGTCACGGTTTCCCGCCAGAACGCCGAGCGCTACAAGCAGGCCGCGAATCAGTTCCAGGCCGCGGTCGACTCGGCGAACGCGCGCATCTCGGAGCTCGCCGACCAACAGGCCCGGGCCCAGACGGAGGCCGAGTCGCTGGGCTTCCAGATCCAGATCGCCGAGGAGCAGCTCGCCCTCGTCGCGTTCCAGCTGGACGAGACGAAGGCGCTCGCGGACTCGCTGAACGCACAGGCTGCGGAGCAGCAGCGCCAGCTCGTCGCGCGCGAAGACCTTTACGGCAAACACCTCGTCGTGACCTACCGGCAGGCGCTGATCAGCCCGCTCGAGATGCTTCTCTCGTCACACACCCTGACGGAGTTCGCGAACCGCGTGCAGCAGATGATCTTCGTGAACCGCCAGGACCAGCAGCTCGCGAACGAGATCCGGAACCTGCGTGCGGACACCGCGGCGAAGCTCGAGGACGCGGCGGGCAAACAGAAGGAGATCCTCGGCCTGCAGGACCAGATCGCGACGCAGCGCGAGGGTCTCGCCGCGGACAAGGCCAAATACGACCAGCTCGTCGCCGAGATGCAGACCGCGATCGACCAGACGGACGAGCAGCGCGCCAACGCGGCGGCGAACCGCCAGCAGGCCGTCGGCGCGCAGAACGCGGCGAACCGCCAGACCGCAGACCTCAACCGGAAGCTCGAGCAGGCTGAGGCGCAGTACGCGATGCTCGCGTCGCAGCTCGCGTCGAGGAGCGGTCTCGGCGCATTCAACGGATCGAAGCTCGCGATGTGGCCGCTCGTTGGCCCGATAACGTCGGGCTTCGGCCCGCGCTGGGGCGGCTTCCACAACGGCCTCGACATCGCGGCGCCGATGTACACGCCGATCCGTGCCGCGTCGGCCGGTCAGGTCGTCACGGTCGGACGCCCGTATCTCGCGTACGGCGACACCGCGGTCGTCGTGATCATCGCGCACGGCTACAACTTCTCGACGCTCTACGGCCACCTCGACGACAGCCATTGGCCTCCGGTCAGGGTCGGCCAGTTCGTCGCCGCCGGCACGATCATCGGCTACGTCGGCATGACGGGCTGGACCACCGGTCCGCACTGCCACTTCATGACGATCGTGAACGGCCAGGCCGTCAACCCGCGCCCCTACCTCCCCTGAAGTAGGTAGTTCTCTCGGCGATCCGATTGCGACGTACCTCACATTGACGACGCCTCGGCGCGCGTGTGAGCATGGACGGTGAAAGAAAGGAGGTGATGTGGAGTGGGCGATGCCAATGGGAAACCAAAGACCCAGGGGTGCTCACTTCGGCCTTTCGTAATGAAACCAACTGAGGTGATCGCGACCTAACCCGAGGTCTTTGGAGACCCGGTGACAGCGGCGGCAGAAATGCCGCCGCTGTCTCTTTTTATCGGCTCTGTACGCTCTGGCCATGCCCGATCGGAGACCACCACCCGCGGCAGCCGCGTCCGAGAAGCGGCCGCGCGATCTGCAGCTCGCGGACAACCGCAAGGCGACGTTCGACTACGCCATCGAGGATCGCGTCGAGGCGGGGATCGCCCTGACCGGGACGGAGATCAAGTCTCTGCGCGCCGGCCATGTGAACCTCCGCGACGGCTACGCCCAGATCCAGAAAGGTCAAGCCTGGCTGCGCAACGTACACATCGCTCCGTGGACGCACGCGGCGCACGACAACCACGAGCCGCTGCGCCCGCGAAAGCTCCTGCTGCACAAAGATGAGATCGGCCAGCTGGCGGGCGCGGTGTCGCAGAAGGGCTACACGCTCGTTCCGCTACGGATGTACACCAAGAACGGCCGCGCCAAAGTCGAAATCGGCCTCGCGCGCGGCAAGAAGCGCTACGAGAAGCGCCAGGTGATCAAGGAACGGGAGGCCGCCCGCGAGATGCAGGCGGCCACCCGTCGCAGGATCTAGCCGCCGAAGGCGGGCGCGCCCTCGCGGACTTCTTCGCTGCTCGGTCGCGCGGTGCGGCCCTTCAGCGGTACTTCCTTGAGGAACACTGAGACCACCACGGCGACGCTGACCATGACGGCGGCGTAGATGAACACGTCGTGGAGCGAAGCGGCGAGCGCCGCCCGGATCGTGTCGAGGACCTGATCGAAGATCGCCTGAGCCTGCGGGGGCAGCGTTGCCCGCGTGGCCGCGATACGTGCCGGATCGAACAGCCCCTGCGCGCTACCGCCACTGGGCAGAGAGGACGCGAGCTGCGGCGGCACGTTCAGCGACGCGACGGCGGTGCGGATCTTGTCTGGTAGCTCGTGCGAGAGCACCGCGCCGAGGACCGCGACGCCGACGGTGCCGCCGATGTTCCGCCAGAACTGGATCTGACTGGATGCCACTCCGAGGAACTCGCGAGGCAGCGCGCTCTGCGTGGCGTTGATGTAGAGCGGCATGGCGACGCCCATGCCGATGCCGACGAGGATCAGGTCCCGCACGACGTCCAGCTCGGGCGTGCCGACCTGCACCTGCGCGAGCCCAAGAAGACCGGCGACCATGACCATGAGCCCGACGGTGCCGAGGTAGCGGTAGCGCTTGATGCGGATCATCAGCTGTCCGGTCACGATGCTCGCCCCGATGAGGCCGACCATGAGCGGCGTCGCGAGGAGGCCGGAGTTCGTGGCCCCCTTGCCGAGCACGCCCTGATAGACGAGACCGATGTACAGGATCGCGCCGAACATGCCGAAGGCGATGAAGAATCCGGTGATCGACGACACCGCGAAGGTCACGTTCTTGAAGAGCTTGAAGGGCACGATCGGCTGCGGAACACGCTGCTCGACGATGAAGAAGATGACGGCGAGCACCGCAGCGAGACCCAGCAGGCCGAGCACTTCGGGCGAGCCGAAGTCGTGGTCGCGCGTGATCGAGAGGCCGACGAGCAGCGGAACGAGCGTCGCCGCCAGTAGACCCGCGCCGGCGAAGTCGATGTCGCGCCACGAAGCGTCGTGCTTGGTGCGGGGCATCGTGAAGAACACGACGGCGACGGCGAGGATGCCCACGGGCACGTTCACGTAGAAGACCCACCGCCAGCCGACGTTGTCGGTGAGATAGCCACCGATGGTCGGCCCAACGACGGACGCGATGCCGAAGATGCCACCGAAGATGCCCTGGATGCGCGCGCGCGTCTGCGGCGGGAACAGGTCGGCGAGAGATGCGAAGACGCTCGCGAACAGCACGCCGCCGAATAGACCCTGGATGCCGCGGAAGATCACGAGCTCCTGCATGTCCTGAGCCTGTCCGCACAGCGCCGAGGCGAGGACGAATCCGATCATGCCAACGAGGAGGAACGGCTTGCGGCCGAACAGGTCGCCGAGCTTGCCGGCGATCGGCGTGGTCGTGGTCGAGGCGACCATGTAGGCGGTCGCGACCCACGCGAAGTACTCCAGTCCGTTGAGCTCGCCCACGATGCGCGGCAGCGCCGTCCCGACGATGGTCTGGTCGAGCGCGGCGAGGAACAGGGCGAGGCCCACGCCGACCGCGGCGAGGATCCGGGCGGTGCGGTCCATCTCAGCGGGCATCTGCAGTCTCCTTGTGTGTGATGCGGCGCACGCTGCGCCGAGGTGATGAACCACCGATGAAGGGACGGCGGAGGACCCGGGCAGGTGCGGGGTCGTTCGCCGTGAACGCGGCGTTCAGATCCGCGAATGCGGTGCGCAGGCGACGGCGCTGCGGAAGCGTGAGGCGGCCAAGCACCTGGGCGAGCGCGGACGAAGCGGCGAGCTCGTACCGCTCGCAGATCTTGCGGCCCTCGGCCGTAAGGGCGAGGACGACCGCGCGGCGGTCGTCGGGGTCGGTATCGCGCCGCACCAGACCCTCGCGAACGAGGCTTTCGACGAGCTCGGTCACCGCGCCGGCGCTGAGCTTCAGTTGCTGCGCGACCAGCCCCGCACGCACGGATTTGTCACCGATCACCCACAGCAGGCGACCACGCTCGGGGGACGTCATGCCGCATTCCTGGGCGGCATGCCAGGCGACGCGGCCGAAACGGGGCATCACCGCAAGGACAGCGCGAGCCAGAGAAAGGTCGTCGTTTGGTGTAGTTTTCGTCACAGTTCCTTCGGTCACTGAATAGTTCGGAACCCGAAGTATCGCCGCGCCGAAGCCTCGCGTCAACCGCTGCGAGCGTATCCCTGGTAACGAAGCGGTCTAGCCTCCGGCCGACTCGACCCGCGGTTGCTCGAGATCCGCCGAGAAGAATGTCTTGCCGCCGCACTGCGCGCACCTCGCCGGCGGCGCGGCGCCGTGCGTGATCGTGCCGCACGACTCGCAGCGGAAATGACGCTGTCCGCCGGCAGCAGGGATCACCGCGGGGGCCTCCGCGAGCAGCTGCCGGATCCGGCCGAGCTCGTGGGCCACGGCGATCGGCTCGAGGCCCGCGCCCGATTGATCGG
>Ga0207646_10002913_pt1 | contig 19853 bp, 20 predicted proteins | sample KBSK5502metaG_FD_184343 | JGI IMG/M metagenome (GOLD analysis project Ga0207646, IMG submission 184343) | Corn, switchgrass and miscanthus rhizosphere microbial communities from Kellogg Biological Station, Michigan, USA - KBS K5-50-2 metaG... | ecosystem: Host-associated > Plants > Roots >...
ACCGTGGCCTGGTCTGATCTCTTTTGGCGACGTCATTCTCGCGTCAAGACAACCGCGGTGGGTGTGGCCGCCTCTCTCACGGAGGCGATCGTCCAGAGCACCAACCTGCTCCAGGCCCGTCTCGGTGACCAGGGCTTCCGGTGGACGAATCCTGCCCGGGCCGACACCGACGAGTGCCTTCTCGAGTGCGCGATCTTCGAGTGGTTCCTGCGGGACATCGCGATGTCGTACGGGTTCGGCAGCCAGACCGGGGCAATCCGGCAGGCGCTGGCCGGGCGGGTCTTGATCGACCTGCAGCGCAGCGGGCTGTCGGCGGCGTGTCTCGAGCCCTTCGAACGGCGCTATCGCGAGCGGTTCGCGGAGTACACGGTCAGCCTGGGTATCAGCTCGTCGCTGCAGCCCCTGGGGGCGCTGGCCTGGCGGCGCATCTCGGGAAGCGATGAGGCGAGCGAGCGGATGACGATGCTGCTCGCGCTCCGGGCCTCCGCCGAGCTGGCGGGACTTCGTGGGCTCGCGGAGAAGTACGCCCTCGTCGAGCTTCCGCCGTCACCACCGCCCCTGATGGAGCAGGGCTAGCATGGCGATAGAGGGCATGCCACGGGTCAAACCGTGGCAGGTCGCAGGTGCGACAATCGCGATCGCTGTCCTCTGGGTGCTCGCGGCGAGCCAGGTCGCTGAACTGCGTGCCGGTGCACCACTGCTCCGTGAGTTCATGGCCTTCTACACCGTCGGGCACATTCTGAATCAGTCGCCGGCGGTGCTGTACGATCCCGATTCCTTTGTCCGAACGTATCACGCGCTCTTTCCGGGTGTGCCCGCGCACGTGCGGCAGGTATACGGGCACGCTCCCTTCGAAGCGGTCTTTTATCGGCCTTTTGCACTGCTATCGTTCGAATGGGCGCTCGTGGCCTGGCAAATGTTCTCGGTGGCCATGATCTGCGCGGGGTTCACGCTCGTGTGGCGATTGAGCGGGTCGCTCCCGCGGAGCCAGTTGCTCCTGGCCTTGCTTTTCGCGCTGTCGTTTCAGCCGGTGGCCGTCGAAACCATCGCCCGAGGGCAGGTGTCGGCGCTGGCCTTCTTCTGGATCGCCCTTGCGATCTGGTTCCTACGACGAGGCCGAGAGTACTGGTCCGGGGCGGCATTGGCGATGTGCCTCTCCAAGCCCACTTTCCTCGTTCTCTTGCTTCCGATGCTCATGGTGGGATGGCGCGTGCGGGCGCTGCTCGGCTTCCTCGGCGGCGCGGGATTCCTGGGGGCGGTGTCGCTTCTGGTGGTCGGGTGGCGGGGATGCCTGGACTACGTGGGCGTGTTACTCCACTTCGGAGGGCTCGCGACGACCGCAGGGAAGTCGTTCGTGCTGTCGGAGTACGTGGACCTCAACTCGTTTCTCCGGATGGCGACCGGAGGACGTGGGCGACTGGCCCTCGGTGTGCTGTCGCTCGTGGCCGTGGGTGTGGCGCCGTACCTGGTGAAGCTCTGGTGGGACACGCGCAGGGGAGGCGACGTGGAGTTGAGCCTGGCGTGGGCCAGCACGCTTACGTGGACGACGGTTCTGAACCTGTATGTGACGGCGTATGATACGCCGATCATCTTGCTAGGGCTCCTGCTCACTGCAGATGGGTTGTACCGTATGGATCGAGGATCGATCCCATGGGTCCTGAAGACTCTCTTCGTCCTCCTATACATCGTGCCCTGGATCCCGCCTGTGCCCATCGGCGACGGCAAGGCCCTGCAGCTTTACACAGTTGCACTGGGCGGCTTGGGTGTTTACCAGCTTCGCGTGGCACTGCGCAGCGCAGGTGGACCGGACACGGTCGATGGCATGCAAAGGCAGAGGCTCGGTCCCAAGGCCCTCGGCTCGGTTAACGCCACCTGATCACCTCGAAGATGTTGGAGAAGTCGTCGGTCCACAACGTCCAGTCAGGGCGTGGCGAGAGAGCGTGCCACCGGCCATCGCCTGAGATAGCACGAAGGTCTTCGCGGTGCCGCGCCAGCACGACCCAGTGGGAGGGCGCTTTCCCGGCACGAGCCTCGTCCGGGGTCACGCTCGCATCGTGCCGAGCGAGCGCGACAATGAGGCTATCATACGCCAGATTGGCGACCGTCGGTTCGAGTTCAAGATGGGTATTCGAGATGTGGAAGGCGAGGAGGCCCGAGTCCGTGAGCTTCCGGAGGTAGAGGCGTAGTGCCTCTCGAGTCAGGAGGTGGCTCGGGATGACGTCGGAGCTGAACGCGTCGAGAACGATCAGTCCGTAGTGCCCGTCCGGCGCGGTGGCCAGCGAAAGGCGTGCGTCCCCGAGGACCACGCGAATATCGGGCGGACATACCTGAAGAAATGTGAAATAACGCGGGTCGCGCGCAATCCGCACGACGGTCGGATCGATCTCATAGAACGTGAACTCTTGCCCCGGAGCGCCGTGGCAGGCGAGCGAGCCGGCCCCGAGCCCGATGACGGCGACGCGCGGGGTGACCTGCGGGTCTTGGAGCGCTGCGAACACCTGGCCGATCGGCCCTGTGCGATGGTAGTACGCGAGCGGCTCCTTTCGGCGCGCGGGATCGAGGCTCTGGGCGCCGTGGTTGGTGGTCCCGCTGATGAGCAAGGTCAACATCTCGTTCGGAAAGACGCGAACTTGTGAAACGCCGAAGAAGCTGCGTTCCCGGTAGACGATCCCATGTCCTGCAGCAATAAGCACGACCACGGTCACTACCAGGGTCGCTACCCCGAGACCGAATGGGAGAGGCCGGTTGCGAACGGCGAAGCACAGAAGAGCCGGAACACCGATGGTCAGGAGTGCCGGTACGCTGCTCAGAGCGGGTAGTCGGTAGGAGAGCCAGAGGAACCCGAGGATCGCGCCCGCGACCGCGAGAGCCAGGCCGACGTCCTGCCGGCCGGCTGCCACCGAGATTCTGGTCCCGTCCCGTCGCCGCACGAGGCAGGCGATCACAAGTGCCAGTGGGTACTCCACGACGCCGCTGAAGATCACCGGAGCGATCAACGCGTTGAAGATGCCGCCGAGAACGCCCCCAGCGCCCATCAGGAGGAAGAACTCGGTGAGCCGGTCGGCTGGGGGCCGGCTGCTCGCGAGCTCCCCATGACAGGCCAGTGACGTCACGAGGAAGGCGACTAGATGGAGCGAGATGACCACCCACAACCGGCCCGACGTGGTGAGCGCGATGGTTAGGGCTACTGGGAGGACAAAGATTGGCATGAGCCGATTCGTGAGCGCATGCGAGACGCGGAGTTTTCTTCCAAAGGTGAGCACGAAACTCAAGAGGTAAAGGCCGAGGGGAAGCGTCCACAGGAGCGGCATTGGCGCTAGATCTGTCGTAATGTAGGTCGTAAGTCCGAGCATCAGGCTCGCGGGAATGAATGCGAGGAGAACCCAACGGCCGCGCGTCCACGCAGAGATATCCGTAGCAGGGTCAGGCTTCGCGGGGTTGCCTCCAGCATCCAGTGTACCCCCGGGAACTCGAGCCTCGGTTGCCGTACGCGCGTGCCATACGACGGCGGCGCACGCGACGAGCAGCAGCACGAGGACCACGTACCCGACACTCCAGAGGCGAGCTTGTTCGGCGAGGGGAAGCGTAGGCTCGATGAGCGTCGGATATGCCAGGAGGGCCGCGAGACTGCCGGTGTTCGATGCCGCATACAGAAAGTATGGATCGTGGGCCATGGGATGGCCGCTGCGGGTGAACCATGTCTGTACGAGCGGGGCCGTCGTCGTGACGACGAAGAAAGGTAGACCGAGGGCCACGAGCAGAAGGGCAAGTAGCCACACCGCCGGATGGTCCGGCGGCGGCTGCCTCCACCCTTCCGGGAGGGAAACTGGCAAGAGGATGAGCGGGGTCAGAAGGAGGGCGAGATGCATCAAAGTCTGCCGACGTAGCCCGAGCACTTTGGTGGTCACGTGTGCATAGCCGTAGCCGGCAAGCAATGTGGCCTGGAAGAAGACCATGCACGTGTTCCAGACGGCAGGGGTGCCGCCGAGTAAAGGCAGGACCATCTTTGCGAACATGGGCTGGATCGCAAAGACGAGGGCGGCGGAGACGAAGAGGGTGATGGTGAACAGTACCAGTACCCAGGATCCGACCATCGCCACCTCGGCGCCTAGTCGGTCCCGAAGTAGTACGACCAAGCCCGGTTGAGCAGTTCCTGAGTGAGCAGAAGAGGGCGGTTCTCATATCGGCAGATGTCCGCGCAGCGGTCCATGATATCGCGAGGTTGACAGGATCTCATCTCGCGCTGTTCGTGAGTGTAGCGCGCCACTAACGCGTCGAGGAGTCGCGGATCATACCGCAGACGGTGTGCTTCAACGTACTTGCGGAAGATGCGCCCGTAGGTCTCGGAGCTCGGCGATGCGACGGTGAGACGGTATCCGAGTCGCCGAAGGAACGCCTCCTCGGCGAGATCGTCGGCATTCAGGTTGCTGGCGAAGATCAGCATCTGCTCGAAGGGTATCTGAATCTTCTTTCCGGTGTGCAACGTCAGGTAGTCAACTCGATTCTCGAGAGGGATGATCCAGCGGTTGAACAGATCGCGTGGGTGCACCCGCTGCCGCCCGAAATCATCGATCAGAAGTGTCCCGCCATTGGACTTCATCTGGAATGGGGCCTCGTAGAACTTGACGGTCTGATCGTAGCTGAGGTCCATACTCTCGATGGTCAGCTCTCCACCAACGACCACGAGGGGTCGATGAATCTTGATCCAGCGCTGGTCGTAGGGAACGGCCGGGTGCCGATCGACCGGTGAGTGGTTGTGCGAGTCGAAGATGTTGATGATGTGGCCGTCCACCTCGATGGCCCTGGGGATCCAGATATCGCCACCGAGCGCCAAGTGAAGAGCCCTGGCGATGGATGTCTTGCCGTTGCCGGGCGCGCCGGTTATGAAGAGGCTGCGACGGGAGCTGGCCACGACACCGAGCATCTGAAGGGTCGCTTCGGGCAAGACCAGGCCGGCGAAAGCGGTCCGAATCGCATCAGGGGTGATCGAAGGGCGGCGTTCCTCCTGACGCTTCACCATGGTTGTGTACGCGTCGAGGGAAACGGGAGCCACTCCGATGTAGGCGTTCAGATCGAGGAGCCGCCGCACCCGATCCCAGCCGCGATCCAGCATGGCATACCGACGATTTTGGGGAGCTATCGTCTCGCGGATCTCGATGAAGCGCTCTCGGTAGAGGTGCTGGAGCAGGAGATCGATGATGCCGACCGGCAGGGCGAGCCTCTCGGCCGCGCGCTGGGTCGTACAGATGGTGTCCGCATAGACGGTTTTGAGGGTGAGATCCGCGAGCCGGCCGAACTCCAGGCCGGAGTCCTCCACCGTCGCGGGCATGGCCGGGAGGAACTCATCAGCCGACCACGGGCCTTCCAGGGGCACATTGTTTTCGGACCGGTCCCGAGCCCTTGCCCAGAGGGGATCATCATTTCCAGGAAACATGTTCTCCTCTATGATATTGGTTTAGTGTTTTTTGCCCTTGAAAAAGATTACATCGAGATGCGTTGGCCTCTCAGTCTGTCGGCCACCGGGACGCGTATCCCGTGGCGACGGGAGTTTATCCAGTTCTCCGCGCGGCGGTGCTCTCAGCGCAAGTCGACTGGTCCCTTTCGCGGCTCGCCCGTGCCGATGCGCTCCAGCTATTGGCGTGGTGCCAGCGAAGCGTTGTAAGCGCGAGCCCGCTTTCTGCGAAGCAACGTTCCACCTCCTCCCGGGACATGTAGTGCGCGACCGGCGCCAGAAGCTGGTCGAAGGCGATGGAATGCACTTCTCGGAACGGGAACGGAACGAGATCGACGAGGTAGCTCGCGTACGGTAGGCAACGCTGAAGCCGGGGCCGCGCGCGCGGAGGCGTAGACGGTCCGGAGCACCAGCCAGAGCGGCACGGTCAGTACCCACGCGAGAGCACTCACGAGGCCGAGCGGCGACCGGCGGGTGATTCGCCGCAGCGGTTCGAGCAGTGCCAGAACCCAACCGTTGCCCTCGCGGGCATAGAGTCAGGCCACCAGCCGCCCGCCCGGTGCCAGCAACGGCGCAAGTGCGCGGAAGCCCGTGACCGGCACACCGAGGTGGTGTAGAACGCCGATCGAGTACATCATGTCCACGCTGGCGGGGCGGAACAGAGGTCGGGTGAGACTTCGCCCAGGGCTGGATCGCGCCGGTGGAGCCCGCATCCTTCGTCGGGCGGATCGTGCTCGACGCGGGGTGCGGCAAGGGTCGGTATCTGCGGCTGGTCGCCCAGTACGGGGCCCGGGAGGTGATCGGCGTCGACCTTGGCCCCGCCGTCGAGGTCGCGGCGCGCAACACGGCCGATCTCGGATCCAGCGGACGAGCACGCTCGGGTGGTTGTGGAAACGATCGAGATCGTATCTACCGACCATCGCGTCGTTCCACGCCTGGATCTCGGCGCGGTTTCGGAACGTCCGGGGTGCCACGCCCACTACGCTATAACAGGCAGGGCGTTCGCCGAAGAGATTATGCCGACCCCTACTGACAGTGGTGGAACCGGGATCTGCCTCGCTGCCGTCGCGACGAGCACCGGAAACAGTCTGTGAAGGACGCCCTCGCGGAGCAGCTGCGCTACCATGCCCAGGGTGCAGGCTACTTCTGGCTCACCTCTGAATGAGATCGTCGAACGGGCGCTCGCGCGCTACCTCCGCGCTCTCGACGCCGACGGCGGTGGACGGTCTCGGATCCTCGACCTCGGCTGTGGCCCCGGCTGGACGCTCGAGCGCCTCGAGCACCTCGGTGAAGCCTACGGGGTAGAGTATTCGACAGCGGCGCGTCGGCTTCGCGCGCCAGCGTGGCCTCCGGCGGCTCGTCGCGGGCGACGGCCTCGCGCTCCCGTTCGCATCGGGCGCCTCCGACTGCGTGGTGGCCATTGAAGTGCTCGAGCACTTCAAAGACGACGTGGCCGTTGCACGAGAGGCATGGCGTGTCCTCCGCCCCGGAGGCATCCTGCTCGTCACGGTGCCAGCCTTCATGGCCCTCTGGCGGCATCACGACGAGTTGTATGGTCACCACCGCCGCTACGCGCGCCGCCAGCTCCCTGCCCTCCTTGGCGGCGCCGGCTTCCAAGTACTCCGGTGCGACTTCATAAAGTGCCTCTTCTTCCTACCGTTGCTCCTCTAGGCCCGGATGAACCGGTCCACCGTACACGGGGCCTCAGGGGCGCGTGACGACTTCTTCACCCTGCCCCGCTGGCTTAATGAGCTGCTTCGTCTCCAGATCGTCTGAGAGGCTCGGCTACGCCTCAACCGCCTGGCGCCGTTCGAGGTCTCGCTCCTCGCCGTCGCCCGCCGTCCCGGGCTTGAGCGAACGTAGGCTTGGTCGTTCTCAAGCCTTTGGCGAGAGAAGGTCGTCGCTCACTGGAGACATGTAGTCCTTTGGCGTGCCGATAGTAGCCTACTCTGTGTCGCGGTGAGGTGTTCTCTCGTGCCACGTCGAGCCGAGTCCAGACGCGCACCTGCGCTCGTGTCTCAGGCGTGGTAGCGCGTTGCGGCTCTTGACAGGGGATCGGTGAGGGGCTGACTATCGCGTGAGTTCGATGTCTCCGGTTGGGTTGGGAGGGCAAATGTCACCAGGTCGCATTGCATCCTTTCTACTCAATCATTCCCTCAAGATCGGTGCTGGGATCGTTATCCTGGCCGGTCTGGTGTGGTTTCTCGGGCCAAAGGGCGATCCGCTGAAGGCTCTCCAGGCCCGATGCAAGGAGCAACAACTCCCCGTTCGGGTCGTCAAGCTCGAGCCCGGTAGCCTCGCGGAGGATAAGTTCATGCTGATGGTGCCTCCATCGAACCGTGAACGGCTGGAGGACGGGAACTGGGCGTTCTGCCGGGCCAACCTGATCATTATGCCGCGGGCGGGAGCACGCCCGTGAACGCTCGGGGCATTTTCTCGGGATGGCTCGGTCGGGGCCTGCGCATTGTGGTGCTCGTGCTCGCGGTGCTGGCTGCCGCGGCCGTCCTGTACGGAATCGTGCAGATCTTCATCTGCGACCTTCGCGAGCTGGTCTTCCGGGGCATGGCTCGGCGTGCCGTCTGGCTCTGTCGCTGATCCGAGCGGCGGGACCTCTTACTTGGGGAGTTCCTCCTGCTGCGCATCCGAGACGGCAGTCCGCATGAGGGACGTCAGCACCCGCAGCTCCTGGAGGACCAGGCGCATACGCTCGCAGACGACCACGAGAAGGAAACCGATCCCCACCAGCGTCGCCAAGGCAAGGGGATCGAGTGAGGGCCAAGACCGGGCGAGGGAATAGAGGAAGCCCACGAGAACCAGGATCGCCCCGAGGATGAAGAATACCTCGATGACCGGCGGTTCTGCGTGCCGTGTCTTAGACGTCACTCTCGTTGCGGGCGTACGTCGTAGCCGGGGCTCCTCGGATTCTTTCGCTGGCATAGCCCTGATTCCCTCGCTAGGTCGGTCATAGGCGACGACAGAAGCTGCTTCCGTGTCCCAGCGGCCACCCAGTTGTGCACCGCCAAGCGCTTGACTGGATAACCGTCAGTTCGCGGCTAGGCCGGGGGCCGCTGCCCCCGCTTGTAGAGGAAGAAGCCGGCGACCAGGAGGATGACGGCGGCGAGCATGACCGCCCGTCCTGCGCCGCCTTGCCCGACGGCGCCGAAGAGCGCCAGAATGATTACCAGGATACCGGCGAAGATTGCGACGATCCCGAGGTTCTTCATGGCGACCTCCCAGGGACGCGGCTATCTAGTGAACTCCGAATGGCTCGGGGACTCTTCTACCACAACGCCGGGGCGTGCGGAGGTAGTTTTTCCGGGGGCCGGCGCAGTCGGCCAGAGTATTCTGAGTGAGAGGCTTGGCGTGAGAACATATCCCACATGGTGAGGCGCAGTCGGACGCAACTCCGCATCATTCGGTCTGCGGCGATGGCTGCACTTGCCACCTCGGTTGGTGGCTGCGGTATGGCGGCCACCTCGCCTACACCCCCGCCGACCGCTGCAACATCGACACCCGCGGCCATTAGTTCACCCCCGGAGTGGCGGCCCGGGGACCTGTGGATGTACGGATGGACGAGCGGATCGGAGAGCGGCACCAAGACCGTGGAGGTGGTCGAGCTTCGGGAAATCAACAAGGTCCCCTTCTACCTTGTCCGGGTAGGGGATCTCGAGCACTTCTATACACGAGAGCTGCAGTGGGCGGGCACCATGCGCGAGCAGAAGGTCGAATCGCGCATGAGCCCGCCAATACCGTGGTTCGTGTGGCCGCTGGAGGCCGGTCGGCGGTGGACGCATCGAGCCACGTACGAGGACCCGAACGGCAAGACTCAGGTCAGTGATACCTTCTCCGCGGTTGCCATCGAGGTCGTGGAAGTTCCGGCCGGCCGGTTCAGCGCCGTGAAAGTCGTTCGCGAGACGGAGCGGAGGGACGTCGACGAGTACTGGTATGCTCCCGAAGTGCGCTTCTACGTCAAGTGGGTCGGTCGGCGAGGTGATGCACGGTTCGAGGAGCAGCTTCGCGAGTATCGTCCGGCACCTCGCCTGATTCCTGGGACTCCTGCCCCGGTACCGCCATCCACGACCAGGTAGAGAGTCCGCTGTCGCGGCTCACCCGGCCCGGACCGCTGATGGCGGCGCTGGGGCTGGGCCTCGTGTTCGCGCTGCTGGCATTTCAGCGGCTCAGTTTCGCCCCGCGGTGGTGGGCGCTCCTGCCACTTCTGGGCGGCCTCGCCGCGATCGTCGTCGTTGACCTGACGACCAACGTGATCCCCGATGTCATCACACTACCCTGTATCGTGTACGCCCTCGCGCTGGCCACGACCGTGGACGGCGGGACCTCGCTGATCCAAGCGGTCCTTGGTATTCTCGTGGGTGGTGGGCTACTTCTCGTGCTCGCGGTGGTGACTCGAGGCGGGATCGGCGGAGGAGACATCAAGCTGGTGGCAATGCTGGGAGCTGCGCTCGGCTGGAAGGGAGCGCTGATCGCCTTTGCCCTGTCGCAGCTGGCAGGCGGTGTCGCGGTTCTGTGGTTCCTTCTCCACGGTCTTGCCGAACGTCGCAAGACTCTTCCCATTGGGGCGCTGATCGCCCTCATCGGGGCTGGGTTGTTGATCGGCAGCGGCTGAGGGTCGTCAGGGAATGCACAACCCGCTGCCATCCGGGGGGATCTCGGCCGGAGCGGTCCGTCGAATGGTCTCGGTGATCGGCAGGTCCTCTCGGCCGAACAGGGCGGCCAGCGAGTCCTGGTAGATCAAGCGCCAGCCAGGCTCGAGCTTCATCAAGTTGAAAGCCGGAAAGCCGGCCCTGACCAGAGCCAGGTGTGTGTCGCGGTTCCGGAGAAGCGCGTTCCAATCGCCCTGGCCGTACTTGAACGCCATGTTCTCCCCGAAGATCTCGCGGCTATACATGGTCTCGCGACGACCGTCCACTGACACCTTCACGGCCGGACTCAGGTGGTACAGAGCGTACTCGCCCCAGTCGAAGTCGATCGCTAGGTTAGCGACCGCACCACTCTGCTTGATCAACGCTACTGCGCGCGCCGGGTAACTGCCTCCGATCGGTGGTGTGATGCGGATGCAGGAGAAGTTCGGAAGGGCCAAGACCCCTAGAAGGAGGGCTGCGACGAGCGCCATCGCCGGGAACCACGTCGGTGGGGCGTGGCGCAGAGGCGCGGAGCCGTTGCGCGCTGAAGCCCAGCGATCCCAGGCGTCGCCGATATGCTCGCCGGCGAGGACCGCGATGGCGAGGGCGGCAAGCGGAGTGTGGCGGATAGCCACGAGCGGGAGGAGGGCCGTGACGACGAGGACGACCATGAGAGATGCCCGGCGCTGTCGTCCGCTGTAGATAACGCCCCAGAGGGCGAGAGCGACGAAGGCCGCATACCCGAGCCCGTAGCGTGTCATCAGTACTATTGGCTGCCACTCGGTGATGTCGGGCCGAGCCCCGAAGGCCGTCTGATAGAGAAAGCCCCACAGCGTCGCGCCGTACGGATTCAGAATGGTCGCGAGTCCGCATGCGATCCATAAGAAGATGATTTCGCTTGTGGACACCTGATGTGCGATGAGCGCTTGTCGCTCCGCGAGGTGACTCGCGCAGGCCTCGACCGTGGCCCAGATTCCCAGGATGCCCAGGCCCGCGATGAACCCCGGATGCAGGTTCGCCCAGAGGGCAAAAAGCGCAGGGACCGTCCAGAGCCATCGAGGTCTGCGGCGGGGCAGATCGTGGACCAGGAGCAGCACGAGGAGGAAGAGAGGGTACGAGAAGATGAGAGTTCGAACCGTAACCAGGGACGTGAGAAAGAAATGAACGACGGCGACGACGAGAAATCCGGCCCGGAGGTGATTGAGGCCATCGCGGCAGAGATGTCGGTAGAGAACCCCCATCACCGCGAGGCCGAGGCCGACTTTCATCGCGATCAGCCCCGCTGGTCCTGCCGCGGCGAAGACCAGATAAAAGGCGACCTCCGAGAGCCACTCGTGGTTGAGCCAGAGGCGGCCTGCAGTGAGGTACGAGAACGGGTCCGGCATCGCGACCTTTGCCGCCTTCCATACGGTCTCGCCGAACTTGAGATGACCCCAGAGGTCCGGGTCGGCGACCGTGAGGGAGAACCGATAGAAGGCGAGGCTCATCACAAGGGAGATCACCGCGAGTTGCGGCCAGGGAGCGCGCCCGGCACTCGCGTGGTCCTTAGAGCCCGATAATTGTTGCTCTACCTGGAGCAAGGTCGACGGGTGGTCCTGTCGTCTCGGTGGCCAGGGGCTGGGTGACGAGGCGCCTGCGTCAGAGCCATGCCGTAGCTGTGGCGGCGCGCTCACCGGGGACTCAAGCGCAGGAGGCCCCGTTCCGGGTCGATGGTCACCGTGAAGCGCGAGAGGAACGTGTTGCCGAGGATGCCGTCCATGGACGGACCGACCGGATGGACGACAGCGGTCACCTCCTGAACCTCCGCGTCACCCACGCGGAGCGACGGGATAGTGACGACGCGGCCGCTCGTGAGCCCCGAGATGGTCTGCAGCGGAACTGGCTGAGCTTGGCGGTCTGCGCGTATGTCAAGAGCGCTCGCGAGGTCGGGTGAGATCACACAGGTGCTGGCACCGGTATCCACGAGGAACTGGGCCGTCTTGGAGTCATTGAGACGGACCTGCGCGAACCAATTGCCTCCGATCCGGCGGAGCGTGACAACGGTGTCAGCCGGCGCAGCGCTGCGCGCTGGGGGCTGGCGCAGGAACGGGGCGAGCGAGTGGAGGCCTTCACGCGCGGCCGTAGCCACGTCCCGAGAAGGGCCCAAACGAAGAGTCGTCTCGAAGGCTGCCGAGGCCTCCCGCCATCGGGACAGGCGCATCAAGGCGACGCCCCGGTGATAGTGCAGCAGCGGCTCGTCCGGCGCTTGAGCGAGGGCCTGGCTGAACAGGAGCTCGGCCGCAACGAACTCGCCGCGGGAATAGGCGGCCTTGCCGGCCTCGTTGAGGTCTGACACCGTGGCGCCGATGCTGCCCAGCAGGACCAGTCCGAGAAGCGGGAGGAAGAGCGCGGGCCGCGAGCTCATGGCAGATCGGCCTTTCGCTCGACCCAGCTGATGCCTTCCGGGACGCGGAACTTGGTCACCGTGTCCACGCTCTCGCTCACGCCGCTGAACCAGTCGTCCTGGGTCCACAGGACGCCGTACGGCATCAGGATCCTCGTCAGCACCGTTCGCGCACCGTTCAGGCGGGCTGCGCCGAGGGGACGCGCGCTGAACCCGGCCCTGTCCGAGAGGTAGAACGTGGAGCGCACGTCGCCCGACGCGACGGCTCCTCGAGAGCGCACGGCCAGGGTGTAGACACCGGGCTTCACGCCTCTCAGGTAGAAGATCTCCGAGGGTGTTCCGTCGCCTGGCTTCGCGAGTGCCGCTAGCCTCACCGTCTGCACGGGCGCATCGAGGCGATCCGCCTGGGCCCGCCAGGTCGCGCTGACCTCCACGTCGGAGCTCTCCATGCCCCGTGGCCACTGCACGACGAGTACCCCGCTCGGCGTGGCGGCTCCAGCGCTGTGGACCGTCACGGTCTGGCTCCGCTGGGGCGGGCTCCCGTTCGCGGGGGTCTCGGCCCACAGCCGCAGCAGTGGCTCGGAGACCATCAGAACCTGGCGGAACCGTCCTTCTCGTGCGGTTACCGGAACGCGCCGATCGTTCGCGACGATCCACAGGGTGTCGATGGTCTTGTCATCTACCTGGCCCTCGACGACGACGACCGGGGGGTCCTCCGGTCCGAGCGTGAGCCCGTCGGTCGGGGTCGCCAGGACGATGCCGTTGGTCGGCGTGGGCGTCACGTACTGGACCGTGATCACGTCCTCGGCCTCGAGTCCGGCGGGGCCGGTCGCGACGGCCCGGAGGTTGTTGGAACCGGGTTGGAGGGGAACCGAGACCTCGAATGCGCGCTGGGTCGGGCTCACCGTGATGGGCTCTCCGTTGACGTAGAGGACGACCCGCTCGGCTGCGCCGCCGAGGAGCCGTCCCGAGATCGTCTGTGTGGGCCGATCGGTCACGCGCTCCCTCGGTCCTTCGAGACGCACCAGGACCTGCCCGAGCCCCAGGCCGAGCGGTGACGCGGGCCTATCCTCGCCCACAGCCTCGACCGCGGGCGTCCTGGGTCGGGCCGCAGGGACGGGCTCGACAGCGCGCGTGCTGACCGCCGGCGGGCTGGCGATTTCGAGAGGAGGGAAGGCAGACCGGGGTGCTGCGGGCGCAGCCTCTTCGATCGCGGGCCTTGGCTCGGCGGCAGGGCTCGAGAGCGCCTCCGCGATTGTCGAGCCGGGAATCACTGGAACCGGAGTCAGCGCCCGCGCGGCCGCCGCAGCCTGCGCGGTGATGGGAGGCGATAGTGGGGGCGCGGCCCGCGCTGTGACAGGAGCCGATAGTGGTGGCGGCTCGGGCGCCCCGGCGTCCAGAGGATTGTCGATATCGAAAGGGGAGAGCAGTGCGACCGGCCCATTGCCGGCCGAGCTCGCCGGCTCCGGTGCGGCAGCTCGGGCCTCGGCGGCCTGGGATGGCGTCCCACTTGCCGCCTGCGGGGCAAGTGCGGGAGCGATCCGCATGCTCGCGGCCGCCGCCCTCACCGGGTCTGCCTGCCGGGACGCCGGCGAGGTCGGCGTACCGGTACGAATCGTCGGGGCGGGTGGGAGAGACCGCGTCGAGCGTCTCGCAGGCCGGTCCGGCTTGACTTCGGGGAGTTGCGGACTGGCCGGCACAGCGGGGACGAGGTCGGCCATGCTGACGAGGGACGTCTCGGCGCCCAGAGACCATGGCGGGGCCTGTGTGGCCCGGACGAGCCCGAAGATCAGGGCGGCATGGAGGAGCAGGGAGCAAATGAAGGCAAAGCCGATCCCGTCATCCGGAACACGTCTGAGCCCGCGGCTCCGGTTCAAGGGCGAGTATCGCCGAGACCGGCGCAACCATCCACCCCGTGATTCCACGAGTTGCCCCGGCTCGCTCATGTCGAGAACCAGACGTGGACGGGCACCATTACTGACCGGCTGGCCGGATCGTCAGGCCCTCCACGGGCCTCAGGACCTCCACGGAGCTGAGCGGGGTGGCCATGACGTCGTCCGTCGGATCCTTCCGCCGCTCCCGGGGACCCGTTGAAGGAACACTCTCCGCCTCCCGCTCTTCGAGTCGGAAGGCCGGCGCGGAGCGCTGCTGCACCAGGGCGGGCGCCGGTCCAGGAACGGTGGCCACCCCCGCAGAGGCAGGCACCGTGATGATCGGGCTCTTGGTCACGGTCGGCGATGGCGTGGAGAGTTCCGGGCTGCCTCCCGGGCGCCGCGCATCCCGCCCATCCCGTGCTTCCTCGACCTTCGTGCCAAGCCGCTCGATCGCCCGCTGCAAGGCGCCGAAGCGCGCCGCCGACGCTTCGACCGCGGCGGCCGCATCATGCGGGCCAGATCCGGTGAGGCTCGCCAGCGAGGCGCCGACCTGGTTCAGCAGCTCCTCGCCCGTTCGCTTGTCGGCGTAGATTCTCCCGGCCTCGACCCGGACCGAAACCTTGGTCATGCTGGCAGTGACCCGTTCGAGCGTCGCGTACACGGTGATGGTTTCATAGGTTCCGGTGAGCTGCCACCGGTTGCCGGACTTCTCGGTCTGCTCCACTCGCACGGCCATCCGGGCCAGGGCGTCCACCGTGGCGCCCCAGGTGGTGGAGAGATCCGCCGGGATCGTGCGCTCGACGCTGCGATCGCCCAGCGCGCTGATCGAGCCCACGACGGGCCCGAGCGCGGCCAGGCCCGCCGTGACACAGCCGCCGCTCCCGAGCGCCGCGAACGCCAGCAGGGACAAGAGCCGGCCCGGCCATTTCAAGGCGAAGCCCATGGCTCGATACCCGTCTACTTCACCAGCTTCAGCCTGGCCGTGGCCGCGATGGGCCCGGGAGTCGGCGCAGGGGGCGACGGGCTGTACTTGCAGTCGTAATACCCAAAGATACCCGTTTGGCCCGCCCAGCCGGACGGAAGGCTAGAGGGCCCCCCTGCCACGGTCCCGTTCTTGCTGTCTAAGCAATGCGCATCCCAGGGATTACCCGCCCAGTGATTCGCGACGGCGCACGTTCCGTTCTTGCCCAGCACCTGCGTGATTACGAGCCGCGTCCAGCCTGTGATACTTGGGGTTCCGGTGATGTTTCCCGGAGGTGGACAGGTCGAACCGGTGTCGATGATCGGGACGAAGACCTCCCAGCCCTTTCCTTGATATGCGGGGGTCCCGTCCGGCTTGAGGACTTCGAGCTGCGGCGAGCTGGCATACTTTGCTGGGAACGCAGTCGGATCCGGCCCCATCAGCCAGTTTATGATGTCGTTCAACTGACCTCCGTTCACTGGGATGCTGTTACCGGTGTTCAATGTAGTGCCTGAACAGTTGCTGCCGGCGGCGGTTTGGACTTGTGCAAGGAGGTTGCCATTGTTCGCGGCTTGACCTGGTATGACGCTAGCCCACGCGCCGCTGTTCCCTCCAACGGCCGACCCGGTGCTGCTGCTGATCATGGTGATGGTAGCGCCACAGCCCCCCGACGTGGCGCCTTGGAAGAAGCACGAACTGAGGGAGACAGGGAAGACACAGGCCGTAGGCGGGGGCGTGACCGGCTGCGCGGCCCAACCGATGGCCTGGGCTGCTGCCGGCAGGGAGGTCAGCCCCAGCATCCTGAGGAAGAACGTTTGCACCGAGGAGGTGAACTGGCACTGGACCGCGTTCACTCGGGTACCATCCAGGGAGGGCGTGAAGGTGGAGCCATCCCAGATGCCGAGAACGATGTTGTCGCCGGGATTGTTGCCCGTGGTCCAGGTGAAGTTGCTACTATTGATCTGCTTGCTGGCGGTGTCAGCCCGGTACGAATTGGAGATCGCGTATTGCTGCGCGTACTGGCGCGCGGCCGGGAAGAAGGTGTCGTTGAAGCCGAGCTTTCCGGCTCCGGCGAGGGCGGCGGCGTCCATCGAGCGCTGGAGCTCGTCGTCGACGGTCCCGTAGTAGGCCAGGTCCAGGGCCAGGCCGCCGATGATGATCATCAGCGGTACCACCAGGGCCGTGGTGAAGAGGAGAACGCTCCCTCGCTGATCCCGGAGCCAACGGAGTCTCATCGCGCGCCTCCCATTCGTGTCCTCAGCGCTGGAATTCTACGGTCTGGATGTCTTGCCAGGGGATGTCGACGCGGCCGCCCGGCGCGATGCCGCGCAGCAGCAGAGAGCCGAGGTTCACGTAGTCCGCCTCGATCCGGGTTCCGTCGGTGAGAAGGACGGAGACGGTGGAGCGGACGTGGCTGCTGGCGATGTACGGCGGCAGCGAACTGTCCTGGACCGGCTGCCGCGCGAAGGTCAAGCTGGCGATGCTGGCCAGGGGAACCTGGGTGCCCACGCCCCCGCGGTAGACCGTGATCTCCTGAGCTTGCCGGTGACCCTGGATCGTGTCGGGCGCCTGGCTGCCGAATAGCCGGTTGAGGGTGAAGAGAGTGGGATCCACGGCCTGGCGGCCGAGTACGCCGAGTCCGAGGCTGGTCATGCCACCGAGCTGGCCGACTGAGGTCCCTGCTCCGCCACCCGCCGTCTCCTGGCTCTTCGACACGATGGTGTAGAAGACCTCGAGCGAGGGCTGGGTGATCTGCCACGACTGTCCGCTCCAGGTGCGCACCTCGGCCCTGACATCCTGAGCGGCGACGGCACCTGCCGAGCCCGCGAGAGCACCTGCTACTAGGAGCAACGAAAGGAGGGTCTTTAGATTCATTCCTGTCTCCATGGTCATTGGCCGATCGCCTTTAGCAGCCTCATCAGGCCCAGCAATGACGGGGCCAGGGTCACGAGGAAGAATGCCGGCATCAGGAAGAACACGGTTGGGAAGAGCATCTTGAGGGGGGCCATGTGGGCCTGTTCCTCGGCCCGGTGCCGACGCTGGACGCGCGCAGCGTCGGCATGAATCCGCAGGGTCTTTCCCAGCGGGGTGCCGAGCTTCTCGGTCTGGATGAATGCGCCCACGATCGACTTCAGCTCCTCGACCCCCGTGCGTTCCGCGAGGGCGCGCAGCGCCTCCTGCCGGGGCCTGCCCGCCCGCACCTCCAGGTGCATGCGGAGGAGCTCGCCGTGGAGCGGGCTCTGTTGCTTCGTGGGCTGCTCCGCGACCCGGGCCACGGCAGCATCGAAGCCAAGTCCCGCCTCCACGCACACCATCAGCAGGTCGAGGACGTCCGGGAGGGCTTGGACGATATCCCGGCGGCGTACCTTGATGCGGTTGTGGAGCCAGAAGTCGGGAAGGAAGAAGCCGATCACACCCAGGATCAGGGAAACGGCCACCAATCGCGGCAACGGGACGACTCTGAGGGCGATCAGGCTGTAGGCGAGGTAGAAGCAGCCGAGCCCGACCCCGAGCGCCGCCTTGGCCCCGATGAAGACCAGGACCGCCCGAGGTTCGTAGAGGCCCGCCCAGATGAGCCGGCGGCGATACTTCGTCGGAGCACTCCCCTCGGAGCCGCCGACGGCACGGCCGATGTTCTCGATGGTGCGCTCCCACCCGGTCCGAGGCTCGTCGCTCCACCGGAGGATGGTCGTCGTGCCCGCGGGCGCCGGCGTTCCTGCCCCGCCGAAACGTTCGCGCTGGAGGGCGGGCCAGAAGCGCATCAGGGTCAGGGCGGCCAGCAGGGTCACGCCCGCGACGAGCACGAAGGAGAGGACGACGACGGTGAGAGTGCTCATGGCTATCTCACACCTTGATCTGGGCAATCCGCCAGATCACGAAGAAGCCGACCGCCTCCAGGATGAGGCCGGCTACGATCATCGTGGGACCGATCGGGTCCTGGAGCATCGTGTCGAAGTACCCGGGGTGCAGGAGCTGGAACATGATGCCGAAGATGACGGGGCTCAGACCCACGCAGACGGCCGACCAACGATGCTGCGACGAGAGGACCCGGGCGTAGCTGAGAATCTTGAACCGCTCCCGGATGACCTCGGCCAGGCGGTCGAGGATCTCGGCCAGGTTCCCGCCCGCGCTCCGCTGGATCCTGATGGCGGTACAGAAGAAGCGCACGTCCTCGGTAGGCATCCGGGTCTCCAGCCCGAAGAGCGCCTCCCCTGGCTCCATGCCGAGTCGGATCTCGTCGTCTACCTGCCTGAACTCCTCGCCGGTCGGGTCCGGCATCTCCTCACCGACAAGTTTGATCGCGCCGCTCAGGGCGTTGCCAGCCCTGATTGCGCGGGTGATCATGTCGAGGGCGTCGGGGAACTGGGTCTGGAAGCGCGTGATACGGCGTGCGCGCCTGTAGAGCAGATAGACGGCTGGGAGAGAGCCCGTGAGCACGGCAGTGAGGATGCCCCAGAAAAGGCCGCCCGTCCGGAGCCAGGCAGCGGCCCCACCAACACCAGCGCAGGCGACAGTTACCAGCGTGAGATCGGCAGCGGTGGCCTTGTAACCGGCTTCCGACGCCAGCTGCGCCAGGCGCAGAGGAAGCCCGGTGTCACGGAGGACCCGGGCCATCCCCTTCATGGCATCCGGTTCGGGGCGAAGGATGTCGGTCCGCGAACTCGCTGTTCCGCTGCGCTTGAGGCGCTCCCGGACCGTCCGGTCGGCCTGGGAAGCCCACCAGATGCCAACCACGAGGATCACGAAGAAAAGAAAGACGAGAAGAGCTATCGAGAGAGCCATCACTGCACCGCCTGTCGCTTGGAGGGATCGAAGACATCCGGGTCGAGCTGAATGCCTGCGCGGGCGAGGCGGTCCGTGAAATGAGGCCGCACGCCGCTCGCGCGGTGAAACCCCAGCACCCGGCCATCCGCGTCGATCCCTTGCTGCTCGAAGAGGAAGATATCCTGGGTCGTCACTATATCCTCTTCCATCCCGACCACCTCGGTCACGCGGACGACCCGGCGCGTGCCGTCGGAGAGGCGCGAGAGGTGCACAATGAGGTCGAGCGCCCCGGCGATGTAGTCCCGCAAGGCCCGCACGGGGAGGGAGATGCCCGACATGAGTACCATCGTCTCGAGCCGCGAGAGAGCATCGCGCGCGGAATTGGCGTGGACCGTCGAGAGAGAGCCGTCGTGGCCCGTATTCATGGCCTGGAGCATGTCCAGCACCTCGGCGCCGCGCACCTCTCCAACTACGATCCGATCGGGCCTCATGCGGAGGGCGTTGCGCAAGAGGTCCCGCTGGGTAACGGAGCCCTGCCCCTCGATGTTGGGCGGCCGCGTCTCGAGCCGTACCACGTGCTCCTGCTGGAGCTGTAGCTCGGCCGAGTCCTCGATCGTCACGATTCGCTCGGTATTGGGAACGGCGTTCGAGAGGACGTTCAGCAGCGTGGTCTTGCCGGCGCCGGTGCCGCCGGACACGAGGATATTCAGCCGGGCCTGCACCGCCGCGCGGAGGATCTCGGCCAGCGCCGGGGTGACCGTACCGAACTCGACGAGGT
>Ga0207646_10002914_pt1 | contig 19850 bp, 21 predicted proteins | sample KBSK5502metaG_FD_184343 | JGI IMG/M metagenome (GOLD analysis project Ga0207646, IMG submission 184343) | Corn, switchgrass and miscanthus rhizosphere microbial communities from Kellogg Biological Station, Michigan, USA - KBS K5-50-2 metaG... | ecosystem: Host-associated > Plants > Roots >...
CGGGCGTGTCCCTCGCTCAACGATCCGGTGACTTTGCCGCTGTAGGTACACGGAGCGAGCGTGACGCGCGCGGTATGGCGCAGACGTTTGAGCTTCCCTGCGTCCGCGTGTGTCTCGACATAGATCGTGCCGAGACTGATCGCGAACCACACCGGTGTCGTCACGGCTTGCCCGGTCTTGCGGAACGTCGTCAGAGCGATACATTGCTCTCTCCTGAGATCAGGAAAGGTTGCTCTCTCTAGAGCTGTAGACATGGTTCACCTCCCGTGAGAGTGGTGCCTGCTCGGCGCCTTTCGCGCAACTTCTGTGCGCAGCCGCCACTCCCGTGTGATGTGCTCCCTCACCTGGAAGCGTTTCTGGCCAGCCTTTCGGACAGAGGAGTCATCCCCTCTTGTCAGAAGTATAAGGTCGTGGCCTCACATGGTCATCTCAAAAGGGAGCTTTCCCATCACACGCCCGTCACAGGAGGGAGGATCGACACTTTTTGGATCAAAACGCGGCGCTGAACCAGAAGCCTACTGCTGTTCCTGGCTACCCGTAGAGACCTGATCCTTCATAAGAGATCCTGACGCTCCGCACGAGTCGAGCCATGGACTCCTGGTTAGCCGGAAGCGGCCTCTTGATCGGCTTCCGGCTTTGCCTGTGCCTCACGCAGGAGATCGCGCAGCGCGAGGGCCATGTAGGCCAGGATCCCGAGCAGTGAGACAACCAGCAACACGCCGCCGATCGTGACAGTAGTGATCGTCGAAGCAATCCAGGGCTGCCCGGATGGCTGCGTCGTCATAGCAAAGGGCGACAGGGTCAACCAGATGCCCGTTAAGAACAACAAGAACAACACCAGGCTTCCCGGCGGAACAAGCCGCCGCATTGCATTCCTTACGCTCATTACGCTTCCCTCCTCGTGACAACTTGTTCAATCGACTGGTCGCCCGCCTGATCGCTGCCCGCACGCCCGCTGCGCGTAAGGCCCCGAGCAGCGAAGGCAAACCCGACCAGGGCGACGACGGCGACGGGAATGCCCGTCGCGAAGTCAGCGGTGGTCTGGTTCACCCAGTCAGCGCCATACGGCTGATAGCCCAGGGCGAATGGAGCTAAGATCAACCATCCTCCCGCCAGGAAGATGAGCAGACTGACCCCCATTCCGACAAGGTATTTGCCAAGAGATGGCCGTGTGATTGGCATATGAAACCTCCATAGTTCTAGAAACATGCACTATTTACAACGACATTCATTCCATGAGATGCCCACTTGAGGGCATCTCGCCTACACCGGGAACCATTTCCGAGGCTGCCGGCGCTCCTCCATTGGCATGGTCTGCTTCACTGCCGACAGAGGAGGTCAGGAGCAGCAGGGAGAGCGGCTCAAGTACCTCGCGAGCCACAGCCCTGCCACGCTGTGCTTCGCTCCAGTCATGCGGATAGCGCCCATCGACGGCAGACGAGAGGGCCGCCAGCACAGCCGGGTCGGCCTCCGGCTGCTGCGCCCGGCGGGCGACCAGCGCCAGCATCACCCCAAGCAAGGTCCGGTCACGATTCGTCGCTACCGTCGTCACTTGCGCGTCAGCAGGGGCGGCCCTCTCGTCTGCCGCGCAGGCTGCCGCTGGAACAAGAACGCCACCAGCACAGCGGCAGCGAGAAAAGCTATGCCTGAAATGAGAAACGACCCATGCAGCGCGTCCACGAATGCCTGATTAATCGCCTGGTGCAGCGCGGCCGGCGGCAGTGGCAGTCGTCCCGGCAGATGGACCTGGCTGGCCTTCCTCACCGTCCTTCAGTTACTCCCGCCGCGCCAACGGGCGATCTTGCTCCTCTCGGATGTGCTGGACTGGCACGCAAGCGAGGTCGCGCAACTGCTTGAGATCTCGGTGTCAGCAGTGAACAGTGCCTTGCACCGCGCCAAGGTCACGCTGGCGAAGCACTATCACCCGGATGAGCGAGAGGTGGCACAGGTGAGTCTTACAGATGCAGTCACGAACGCGCTGCTCTCGCGCTATGTGCAGGCGTGGGAGACAGACGATGTCGCCGGGCTCGTGGCGCTGCTGAAAGAAGACACGACGTTGAGTATGCCACCTTTCGCTGCGTGGTTTTGGGGGCAAGAAGCGATTCGCGCCATTCTCACCTCCAAATTATTTGGATCTGTGGTGCAGAAGAGGTGGCGTCTGTATCCGACGGGTGCCAATGCCCAGCCGGCCTTTGCCCTCTATCGAGCCGACGAAGCGCAGGGCTTCTATCGGGCCTTTGGGATTCAAGTCGTCACCCTCGACGGGTCCGCACCGGCCAGGCACATCGCCGCTGTGACGATCTTCAATGTTCCGTCGCTCGTCACATCTTTCGGCTTCCCGCTCCAACTGCTGGACAAGTAGGCTAGTGTAAAATACAGGAAATCCAGCATTTTGTAACGATTCTCGTAACGATTTCAGGACGCACATATGGTAATATGCTAGGCAGGAAAGCAGAGCCTGCATGTAAAGAAAATTCGCATGGAGGCAACTACCAGGAGCGTCTATGAACCTGCAACAGAGACCAACAAGTACCGTTGAACACCCCGGCGCACGCAACGCGTCGGGGGCGCGCCTGCATGGGCGCTGGCTGCTCATCGCCCGCGTGGGTTGGGTCGCGCTGACGCTGCTGGTCCTGACGCTGAACGCCATCGCCATTCCCCAGGCCGACGCCTTGCTGCAAGCGATCTGCCAGCCGGGCGCGTTGTGCATCAACGGCTGGACCCCGGCTGAGGTGAGCCAGCTCCAGCGGTCTGGCCTCTCGCCTGGCTTCCTGGCGGCCTACAAAATAGGGTGGGGTGTGGGAACGACGCTGATCTACACGGCGCTGGCCGCGCTGATCTTCTGGCGCCGGTCCGCTGATCGGATGGCGCTCTTTTGCGCGTACATGCTAGTGTTGTTTGGGGGCGCCACCTATACCGGTCTCCTGGACTTCGGTCTGCGGACGGTGGCTCCCGCCTGGTTTTGGCTGGTCGGAGGGCTGGAACTCCTGGCTCAGGTGTGCGTCCCAACCTTCTTCTTGCTCTTCCCCTCTGGCCGGTTTGTGCCCCGCTGGACCCAGTGGGGCGTGCTTGTCTTTGCCCTCTACTTTGTATGGTACATCTTTCTCACCAATGCGTACCTTGGTCAGCTTTCTGGAGTGATTGCCCTGGTGTTTGCGGCGCTGATACTTGGCCTGGTTGGATTGCAGGTCTATCGCTACCGGCGCGTCTCCATCTTTCGGGAGCGCCAACAGACCAAGTGGGTGGTCTTTGGTCTCGCCATGGCCCTGGGCGGCTTTGCGCTGTTCCTGATCATTGGGAATCTCTTCCTCCTCCCAGAGTTGCTGAACTCGCCGGTAGCAGGGGCCCTGATTCCGACCACCGTGACCGATGGCCTGCTGCTTTTCATCCCCATCTCGATTGCCATCGCCATCCTACGCTCGCGACTCTACGATATTGATACCATCATCAACAAGGCGCTGGTCTATGGCCTGTTGACCGCGCTGCTGGCGGCGTTCTATGCAGGCCTCATCATTGGACTGGAAAGCCTGGCGGGGGTGATTACCAGGCAGGGTTCACAGCAGCCGGTGGCGCTGGTCGTTTCCACGCTGGTGATTGCTGCCCTGTTCCAACCGTTGCGCAGTCGCATCCAGAGCATTATTGACCGCCGCTTCTACCGCCGCAAGTACGACGCGGCCAAGACCTTGGAGGCGTTCAGCGCCACGCTGCGCCAGGAGGTGGACCTGGACCAGTTGCGCGAGCAGTTGCTGGCGGTGGTGCAGGAGACGATGCAGCCGGCGCATGTCTCGCTGTGGTTACGGCCACCTGAACGAACCATAAAACATTCGGTAATCAGCAATCCTCAGGAGAAATAAAGTGGATCCACTAAACCGCCTGCGGGCTATCTGCCTCGCCTTTCCAGAGGCTATCGAGGCAGGTGGCGTCGGAGACCCGACATTCAAGGTGCGGGACAAGATCTTCGCTATGCGGCACCAGGTAGATGGTCGCATGTCTATGTGGTGCAAGGCCCCACCAGGAGCTCAGAATGTGCTTGTAGGCTCTAACCCTGAACAGTTCTTCGTGCCGCCATATGTCGGCCATCATGGGTGGGTTGGCGTCTGGCTCGAAGTTGAGATTGATTGGGACCTCGTGGCTGATCTCATACGTGACAGCTATCGGATGACCGCTCCAAAACGTCTCTCTGCACGGCTCGATGAGAGCTAATAACTGCTCTGTAAATAAGGAATGACGAGAGGCTGACACGAAAGGAAATGGCTATGCAACTCTCTCAGGCGCGCGCTCCATCCGCCATGACCGTCCTCGTTGTCGGAGGAGGCATTGGCGGTCTTGCCACGGCCCTGGCTTTCCAGCGGCAAGGGATCAGATCGCTCGTGTTTGAGCGCACGCCACAGTTTCGCGAGGTGGGCTCTGGCCTGATTTTGGCGGGGAATGCCGTCGAGGCTCTGCACAAGCTCGGACTGGCTGACGTCTTGCAAACGATTGCCGCGCCTTTACTCTCTGCCAGCATTCGCTCCTGGTGCGGGGACGTGCTCGTGGACATGCCCATGCAGGAGGCAATGCGCCGCTTTGGGGCAAGCACAGTGGCGGTGCATCGAGCCGAACTCCAGGCCGCCCTCGTGCAGGCTCTTGAGAAAGGAAGTCTCCACACGCATATGCAAGCGATCGGTTTCGAGCAAGACGAGTCGGGAGTACGCGTGCGGTTTGCTTCTGGAGAAGAAGTGCAGGGAGATCTGCTGGTGGGGGCCGATGGCTTGCATTCGGTCGTCCGCGCTCAACTCGTTGGAGCAGCCAGGCCGCGCTATGCCGGCTATACGGCGTGGCGAGCCGTGACCTGCTTCAGCATGCACCAGCGTGAGGCGCAGACGACCTTTGAGACGTGGGGAGCCGGAAGACGCTTCGGGTTCATTCCGCTCACCCAGGGACGGGTCTGCTGGTTTGCGGTCGCGAATGCGCCAGAAGGAGAGCGTGAGGAGCAGGCGCGGGAGAAACGGAGGGTCCTGGAGCTTGTCGCTTCCTGTCATGAGCCAGCAAGGGCCGTGATTGAGGCAACGGAGGCATCAGCGATCCTGCGCACAGACCTCTACGATCGCCGTCCGATCTCTTCCTGGAGTCAGGGACGTGTCACGCTGGTAGGGGACGCGGCGCACCCAATGACGCCCAATCTGGGGCAAGGAGCGTGTCAGGCGATCGAAGATGCCTTTATCCTGGCAGACAGTCTGAAAAGAGAGCCAACCATTGCCTGGGCGTTGCAGCGGTATGAAGCTCGACGGATCAAACGAGCGAATGCCATCGTGCAACGATCCTGGCGTCTGGGGCAGATCGCTCACTGGGAACACCCCTGGTCAGTGCACGCGCGCGACATCGTGCTTCGCATGACGCCACCTCGTACACTCTTGAAACAGATCGCATGGGTCCTGGGCAATCAGATCTGACTGTCTCAGCAGGCAATGCTTGGAAGCTTCAACCTGGGTGGCGAGGATAGGACTTTTCCGCAACCTCGCTGCTATGGGCAAGGCAAACCACGCCAGCTGGTGCTTGAGAAACATGGGCAGTGAACCTGGCACCGCTCGCTTGCCAATTCCCACCTCACTTATGGCGGGACATTTCCCAGAATGGTGCAGTCTGTTACAAGATCTCTGAAGAGGCAAAGAAGATCAGCTTTCCAGCAAGTCACTGAGATCCAGCAGTTTGTAACGCTTGCCGTAACGATTTTGAGACATACAGATGGTAATGTAGAGAGAGACATACGTTTCCCTTTTCCCAATTAGGGACATAATGTGCAAAGCATGTGAAAGACCAGGAAGAGCTTTTCACGGAAGATACTTCTTGCGGCAATAGCGTTGCTGCGGATCCATAGAAGCAGGAGAGCCGATCTCCTGGGGAAGGAAAGGACATGATGAGCAAGAGGCTGAAAGGACTGGTTCTGTTTTCTGCCTGCAATCTGGTCAGTGCGAGCATCGGAGCAATCCTTTCTATCGCCCTGCATCTTCCCGCCCGCTTCGGTGGTCTGTTGAGCGGGAATGATGTGGTGCAAGACTTCCTGTTACTGAATGGCACCGCCCTTTCCCCGGATCTGTGGCTGCTGCTGGGTCAGCTTGTCCTCATTGGCTGCGCGCTCAGGCGTGGACGAGTGGGCATGGTGGGGGTGATCGGGCTGACCCTCCTGGGCGCCGTCGCCACCCTCGGCCAATTGGGAGAGCCGATTACCGTTCGGGCCTTCAGCCCGGCCACCTTTGATGGCGCGCAGGCCAGCCTGGTGGCAGTCAATATCGCCGGCTCGCTGCTGATGGTCGTCTTTGGCGTCCTGGAGTGGAGAAGCCGCAGACAGGCCAACTGGACTGGAAGCGCCCAGCCGGACATGCACGCAAGCGATGCCCGACGAGGGAGCACATGAGCAGGAGAGCAGGCATGAGCGCACCATCTGCCTCAAACGGCGCTATGACCCCATCAGCCCACGCTGAACCCGATACGCGGCTGCATGGACGCTGGCTGCTCCTGGCGCGGGTCGCGTGGGTTGGGGTGGTCGCCCTGATCGTGGGGTTTTTCATCACCAGCCTTCCTGTATTCCTGGAGCAGCTCCAGGCACCTTGTGCGCCCACCACCTGCTCTTTCTGGCAGCTCTCCCCCGCTGCGGCCCAGACCCTCCAAAGGCTAGGGTTCTCCAGTGCCGACTATGCCACCTATACGCTCACGCTCCTCATCGTCTTCGGGGTGGTCTGGCTGGCGGTGGCGCTCGTGCTTTTCTGGCGCAAGTCCGACGACTGGATGGCCTTGCTCGTCGCGCTGCTGTTGGTGACGCTTGGCACCGCAGAACTCACCGAGGTGGTGGAGGCCGTGCCCTCGTTCTGGCAGGTACCAGCCATCTGCTTGAACGAGAGCGCCTATGTCTTGCTCTTCTTGGTGTTCTCAATGTTTCCGAATGGGCGATTTGTGCCCCGCTGGATGAGGTGGCTAGCAGTGGGCGATCTGGCGGACGCGCTTCTGCATGGCTCCATCTTCATTCCCGGCTCACCCTTCCATCAAGGGCGCTATCCGTTCCTGTTCAGCCTGGTCTTTTTCTTTTTTCTGGTTTGCCTGGTGGTGGCTCAACTCTACCGCTACTGGCGTGTCTCCAATGCAGTGCAGCGCCAACAGACGAAGTGGGTCGTCTTCGCACTGGCCGCAGGAATTCTGGTGGGACTTGGACTCATCGGGCCTGCGTTGCTGCTTCCCTCGCTCAACCCGCTCTATGTGTTGCTGACCGAAACCGTCTCGACCCTCTTCACTCCCATCATTCCTATCCCGATTGCGATTGCCATCCTACGCTACCGGCTGTGGGATATCGATGTCCTGATCAATCGCACGTTGGTCTATGGCACGTTGACGGTCTTGCTGGCCCTGATCTACTTTGGCCTGGTAATCGGTCTCGAGTCGCTTGTCCGCCTGCTCACCGGGCAGGCCTTGCAGTCTCTAGTGGTCATTGTTGCTTCGACCCTCGCCATTGCTGCGCTCTTCCGACCTTTGCACCGTCGTCTCCAGATCCTCATCGACCGTCGCTTCTACCGCCGCAAGTACGATGCCGCCCGCACGCTGGCCGCTTTCAGCTCCACGCTGCGCAACGAGGTGGATCTAGAGCAGTTAAGCGACCAATTGGTAGCAGTTGTCCAGGAAACCATGCAGCCGGCGCATGTCTCGCTGTGGCTGCGTCCGCCAGCGCCCCGTGGAACCCAATGGGTTCCGTGGAGAGCCAATCCTCCTGTTCCCTCAGAGGATGAAGCAAGAGATCCACGGTGATGGCTCTCCATGCGCTCAAGGGAATCCGCGCTCCAAGAGGCTTTGATCCCAAGGCGAACTGATTTCCTTTCACTTGTCCTGCCAAGTGGAGTGGGCCGCCAGCGCACTGTATGATTTGATGAAGCGCAAATTAGACCCGCTCCTGCACAGGTAGGGGAGCCGGTTTGGTGCGGCGTAAGAGCGTGAGTGCGAGCAGCGGGAAGATGAGAACTGACAGCAGTCCGGCGCCTATGAGGGCCGCGCCAGTGGCCTTTGTAATCAGACCGAGTTGCAGACCGATCTGCGTTGCTGCAACGATGAAGGTAAGCGATGTTGCTTGCAGGAGTCCAGCGACGACGGAACGACGACTGCCGACGAGCGGACGGTACAGGAGGGCAGGCACCCCCCGGACGAGTAACAACGCCACCAAGAATATCGGTACGCGCAAAATGGTCGCAGGACTTGAGAAGAGCGCAGCCAGGTCGAACTGTATGCCGCTCGCCACGAAGAAGACCGGGATGAAGACACCGAAGCCGATCGCCTCAAGCTTCTGACGAAACTCCGGATGGGTCATCATCCGGTCTCGATCGACTAATCGCAGAATCACACCGGCGACAAATGCGCCAAGAATGGTTTCGAGTCCAAGCACGATGCCCGCCACGATCTCGAGTACAATGGCGGGTAAACGACTTGCAGGAGTAAGAGCGAGCACGAGCGGTGCTGCAAAGGCAACCACCGCGACAATGAGCAACCCGGTGAATGAAACATTCGGCATAACAACCTCACATCTTTGCGGTAACTCTCAATGTACCCCGTCCAGTGACGTAGTCTCAGCCCGCGCCCATTCGTTACACGTAGAAAGGCGAGAGGTTTTCTGGAAGGAAATACCTCTCGCTGCAAGATGATCTCATTGTACCTTGAAATGCGAGCCTGCAACGACGCTGCGCGTCTACTGCTTCGCAGTCAGCAGGCTCGAAAGGTAGTACCCGACCTGCTCAAGATGAGCGTTTTCTCATGCCTCAGTGGCCGTGAACGTGAGGGTAATAACCACCTTATTTTGTGCAATCGCTATGTTTGCCAGGTTGGGCGGCTGGATGCCGAAGTCCGTCATGTAAATGGTACTGGTCGCCGTTCCTGTTATCGTGTTTCCAACCACCTTCCCCTGCACATCAAACACCTCTTTGTTGGTTGTGCCGTGCATCGTCAGGTTGCCGGTGATTTGAAAATGAATGGTTTGCCCATCGCTGTAGCTCGCCGGTAAGCCCTGCGTGCTGACAGAGACGAACGTGGCATAAGGATAGGTGTCCGTTTGCAGTGTGTGCTGTTGTATGTAGTTATCGCGCCTCGACGCATCCGATTGCAACGTCCGCAAGTCGACCGTGATGTTCATCGATGCGACGAGCGGGGATGCGCTGGTGCGTATCTTGAAACTGCCCTGGACCGAGTGCGTCGTGCCTACCGCATCGTTATTCGGTTTATTTTGGAAGATCAGGTTTTCGTTTACGCTGTAGGATGCGGTGGTCTGGGCAGGCACGATCTGAAAGGTACTCAACCCGGTTGATGGAATGGGCGTTGTGGAGACCTTTGCGGCCCCTGGCGCAGTATGAGCCTCGGTCTGGCTGACGACGCTGGCGAAGTGCAACGTGTACAGCAGAACAGCGACGATAATGACAAGGATAACGCTGGGCACGCCCAGCAAGATGTAACGTTTCTTCATGGTCCCTCCTTTGAAGCAGTAAGGATATCACTACGCGAGCCTGATGCCTTTCTTGTGCAGGACAGGTTCGCAGATCATTAGACTGTGTCACGGCGAGCGCAAGGCAGCGTGTTCAAATCGCCTGTTCTGGCAGCGATGACATGCTTCCCGGCACATCGTCCAGGTCATCAAGCAGAGTCCCTTCTGCCAGGAGCAACGTGAGCGTCACCGTCGTGCCCTGCCCGGGGACGCTGGCGAGAGAGAGCTGGCCGCCGTGAGCAAGGGCGATACTCCGGGCGATAGAGAGCCCGAGACCGGTGCCGCCTGCCTCGCGCGAGCGGGCCTTGTCCACCCGGTAAAAGCGCTCGCCCAGGTGCGGCAGGTGCTCGGCTGCAATGCCGACCCCGGTGTCGCTTACCTCTAGGAGCGCTCGTTCATCTTGCACCGCTGCGTGCACGGTGACGCGACCACCGCGCCGGTTATATTTGATGGCGTTGTCGAGCAGCACCAGCAGCGCCTGTTCCAGCAGCATGCGGTCCCCAATCACGTAAGGATCGTTAGTGTACTCTACCTGGACAGCGATGCCACTCTGTTCGGCGAGGGCTTGCACGCGCTTTGCTGTCTCCTGGGCCAGTTCAGCCAGGTTCACCACTTCGTGTTCCCGGTGGATGGTCCCGGTGTCCAGGCGAGCGAGCGTCAACATACTGTTTGCCAGTGTCGTCATATGGCTCGCTTCGGCAACGATATCCTCCAACAGCGCCGCATCCTCTGTCTCCAGGCGCTTACGACCTCGCAACAGGACCTCGGCGTCCGCACGCAGCAGGGTCAGCGGCGTGCGCAGCTCGTGCGCGGCATCGGCGATGAAGCGCTGCTGGTTTGACCAGGCCAGTCGCGCCGGGACCAGCGCGCGGTTGGATAGGAAGAGCCCACCTACTCCCGCGCCGAGCAGCGCCGCGCCGCCAATGCTCAGTAAGAGCTTCAGCAGCACAGACAATGCGGCTTCCTGCGGCTGGACGGACTCGCCAATCAGCAGCACGCCGGCATAACCGCTCCCCGACGGGCTGGGAACTACCAGCGCATAGCGATAGATCTGCCCAGTCGTGCCTCCTGCATCGACGATATCCTGGGCTGGCTGACCTGTTTGTAAGACCGACAGCGCCAGCGTATTCGTCAGGAAAGCGGATGGAAGCCCTGTGGTATCTTCGCCTGACAGCAACTTGCCGTTCTGGTCGAAGCACGCGACCTGCTCGGGCATCTGGAAACCCTGGCCAAGGGGCTGGCCAAATTGGCCTTGTGGGCCGAACGACGGGCAGGCGCGATAAAGCTGGCCCGAAAGCCATTCACTCTCATGCACCATAGCATGCGCCCGGGCATCCGACGCGATAGGCGTAAGAAGGAAGTATTGGGTCCAAAAGTAAAGCGCCACGCCAAACAGTATCAGGGCCGCGCCCAGGACCCCGCAGTACCAGAGCGTTAAGCGAATGCGCAGCCCTTGAAATAGTGCTGCCCCCGGCTCTCGTGAGAGGCGACCCTTGTCCCGGTGCAATATTGACCAGGCGGGACTTCTCCAGTTCATGCTGTTGCTCCTTCTTGCTGCTGTGCTATGCCTCGATCTTGTAGCCCACGCCGCGCACCGTCTTAATTAATGCATGCGAGAAGCCCTGGTCGATCTTGTCACGCAGGTAGTGAATGTAGATATCCACGACATTGGAGAGCGCGTCCAGGTCGTAGCGCCAGACCGCGTCAACGATTTGTGTGCGCGTGAGTACCCGGCCTGGATGGCGCATCAGGTATTCCAGCAGCGCGAACTCTTTGGCCGTCAACTCGATGACGCGACCGGCGCGGCGTGCCTCGTGCCGCACCAGGTCGAGCGTCAGATCACCCACCGCGAGCTGAGGGGCCTCATCAAAACGACGATCCCGGCGACGCAGCAGGGCGTTGACGCGCGCCAGGAGTTCCTCCATGGCGAACGGCTTGGTGAGGTAATCATCGGCCCCCACGTTGAGGCCCGTCACACGGTCTTCAATCGCTCCGCGTGCCGTGAGCATCAGCACGGGCGACATAATGTGTTCGGCGCGCATCTGACGGCAGACTTCGAGTCCGTCAATGCCTGGCATCATCACATCAAGAATCACCACATCGTAGGTATCACTGAGGGCAAGATCAAGACCGGCGTGCCCGTCGTGCGCCAGGTCGACGGTGTGGCGCTCTTCCAGCAGGACGCGGCGCAGCAGGTACGCCAGGCGCTGCTCATCTTCAACTACCAGGATATGCATTGCTCTCTTCCTTTCCTCCAGGTGCACTGCTTACCTCTCTGTTTCGTTTAACTATGCTCTAGCGTAGCATCACTTTATTGAATTCTGATTAGAAGTGTATGAGAATATTCTCATGGAACGTGGCAAACCATGCGGCATAGCTCCTCCGGCTCTTTCATCATCACTTCATCCAACTTTTACCTCTCCTCCAAATTCCTGCAAGACAACCTAAGATGGTATGATATTAGAGGAGGGATATTCCAAGAAGGATCGTTTGAGTTATGAAAAAATGTCCATATTGTGGAACTGAAAATCGCGACGAAGAGAGCTTTTGTGAGAATTGCGGTGCATTTTTAGATTCGGCTACTGCAACTTTAGATTCGGTTACTTCAACCACGACCCAGGGAGAGAGCGGTAATGCGAACAACGCTCACTCGCTCGCCCCAGGTTCACAATTGCAGAATGGTCGCTATGTCATCAAAAAGATACTTGGTCAAGGAGGTATGGGATCATTAGCTTTGGCAATTGATACACGTCTTGCCGATAAGCTCGTTGTCATCAAAGAACTGATTTCTGAGCAAGCCGACTCGACAGAAGATGTGCGAAATTTCCAACGTGAAGTGCAAACCTTAGCACACCTTGGCCATCCTCTGATTCCAGGCGTGACCGACCACTTTCAAGAAGGGTCGCGCTACTTCATGGTGCAGGAGTATGTAGAAGGGGAAAACCTGGAGGCTCGCATGGAGCGCATCAAGCGGCCGATGGAGGAGCAAGATGCGCTAAGGTATGCTGCGGAGGTGCTTGATATTCTGGACTACCTGGAACAGCAGACCCCGCCAATTGTGCATCGTGACATCAAACCAGCCAATATCATTATTGGGGCGAAGGATCAGCGAGCGCACCTGGTCGACTTTGGCATTGCTAGGGCTTACGCTCCTTCAACAAATGCGCGGCGAAAACAGACGACGGCGCTCGGTACGCCAGGCTATGCCCCACCGGAACAATACCAGGGCAATGCTGAGCCGCGCTCGGACCTGTATGCCCTGGCAGCGACATTGCACCATCTGTTAACGAACCGCGACCCGGCTGATTATCCACCGTTTCAGTTTCCTCCTGCACGCACGCTGAATCCACGCCTGTCTCCAGATATAGAGGCGGTACTTACCCATGCGCTCCAGCTCGATAGTAATCAACGTTACCAGACTGCTCTGGAGATGAAGCGTGATATCGATGACATAATGTTCAGGTATTTTGATATGCCTGGCAGCTTCAGTCAGGGCAGCATAAGCGGTTATACACCCGGCTCCATAGGGCGAATACCGGTTTCAGGGCCATTGAGCGCAAATCGATCAGGACACATGCAACAGCAGCAGTTATACGAACCTCCTCTGTCACAGACCGTAAATCGCTCACCTGTTACACCTTATCAGCCGGCAGATATGTATGATCGGTATCGACAGCAGCCACCCATGACTCAGCCACCGTCGAGTAGTGTAAGGTTCGTCTTTTTCCTGTTCGTGCTGTTCATTTTCGTGCTTGGGCTCCTGGCTTTCTTTGTCTTCAGCTATCTTCATGGCGTGGGTGCAGCTCCTATTGGCGCCCTCTCTCTAGCGCTTGCAACCTGGGTAAATAACCTCCCTGGATGACCCCCAGGACAACGGGATTGAGCTCTACGCGGGCTCCCCGGTAGATGGAACTTCCTCGCTTTCTGTCTTTGCTAGGTTGCATCCTCTATGAGATGAACCTTCTCATGTCTTTCCAACCAGACTTCAATGTATGAGAAATCACCCATCTTCTTCCAATGCCTTTCTCATCATCTCCTGCTACGCTAGGCAACGCAATGAGTATTACACGCTGATTTGAAAGGATTTGTACATGATAGAAACGTTGGAACTCCGCAAGAGCGAGATAGACGACACCCCCGGCTTCGTTCGACCGCGCTATAGCGAACAGCACGTCTCTGAGCGGGGCCGCTTGCCCAGGCAGGTGCTGTGGTTTGGCCTGGCCGGTGGGCTGAACACCCTGGTGGACCTGCTGATTTTGAATGGCCTGCTGTGGCTCTTCCCCACCACCAGTTCGCTCATGCTGCTGGCGTATAACTCACTCGCCTACAGCCTGGGCGCGGTGAACAGCTTTCTCTTGAATAAGTACTGGACCTTCGGGCAAAAGCAGCGAACCACCCGGCGAGAAGTGGCGCGTTTCACGCTGATCACGCTGTGCGGGATCGGGTGGAGTACCATCATCCTCTGGCTCGCCAGCAACGTCTTCCGTTCTTTTCTGGTCAACACGACGGTGTGGGCCAATGCCTCGAAGGTGGTGGCCATCGCCGGTACCGCGCTCATCTCCTACCTGGGGATGCGTCTGTGGGTCTTTGTGAGCAACGCACAAAAGGAACAAACGCTGCTCCGTTCAAACGTGTCAGCACACAGCAACACCTATGATGAACCCCGGGCATTGTTACCCGGAGAGAAAAGAGACACCACCGGTGAACGCGAGCAGCGCAGGGCGAACGAAAACGAGGACAAAACTGCCAGCGGGCGCAGCCTCTCAGTTGTCCTGCCAGCCTATAATGAAGAGCAGATCATCGCCAGCACTATCTCTGATGTACTTGACGTGCTGAGCGCGTGGCGCATAGACGCTGAGGTGCTGGTTGTCAACGACGGCAGTGCGGACAAGACCGGGGCGATCGTTGCCGCGCTGGCCCTCGCTCACCCCCAGATCCGTCTCATCACTCATTCCGTCAACCAGGGCTATGGAGCAGCCCTGGTGAGCGGCTTTGCGGTGGCGACCAAAGACCTCACCCTGTTTATGGACGCCGACGGGCAATTCGATATACACGACCTGGCCCTGCTGCTGCCCTACATTGATGAATATGACGCGGTGATCGGCTATCGCCTGCATCGCCAGGACACGTGGATGCGCAAACTCAACGCCTGGGGCTGGAAACGCTTGATCGGCTGGGTGTTGGGCGTCCACGTACGCGACATCGACTGCGCTTTCAAACTCCTGCGCACCGGCTTCCTGCATCAACACCCGCTCGAAACGCGGGGAGCGATGATCAATGCCGAACTGCTCTACAAGCTGAAACGCGCCGGCTGCACCTATAGGGAAGTCGGCGTTCATCACCTGCCGCGCCGGGGAGGGCGGGCAACGGGAGCCAACCCGCGCGTGATTGTGCGCGCCTTTCGTGAACTGTTCATCTCTGCCCGCAGGTGGCGGCGCGAGGAGAGGGGGTATGCACGGCGAATACTCATTTCCGAACTCTCTCCTTCTGCTCGTAGGACAGACGACAACAAGCTAAGGGTATGACATACTATGGAGTAGTGACGCAAAGTAGTAGTAAATGTTGCAGGAGTGAGCTTTGACTGAAACAGGCCACATGAGTCCCAGAAAAGTACCTATCCAAGAACGCTCTGTGCGTGTGGGGGATACCACCGGCGTGAATGGTTATCGTGCGAACCGAGCCTTGCTTAAGCAACGTTTTGCTGAAGGAGGCTATCACCTTGACGAGACTGAACATTTTCTCCTCTTTACACGTGCTCAAGCTCCAACTACTATTCTTGTCCACTGGTTTGCACCCGAAGAAATAAATGCAAACATCGGGGACTACTTTCTGCATGAATTAAAGCCATTGGGGATCCTTGCGCACACGCAAGACTTTGGTGAAGTGTTTGGTGCGGTCGTGCTCTCACTGTTCCCTCACGATGTGCTCCGCGCTCTGCATCTCTATGGCACAAACACACTGCGGCGGTATCAACAGTTCTTGAAAGGTGCCGATAACGAGGTGCTTCCTCTCGATTCAACAATGCATACCTTCGCACAGGTCTACCAGCTTGTCTGCCAACTGCAAGCCGGAGAGAGCTTTCTCGACGTTGGTTGCTCATTTGGTTTTCTCCCACTCCTCATCTCAGAGCTTGTTCCAACACTCACACATGTGGTTGGCGCTGATATTCAGACGGACTCTTTTATAACGGTGCGTGCTCTTGCAGAAGAGCAGGGGCTTAAGAGCGTACAATTTGTGCAGGCTGATGTCCTTGCCGGCAATTTTAGCAGCCTTGGACTTTTTGACACGGTCGTGGCGCTTCACCTCCTTGAACATTTCTCTGAAACGGAGATGTACTGCGCGCTTACAAATTTATTGAAGGTGACAGCACAACGACTGATCCTCGCCGTGCCGTACGAGCCAGGTGAGCCTGAGGAGGCGTATGGACACAAACAGCTGTTTACTCGTGCGAAGCTTGAAGCAGCTGGGGAATGGTGTCTACAACAATTGGGAGGATTGGGTAGTGTTTCATACGAGGATTGCGCTGGCGGAATGCTTGTCCTGGAACGAACTTCTTCAAAACAGATCACGAAGATTTCTTAACCAAATGGAGAACATTTATGCTTCCAGCGAACGATCTATAATAAGTAATCCGCCTGCAACATCCTCACACTAGTAACGTGAAGTGTCTCCAATCGATTCTACACACCATTGGCCCCATTGTTTTAACTTCTCCTGTGTGATCTGCCTGGCTCTACTCCGTTCTTCGCAAAGTATAACACTGGCGAGCTTTCATGGCTAGATGCACCAGCTTTTAATCGTCGTCGTCCTCTTTCCCCGTACGCGCTTCTTCCAGTGCTTCGCGTGTTTCCTGAACCAGCCAGAACAGAAAGACCAATGCGGCAATATCCTCAGCCCACCACCAATGGAAAAGCGCATTAAGTGCCAGACCGACTAAAACGGTAGCCGCCATATAGCCACATGTCAACGAACTTGCAGCATCACCCCGTAAGGCTCCACTCTCAATCCGTTTCGCAATGCGTCGTTTTGTGATGGCTAACCAGGGCATCACGATCACCGCAGCAATAGAGATACCAATCCCAACAGGAGAACTCTCCGGCATCGAATGAGTTACCAGGCCATAAAGAGCAGTCCCAAGAACATAGAAACACAAGAGAGCAAGGGAAACAGCAACAATCCAGACTGCCCGATGCTCTGCACGTTCAACCCGTTCAGTATCGCCTTCCCCTGCCTCTATCAGCAATCGACGCAGGAGAATGGCACCACTGACCAGTTCAATCACGCTATCAAGACCGAAGGCAGTAAGCAGAGCACTTCCCGCGATAATTCCCGCTCCAATAGAAACAACTGCTTCAATAACCATCCAGATCACCGTAAACACTTCGATGCGTACACCGCTACGAACTTCTGTCGCTCGACTCACATTCGCACTCATGGCGTTTCCTTTTCTCCATAATTTGGGCAAGCTCCAATAGCAGAGCCGATTTGTAAAAGCAATGCTTCGGCTGACTGTAAGACCTGTTCTACTCCTGCATCAGAAAGCGCATAGTAGATATACTTCCCAGATCGCCTTGATTGCACTAAACCACAATCACGTAAACAGGCAAGATGCTTGGAAACATTGGGTTGACTCAGACGAGTAGCAGCAACAACTTCGCTAACAGTACATTCCCTTTCACGCACGGCCAATAAACAAGAGAGTCGTGCTGTGTCAGCGAGACCACGAAATAACGAGGCAAGTAAAGCGGTTGATGTTGTTGATAGTGCGCTCATAGCATTCCCCTGTTTACATATAACTAGATAGGAATATGTTAGCACATTGCAGGTGTTGACTCAATACTTTCAGGGAGGGCTATCAGGGCAATCGCATCTAAAAAGTGATAGACTAGAGGGAAGTCAATCTGTCACGGAAGAGAGGAAGAAGATGGAAGGGATCACCCTGCAAGAGCATTTTGCGACCCTAGCGGACCCCCGAGTAGAGCGCACCAAGCGGCATCAGTTACTCGCGATTATCACCATCGCGCTATGTGCAGTGATTTGTGGAGCAGACACCTGGGTAGAGGTCGAGGAGTTCGGGTACGCCAAACGAGCGTGGTTGGAGACGTTTCTGGCCTTCCCCAATGGCATTCCTTCGCATGATACCTTTGGGCGGGTTTTTGCCCGTCTGAACCCGGAGCAGTTTCAAGCGTGTTTTCTGTCGTGGGTGCAAGCGATCAACACAGTCTTGCCTACGAAGCCTCTCGCCATTGATGAGAAAACGGCCCGCCGTTCGCGTGATCGTGGGATGGGCAAGGCCGCCATCCAAATGGTGAGTGCCTGGGCGATGGCTCCGCACCTGGTGCTGGCACAACGCCATGTCGAGGAGCATTCCAATGAGCAGACCGCGCTGCCCGTGCTGTTGAAGCAATTGGAGAGAGCCTGGCTGCATCGTGAGCATCGACGCCATGGGCTGCTTGCCCAAGATCGCCAGGCAAATCAAAGAGCAGGACGGCGAGTATGTGCTGGCGCTCAAAGCGAACCAGGGAACCATGTATCAAGACGTGGTCGACCTGTTTGACGATGCGCTCACGACTGGCACGGCTTCGATGGAGCATGATACCCATCACAGCGTAGACAAAGGACATGGACGGCTAGAACACCGCCAGTATTGGACGATTTCCGACCCTGCTTGCATCGCCTATCTCAATGCCAAAGAGGCGTGGACGGGGCTACGCAGCATTGGCATGGTCGAATCAGAGCGCAAAGTCGGTGAGCAAGTAGCACGAGAACGGCGCTATTACCGAAGCCGCCTGCCAGGCAATGCTCAAGCCTTTGGGGGCGCGGTCCGCAGCCGACTTCCGTGTCGAAAATGGTCTGCATTGGGTGCTCGACATCGCCTTTCAAGAAGACGCCAGTCGCATGCGCAAGGATCACAGCCAGCAGAACTTTGTGGTGCTGCGCCACATGGCGCTCAATCTGCTCAAACAGGAACCGACGGCCAAGTGTGGCATTAAAGCCAGACGACTCAAAGCTGGGTGGAGTGACGATTACCTTCGCCAAGTCCTCGCCGCCTAACTTTTAGATGCGATTGCCCTGGGAGGGCTATGAGCATCTATTGCGAGGATGAGAAGCCTCTCATGTATTTCTAACGAAAATCCAATGGCTGCACTGTAAGATTGGGCGGAAAGGGAAAGTGTCCCTTAATAAATAGCAATATACCCATGAGTAAAACGGAGGATATATGTCCGACACTCTAGAAGTGATTACTCCTATCCAGTCCGAGTACGTTGCCGAACACCGGAACGCTCCACCAACCTGGTTATGGTCCCGCTTAGGCCTGGCTGGTGTCATGCTCGTCTCGATTTTCATGAACTTTTACCAGCTGGGGCAAAACGGCTTCGGCAACCTGTATTATGCCGCTGCGATCAGAAGTATGCTGGATAATTGGCATAATTGCTCAAAGCTACTGCCCTCCTCGCCCACTTCTGAGGTTATGGCCAATAGATCTAGCGCTTTTTATGATTGGCTTTACGGGACTGCTGTCGCATTTTGCGAAGATGCCTCTTTTTATTACGAGCACGGTTGCCACTGGCCGTGTTTTTTGATGAGTGGGAGTTACTGTCACGATAATGTTCGAGATCGTCAATCTCTATAACTGGATAACTCGCATCAAGTAAATGGGCTTTCTGAGATGCTTCAACCGCTTCAGTATAACGCCCCAAAAGCTGTAAACACCTCCCCTTATTTGCCCAGGCGGTGGCAAAATCGGACGCCATCCCGAGTTCTGTGTAAAGGCGAGAGGTAAATAAGCAAGCGGAGATATGAGACTGACCAGCCAGTCAACAAGGTTTGACAAAACGAACACAAGGGCTACAAACGCACCATCAGTCATCACCAGAAAAGGCTGTGCGCTCCTCGGTAAAAAAATGTTGGGAGACCTGATACGCACGCGAAACCAAGAAATGGATCTCAGGACGACTTCGCCAACAGGATCACCTATGATCGGAACCCTCGTTGATGGACATGGTGCATGCTGCCGCACGCTCCCTCTCAACAGGCATTCCTTCCTCATGCAGAGGGAGATCAAGCGGCAGCACCCAGGCTCTCAGCAAACTGTCAGTCTCAGTCGGTGCGCAGCGCATTCACGATGGCTTGCCCCAGCACATCGCGCCCCGTATCGGCATGCGACTCGAGGCCGTTGTCACTAGGATACGACGGATGGATGTTACAGGTAAGAGGGGAGGACGACACCTCGATGAGTAATCCTGCCGCGCAGGAGTCGAAGCCAAAAGCGGCGGTGGCGATAGCGGCGAACGCGCCGTACCCGTCGGCAACTTTCCCGCCCACGGCCAGGGTCACTCGAGCAACCACATTATTCAGCGCC
>Ga0207646_10002915_pt1 | contig 19844 bp, 23 predicted proteins | sample KBSK5502metaG_FD_184343 | JGI IMG/M metagenome (GOLD analysis project Ga0207646, IMG submission 184343) | Corn, switchgrass and miscanthus rhizosphere microbial communities from Kellogg Biological Station, Michigan, USA - KBS K5-50-2 metaG... | ecosystem: Host-associated > Plants > Roots >...
GGTGCGCGATCTCGACGGCCTGCGCGAGGCCTCGGCGCGGGCGGCCATGATCGGCTTCGACGGCAAGTGGGCTCTGAACCCGCAGCAGGTGGAGGTCATCAACGAGGTCTTCACTCCCGGGCAGGAGGAGTTCGACCGGGCGAGCGCGCTGGTCGAAGCCTACGAGCGGGCCACGGACGTCGACCACACCGGCGCGGTGCTGGTGGGCGACGACATGATCGACGAAGCCTCGCGCAAGATGGCCGCGGCCACCGTCGAACGCGGTTTGGCGGCGGGCCTGCGCAGGGAGGGCTAGACACCAGGTGCTGGCCTACGTCTTCACGCACTGGCCGGCGGAGGGCGTGACCCGAGCCGACTACGAAGAGCGGCTGCGGGCATTTCACCACCAGCTGGCCGGCGCCGGCAGCGAGGGCTTCCTGCGCTCGGCCGTCTACCGCGTGGACGCCCGCTACGAAGACTGGTACCTGGTCGAAGGCTCCTTCGCGCTCGACCCGCTGAACGACGCCGCCGTGGGGACGCGGATGCGCGCCGCCCATGACGCGGCGGCGGCGGAGGCCGGTGGGGGCATGGGGTCTTTGTTCCGCCTGCATTCCGGCGTCCCGGAGCCCGCGTCCGGCCAGGTCGCCTGGCTGTCGAAGCCGAAGGGCGAGAGCTACCCGGACTTCTACGCCAGGTTCGCGGCAGACGCCGTGCTCTGGCGCCGGCAGCTGGTGCTGGGCGGGCCTACGGAGTTCATGCTCGAGGGCGCGCCGCCGCCTGGGCTGAGGGGCGAGCGGGTCAGCCGCGAGCTGATCTTCTCGTAGGGGAGGGGCTACCCGAAGTGAAGGAGCTCTAGCTGCTCCGAGCGGTCTTTGACGGCCTGCCGCAGCTCGTCGACCAGCTTCCGGTAGCGCTCCTCGGCGCCGGCGTCCTCGAGGCTGATCTCGCGCAGCCCGCGGAGGACGCCGACCAGCGCCAGGAGGCCCTGGGATTCGTCCGTGCGCACCCGGCGCGCCGCCATGCGCAGCTCGCCCGCCAGGCGGTCCTCGCCGTTGGCGCGCAGCAGGCTGTAGGTGCGCGCGGCGGCGGTCAGCGCCTTGACCGTGGTGGGGTGCAGGTCGGGGTGGGCAGGTGGCGCCGGAGTGCCGCCTGAAGGCCGGAGCGGCGCTTGCCGGCGCCGGACAAGGGCCATCAGAGTGCGCCAGGTGCGGGGGAGCGCGGGGCCGGCGATGATGGCCACGCCGGTCAGGGCGAGGAGCACCGCGACCGCGCCCACGACCAGCTCCAGCATGTAACCGACTCTAGGGTACCCTTCCCTGGCGTGAGCACCAGCCGCCGTATCGCCGTGGTCACCGGGGCCTCGGCGGGGATCGGCGCCGCCACCGCTCGCCGGCTGGCGGGCGAGGGGTTCACCATCGTCGCCGGCGCGCGCCGCCTCGACCGGTTGGAGGAGCTGGCCCGCGACATCGACGCCACCGCGCTCGAGCTCGACGTCCGCGAGACGGACAGCATCGACGCCTTCGCGGCCGAGATCGCCGGCCGCTTCGGGCACGCCGACGTGCTCGTCAACAATGCCGGGCTGGCCCTGGGCAAGAGCCCGATCGACGCGACCGAGGACGAGGACTGGGTGGGCATGCTGGACACCAACGTCCTGGGCCTGCTGCGGGTGACGCGGGCGCTCCTGCCGCTCCTGCGCAAGGCGCCCCAAGCGCACATCGTCAACCTCGGGTCGATCGCCGGGTTCGAGGTCTACAAGGGCGGCGCCGGTTACACGGCCACCAAGCACGCGGTGCGGGCGATCAGCCGCACGCTGCGCCTGGAGCTGAACGGCGAGCCGATCAGGATCACCGAGGTGGCGCCGGGCATGGTGGAGACCGAGTTCAGCCTCGTGCGCTTCAAGGGCGACCGGCAGACGGCCGCCAACGAATACCGAGGTGTGGAGCCACTGGTCGCCGAGGACATCGCCGACGTGATCGCCTTCTGCGTCACGCGTCCGCCCAACGTGAACATCGACGAGGTCGTGATCCGGCCGATCGCCCAGGCCGCCGCCTTCCAGGTCGCGCGCAAGGAATAGCCCCTCCCCTACTGGTATCGGCTGCCGGCCAGGTCGATCCAGCCCGGCACCGGGCAACCGCTGGAGGTGTGGGCGTGTGTGCAGTGGACGCCGACCCGCCCGGCGTCGATGTACAGCTGTCCGTGCACGATCAGCTGGTCGCCCGCGTGCGCCGGCACCGGCCGCGCCAGCGAGATGTTGTGGTCGATCTCGACGTTGTCGCCGCTGCCCGCGCGCACGACGATCCGCTCGTGCCCCGGTGCCGAGACAGGGTCGGAGAGCACGGTGGCATCGAAGGTGACCTCGGTGCCGGGCTGGTCCTGCACGATCGCCTGGTGCAAGGCGGCGTCGTCCGGCGTGGCGTCGCCGCCACACGCCACGAGCACGAGGACCGCGAGCGCGCCGGTCAGCCAGCGGATGCCAGCGCCTCCTCCAGCCGGAAACGGCCCTCGAGCAGCGAGCGGCCCACGATCACCGCATCGGCCCCCGCCTCGCGCACAGGCGGCAGGTCGGAGAGCTCGGCGATGCCACCGGAGTAGGTGAGCCGGTGCCGCGTCAAGCCGCGCACGCGCGCCAGCGCCTCCAGGTCGGGACCCTCGAGCGTGCCGTCCCGGTCGACGCTGGTGAGGATGACACCGCCCAGCGGCGCCTCCTCCCAGGCCGCCAGCAGCCGTTCCAGGTCCAGGTCCTCGACGCCGGTCCAGCCGGTGACCGCCGGCCGCCCGGCCTTGAGGTCGAGCGCGGCCAGCACCCGGCCCGGGCGGTCGCCGGCGATGCTGCGCAGCACCTCCGGCCGGCGCACGGCGGTGGTCCCCATGACCACGCCCGCCGCCCCGGCGTGCAGCCAGCGGTCGGCCTCCAAAGCCCCGCGAATGCCGCCGGCGACCTGGATCGCGATCGGCGTCCGATCGAGGATGGCCGCCACCGCGCCCCGGTTGTGGGCGCCGCCGCGGGCGGCGTCGAGGTCAACCACGTGCAGCCGCTGCGCGCCGGCGTCCGCATAGGCAGCGGCGGCCGCGGCGGGGTCGTGCCCGTAGGCGCGCTCCTGTGCGAAATCGCCCTGGCGCAGCCGGACCACGCGCCCGCCGCGCAGGTCGAGGGCGGGGATGACTTCCAACAAAGGCCACTTTAGGATTGCGGCGGATGGCGGAGAGCGAGTCGGCGCACCCCGATCTCGACGTTCCCGCCGACTTTCGCCGCGCGCTGGCGCAGCAGGGACTGGGCCTTGACTTCGAGCGCCTGCCGCTGTCGTCGCGCCGCCGCTACGTGGACTGGGTCAAGCATGGTCCCGACGACGCGCGGGCCACTCGCATCGAGCAGGCGATGGAGACGGTCCGCGAGCACAAGGACGCGCCCACCCCGACCCAGTAAAGCCCCATGACCCGCCCCCCGATCTCGCCCGACGGACGTTGGTGGTGGGACGGGCAGCAGTGGCAGTCGCTGCTCTCGCCCGACGGGACGCATCGCTGGGACGGAAAGGCCTGGGTACCCGTTCGGCTAGCCGCCACGGCGCCGGTCGCGGCGGCGCCGGGAGAGGTGCCGTCGTGGCTGCCGGCGGAGTCGGCGGCGGCGCTGCGCGGCCCGCCCGAGTTCGCGGCTTCGACGAGCGCGCCCGCAGAGCCAATGCCTTCGTGGTCAGCGGAGCCCAAGCGTGGCCGGCCGTGGGTCATGTGGGGTGCGGTGGCGGTCGGGGCCGCACTCATCCTGCTGGTCTTCCTCTCGGTCAAGGACATCCTGCCGCCCCTGCCTTCGCTGCCGACCTTCGATTCCGGCAAGCCACCCGCCCGCGTCCCTGCCCGGGCCACGCCGGACCTTTCGCTGACTCAACACCAGAGGGCTGACAAGCTGATCAACGTGCAGCTGCCGCCGACGCTGGTCGACGCGGGCCAGGCCGAGCAGACCATGGTCGCCGACTGCGGCGGCGGCCACCAGCTGGACCCGGCCTGCCGGCTGGCGATGTCCGACACCTACCACAAGCTGGGCGCGATCGTGGACCAGATCGACCGTTCGGACGTGCCGCCCTGCATCCAGGCTCCGCTCCAGGACTTCCGGAACCGCGTCAACCTGGCCGCCAACGACCTGGCCCAGGCCATCCAGTACTACGACAGCAAGGACGGCGCCCACGAGAGCCAGCTGATCGACGACTACGTCCGCGTGATCCAGAGCACGGCGCCGCTCGCGCAGGCGGTGCAGACGGCCTTCAACGCGTGCCCGGGCTGACCGGGGCTACCGGTAATTCTTGAACTCGAGGGGAACGGGGATGTCCTCTGCCTCGCGCAGTAGCTTGATCACCGCCTGCAGCTGGTCCTTGCTATTGCTGGTAACACGCAGCTGGTCGCCCTGGATGCGCGCCTGCACCTTGCTGCTGACGGTCCGGATGCGCTTCTGCAGGTCCTTGGCCAGCGCGTCGTCGATGCCGGCGTTGAGCTTGACCTCGATCTGACCGCGGCCCTTACCCACGGTCTTGGGTTCGCCGGGCTTGAAGAGCTTGGCCGAGAGACCGCGCCGGGCGCCCTTCTCGACCAGGACCTGGACCAGCGCACGGGCGCGGTCCTCGGTCGAGGCCTCGGCCACGATCACCGTCCCTCTGTGCTCCAGGCTGGGCTCGGTCCCCTTGAAGTCGAAGCGGGTTCCCGCCTCGCGGCGAGCCTGATCGAGGGCGTTGGTGAGCTCCGCCTGGTTGTACTCGGAGACGACGTCGAAGCTGAACTCGGGCACGGCCTAGAAGTTAGAAGAAGTGAACGATCTGGTTGAGGCCGATCAGGAAGGCGAGGATGCCGAGCGCGACGACCAGCGCCGCGCTCCCCCCCAGCAGTAAGGCGATGCCCACCTGGCCCTCGTCGATCGGCTCGTAGAGGGCGGGGTCGGTGGGCGCCGGCGGCCGCTCGATGTCGGCCACGCCGTCAGCGTCGGCGCGCTGGAGCAGCTCCGCGAGCACGGCCTTGCCGCCGGGCGGGACGGACTGGTCCTCGAGGTGCGCGACGGCCTCGCGCAGGTTGTCGCGCGTACGCCCCAATTCCGCGACCACCATGTCCAGCGTCCGCGCGGCGGCCGGCGTCGGTCGCTCGCGCCTCAGGTCGGCGATGATCCCGTAGAGGCTCATCCGGCTCTGGATTGTAAGGGCGGCCCTAGAATCGGATCGAGATGAGCGCCGACCCGCACACCACCGCGCCCCCGTTCCTGTCCACGGGCCCGGCGGCCGCCAACTACTGGGTCTACTTCGACGGCGAGGTCAAGCGCTACCACGACGTGCACCTGGGCCTGATGACCCATGCCCTCCACTACGGGACGGGCTGCTTCGAGGGCATCCGTGCCTACTGGAACGACAAGCGCAGCCAGCTCTATCTGCTGGCCGCGGGCCCGCACTATGACCGCCTGCGCCGGTCGGCCAAGATCATGCGCATGGACCTGCCGGACGACACGCCGACGCTGGTCGACATCACGCTCGACCTGCTGCGCCGCAACGAGTTCAAGTCCGACGTCTACGTCCGCCCGCTGATCTTCAAATCGGCCGAGGAGATCGGCGTCAAGCTGAGTGGGCTGCCCGACACCTTCGCGATCTACACCGTGCCCTTCGGCAAGTACGTGGAGATCGACCGCGGCCTCCGCTGCATGGTCTCCAGCTGGCGCCGGGTGTCCGACCAGTCGCTGCCCGCGCGGGCCAAGATCACCGGCTCCTACGCCAACTCGGCCCTGGCCAAGAACGAGGCCCTGGAATCCGGCTTCGACGAGGCCATCGTGCTCGCCATCGACGGCCACGTCTCCGAGGGCTCTGCCGAGAACCTGTTCATGGTCAAGGAAGGCCAGATGGTCACCCCGCCGGTGACCGACGACATCCTGGAAGGCATCACGCGCAAGTACGTGATGAACATCGTGCGCGACGAGCTCAAGATGCCCGTGGTCGAACGCAGCATCGACCGCACCGAGCTCTACACCTGCGACGAGCTGATCCTCTGCGGGACCGGGGCCCAGATCTCGTCCGTGACGGAGCTGGACCACCGCCCCATCGGCGACGGCCGGGTCGGCGAGATCGCCCAGGAGCTGCAGCAGATCTACTTCGGTGCGGTGCGGGGAGAGAACCCCAAGTACGGGGACTGGGTCATCCCCGTCTACTGAATGTCCAGTACCAACGAATCTCCAGTAAATAGGAGAGAACGGGTTCCGAACCCGGCCCGTTAGACTCGGCCGCGCCCATGAAGGTCGTGGCGGCGCCGAATCCATTCAAGGGAAGTCTCGGCGCGCCGGCTGCCGCCAGGGCGATCGCCCGCGGCGTGCACCGGGCCTGGCCCGAAGCGGAGGTGGCCGAGGTCCCGGTGGCCGACGGCGGCGAGGGCACCGTCGAAGCCCTGGTAGCCGCCGCGCATGGTGAGCTGGTGGCGGTGACGGTGGAGGGCCCCCTGGGCGACCCGGTCGAGGCGCTGTTCGGCCTCATCGACGAGGGCCGCACGGCGGTCGTCGAGCTGGCCTCCAGCAGTGGCCTGACCCTGGTCCCGACCGCACGTCTCGATCCGCGCGTTGCCTCTACGTACGGGTTCGGCCAGGTGCTCGAGGCAGCGCGCGGCAGGGGGGTGGGCAAGATCATCGCCGGGATCGGCGGCTCGGCCACCAACGACGGCGGGGCGGGCATCGCTCAGGCCCTCGGTTACCGGCTGCTGGATTCCGACGGCCAGGAGCTGCCTCGGGGCGGCGCCGCGCTCGCCCGGCTCGCTGGGATCGACGGCGCGGGCGTCGATCCCGGGTGGCAGGAAGTCTCGGTCCAGGTCGCGGTCGACGTCAGCAACCCGCTCACCGGTCCCGAAGGGGCGAGCGCTGTCTACGGCCCGCAGAAGGGCGCCACGCCGGAAATCGTCGGCGAGCTCGACGCCGCGCTCGCCCATTTCGCGCAGGTCGTGGAGCGCGACCTGGGCCGGCCGGTGGCCGACCTCCCCGGCGGGGGTGCCGCTGGCGGCGCCGGGGCGGGCCTGGTCGCCTTCTTGGGCGCCCGGCTGGTGCGCGGGGCGCCGCTGGTCGTGGATGCCAGCGGCTTCGACCAGGCCCTGCACGGCGCCGCCTTGGTGATGAGCGGGGAGGGGCGGGTCGACGCCCAGACGGCCTACGGCAAGGGCCCGGCCGAGGTCGCGAGCAGGGCCCGGCGGGCGGGGGTCCCGGTGGTGCTCCTGGCCGGCGCCCTGGGCAACGGCTGGGAGTCGGTTCTGGAGTGCGGCGTCTCGGCGGTCTTGCCTCTTGCCGAGCGGCCGAGCACCCTGGAGGACATGCGGCGGGACGCCGAGGGCCTGGTCGAGCGCGCGGCCGAGAGGGCCTGCCACATGATGAGCGTGCTGAGGTGAGCACCAACACCACCGCCGACACGCGGTCCGACGTCGACCTCGTTCAAGCCTTCCGGAACGGCGAGTCGGCCGCCTTCGAGGAGCTGCACCGGCGCTACGTCGGCTCGATCTACCGGCTGGTCCGGCGCAAGCTCGGTGACGCGCTGCTGGCCGAGGACATCGCCCAGGAGACCTTCCTCAAGGCGCTGCGCAACCTGGACCGGGTCGACGAAAGCTTCAATTTCGGCGGCTGGATCCACACCGTCGCCCGCAACCTCTGCTACGACGAGCTGCGCCGGCGCCAGCGCGACCCGCGCGAGCTGGCCGACAGCCTGGGGGAGGACGACGAGGACGCCATGCTGCGCCTGCCCGCACCCGCCCACGCCTACGACCCGGTCGTGCAGAGCGAGACCAACGAGCTGCGGCGCCAGGTCTGGCTGGTCGCCCAGAGGCTGCCCGAGAAGTACCGGCTGGTGCTCACCCTGCGCGAGCTCCAGGGCCTCAGCTACCGGCGCATCGCGCAGGTCATGAAGATCAGCGAGAGCGCCGTGGAGACGCTGCTCTACCGGGCCCGCCTGCGCTTCAAGGAGGAGTTCGTGACCATGCAGGGCGGCACCGAGCTGGCCTGCGCCGAGGTCCTCCCGCTGCTCGCTCCTTACCTCGCCGGCAAGCTCCGCGCGGCCCAGGCCGAGGGGGTGCGGCGGCACCTCGCAACCTGTGTCAGCTGTTCGCGCAAGGTGGGCCCACGCCGCCCCGTTAAGGTTTAGTAACACCCCTCATGGCGCACGTGAACATCCGCTTCTTCGACGACGAGACCATGGCCGGAAATGCCCGGGAGCTCGACTTCGACGAGCCCGATTTCCTGGTCGACGTCGACGATGTGGCGGGCATCGAGAACAACGAGACCGCCTGGGTCCCGCTGTCCGCGGTGAAGTGGGTGGAGCTGCCGCTGAGCGAGGCCCACGAGCCGGAGACGCCGACCCGCAAGGTGGCCATCCGCTTCCTCGACGGCGAGGTGCTGCGCGGCCACATCGACGGCGCTCTCCAGCGCCACCGTTATGGCATCGTCCTCCATCTGCATCCCGAGGAGGCCGGGCCCAACGGCGCCGTGCGCAAGCTGGGCATCCCGTTCTCGGCCGTCAAGGCGCTGTTCTACGTGCGCGAGTTCGATCCCCGGCACCCCGAGGAGCGCGGCGCCTCCGACGCCTACCTGGCGCGGCGCACGATGGCGCCGCTGCTGGACGTGCTCGAAGAGATGGACATGCTGGACCGCCTGCACTCCAACGGCGTGCTCAGCGACAGCGAGTACTCGAGCAAGCGCACCGCCGTCCTGGAAAGGCTCTAACAGAAGAGCCGTCCCCCACCCGCGCCTACGGCGCGACCTCCCCGGAGAGGAGGTGGATATACCGCCTGTCCCCTCCCCCTTGGTGGAGGTGCCGAGCGCAGCGAGGCGGTAGGGGGCCGAATACCCCACCCGCGCCTGCGGCGCGACCTCCCCGGATGGGAGGTGGGGGAGGTGCGCGACCTCCCCGGAGGGGAGGTGGATGGTTACATTGCCTACCCAGTGGCCGACCTGCTGCGCGTTGAGAACCTGCGCACCTACTTCCACACGCAGGCCGGGGTGGTGCGGGCGGTGGACGGGGTCGACCTCAGCCTGGCGCCCGGCAGCACCCTCGGCGTGGTCGGCGAATCCGGCTGCGGCAAGTCCGTCACCGCGCTCTCGGTCATGCGCCTGATCGACCGCCCGGGCCGCATCGAGCCGGGCAGCAAGATCCTGTTCGGCGAGCGCGACCTGGTGCAGCTCGAGGAGGGCGACCTGGAGGGCATCCGCGGCAACGAGATCTCGATGATCTTCCAGGAGCCGATGACGTCCCTCAATCCCGTCTACACGGTGGGGGACCAGATCGCCGAGGCCGTGCAGCTGCACCAGAAGGTCGGCCCGCGCAAGGCCGCGGCCCGGGCGGTGGAGATGATGAGGCTGGTCGGCATCCCCTCGCCCGAAAAGCGCGTGCGCGACTACCCGCACCAGATGTCGGGCGGCATGCGCCAGCGGGTCATGATCGCGATGGCCCTCTCCTGCAACCCCAAGCTGCTGATCGCCGACGAGCCGACCACCGCGCTGGACGTCACCATCCAGGCCCAGATCCTGGAGCTGATGAAGGAGCTCCGCGACCGCCTGGGGATGGCGATGATGCTCATCACCCACGACCTCGGCGTCGTGGCCGAGATGGCCGACGACGTGGCGGTGATGTACGCCGGGCGGGTCGTCGAGCGCGGACCGGTCGAAGCGATCTTCAAGAGCCCGCAGCACCCCTACACCGAGGCCTTGATGCACTCCATACCGGTGCTCGGCATGACGCAGGCCGAGCCGCTGAAGGTGATCCGCGGCATGGTGCCCAGCCCGCTCAACTGGCCGCCCGGCTGCCGCTTCGCCACCCGCTGCGACTACACGTTCGACCGCTGCCTCACCGAAGATCCGCCGCTTTTCGAGGCGGGCGTCCAGCGCAGTGCCTGCTGGCTTTGCGAGAAGGGCCCTCGCAAGGCCGAAGGGATCGACGTCCCGGCATGACGGCGAGCGCCGTGGAGCCGCTCCTGAAGGCTCGCGGCGTGACCAAGCACTTTCCGATCCGGCGGGGGATCCTTCAGCGCACGGTCGGCAAGGTGCAGGCGGTGGACGGCGTCGACCTGGACGTGATGCCGGGCGAGACCGTCGGCCTGGTCGGCGAGTCCGGCTGCGGGAAGTCGACGCTGGGACGGACGCTGCTGCGCCTGGTCGAGCCCACCGCGGGCGAGATCTTCTTCGAGGGCCGCGACGTGGCGCGCCTGCGCGGGCGCGACCTGAAGGCCATGCGCCGGGACATGCAGATCATCTTTCAGGACCCGGTGGGCTCCCTGGACCCGCGCATGACGGTGCGCGACATCGTCAGCGAGGGGCTGGCCATCCACGGCCTGGCGCCGGGCCGCCAGCGCGAAGCCAAGGTCAAGGAGATCCTGCAGCGCGTCGGGCTACGACCGGAAGCCGCGGGCCGCTACCCGCACGAGTTCTCGGGTGGCCAGCGCCAGCGCATCGGGATCGCGCGCGCGCTGGTGCTGCAGCCGAAGTTCGTGGTCGCCGACGAGCCGGTGTCGGCGCTCGACGTGTCGATCCAGTCGCAGGTGCTCAACCTGCTGGTCGATCTCAAGCGCGACTTCCATCTCACCTATCTCTTCGTCGCCCACAACCTGGCCGTGGTCGGCTACATCTCGGACCGGATCGCGGTCATGTACCTGGGCAAGGTGGTCGAGCTGGCGCCTGCGGCCGACCTCTACCGGCGGCCGCTGCACCCCTACACGATGGCCTTGCTGTCGGCGGTGCCCGAGCCCAAACCGGGCGCCAGACGCCAGCGGATCGTGCTCAAGGGCGACGTTCCCAGCCCGATCAACCCACCTTCCGGGTGCCGCTTCCGCACTCGCTGCCCGATCGCCCAACCGATCTGCTCGGAGGTGGAGCCGCCGCTGGAGATGAAGCCGGAGGGCCACCTGGCCGCCTGCCACTTCGCAGGCACCCCGATCACGCCCAGCTGACCCACGTCCCCCTCCGCCTCGCTGCGCTCGCCACCTCCCCGCCCGGCGGGGAGGAGTCCCATTCTTAGACCGCGGCGGGGGCGACGGCTCCCACGGCGGCGGGCAGGCGCACGGTGAAGGTCGAACCGCGGCCCGCGCGGCTGTCGAGCATCAGCGAACCGCCCATCAGGTCCATCAGACGCCGCGACAGAGCCAGGCCGAGCCCGGTCCCCTCCTCGCTGCGCGTGCGGCCACCGCGGACCTGAGTGAACGCCTGGAAGATCCGCTCCCGCTCCTCCGCCGGCACCCCCACGCCGGTGTCGCGCACGTGGATCAGCACCTCGCTCCCGTCGCGCTCCGTCTCCAGGGTGACCGTGCCCCCGTCGGGCGTGAACTTGATGGCGTTGGAGACCAGGTTGAGGATCACCTGGCGCAGGCGGCGGGAGTCGGCGCGCACGGCGAGGTTCCCCCGCGCTCGCAGGAGCAGGAGCTGGGCCTTGTGGCGGGCCAGCGGCCCCATCTCCTCCACGCAGCCGGCCAGCAGCTGCCTGAGCCCGACCACCTCGAGGCTCAGCTCCAGCTGACCGGCCTCGACCTTGGTCAGCTCCAGGACGTCGTTGATCAGCGAGAGCAGGTGCGCGCCGCTGCTGCCGATGTGCCGGACGTACCGGTGCTGGCGCTCGTTGAGCTTCCCGTACTCCTCCTCGCCCAGCAGCTGGGCGAAGCCCAGGATCGAGTTCAGCGGCGTCCGCAGCTCGTGGCTCATGTGGGCCAGGAACTCGCTCTTGTGGCGGTTGGCGTGGTCGAGGTACTTGACCAGGCGCGCCACGTTGAGCGAGGAGGCGACGTGGGGCACCAGCATCAGCGCCCGCCCCAGGTCGTCCGTGGTGAACGCGGGCCGGCTGGACCGGCGGGCCAGGGTCACCACGCCGACCAGCTCGCCGGCGGAGACCATGGGCACGAGCACCATGGAGGCCAGCCCGGACTTGGCCGCGAAGTCGGTCAGGACCGCTGGCCAGCGCGCGTCCCGGGCGTCGGTCAGGAGCGGCCGCCGGGTGCGCAGGCACTGGCTCACGGGTGACCCGGGCGGCACCGCCACCTGGTTGACGCCGCCCAGCCCCAGCCCCGGTTCGGCGCTGAGATGGGTGATCAGCTCGTTTTCGGGATCCAGCACCGAGATCCCGACCAGGTCGGCGGAGAACTGGCGCGCGAGCAGGCGGCCCGCCCGGGCCAAGACCTGGTCGGGGTCGACCTGCTCGTTGACCTCGGCCATGTCCTCGGTGAGGGTCAGCCTGGCCTCCGTGAGCCCGCGCCAGACCGCCAGCGCCTGGCTCAGCTCGCGCACTTCCTGCGTCCCCTCGCCGGTCGGAAGCTCGGCCTCGCCGCCGCGGCTGAGCTGGGTGGCCGCCGCGATCAGGCGCGTGATCGGGCGCAGGTTCCCGATGAAGAAGAGCCAGGCCAGGAGCAACAGTCCGGCGGTGCCCAGCGCGACGCCGAGCAGCGTCCAGTTCCCGATCTGCACGTCGGCGGCCGCGGCCGCATCACGCGCCGTGTTGGCGGCGCTGCCCGCGCGCAGGTCGAAGATCGCGGCCTCGGCGTCCAGGGACTCGTCCAGTGCCGCGCCGTCGTCGTAGAAGGTGGCGGGCACCGCCACCTCGCCGACCAACCGCGCCTGGAGGTCGTCGGTCCAGGCCTGGACGGCGTCGGCCGCGGCCAGCAGCCGCGCTCGCTCCCCAGCCACGGTGCCCGTGGCCGGCATCGAGGCCAGCGTCGCCCGCCCCTCCACGGCGCGCTGGCGGTCCCGGCTGTACACGACCAGGGTGGAGAGGTCCCGGGTCACCGAGTACTCGTTGAGCGAGTTCTCCTCGGCGGTGATCCGGCCCGTGTAGACATAGGCGCTGTAGCGCAGGCTGGCGGCGGCGGCCGCCGCCGTCTGCTGCTGGTCGGCGGCCGCCAGGGAGCTGATGATGAAGCCGCTGGCCACGAAGACGACCAGCAGCAGACCACCCAACAGCACCAGCGCCTGGAAGCGCAGCGATCGGCCGGTCCAGAGGCGCCCGCGGCTGCCCATCCTCACGCGTGCATGAAAGCGCGCGCGGGCGTAGTGCCGGCTCCCTGGTGCGATCGCCGCGGCGTCAATCGGCCGTCATAGCAACTCAGCTGAGCCACCAGTCCGCGGCGTTCCAGACGTCCACGTCGGATCCACCCGAGGGCACGTAGTTGTGCAGCGTCGCGGCCACCTGCCGCACCTCCGGCCATTCGAAGAGCGTCATGGTGCAGTGGTAGGCGAGCCACTCCCGCTGCAGAGACAGGTAGGCGGCCTGCCGCTTGCCCGCGTCCAGCGTGGTTTCACCCGCAGCCAGGCCGCGGTCGAGCTCGGGATCCCGGCAGCGGTTCCAGTTGGCGCCCGACTCGCCGAAGGCGCTCCAGGCGCTGGGGTCAGGCACCCATGCGTTGGAGTAGACGGTCATGTCGAATCCGCCGCTGGGGTTGGTGGTGCCGAAGAACGCGGTCCGCGCCCGGCAGCCCGTATCTACGGCCGCCCCCAGCTCCTGCCACTGCTGCTTCAGGATCGCCAGCTCGCGGTTGGCGGCCAGCGTGGAGCAGGCCGCCACCAGCTGGAACTCCAGGCGCTGCCCGTCCTTGACCCGAACGCCGTCCGCGCCCGGCTTCCAACCGTCGTCGTCGAGCAGCCGGCGCGCCCCTTCCAGGTCGCGCCCGGGTCCCGGCCCGGACTGATCGCTCCAGCCGCGCATGGCGCTCGGGAAGAGGGCCCGGCTCGGCTTGCCGTAGCCGCCCAGGGCGCTGAGCACCAGCGCCTCCCGGTCGGCGCCCCGGTCCAGGGCGTCCAGCAGGCGGCGGTCGTCGCCGCCGGGCGTAACCCACGGAGGGGCCTTGCCGGTCGCGGTGTTGGCCGCGTGGTTGGGGTTCAGGAATTCGGTCCGCAGCCCCCTGAACACGAGGGGTTCCGAGCCGCCGATGCCCTGGAGGTCGTGCAGGTCGTCGGTGCCCAGGTTGAACCCGAGATCGGATTCGCCCGAGCGCAGGCCGGCCAGCAGCGCCGTCTTGCTCGGGTAGGCGCGGTAGACGATGCGGTCGAGGTAGGGCGCGTGGCCGAAGTAGCCTCGGCGGCCGTCCGGGTAGTGCGGGTTGGCGACGTACGTGATGCTCTGGCCAGCTGTCTGCGCCGAGACCATGAAGGGGCCGCTCACCACGTCCGGCTGGTGAGGCCGGTGCTGGGGCTCCACCCAGAACTGGGGACCGATCTGCAGGTAGGGTGCGTACACCGCGCTGAAGGACCAGACGACCTCGGTGTCGGACTTGCGATCCATGGACCGGATGCGGTCGAAGGCGGCCGCGTGCGCCTGCCAGGTGTAGATCAGGTCGCCGGCGGTGAGCGGCTCGCCGTCGCTCCAGCGCAGCCCGGGGAGCAGCTTGACGTCGACCGTCATGGACCCGTCGGCCGCGACCTTGACGTCGCCGTTCTCCAGCGTGGGTACCTCGCGCACCAGGTCGGGATAAGGCTGCAGGCCCGAGTCCAGGCCCCAGAGCGGCGACGAGGTGAGGGCGGCGGCGCGGAAGTCGGCGTCGGTGGCCGCGGCGTAGACGTCAAGCGTCTGGGGGAACTCCCAGTCGCCCAGCACCAGGGTGCCGCCGCGGTGCGCGGGCCGGGTTGGGTGGTAGGCACTGGGGAGCTGCGACGCGGGCGGCGGACCCGGGTTGGGGAAGGGATTGCAGGCGATCGTGATCAGGAGGGCGGCCGCCAGCGTCCAGCGGGAGCGCAAGCCATCAACGGTAGCCGCGAAAGACCCGCGGGTACAATTCGGGCACGATGGCCGAACCGGTTTCAAACGGCGTCCTGAAGGGCTCTTTCAAGGTCAAGGCCGGCCTGGCCGAGATGCTGAAAGGCGGCGTCATCATGGACGTCGTCACGCCCGAGCAGGCCCGGATGGCCGAGGAGGCCGGCGCCTGCGCGGTGATGGCCCTGGAGCGCGTCCCGGCCGACATCCGCCGCGACGGCGGCGTGGCGCGAATGTCCGACCCAGCGCTGATCAAGGCCATCAAGGCCGCGGTCACCATCCCGGTCATGGCCAAGTGCCGGATCGGGCATTTCGTCGAGGCGCAGATCCTGGAAGCGCTGGAGGTTGACTACATCGACGAGTCCGAGGTGCTGACGCCGGCCGACGAGGAGAACCACATCGACAAGCACCCCTTCAAGGTGCCCTTCGTGTGCGGCTGCCGCGACCTGGGCGAGGCGCTGCGTCGCATCGCCGAGGGCGCGGCCATGATCCGCACCAAGGGCGAGGCCGGCACCGGCAACGTGGTCGAGGCGGTGCGCCACATGCGCGCGGTCAACAGCGGCATCCGCCGTCTGCACGGCCTCAGCCACGCCGAGCTCGTGCACGAGGCCAAGCAGATCGGCGCCCCCGTCGACCTGCTCGCCGAGTGCCAGCGCCTGGGTCGCCTGCCGGTCGTCAACTTCTCCGCGGGCGGCATCTCGACGCCCGCCGACGCGGCTCTCATGATGCAGCTCGGCTGCGACGGCAACTTCGTGGGGTCCGGGATCTTCAAGTCCGAGGACCCGCTCAAGATGGCCAAGGCCATCGTGACGGCGACCACCTACCACGACCAGCCGGACGTGCTGGCCGAGGTGTCGGCCGGGCTGGGGAAGCCCATGCCCGGCCTGGAGATCCCCAGCATCCCCAAGGAGGAGCTGCTCGCCGCTCGAGGCTGGTAGCAGCGTGAGCGCTTCCGGTCCCCTGGTCGGCGTGCTCGCCCTGCAGGGCGCGTTCCGCGAGCACGAGCGCGCGCTGCAGGCGGTCGGCGCCCGCACCCGGCTGGTTCGCCTGCCCGCCGACCTCGCAGGCCTCGACGGGCTGGTCATCCCCGGCGGCGAGAGCACGACCATGACCATCCTTATGGAGCGCATGGGCCTGTGGGAGCCGGTGCGCACGGCGCTCGCCGACGGACTGCCGGCGCTGGCCACCTGCGCGGGCATGATCGTGCTGGCCCGCGAGATCACCGACGGCGTCAACGGGCAGCACGGCTTCGGCCTGCTCGACATCGCGGTACGCCGCAACGGCTACGGCCGCCAGGTCCACAGCTTCGAGGCGCCCGTGCGGGTCGAAGGCTTGGACGGCGACTTCCCGGGCGTCTTCATCCGCGCCCCCTTCGTCGAGCAGGTCGGCTCGGCCGACGTGTATGCCGTACAGGACGACCAGCCGGTCGGCGTCCGCCAGGGCCGCCTGACAGCACTCTGCTTCCACCCCGAGCTCTCAGGCGACCTAAGGCTCCATCGGGAGTTCGTCAACTCGCTATGAAGGTCCGCAGCGCCACCGTCCTCGACCTGGGCAAGATCGAGGACATGCACCGGGCGACCGGGGCGGTCTTTTCGGCCCAGCCGCCGTCCGTGCGGCTGTGGTCGCTGGTCTCGCACACCCTCTCGGCGCTTCTACCGCTGGGCCAGGACACGCTGCTCTACGTGGCGGAGGAGAGCGGCCGCATAGTGGGCTTCGCCCAGGCCTCGGGCGCAGGCTCCGCGATCGGGCTCCAGCCCGGCACCACCACGCTCCAGGTCCTGAACCTGAACGTGGCCGAGGACACCGATCCCGACCAGGTCCTGCCGGAACTGCTCGAGCACCTGGCCAACCGCGCGCTGAGCCGGGGCGCGCTGCGGCTGACGGTCCGGGTGCCGCTGGACGACCCCCTCCTGCGCACCATCCGCATGCAGGGCTTCCGGCAGTACGCGACCGAGAACGTTCTGTACGCCGAGGACCCCAAGACCCAGCGCGAGGCGGTGCCAGCGGGGGTGCGGCCGGCGCGTCGGCGCGATGACCGCGTGCTCTACCACCTCTACCGCAAGGTCACCCCGCAGGGCGTCAGCAACGTCGAGGCGCCGACTTTCCGGGAGTGGAAGCTGCTGCACCAGGAGCCGGGTGACCAGTACGTGGTCGACCGCGTGGAGATCGTGGCCTGGTTCGGGGTCGAGCTGAGCTCGGAGCCCGCCCGCCCGCACACGCTCCGCGTCATGGCCCTGCCCGAGGCGGGCCTGGCGGAGGACGTGGCCGACCACGTGCTGGGCCTCACGGGCGGCGGTCCGGCCTGGTCCAGCCTCCGCCACTATGATGCGAACATGATCGACGCCCTCCGAGGGCGCGGTTTCTCGAACCTGCTGACACAGGCGCTGTTGGTCAAGGAGCTGGCCCTCAGGGAGCCGGTTCGCGAGAAAGGCCTTGTCCCTTCCTACGGCTGACGATCCGCCTTTCGCGCGCTGGGACCCGGAGCTGGAGCTGCTGGCGCAGGCGCTGCCGCCCCACCTCTACCGGGCGCTGCACGAGCGGACCGAGGCCGCCCAGCTGCTGGAGATCGTGCTCGACCTGGGCCGCGAGCCCGAGGCGCGGGTGCCCGGCCGCGAGATCCTGCTCTCCGACATGGCGGTCACCGAGGCCGACCTCGAATACGTGGCCGAGCGGGTGGGGGAGTTCAGCGAGGACAACCGGGCCGGCATCGCGCGCACGCTGCACCGCATCTCGGCGATCCGGAACCGCCGCGGCCGCATCGTCGGCCTCACCTGCCGGGTAGGCCGCGCGGTCGGCGGCACGGCCGAGATCATCCGCGACATCGTGGTCAGCGGCGAGTCGATCCTGCTCCTCGGCAGGCCCGGCATCGGCAAGACCACGATCCTGCGCGAGTGCGCGCGCATGCTCGCCGAGGAGCAGCGCAAGCGCGTGGTGATCGTCGACACCTCGAACGAGATCGGGGGCGACGGTGACATCCCACACCCGGGCATCGGACGGGCGCGCCGCATGCAGGTGCGCACGCCGCTGCTGCAGCACAACGTGATGATCGAAGCCGTCGAGAACCACATGCCCGAGGTGATCGTGATCGACGAGATCGGCACCGAGCTGGAGGCCGCGGCCGCGCGCACGATCGCGGAACGCGGCGTGCAGCTGATCGCCACCGCGCACGGCCAGACGCTGGAAAACCTGATGGTGAACCCGGTGCTCAACGACCTGCTCGGCGGCATCCAGAGCGTGACGCTCTCGGACGAGGAGGCGCGCCGGCGGGGCACTCAGAAATCGGTGCTGGAGCGCAAGGCGCCGCCCACCTTCGACGTCCTGATCGAGATCCAGGACCGCGATCGGATGGCGATCAACCAGCCCCTGGCCGACGTCGTCGACCTCGCGCTCCGCGGCCCGCTGCCGACGCCCAAAATTCGCGTGCGCACGCGCGAGGGACGCATCATCTCCAACGTCGAGCAGAGCGTGTCGCCCAACGGTGAACGGCCGACGACGGGTGTGCTTTCGAAGCCGCGCACGATCTTTCCCTATGGCGTCAGCCGCAGCCACCTCGAGCAGGCGATCCGCGACCTCGAGCTGCCGGTGCGCGTGCTCGGCAACTCGGACGGCGCCGACATCGTGATGACCCTCAAGAACTACTACCGGCGGCGCCCTGACAGCATCCGCCAGGCGGAAGCTTCGGGTGTGCCCATCCACATCCTGAAGAGCAACACCGTGACGCAGGTCAAGGAGGCGTTGACGCGCATCTACGGCGCCGACCGCCCAGACGCCGCCACCTCGCGTGCGCTGCAGGAGGTGCTGGAGGCCATCCGCCGCGTCAAGGCCACGCTGCAGCCGATGGAGCTGTCGCCGCAGAACGCCTACGTGCGCCGGCTGCAGCACCAGCTGGTGGCCGAGAACGACCTGGTCGCGCGGAGCACGGGCAAGGAGCCGCAGCGCCGGCTGCGCCTCTTCCCCTCGCCCGACCTGGTCGACTGAGCGTGCGCAGAACGCCTTTTGTATACAAACGTGGCCCTGCGGCCCGACCCGCTGGCGGCGCTTGTATACAAACGGCGGGTTGCTAGTGCACGGTCTCTTCATCACGTTCGAAGGGCCGGAGGGGTCGGGCAAATCCACTCAGGTCGAGATGCTCAGCGGGGTCCTCAGCGGGGCGATGGTGGTCCGCGAGCCTGGTGGGACCATCCTGGGCGAGCGCATCCGTGATCTGGTGCTGCACGACCGTGCGATGTCGCCGGCAGCTGAGATGTACCTGTTCATGGCAGCACGGTCGGAGCTCCTGGCGGAGCGCATCTGCCCTGCCCTCGAGGCGGGGAAAGTCGTGATCGCGGACCGCTATCACGACTCCACCCTGGCTTATCAGGGCGGCGGGCGGGGCGTGGAGACGTCGTGGCCGCCGTTCTTCCCCAAGCCGGACCGGACGTATCTGCTCGCGCTGCCTCCGGAGGTCTCGCTGCGGAGGCTGGCGGGTGCCGACCGCATCGAGGGCGAGCCGCTCGAGTTCCATCGTGCCGTGGCGGCTGCGTACCAGAGGCTGGCGGCGCAGGATCCAGGGCGCTGGGTGGTGCTGAACGCAGCCGAGAGCGCGGACGCGATCCACGCGCAGGTGATGGCCGACCTGGCTCCCTACCTGAGGAGGTCGCAGCTATCAAGCTCGTGATCGCGTTCGTGCAGGGCGAGGACGCCGGGCAGACGGTGCAGGCGCTGTCGGCGGCGGGCATCAGCGTGACCCGGCTGCAGTCGGTGGGCGGCTTTCTGCAGCAGGGCAACGCCACCCTGCTCAGCGCGGTCGACGAGGAGAAGATCGAGCAGGTGCTGGGGATCATTCGCGAGAACTGCCGCGAGCGCACGCGCTTCCTGACCCCGATGCCGCCCATGGTGGAGCCTGGCGAGATGCTGATGCCGTACCCGGTCGAGGTGCAGGTCGGCGGCGCGACCGTGGTCGTGGTCGACGTCGCCCAGTTCGAAAAGCTCTAAGAGGTGCAGCCGGAGATCGCGGCCGGCTCTTGGGCGCCCATGCGGCCCATCTGCGGCGTCAGCTTCTGTGCTCCTCGGTCACGCAGCTTGGGCTGCGTTCCCTCCGGTGCTCGGCGCTTCCTTGCATCTGAGCCACCTGGCCACCCAATCCCTCGGCCAGACCTCCGGCCGCACCTCTGAAAGTTCTTC
>Ga0207646_10002916_pt1 | contig 19838 bp, 21 predicted proteins | sample KBSK5502metaG_FD_184343 | JGI IMG/M metagenome (GOLD analysis project Ga0207646, IMG submission 184343) | Corn, switchgrass and miscanthus rhizosphere microbial communities from Kellogg Biological Station, Michigan, USA - KBS K5-50-2 metaG... | ecosystem: Host-associated > Plants > Roots >...
GAGCAGGCGCAGCTCCTCCGGCGTGAACAGAACGGGGCCGGTCGCCGCGATTTCCTTACCCATGTCCGCACCCTAGCACTCCTTCTAGACAGGTTCAACTGCAGTGCGCCGCATGCGCTCTTGACGCCTTCCTTCCGCCCCCCTATGATGCGATGCATGAGCGAGATGCGCCCATCATGACCACGCCCACGCGCCGCGTGCTCGCGCTGGCGCCCATGCCGCCGGAGAAGTCCGCCTACGCCCTCGCCCGGTACAGCCGCTCGCCGGACTCCATTGAAGAGAGCCTGCGGTGGGTGCACGGCCACTCGTCGGAGAAGTTCTGGGAGCAGTTCTACTTCGATTACGGCCACGCCTCGATCGCCGATCTCGGTCACGTCATCATCTGCTTTGAAGGGATCTCGGAGTTGGCCGCCATTCACATCGAGGACGAGGCCCTCTGGGACGGCCAGGCCAAGTCCTCCCGTTATCAGGACTTCGCTCCCGGCGGCGTCTTCGTACCCGAGAGCATCCAGGGCACGCCCGTCGAGACCACGTACCGCGGCATCGCCGCCCGCCTCCACCAGGCCTACACCATCCTGCATACACCCATCAAGGACTACTTGACGCGGACGACGCCGAAGCCCGACGACATGAAGCCCGTCGTGTACGATCGGACGATGAACGCCCGGACCTTCGACGTCACGCGGTATTTGTTGCCGCTCGCCGCGACGACGAATGTCGGCCAGGTGGTCAGCATCCGGACGCTGGAGAAACAGATCGGCCGCCTGCTCTCGCTGCCGACCGCCGAGTTGCGGGCCATCGGCGAAGACCTCAAGCGTGCCTGCGCGAATCCTCCCCTGAACCTCTGGGGCGAGCTGAGCGGGCAACCCGCCGGCCTCGCCGAACCCCTGGCGCCGACGCTGGCCCGCTACGCGCGCCCGAGCGAGTACGTCATGAAGACGTACCCGGAGCTCACGCAGGCGGCTGCCGAGCGCCTGAAGCTTGGGGCGGTCGAGGCGAGCGAGCCTGTTGAGTTGATCGAGCCGCACGCGCCGCTGGATGAACTGGCCGCCACGCTCCTGTACCGAGTCACAGCCTACCCCTATCGCCAGATCCTGGCAGCGGTGCGGGAGTGGGCGGAGAAAGAAAAAGAGGAACTGATCGAGGTCGGCATGCGACGACGCGGCCCGTACGACGAGCTGTTGAAGGAGTTCCACTGCGGGTACGGCTTCATCTTCGACATCCTGATGGACCTCGGTGGGTGGCGGGATTTGCATCGGCACCGCCGCTGCCAGCAGGTTCGGCAGGAGTTCACACCGATCCACGGCCACGAGACGCCTGCGCTCTTGAAGGACGCCGGCGTGGCGCAGCAATACCAGGAGACGATGGACGCGGTGCGGGAACTCGTGGAAAGCCTGGCGCTTTCCCATCCGGAGGCCGCGACTTATCTTGCCCCGTTCGGCTTTCGCACCCGCTGCCTGTTCAAAATGGACTACGCGGAGGCGGAGTACATCGCCCGGCTCCGGTCGGGAGTCAAAGGCCATTTCTCCTATCGTAAAATCGCCTGGCTCATGCAACAGGCGATCCTGGCACGCCATCCCTTTCTCGGCACTCGCATCACGGCCACCCCGCCTGATATCGAAGACTCGCTGGCCCGCTAAGAATTCCGTCGTGAAAAAAATCAAGCGGAAGGTGGCGGGAAAAGAGCTCAGGATTCCCACGTTCGTCATCGGATACGCCGCGCCTGATCCGCCGCCGCCGGGGTTCCTCGCCGCGTGGTTCGACCAGGAATACGGCGGGCCGCTCACCATTCATCTGCCGCGAGATCCCGGCACGACAAGATTCGAGGCCCATCACGGCCCCTGGGCCGCGCTGGTGGAGACGGACCTCCCTCCATCCATTGCCGAGGCCTGGCGCGAGCGCTTGCAATGGAGCCACGCTCGCACCGCTCAGGTTCTTCCTCTCCGCATGACCGTCCGAGATTGCCGCGACATCATCCTCCACGTCGCGAGACTGGCGAGGGGGCTGACTCTGTTGACGGGAGGCACCGCCTACGATACGGCAACCGAGACCTACCTGAACCCGTCGGATTGGACCGATCTGCCCTTAAAAGCCTTCCAGATCGCGGATCATCTCCGGATTGATCAGGTCGAGGGACGCGCTGATAGTCGGGTGTGGTTCCACACCCGCGGCCTGTCGAAATTCGGTCTGGAAGACCTCGAGACCTACCGCGCAAAGGGCCTGTCGGAACGGCCCGTGGTGGAGGCGTTCACGGAGATGGCGGACGCGCTCACGCTCTTGGGCCGGGCGCCCAATGTCGGTGAGAGTTTCGAGGTGCCAGGGCTCACCCGATCCGTACGCGTGGTCCGTCACCGGACCGATCAGTCGTACAGCATCCGGCTGAATCTGCGTGAAGTCGAGTGGGAGTAGCGGGCCCTCACGGTGACTTAAAGTTGACGGCTCGGCTCCTAGCCCTGTATAACGTCTAGAGTTCGCACAAGCCGCACGTCTTCCGGATCGCAGAGCCGCGCCCGTAGCTCAATGGATAGAGCATCAGACTACGGATCTGAGGGCTGGGGGTTCAACTCCCTCCGGGCGCACCACTTTTCACGTATGCAGCGATCGACCGGCATCGAGGAAGTCAAAGCCCGACTGGCGAGCGCCCGCGCCGTCACCGTCCTGACGGGCTCGGGGATTTCGGCGGACAGCGGCGTGCCGACGTTTCGCGGCGCTGATGGTCTGTGGAGGAGCTTCCGCGCCGAGGATCTGGCGACGCCGGAAGCCTTCGCGCGCGATCCCCGGCTGGTCTGGGAGTGGTACAACTGGCGGCGTGAGCTCATCGCCACAAAGAGTCCCAACGCCGCCCACTACGCGCTGGTTGAACTGGAACGGCGGGCCGACCACTTCTGGTTGATCACCCAAAACGTAGACGGGCTGCATCCCATCGCCGGCACCCGGCAGCTTTCCGAGATTCACGGCAACATCTGGAAAGTCCGCTGCACGCAATGCGGGAAGGTGGAGACAAACCGGGCGGTGCCTATACCTCTCCTCCCGCAATGCTCAGCATGCAACGGACTGCTGCGCCCCCATATCGTCTGGTTCGGGGAGTCGCTTGATCCTGCCGATCTTGACCGGAGCATGGCGGCGCTCCGTGCGTGCGAGGTGCTCCTCATCATCGGCACGTCGGGGATTGTATATCCGGCGGCGGCCTTCGCCGCGCTCGCCAAGCAGGCAGGCGCGTTCGTCGCGGAGGTCAACCTGGACTCCACTCCGAACTCGCAGGTCGTCGATGTCGCAATTCAGGGCCGCGCGAAAGAGATCGTCCCCGAGCTGCTTCAGACGCCTTGAACAGCCGCAGGGATCGTAGTAGGTTAGCGTGAACGCCATGCGGAACCAAGAATTGCGGCGGGCGATTCTGCAAATGCTCTACGAGCGCGCCCTGGAAGCGCCGCAGTCGCTCATCGCCGGCGTTGAAACCCGCGAGATTGCTCACCATCTCGGCATGACTGCACGGGAATTCGCCTTCAACGCCCTTTACCTGGACGGCAAAGGGCTGATCACCAACGACAAGTCCGCCAACGGCAGCGAGCACCACTATAACGCGATCATGCTCACGCCGGCCGGTATCGATGCGATCGAAAATCCCGCCGTCATGGATCGCCTGGCGCCCCTCGCATCCAAAACCGGCGCGCGCAACCGACGCCGCTCCAAATCATAACTGGCGACTGATGCCTCAAATACCAGTCGGTTGGGACGGACCCAATCGCGGGGCTCGCCGCGCCAGGAACACAGCCAAGACCAGCGCGAGAATGACCAACACATTGACGCTCACATCCAGGAGATACCGGTGAAACGTTTCATCGGTTAAATGACTGGCGTAAGCGGTCTCAGCACCGGTGGTGAGAATCCGCCGGGTGGACGCGATGATGCAGATATACAGGAAAGGCTCCAGTGTGATGACCTGGGTCTTGAGGAAATTGATGATGGTCCGAAAAAGTTCCAGAAGGATCACGACCAGCAGCAGGTCATGGATCAGGGACAGAGCGGCAGGCAGGACCCCGAAGACGATTGTCGTGACGAAGGTATACCAGGCATGGGCAAAAACCACCATGCCGAGCACCAGGAAACTGAACCCGGCTGTGATGTAGCCCAACCCGTCAAGGGTCTCCATCCACTTGATCCAAAGATTCGGTCTGGGTCCCTGGTCCATAAGTAAGCCGAGCCTAGCATAGGAACCCTAAGTGGTCAACCGCTGATCCCGGTTTCATCTTTCATTGTCGCACAGCGCTTCTCCATGATAGGCTCGAGTCCTCTATCTTATGCTCTACCACTTGCTGATACTCCGACAACCGTGGAAGGCCCTCATCCGGATTGCGGGACTTGGCTGCGTGCTTCTGTTCCTTGGCGGGGCCTCCGAGAGTCCGACCACGGCGGTGGAATTCCGCCAGGCCCTTCCGGGCTACCACTATCACTTTCCCCAGGATCATGGGACCCATAACGACTTCCAGACCGAATGGTGGTACTACACCGGCCATTTACAGACCGGCGACGGTAAGATGTTCGGTTACCAGCTCACGTTCTTCCGACGGGCCGTCGCGCACGAAGCCGCAGCCCGAAATCCCTCCCGCTGGACCCTCCGCCACCTCTACTTCGCCCACTTCGCAGTCACCGACGAAGGGGGCCGCCGGTTTCATTTCGCTGAGAAAATCTCCCGCGCAGGTATTCGCAAAGCCGGCGCCGACGCCGGACGGCTGGCCGTGTGGATCGATGATTGGCGCGCCGAGGGGAAAGGCGACACACACGAACTCCACGCGCAAGCCGAGGGGATCGCGCTGAGCCTGAGTCTGACGCCTGCGAAGCCGCCGGCGATTCACGGCGCCGACGGCATCAGCCGAAAAGGGGAATCTCCCAGCGAGAGCTCACATTATTACTCCTTCAGCCGGATGCGGACGGAGGGAACGCTCACGGTCGGAGGAAAATCCTTTCCGGTCACCGGCCAGAGTTGGATGGATCACGAGTTCGGCAGCAACCAACTGGGAGAGGCGCAGATCGGATGGGATTGGTTTTCGCTGCAGCTCTCCGATGCCGCCGAGTTGATGGTGTACCGGATCCGCCGGCAGGACGGCTCCATGGAACCCGCATCGGGAGGCACCTGGATCGGACCCGACGGCGCGGCCCTGTCCCTGAGCCGCGACGATATCGCGATTGAAGTGCTCGACCACTGGCAGTCTCCCCAAAGCGGCGGCCGCTATCCGGCTCGCTGGCGCCTCCGGGTGCCGTCTGTTCACCTGTTGGTCGAAATCATTCCGACGGTTCCCCACCAGGAACTGATCACGCGCCGCAGCACGCAGGTGACGTACTGGGAGGGAAGCGTGATCATCACGGGTGAACGGGAGAACCGACCAATCTCGGGTCTCGGGTATGCGGAATTGACCGGCTACGCCGCGTCCCTTCGTCGGCGTTTGTAAACCTTCCACTCTGCTTGACACCCCCCCATCGTTGCCTTAGGTTAACCGGAACAAAATATTTGGAGAACATCAATGGCCCTTGCCGTGCGCATCCTTGCGCTCTACAGCCTCCTACTCGCTTCCACGGCCTGCGGCAAGCAGAGCGACACCATCGTGGCGATCGCGCCGCATCCGCGGAACCCCGACATCGTATACGTGGCGACCAATGAATCGCTCTACAAGACCCGCGACGGCGGTTCCACCTGGAGCAAGGTGACGACGGACCTTAGCAGCTTTCGCGTCCTCACGCTGGGAGTCGATCCCCACAGTCCCGCCAACGTGCTGGCGGGAACCATGGGCGACGCCGTGTACAAAAGTCCGGACGGCGGTCAGAGTTGGACGCCGCACAACGGAGGCCTGAAGGCACATGTCTCGGTCGTGAACCAGTTCGTGTTCCATCCGAGCAATCCCGACCTCATCTACGTCGCGACGACCGTCGGCGTCTTCCGGACCAACGACGGGGGCCGGTATTGGGAGGAACGCATGTATGGAATGAAAGAAGTTCACTACGTCGTCACGCTCGCGATGGATCCCCATAATCCCGATGTGATATACGCCGGCACGACCGGCGGCGTGTATAAGACCACCGATGGGACGGCGCATTGGTCATTGGTCAACAACGGGCTCATTCCGAAGGAGAAGCTGGACGCGGCGATGGCGCTGGGCGTCAACAGTCTGGTCACAGACCCTCAAAAGCCGGGGACGGTCTATGCGGGCACCACCAAAGGTCTGTTCAAGACCGGCGACGCCGGCGCGTCATGGACTCGGATCGAAAAGGGCTTGGCCGACACGTATATCAGCGTGCTGCTGATTGATCCATCCAATCCCTCCGTCTTGTATGTAGGGACACGGAAAGGGGTCTACAAGACGACCGACGGCGGTCAGACCTGGGCAGCGGCGAACGCCGGCCTGACGACGCTGAATATCCGGGCCATGGCGCTCAGCCCGATGGATCCTAAGACCGTGTACGCGGGGACCAACGGGAGCGGCTTGTTCCGCAGCACCGACGGTGCTACGGGCTGGAAGCATGTCCCACTTACATCGGCGGTCAAAACCTCCGCACCCACTCCCACGACGTAGCACCGTCGTCACGACGAACCAATCCGAAGTACGCGCGGTCGTCAGTGACATGCTTAGCATCAAATTTATTTTTCTCCGAAAACAATTTGATGCTCAATGCAATAATCCTTCGAAGAACTCAAAAAAAGAATCGTAACAAAAAAATTGGTTGACAAGGTTAAAAACACCTGTTATAAATCTTCACAGATTTTTCTGAAGACGAGTTGCTTGAGACGAATTGAAAGACATCACAGTCCTAACCCCTCCTGGGTCGCTCCCAAATTATATCGGCATGATCTGAGCGAATAACCGAACTGTACGAAAGGGGGTGAGGATTAATGGCAGCGAAGAAAGCGAAGAAGAAAAAGAAGTAAGTTCCCCTCTAGCATCGCGTGCTGGGGGCAAGGCCCCTTGCCCCCAGCACTCTTAACCCACCTTATAACTCACTTCAGTCTATCTCAGGAAAAAATCACGAGGCGTTCGGGACCGAAGGCAGCCGTGGCTTCTCGCAAGTGAGGGCGACGGAGGCGTGCTCTTGTACGTCGAGGAGACCGAACGAGAAAAGCCGCGCCGGCCGAGAGGATCGAACGCCGTAGTTAATCGCGCTGGGGAGAGGCGACAAGCGAAGGAGGAAGTTCGCGGAGGCGACCGGCCGGGACGTGGGCATCAGCCGAAACGAGGACCCAATTCGCTGGGGACTCAAGGATGCGGGAGACAAGGCGGGCATGCAAGGCATGACCTGACCGTACGGCCTCGATTTCTCCGATAACAGGAAATCCCAGCAACATCATGTCCCCGATCAGGTCGAGGACCTTGTGGCGGACAAACTCATCCGTGAACCGGAGGCCATTCTCGTTCAGCAGTCCGTCGTCGGATAGGATCAGTGTGTTCTGGAGCGATCCGCCAAGACCCAGACCCGCCGCCCAGAGCGCCTCGACCTCGCGTAAAAAGCCGAAGGTCCGGGCTGGGGCGATTTCTTGGAGAAAGGCCTCTTTGGACCAGTCATACGCGTAGGTCTGCTGACCGATCAAAGGATGGTCATACTCAATGGTATAGGTGATGCTCGACGCGGAGGCCGGACGGATCGCAATGCGCTTGTTCCCCTCAATCACTTCAATGGGCCGCACGACCTTCAGATACGACCGGCGACGCTCCTGCGCCCTGATCCCCGCCTCTAGGATCAGGTTCACAAAGGGTGTCGAACTGCCGTCCAGAGCCGGAAGCTCCGGCGCATCCACTTCGACATAAAGATTGTCGACCCCGAGACCCGCCGCAGCAGCCAGGAGGTGTTCGATGGTCTGAACCTGCACACCGTTGATTCCGATGGTGGTTGACAACGCAGCAGGCCGAATGTTTTTAATGACGGCTGGGACTCTAGGGCTGGCGCTGACGTCTTTCCTGATGAAGACAAGGCCGCTATCGGGAGGCGCAGGCAGCAACGTGAGGGACGCCCGACACCCGGAGTGAAGACCAATCCCGCTGCAGGTGACAGGCTTTCGGATCGTCTGCTGAAGCCGCATCCTTAGTTAGACTCCTATAAACTGAAAGCGTAAAGTGTTATAAGAGTAAGCAAGTCCAGTACCATACCGATTCTATTTCGTAACACATTGATATCTTTACAATTTTCAATATTTTCCCGCTAAAATTGATGGTTCATAGGAACCGGAAGTTGTTGTAAAAACACTGCATTTGTAGCATTTCAACCCCCTATCCCCTGCTGGTTGTAACACCGAATAGCCCATGGTACTGTCGGATTAATGGGGGCCAGTCATGGAAGAAATGAACGAACGGTTGATCCATAAGAAAGAGGCCTGGGCGCAAGCGAAACGTGGCCTGACGGAAGAAGGCGTTCCTCCTGACACCAGGAAGCGCGAGGGTCGTCTTCCGCCTGGCCAGCACATCACCCAAGGGTGGCCTGTCCTCGACCTCGGCGTTCATCCCACGATCTCTTTCGCTGATTGGACGCTCACCATCGGCGGGGCGGTGGCCCAGCCGGTGGTCTGGACGTGGAAGGATTTCCTCAAGCAGCCGCATCTCGCATCCGTCTCCGATTTCCATTGCGTCACCACGTGGAGTACCTTTGGCAACCAGTGGGAAGGCGTGAGCTTTCACCACCTCATGTCCATCGTCCGGCCTCAGCCTGAAGCCCGTTTCGTGCTCTTCTCTTCCTATGACGGCTACACGACCAATCTCCCGCTGGAAGCGTGCGCCGACGAGGACGTCCTCCTGACCTGCAAGTGGAACGGCGAACCCTTACCCAAGGAACATGGCGGACCGGTAAGGATGATCGTGCCCAAACGCTATGCCTGGAAAGGCGCCAAGTGGGTGAAGGCGATCACCTTCGTCGAACGCGACAAGCCCGGCTTTTGGGAAGTCCGCGGCTACTCGAACACGGCTCTGCCCTGGGAAGAAGACCGCTACGGGTACTAGCGGGCAACTCGCCCTACTTTTTCGGATCAAGCTCAATGAGTCCCTTGCGGATGGCGAGGATGGCGGCTTGCGTGCGGTCGTAGACCTGCAGCTTGTGAAAGATGTTCCGCACGTGGTTCTTCACCGTTTTTTCGCTGAGGCCGAGGTCATTGGCAATCTCTTTGTTCGTCTTCCCGTCGGCCACTAAGCGCAGCACCGTGATCTCGCGCTCGGTCAGGTCGTGCTCGGTCCGGGTCTGTCTCTTTCCCTTTCCTTCGGAAAGCAAGGAAAACTCCACTAGGATCTTGCTGGCCACGGATGGATGGATGAGAGATTCGCCTTTGGAGATCGAGCGGATGGCCGAGATGATCTGGGTGGACTCGGAATCCTTCAGCAGATAGCCGGTGGCGCCCGCCCGGACGAGATCGAAGATGTACTTTTCCTCGTCGTACATCGTCAGTGCTACGATGCCGATGTGAGGCGATTCCCGCTTGATAGCGCGCGTGGCCTCCACCCCGTTCATCCGGGGCATGCTGACGTCCATCAAGATCACGTCGGGCGACAGTTCCCGGGCCTTTTCCACGGCCTCCTGTCCGTCACGGGCCTCGCCCACGACTTCCAGGTCATCGGTCTCCCGCATGATCGCCGCCAGACCCTCCCGGACCACGCGGTGATCATCGGCGATCAGAACCTTGATCCGCTCCATGGTCCTATGCCTCCTCCGGTGGGGTTGGAATATCGACGAGCACCCGCGTACCGTGACCTTTTCGTGATTCCACTCGACCCGTCCCTCCGATCAGACGGGCCCGCTCGAGGATCCCCTTCAGACCAAACGACTGCCATTTGGTCGGATCCTGCGAGACGGCGTCCATATCAAACCCGACTCCGTTGTCCTCGATCATCGCCTTGATATGGTCGCCGGCAACGGTCAGCGCGACCATGATGCGGTCCGCCTTGGCATGCTTCTGAACGTTGCTGAGCGACTCCTGAACAATCCGGAATAGGAAGATCTTGGCTTTCGGCGACAGCGCCGACTCGTCCCCCGCAGCGACGAACTCGGTCCGAATGCGGTATTGCGTTTCGAACGTCTTCAGGTAGTTTTTGAGGGCGGGCACCAGCTCCATCGATTCGAAATAGAGCGGGCGGAGGTTGAAGATCACATGCCGCGACTCCTCGATGGCAGCCTTGAGCTGGGTCTTGGCGTCGCTCAACAGTTCGTAGCACCGGGTCGGGTCCGAGAAGATCAACTCCCGGCAGAGGTCCAGCTTGAGGTTGATCCCGACCAGCGTCTGCACCAAACCGTCATGGAATTCACAGGCGATGCGGCTGCGCTCTCCCGCGATAGCCGATCCGGCCTCCTTCTCATAGAGCTGGGAGAGATCCTGGAACTTCTTCACTTGCCGTTTGGTTTCGGCGTTCGCGCGCACGCGCGCTTCGATCAGCTGCCACATGAATTTGGCGCTGGTCCCCCGGATGACGGCGACGCCGACGCGATCGAGCTCAAAGAGGGCGTCCTCGACCTCCGGATTCCCCGTCACGTCGATGACGAGTTCCACGTCCTCGTGGGACACCAGTTCGCGGAAGTTCCGCATCACGGGAATGCCGTAACGCCTGGCCAAGCGAAGCCCCGGAGCCTTGGGGTTGATCTCGGCCACGCCCACGATGCGGACCAAGGGGTCCGGGGCCAGAATCGTCAGGAGGGCCGACCCTCCGGAACCCGCGCCGATGATGGCCACGTTCGTGACGATGGGAACGGCCGCGCCTTTCCGGGACACGCGCCGCCTCCTGGAAGGCCGACGGCGAGGCGAAGGCTTGACCTTGACAGGCATGGAACGCGCTAGGCCTTCCCTTCGCCCTTCTCACGGAGCAATCCCTTCACCTCATCCATGAACTGCTCGACGTCCTTGAACTCACGGTACACGGAAGCGAACCGCACGTACGCGACCTGGTCGATCTTGTGGAGTTCGGCCATGACTTCCTCACCTACCACGCGGCACGGCACTTCGGCCTCGCCCCGTTCCTGGATGTGCTTCTCAATCTGATTCGCGACGGCTTCCAGCGTGGCCATGCTGATGGGACGCTTCTCGCAGGCTCTTTTCAGGCCTGCCAGGATCTTGGCCAGATCGAAGAGCTCCCGGCGCCCGTCTTTCTTGACGACCATCGGAAGGATTTCATCCACCCGCTCGTAGGTAGTGAACCGGCGCTTGCAGCCTAGGCACTCCCGGCGGCGGCGGATCGCCTCGCCTTCCTTGGCCATGCGCGAGTCTACGACCTTGTCTTCGATGTGGCTACAGAACGGGCATCGCACCGACGGCTGTGCCTCTCGTTACCGGTATTCTTCGAAGATGGGAAACTTCCCGCACAAGGTGCGCACGCGAGCAAGGATCTGCTTGCGGACGGCCGGGTCTGTCGGATGGGACAAAACTTTGTCGATCGCATCGGCGATCTCGTCCATGTCCTTCTCGCGCATTCCTCGAGTGGAGACGATGGGAGTTCCGAGCCGGATGCCGCTGGCAACGGCCGGCGGCTTCTCATCATACGGAATCGCGTTCTTGTTGACGGTGATGCCGGCCTCGTCGAGGGCCGCTTCGGCTTCCTTCCCCGTGATCCCCTTCGATGTGACATCTACCAGCATCAAATGGGTGTCCGTTCCGCCCGATACGATCCGGAAGCCCCGCTTCTGCAGGCCACTCGCGAGGGCTTTGGCATTCCCCAAAACTTGCTCCTGGTATTTCTTGAAGCCGGGCGCGAGCGCCTCTTTCAGGGCTACGGCCTTGGCCGCGATGACATGCATCAACGGCCCGCCCTGGACGCCCGGGAAGACCGCCTTGTCCAAGGCCTTGACATGCTCCGCCTTGCACATCACCATGCCGCCGCGCGGACCACGCAAGGTCTTGTGCGTGGTCGTGGTGACGAAATCGGCATGGGGAACCGGATTCGGATGGAGGCCGGCGGCAACGAGGCCCGCGATGTGGGCCATGTCCACCATGAGATAGGCCCCCACCGCCTTCGCGATCTCCTGGAACTTGGGAAAGTCGAGAATGCGGGGATAGGCGCTGGCGCCGACCACGATCATGCGGGGGCGGCATTCCTCGGCTACCTTCCGCACCGCGTCGTAGTCGATGAATTCGGTGGTGCGGTCCACGCCGTAGAAATGGGCATGATAGAGCATCCCCGAAAAGCTCACGCGGCTCCCGTGGGTGAGGTGCCCGCCGTGGGCCAGGTCCATGCCCAGAATGGAATCGCCCGGCTTGAGGACCGAGAAATAGACGGCCATGTTGGCCTGCGACCCCGAATGCGGTTGAACGTTGACATGGTCCGCGCCGAAGATCTGCTTGGCCCGCTCGATCGCCAGCGTCTCCACGACGTCCACGTACTGACAGCCGCCATAGTAGCGCCGGCCGGGATATCCCTCGGCGTACTTGTTGGTCATGAGCGAACCTTGGGCGGCCAGGACGGCGGGACTCGCAAAGTTCTCCGACGCGATCAAAACGATTTTCTCGCGCTGCCGCCGACCTTCCCGCCGGATAGCCTCGTAGATTTCCGGGTCGGTCGTCCGCAGTGGGCTGGGCATCGCTGCGTTACCCCTTGTGGGCGGGAACCGCGACGTCGGCGGACGCGTCGGCCTTCGCCACCGTGACGTTCACGGTCGCCGTCACCTGGGAGTGGAGCTTGACGGGAACGGCTACCGTCCCCAATTCCTTGATCGGGTGGTTCAGGTGAATCTTGCGCTTGTCCACCTCGATCCCTTGCGCCGCCAGAGCCTCGGCGATGTCCTTCGTCGTGACGGACCCGAACAGCTTGTCATCCTTGCCCACCTGTACCGTGATCGTGACGGCGACGGCGCTGACTTTCTTCGCGAATTCTTCGAATTCGGCCTTCTCTTTCTTGGCCTTTTCGGCGATCACCCGCTTGGCATGCTCGACCGACTTCAGGTTGCGGCCGATGGCCTCCACCGCCTTGTTTCGGGGCAGCAGAAAATTGCGGGCGTAGCCTGGCGCGACCTCAAGAATATCCCCTATGTTTCCCACCCCTTGCACGTCTTCTCGCAGGATCACTTTCATTGCAGCAACTCCTTGTGGTCGGAAGCAAAAGATACTACAGGACCGTGTGGTTAAAGTCAATGAACGCCGGCTTGTGATCGAGGCGCTGCTTCGCTAGAATACGGGCATGATTTTCCGCGTACTTTTGCTGCTTACCGCGCTCGCCCTCCTCCCCGTCCACGGCATCGCCGAACCGGTCTTCGATCCCCTTCTCTTGAACATCCGCATGAGCTCCACCGCGCTCCATCCGCCCGCAAATCTGGTCAAGCAGCGGTGGACGTTGGAAGGTTATCGCCTCGGACGGCTGGGCCCCCAGGCGCCACGGGCCGCGATCATCGAAGATGACGCCCGCCAGCGGCTGCTCATCCTGTCGTCCACGGACGAGGGAACGGTCCTGGTCTACCGGATGGGCGATTTGCCGGTCAATGTGGCCCAGCGGTTTCCCCAGGCTCTGGCCTGCAGTCGCACCCGTCACTGCCAGAATCAGCGGAACGATCCGGCCGGCGAGCTCGGCTGCCTGGCCATTTGCCTCCTGGAGCACTTGACCGAGTGAAGGCTCTCGAACTGCTGCCCGTCCTCATCAGTGCGGTGGACAAGGAGGAGAAGGTCCACGAGCGCTTGGAGGACATCCTGCGTCATCCGTCGGCTTATCACTTCGGCCCGGCCGACCGCCTGATGCCCTGGGTCGCTCCCGACAAGCCCGTCGAAGACCCGACCCTCCGTTCCACGATCGTGACCTCCGTGCTCACCACCATCTGGGATACCGATCGGGCGCTGCGCCGGGCGAAACTGGCGGCCGTGGTCACCGAACTGGTCAAGGCCAACAAACGGGTCCTCCTCATCGGACCCGACACCCACACCCTGACCGAGGCTCTGCTAGCCGCCGCGAAAGGACTCCGCGGCGCCGGGCTCCAGTACCGCAGCTTCCTCTGCTGCTACGACGCGCCGACCAGCGCCGGCGAGGGAGGCATCAATCTGCGTGATCTGATCTTCGACATGCAGGTCTCCGCCTTCCTGGGCAAGTCGCAAGCCGACAAGGCGGGCCTCCGGCGCAAGCTGGAACGCTACCTGGAGCTCGCTCCCATCCTGCGATACAAGGCTGAGAAGCAGAAGGACCTCGACGAAGTGCGCCACCTCGAATGGCGCCTGCTCACGGCCCTCGGCGACGCGCAGGCCCAGATCAAGCGGCTCCAGGGCCTGTTGGGCGTCTATGAGACCCTCCCCGTCTGGCAGCGCCTCAGCATGCAGGTCATAGGAAGCAACGTGGCCACGATGAACGAGAACTGCGTGTTGTATGAGGCGCAGAAGCAGGAGTACATGAAGGAACTGGAGGTCGCGCAGGCGCGCATCAACGAACTGAAGCCGGAAGCCGCCGTCGACCCGGACATGCGGCCCGAGTACGAGGGCCTCAAAGAGGAGATCGAACGGTTGGGGGGAGCCGCCAAGGTGCGGGACGTGCTCGCCATGGAAGAAGACACCAAACGTCTGCCCTTCCTCCAGGCCAAGCGCGTGCTGGCCGCGACGGCGAGCCGCGTGGTCAGCGACGCCATTTTCCGGCCCATCCGCTACGACGCCCTGCTCGTGGACGAGGGGCCCCGCATTCCCCTGCCGCTGCTGTTGGCCTGCGCTTGCCTGGTGCGCGAACGGATCGTCCTGGCCGGCGACCCGCAGGAAATGCCTCCGCCCCAGCCCACAGCTTACGGGGTTTCACTGGGCTGGCTGACGGCGCTGTCCGGTTCGCCCGCGCCGGCCAAACCGACACCAGCGTAGGGGCGCAATTCATTGCGTCCGTTTTCCGGGCCGATTCGGGCGTGATGAATCACGCCTCTACTTCTATGGACAGGGATACGGGAATTCCGTTTCCTGAGGCGCCGGGATCATGACGTGGATCGTGCAGGGTTGGGACTCCATGAGGAGCTGACGATTGGATGAATAGACAATTTCCTCCGCCAGAAAAGTCGGCCCGTACCGAATCTGAATCTTGTCCACGCCGATGTCGCTGGAGGCGCGCACTCTCCGGAGAAAGACCTGCTTGCGCGCGTTCCGGCCAGGCTCCTCCCCCGGCTTCGTCCCCCAGGGAATGAAGACGAACGTGTCTCTCGACAGCGCCGGCCAGAGCTGCCGACGTGCGGCCGGATTCTTCTCGGCGAGATACCGCGCCACGTCCTGCTGATCCCGCCGATGGCGCTCTTGATCCATCTTCATGGAGATCGGCAACGCGGCGTTCAATTCGACGATCCGCTTCTCCACCTCATCACGGGGCATCCCCACCTGCATCGAACTCACCGCCCGGCTGATGTCTTCAACCGTCCGGGTATCAAGATTGAAGGCCGCCGGATAGAGGCCGCAGGAGACCGGATGGAGAAACGCCAGGAGCCAGATCCCCAGGGTCGCGCGCCATCGGGCGAAGGGGCGTGGTCCGGGATGCGCCTCGTCATCGTCGAAGTGCTTACGCATCCAGCTCACGAGCAGAAACAGCATCAGGGAAATCGGAGCAAGAAACAGGTGGGTGGTGGCGACTTCGTTGATGTCGGGCAGACGCGACGGGATGTCCCACGCCCCCCAGAAGGACAGCACGACCACCAGCAGGATCCAGGCCCAGGCGGCAGGGACGACCGTCTGCCCGATCCAATACGGATTCTTCAGGCTGGACACGGTCGAAACTGTACCATATAATCCCTCTTCTCCGCTCTGTGCCGAAGTGGCGGAACTGGCAGACGCACTAGATTCAGGGTCTAGCGGGAGCAATCCCGTCGGGGTTCAAATCCCCGCTTCGGCACCACCAGCCTCTTAGTGTGCGTGACCCGCTTTCCATCCTTCAGGAAAACGAGACCCCTTTACGGGCTACCCCGTCCTTATCCCGGAGCATCTGAAGCACCTGTCGCAGCGTAGGCGTCCTGGGGACTTCGCGGTCCTTTCCGTTCTTTGCCAGTTCACCTTCAATTTTCCCCGCTTTCGCGTGGGTGGTGTCCTGACAGCGAAGCCATTTCTGGTCGAAACATAGGCAGTTCTGTGTGGCACCCCGCTTGCCTATATTTATTGATGGTCCTCTCGTGCTGCCGCTGTTTAAGGGGAGATCTGATAGAGGTGATGGCTTGGAACCAATAGGAGGTTTGCTGGTCTTCTTCATTCTTGTCGGCCTTGTGATGCACATGATTGGCGGGCGGGAACGGGCGCGGCTTCTCACGCAGTTCGTAATCAGCAGGTCGGTGGTTCAATCCCACCCGTCGGCTCCATTCAAAATCAAAGGCTTTGTCGCCAAGCCTTCACTTTACGAATTTTATAATGCGACTTTTGAAAACGTCGTCGCCGATACTGACGCATTGCGGACGGAAAGTTACCGTCTTCGGCATCAAGTATATTGCTTCGAGATTAAAACTGAGAAGCCCAATCGGGCCGGCCTTGAGTGTGATGAGTACGACGGGAATGCCACTCATTTTCTCCTCCGCTACCGTCCTTCAAATATTTTTATCGGCACGACAAGGGCTATTCTTCCTCCACCCGGTCCTGAGGCCCAGCCGCTTCCGTATATGAAACTTTGCAAGACAGCGCAGATTTCTATGCCGTCCGGTTTTCCTCACGAGCGTGCGCCTGAAGTGTCGCGTTTTGCGTTGTCCAAAGATTTCCGCCGTCGTGCGCTGGATACGTCTTATTCGATAGGATCTATACAGGAGGACCTCAAAGAGGACCGCGCCCGGATTATGCCTTGCATGGCGATTGGCTTGATTGCCATGATATGTCAGTTCAGCAAAAAGAACGGCTATGACAGATGCTGCGCCGTCATGAAGCCGGCGCTATTGCAGCTTTTGTCGAAACTGGGCATACATTTTGTGCCCGTCGGGCCGCTGGTCGAATATCATGGCAGTCGTCAGATTTGTTACATCATCTTTGATGACCTCATGGCTTCTGTCATGAAAAAAAGCCCGGATATCGCCGAGATTATTACCGATGGCGGACGATATTTATAAGGCTGCTGCCAGTTCGTGCAGTAATTCCCTTATGCGGATCAGTGTTGCTGGCAGGCCATTTTTGAGATGACAGAATACGCGGCAAAGACAGGTTGGATTATGGACAAGGAAATCTACAGAATCGCAAAAACCCTTGATCTGCCCAAAAGAATCTCGGCCTGATAGACGCTGACATCGGTAAATGTTCACAAAATGTTTCTGTGTTGCGACTATATTATAATATCTGCATTATAATATCCGCTTAGGATTCCATTCGAACCTTCAGAAAAGATCGCAGAAGGGAAGGTCCTAGGAGTCTGACCTTGAGTGTGAACCCCGATGAGAGGGTCTTTATCCTGCTGAAAGTCGTCAGATGAGGAGTCCGCCCTCTTGACGTGGAACTATGACAGCGCATTTTCCCGCAACCGCGGTCTGATCCAACCCCCCGAGCAACAACGTTTGCGCCACGCCTGCGTTGCAATTGCTGGCCTAGGAGGTGTCGGTGGCGCTCATCTCGTCACCTTGTTACGCCTAGGCATTGGCCGCTTCCATCTGGCCGATCCCGATCGGTTTGAGCTCCCCAACATGAATCGCCAGTATGGCGCCGACATGTCCAGCCTGGGGAAACCGAAGCTGGACGTCATGGCAGCCGTGGCGCGTAGGATTAATCCCGATGTGGAGCTGACCTTATTTTCGGACGGCCTGACGGCACAGAATTGTGATATCTTTTTCCAGGGCGCAGATGTGGCGGTGGACGGCATTGACTTTTTCGCTATCGAAGCGCGGCGGCTGTTCTTCCAACGAGCGCGTCAGCAGGGCCTCTTTGCCCTCACGTCCGCCCCTCTCGGGTTCAGCGCGACAATGCAAATCTTTTCACCGACGGGGATGAGTTTTGACGATTATTTCGACGTGCGCGACGGAATGGCTAAAGAGGATGCCCTGATTGCGTTTCTGGTGGGACTGGCGCCGAAGGCATTGCATCGGCCATATATGGATCTCTCCTTTGTGAACGGATCACTCCAAAACGGTCCCTCGGCCGGCCTGGCCTGTCAGCTCTGTAGCGGCATGGTGACAGCAGAAATCGTGAACCTCTTGCTGAAACGAAGCCCTCCCAGGGCGGCTCCCTGGTATATTCAATTCGACGCCTATCGCCGTCGATTTGTTCAAGGCCGGCTGTGGCTTGGCAATCGCAATCCGTTGCAGCGGCTGAAGCGCTGGTATGTGAAGAAGCACTGGGGACACGTGCTTAAAGACTGCACATAGCTTGTGGCTGTCTGGAAAGTTGTCCCAGCCTAACGTGAACATCACGATGCTTGGACCATGAAATCCCAGGATGCGAGGGGATCTGTCATTCATGATGATGCCACATGCCGCTAAAGAGGCGGCACTCGAACAACTCGTCGCGGCAGCGATCCGCGCCCCGTCCGGCGATAATACACAGCCCTGGCGTTTTATTCTGCATCGCGCGAGCCACCGTATCGATGTTCATCTAGACGAGATGCGCGATTCCTCACCGATGAACGCAGGCCAGGTTATGTCGCGAATCGCGTGCGGCGCCGCTATTGAAAATATGTTTCAAATGGCACGGGCCCGAGGCTGGACAGCTACACTGGAAACACGAGCAGGCTCCCCGATTGCAACGGTTTCATTGCAAGGGTTCACTGACAATGGGCAATCCTCCGGGCGCATTGAGGACCTGATCGCACGCCGGGTGGTCAATCGTCGGCTGTATGACGGCCGGCCGACAAGCCCAGAATTATTAGCAAGATTAAAGAGCGAAACACCCGTTCTCGATGACGTGAGCACTCATTGGATCTACGGGCCGGAGAGACTCTCACAATTGGCATCAGTGATTGGCCGTGCCGATGGCCTTATGTATGGCGCGAAGCCGCTGAGACGGGCAATTCTGTCGCGCGTTCGCTTTGATGCCGACTACGATGCTGAAGTGGAAGATGGTCTTTCAGTGGCGTCGTTGGAGGCGTCCGCTGCAGAACTGATCGCCATGCGAACGATGTTCAGAGGACCGAACTGGCTATTTAAGCTGAGCGGTACTCCGCACGTCCTGGGCTCGCGTGCTCGCAAACTAGTCAAAAGCGCATCAGGGCTTTGCGTGGTGGTCATACCGGCTGCTCGCAGCACTCCTCAGCTCGATCTTCTCACGGGCCGGGCCATGCAGTGTGCCTGGCTGGCGTTACATGCAGAAGGCCTGGCTGTGCAACCTATGATGTCGGTATTGGTCTTGGAGAACCTGTTGGATCATGGTAGCCCGGAGTTGATTGCCTCACTTGGACGCAAAAGATTACTGGCATTACGGGATGCGTTCCGGGCTCTCGTCCCTGAGATGGGCGGCGGCCGTCCGACATTTCTCATGCGCTTCGGGTTTGCACCGGCGCCTACCGGCCGCACTGGCCGCCTGCCGCTAACTGCTGTCTGTACGGAAGCTCCACGTTCAACGCCTTAAACAGCCGATCGAGAATCCTTGTATGACACTCGGCAGCATCACCTGAGATGGTTCCGCTCTCCGACAGAGGACGCCCGGGATGACCATTCCTCACCTCTTCGAATTCATGGATCTGAAGTGGCTACCAGTGGGCCTGCGCGACACGCTTCGGGAGATATTAGAGTGCGGCAACTCCCCGCCGTTTAGATCCTATAACCCATGGGTCGCTGACGAGGTACTACGAACTGCCAGAGAAGGAAGATACAAGCATATTGTGGAACTGGCAGCGGGTACGGCTCCTGTCAGCAGGCTCCTCGCCAAGGATTTACAATCACAGGATCTTCGCCTCATCGTTTGTGATGAAAACCCGGACATGCCTGCCTATCAGGCTTTGGAAAAGGCTCATCCAGGAACAATCACCCCCTACTATACTGCCCTTGATTTTTCAAAGCCG
>Ga0207646_10002917_pt1 | contig 19827 bp, 17 predicted proteins | sample KBSK5502metaG_FD_184343 | JGI IMG/M metagenome (GOLD analysis project Ga0207646, IMG submission 184343) | Corn, switchgrass and miscanthus rhizosphere microbial communities from Kellogg Biological Station, Michigan, USA - KBS K5-50-2 metaG... | ecosystem: Host-associated > Plants > Roots >...
GAAACCGCACCATGTGAAACGATGGCGAAGTCCGATCGCGTTGTCAAGGCTTCTGCGCTCGCTCAGTCACGGCGCCACCTAGTCAGCTCCAATTGTTCAATTACGCAGTGCAGCCTCCACCCCCACCGCCGCGTCGATCGCGACTGCGCCGAGCGCCTGTAGGCGCGACCGCGGCACCCGGTCGGCCGGGCCCCAGATGCTGAACACCGCCAGCGGCCGCTTGTCGCCCGGACGCAGTACCGGTGCAGAGACGCCCAACAGCGCCGGCTCCAGCTCTCCGGCCGAGACGGCATACCCTTGCTCGCGGATCTGCGCCAACTCGCCGAACAGCCGCCCGAAGTCGGTGACGGTCGCGTCGGTGAAGCCTTCGAGCACCGGCCCGAGTACGCCGCGAGCCTCAGGCTCGGGCAGCCAGGCCAGCCAGGCCTTGCCGGTCGATGTGGCGTGCAGCGGGATGGGCCGCGCCAGCCAGTTGACGGTCAGGACGGATGGCGGGGCTACCTCATCGACGTACACGAGGCCAGAACGCCGTGCGAGCGCCAGGATGGCGGCCTCGCCAGTCTGGGCGCAGACCCGTTCGAGCACGTGATGGGCGCGCCGCACCACACCGTCCACGCCGGAGGCCGCGGCGAGCCTGGCGACCGTGTCGCCGATCTCGTAACGGCTCGTAGCCGGGTCTCTTTCGACCAGCCCATGGCTTTCAAGCGTGGAAAGCAGTCGCCAGGCCGTCGCCCTGTTGATGCCGCACGTCAACGCGAGCTCAGCCACGGTCGCCCCGCGCGGTGAGGCGTCGGCGATGGAGTCGAGGAGAGCGAGTGCTCGCTGCAGCGACTGCACTCGTCCGCGCTGAACCTGATCTTCGACGATGTCTGCAGCGCTCACGTCACGTCCTGTCCGGTTGACGGCTATTGCCGCTCTTGCCTATCGTCGCATATTACGAACGGTCGTCGCATATTCGAAGGTTGCGACGCTCTGCCGCAAGGGGGTTGCCGGCATGGTCAATGCTCCGCTCAGCAGCCTTGGGTGGCCGGGCCGTGATTGAGGCGCCGCTGGCGCTGCACGAGGCCACCGTTCCCGCTGAATGGGTCGACTACAACGGCCACATGAGCGAGTGGTGTTATCTCGTGTTGGTCGGCGACGCTGCTGATGCCTTTTTCCGGTACGTGGGCATCGATGAGGCTTACCGGGCCGCCGGCCACTCCCTCTATACCGCCGAGACCCACCTGCATCATCTGCGCGAGCGAGCGCTCGGCGACAGGCTCGCGGTTCCCCTGCAGTTGCTCGATGCGGGCCCGAAGAGCCTCCACCTCTTTCATAGCGTCCGCGACGCGGTGACAGATGAGGAAGTAGCGACGGCCGAGCAGCTGCTCGTACATGTCGATATGGCCAGCGGCCGGGTCGTCCCGATGCCCTATGACCTGCGCGGGAGGCTGGAAGCGATTAGGACAGCCCACTCCATGCTGCCGGTGCCGCCAGCAGTGGGGCACGTCATGGGTATCCGTCGCGGCTAGCGGCGGCCCGAGACTTCGAAGGGATTGGCATGGATTTCGGGCTCAGTGACGAGCATCGCTCCATCGTGTCCACGGTTCGCGAGTTCGTGCGCCGAGAGCTTGTCCCGCACGAGGATCTGGTGGAGAGACTCGACGAGGTTCCGACCGAGTTGGCTGCGCAGATTAGGAGCGGCGCGATCGGGGCCGGCCTTTACGCCCCGAACTTCCCGGAGGACCTTGGTGGCGGTGGCCTTGATGAGCTGTCGGTCACGCTGGTCGAGCGGGAGCTCGGCTGGACCTCGTACGCGCTGCAGTGGCTCGTCGCCAGGCCGAGCAATATCCTGCGGGCCTGCCAGGACGATCAGATCCAGACCTACCTGCTGCCTACTATCAAGGGCGAGCGGGTGGACTGCCTGGCGATGACCGAGCCAGGGGCCGGCTCGGATGTCCGCTCAATGAAGACAAGGGCCAGCCGGAACGGCGGCGACTGGGTGCTCAACGGCGCCAAGCACTTCATTAGCTATGCCGATGTCGCTGACTTCGTGATCGTGTTCGCAGTAACCGGCATCGAACGAACCGCGAAGGGCGAACGCTCGGCGATTTCGGCCTTCCTCGTCGACCACGGCACGCCGGGATTCACGGTCAGCCGCGGTGCGTCATCGATCTCCCACCGCGGTTATCACCACTGCGAGCTCTCGTTTGCCGACTGCCGGGTACCGGGCTCCGCGCTGCTCGGCACCGAGGGACATGGGTTCGACTTGCTGAGCGAATGGCTCGGCGCCAGCAGGCTCACGGTCGCGGCGACGAGCGTCGGGCGTGCCAGGAGGGTGCTCGACATGAGTACCGGGTGGGCCGCGAGCCGGGTGCAGTTCGGTCAGCCGATCGGGCGTTTCCAGGGGGTCGGGTTCAGCCTGGCCGACATGGCAACCCAGCTCGAGGCAGCCGACCTCCTGACGCTCCGCGCCGCGTGGCTGCTGACGCGGGGCAGGATGAGCGACGCCGACGCGGCAATGGCCAAACTTTATGCCTCGGAAATGCTGGGCAGGCTCACCGACCAGGCAGTGCAGATCTTCGGCGGCAGCGGGCTGATGAGCGACCTACCGATCGAACGGTTCTGGCGGGATGCGCGGGTCGAGCGGATCTGGGACGGGACCAGCGAAATCCAGCGGCACATCATCTCGCGCTCCATGCTCCGGGAGCGGGGTGCGTGAGATGATCATGCTGATGCAGCGCGGTGCGAGAGATGACCATGCTGTTCGAGCGGGGTGCTTGAGATGACCATGCAGCGTACGCGAGGCGCCTGAGATGGCCGCGGGCGGCCAGGCCGGGCCCGGGGTGCGCACCGAGGCGGCGGCTAGCGTGCTCACGATCACGCTCGACCGGCCGCCAGCGAACGCGGTCGACGTGGCCACCAGCCGTGCCCTCTACGAAGCCTTCGCCCGGCTCGAAGAGGACGACAACCTGCGGGTGGGAATCGTCACCGGAGCGGGCCACCGGTTCTTCTGCGCTGGCTGGGATCTGAAAGCCGCCGCGGCCGGGGAAGCGCTGGACGCGGACCATGGTCCCGGCGGGTTCGCGGGGCTCACCGAGATGTATGGGCGGGCGAAGCCGGTGATCGCCGCGGTCAATGGCCTGGCCGCCGGCGGTGGCTTCGAGTTGGTGCTTGCCGCCGACCTTGTCGTATCCGCCCATCATGCGCAGTTCAGCCTGCCCGAGGCCACGCTGGGCATTATCCCCGATTCTGGCGGGGTGCTGCGGCTGCCGCGGCGCCTACCGCGCGCTGTCGCCGTCGAGTTGCTGCTGACCGGGCGCTCGCTGACAGCGGCTGAGGCGCTGAGCTTTGGGCTAGTTAACCAGGTGGTGCCCGGGGAGCAGCTGGCGTGGGCTGCGGCGCAGCTGGCGGGCCGAATCGTGCGTTCGGCACCGCTTGCAGTGGCCGCCGTGCTTGAGGTGCTCGACGCAACGGAGGCGGGGTCGGTCCGCGACGGCTACTCCACGCTTCGCTCGGGCCAGTTGCCCAGGTACGCGGCCATGCTGGCCTCGCAGGACGCCGTGGAGGGATCGGCTGCGTTCGCGGAACGACGGCGCCCAGCCTGGCAGGGCCGGTGACACTACGCCGGTGACGGTCGGCACGAGCGCGGACGTGCCCGCTGGTCACGGCATAGCTATGCTGCACCTGTGCCAAGCCAGTCAGCGGCCGCCCCCGAGCCGCTGCAGCACCCGAGCCAGGACGCGCAGGTGGCGGATGCGAGTTCCGGCGCTCAGCGGATTCAGGCTGTCGATCGGGCCGTCGCGCTGCTGAAGGCCGTCGCTGCGAGCGCGACGCCACCGACCGTGCTCGAACTCGCCAGAGACTGCGAGATCAATCGGAGTACCGCCTGGCGGCTGCTGCGGACGCTCGAGCACCATGGGCTCGTCGACCGGGATCCGGTCACCCAGCGATATACAGTCGGCTACGGCGCGGTAGCAGTTGCCGCCGTCGTCACCGACGACGCGCTGGTCCGCCGCGTCCGGCCGCTCCTGGCTAGGCTCGCCGACGCCACTGGAGAATCGGTCACGCTCGCGGTGGCCAAGCGGTTCAACCTCGTTTACGTCGATCAGGTCGACCCGCCACTGGTGGCGGTCCCCAGCTGGCTCGGCAAGCCGCTTCCGCTGCACGCTACGTCAGGGGGCAAGGCGTTCCTGGCGTGGCTGCGCCCCGTCGAGCGGGATGCCGTGCTGCCGACCCAGCTGCCGCGGTACACAGCGCACACGATCACTGACAGGGACCTGCTCGAGCGAGAGCTCGCCGAAGTCCGGCAGGTCGGCTACGCGATCTGCAACCGGGAGTACGAGGAATTCTCCTCAGGCGCGTCGGCGGTGGTGCTGAGCATGCGGCAGTACCCGATGGCCGTGATTAACGTGTGGGGCCCGGCGCCGCGCAACCCGGCGAAGAAGCTACGCGAGATCGGCACGCAAGTGGCGCAGACCGCGGCTGAGATTCGAGCGCTGCTCGACTGACCTGCGCTCGGCTGATTGCCGAGCTCAGATAGGCCAGGATCTGACGCGCTGGAGGTGTCTTGACCGTCGGCGAAACGCACTGATAATCTCCGCGATAGTAACAGATAGTTCATATAGTGAACGGCGACAGAAGGAGGGCCGCAGTTATGGCTGGCCCCCAGAAGGTCATCATTACCTGCGCGCTCACCGGTTCCGGGCATACCCCGTCGATGTCGCCGCACCTGCCCTACACCATCGAGCAGGTGGTCGATCAGGGCGTGGGAGCGGCGGAGGCCGGCGCCGCCGTCTTGCACCTGCACGCACGCAACCCCAAGGACGGCAGCCCGACCGCCGATCCCGGCGTGTTCGCCGAGTATGCCAGTGGAATCAGGCAGCGCAGCGACGTCGTCTGCAGCATCTCCACCGGCGGCGGTACCGGGATGACCGTGCAGGAGCGGCTGCAAGGAGTGCTTGAGCTCAAGCCCGAGCTGTGCACGCTCAACCTGGGCACGATGAACTACGGCAGCTTCCCGATGATCGACAGGTACGCCGGCACGTTCCGCTTCGGATGGGAAGAGCCGTACCTGGAGAGCACCAGATCCGAGCCCTTCGTCAGCACGTACGCCGACATCGAGTACATGCTCAAGGTCGTCGGCCCGGAGACCGGCACCCGGTTCGAGGCCGAGGCCTATGACACCTCGCACCTGTACACGCTGGCGTACTACCTGGACAAGGGGCTGGTGCAGGCGCCGATCTTCATCCAGACGATATTCGGCACGATGGGCGGGATCGGGCCAGACGTCGACCACATCGTGCACATGAAGCGAACCGCCGACCGGCTGCTCGGCGACGCGTACCAGTGGTCGACCCTCGGTGCCGGCCGCTACCAGATGGGCATCGTCACCGCTGCCGCCATCATGGGCTCGCACGTCCGGGTTGGCCTGGAGGACAGCCTGTATCTCGGCAAGGGCCAGCTCGCCGAGTCCAATGCCGACCAGGTGCGCAAGATCCGCGGCGTCCTCGAGGCCCTGTCGCTCGAGATCGCGACTCCCGCTGAGGCCCGCCAGATGCTCGGCCTCAAGGGCCTGGCCAACGTCGGCTACTAGCATCGCTACGTTCGGCCGGAGCGGCCGGGGCACCTGGGAGAGCTGATGCGGTTGGCCGGGCACGCGGGCATCACCGGTGTCACCTTCCGCAGCGACGGGCACGCCCTCGTCGGCGTGCTCTACCTGGCCCACGGCGGCGAGCCGAAGCCGACGGCCGTGCTACTGCATGGTTGTCCCGGCTTGGAAAAAAACCTCGATCTCGCTGCCGCTCTGCGTGACCGCGGCTGGAACGCGCTGGCTTTTCACTACCGGGGATGCTGGGGCAGCGCCGGCCGGTACGATCTGCGGACGATCCCGCGCGACGTGACAGCGGCGCTCGATTATCTGCAGTCCGGCGAGCAGCCGAGCGTCCATCCGGACCGGATGGCTGTCGTGGGACACAGCCTCGGCGGCTGGGCCGCGGTGCTGACGGCCGCCGCCGACCAGCGACTGCGCGCCGTGGCCGTCTGCGGCACGGTGGCCGAACTCGGCGACCTGGCGCTCAGCACCGATGAAGTCCGGCGCGAGATAACGCGGTTCGTTGCGGCCGAAACTCAGGAGTTCGCACGACAGCGGGACGAGGTGGCGGAGCGGCCGCAGCCGGTCGATGTAGCCGGCTCGATCTCGCCCAGGCCGTTGCTTGTCGTGCACGGCTCCGATGACGAATGGGTTCCCGTGGGGCAGGCCAGAACGCTCTATGACCGCGCCTGCGAGCCACGGCGCTATGTCGAAATCGAGGGGGCCAACCACTCCTTTTCCTGGCATCGCGAGCAGCTGCGCGATCTGATAGCGGGCTGGCTGACCGAGGCAGACGTCTGAGGAGGACCATGTGACCGCAGTTGCGCCGGACGAGGTGCGCCGGGCTGGAATCGTCGGCGCGGGGGTCATCGGCGGCGGCTGGGCGCTGCACTACCTGCGCATGGGGCTCGACGTCGACGTTTACGATCCCGGACCCAGCGCCAGGCGCGGCCTCGATGCGATGCTGGACGAGATCTGGCCGCTGATGGAGCGGATCGGCTTGCGTCCGGGCGCGAGCCGGGACCGGATTACCTTTCATGATGACCTCGCCGCCGCGGTTGCCGACGCCGATGTGGTGCAAGAGAACACTCCGGAGGACGGCCCGTCCAAGCGCCGCATCATGGCAGACATCGACCGGGCCACGCGCCCGGAGGCGATCATCGCCTCGAGCACATCAGGGTTCGCGATGACGATGCTGCAGGCCGACTGCCTCATCCCCGAGCGATGCGTGGTTGGCCATCCATTTAACCCGCCCTATCTCATACCGCTGGTCGAGGTCGTGGGCGGCGAGCGGACAGATCCGGCGGCCGTGGACTGGCTGGTCGACTTCTACGCCGCCGTCGGCAAGCGGCCGTTGCGGCTGACCCACGAGCTGCCCGCGTTCGTCGGCAACCGGCTGCAAGAGGCGATGTGGCGTGAGGCACTGCATATGGTCGCGGCGGGCGAGGCGACCGTCGAGGAAATCGATGCGGCGATCGCGTACGGACCCGGGCTGCGCTGGGCACTGATGGGACCGTGCCTGACCTTCCACCTCGCCGGGGGCGGCGGGGGGATGGCATACATGCTCGATCATTTCGGCGCTGCCCTGCTCGAACCGTGGACCCGGCTGCAGGCGCCACCGCTGACACCAGAGCTGCGGGAACGTCTGGTCGACGGCTGCCTGCGCGAGGCCGGCGGCCGTTCAGTCACCGAGCTCGAACGGCGACGCGATGAGTTCCTCGCTGAGCTGCTCGCTTTGGTCGACCGTTTCGCGGTCACGGCCGAACCGCGGTCGGAGGCCGCGGTCTATTGACAGCACATGAACGGTGTCCCTACACTCCACCCAAACCACATAATGCACGCATCGTTCATATCGTGAACCGACCTGACCGCTCTTTAAGGTCCAGGCCGGTACCGCTTGTGCCGAGTCAGCGCCACATAACAGTACGGCGTCAAGCTTCGCCGAACAGGTTGACAGAAGCTCGACAGTCACGCTACGACGAGGTCACGCTGCGCATTCCGCGGTAGGAGTGCCGGAATGCTGCGCGGCTCGCCGGCGAAGGGAGATCTCGTCCATGGCAGGAACCAATCGCCGCGGCGGGCTCGCGCTTCGATCCACTGACCCACGTACGCGCATCTGCTCACCGGCTCTTATCGGCAGCGTCGCCTGAGAGCCTGCCGCACCTCATCCGCAGCTCGGCCCATCACCGCCATCCCCCAGGCGCTGTGCAGACCGGGCGACTAGAAGGGTCATGACATGGCAGATATCTCACGACGGCAGCTCATTGGCGGTGCGGCCGGCCTGGCGGCGGTCGGCGGGCTCGCCGCCGCCTGCGGCGGCTCGTCCGGCGGGACCGGCACGGGCACCGGCGGCGGGGGCGGCGGGGGCGGGACCCCCAAGCGCGGCGGGAACTTCCGGCTGGGCGTCACCGGCGGCGGTTCCAAAGACATCATGGACGGCCAGAACATCATTACTAAGCCCGACCAAGCCCGCCTGATGACCGCCTTCGAGACACTTCTCCTGTTTGACGACAACTACAAGCTGACAACCGACGGCCTGGCCGAGAGCGTCACCGCCGACAACCCGAAGCAGTACACGATCAAGCTGAAGCCGGGCATCGAGTTCCAGAACGGCAAGACGCTGACCGCCGATGACGTCCTGTACTCCTTCCAGCGGATCGGGACCAAGGGCAACGGCCTCACCGGATACGCGGCCACCGCCACCATGGATATCGCGGGGATGAAGAAGCTGGACAAGTACACCGTCCGGCTCCCGCTGAAGACGCCGGACGCCACTGTTCCCCAGACGCTCGCGAGCTACACCTTCAACATGGTGCCGGCCGGATACAAGGCCTACCCGGCCCCGCAGATCGGCACGGGCGCCTACAAGCTCAAGTCCTTCACGCCCGGGCAGCAGAGTGTGCACGTGCGCAACCCCAACTACTGGCGCAGCCCCCAGCCGTACTTTGACCAGGTCACGATCATCGACTTCAACGACGCGACCGCCCAGGTCAACGGGCTGCTCGGCAGCCAGATCGACGCGATGACCGACCTGCCTTCCTCGCAGGTGAAGGTACTGGCGGGCCGCGGCATGCATCCCCTGGTCTCCGAGACCGGCGGCTGGCTGCCGCTGTGCATGGCGATCGACCTGCCGCCGTTCGACGATGTCCGCGTGCGGCAGGCCATGCGCCTTATCGTCGACCGGCCCCAGATGATCCAGCAGGTGCTCTCCGGGTACGGCAAACAGGGCAACGACTTGTACGGGCGGTTCGACCCCGGCTATGACAGCAGCCTGCCGCAGCGGCATCAGGACATCAGCGAGGCCAAGAGCCTGCTCAAGGCCGCCGGGCACCAGAACCTCAGCGTCGACCTGCACACCACGAACGGCGCGTCCGGCATGGTCGAGCTCGCAACCGTGTTCAAAAACCAGGCGCAGGCGGCCGGCGTCACCATCAACCTGCACAACGACCCTAACTACTACGGCACCCAGTACCTGAAGCTCGCGTTCTCGGTCGACTTCTGGGGCACCCGCAGCTACCTCAACCAGGTGCAGCAAGGCTCGCTGCCGAACTCGCCGTACAACGAGACGCACTGGCCGCCGAAGTCGGGCACGGGATCCAACTTCATTTCGCTGTATAACCAAGCCCTGGCCACCACTGACGACGCGAAGCGGGTCGAAATCGAGCACGAAATGCAGAAGCTCGAGTACGACATCGGCGGCTACATCATCCCGTTCTTCGGCGACCTCATCGACGGCTACTCGGACCAGGTGAAGGGCTTGAAGCCCAGCAAGGGCACGCTCAACCTGGATAGCTTCGGCCACGGCTTCCGCACGATCTGGTTCGGCTAAGGCTCCGCCATGCTGGCCAGGATCCGCTGGGGCGGCGTCCCCGGTTTCGTGATACGCCGGGTGCTGCTCGGCCTCATCGTCCTGATCATGGTCTCGATCGTGGTCTTCGCGGCGACGCAGGCGCTGCCCGGCGATCCGGCCCGGGCGATCCTCGGCCGGTCGGCGACCCCGCAGAGCCTGGCGGCCCTGCGACTGAAGCTGCACCTCAACCAGCCGGTCTTCACTCAGTACTGGACCTGGCTGACCGGGCTGCTGCGCGGCAACCTGGGGACGTCCCTGGCCGCGCAGGAGCCCGTGACGACGTTGCTCAGACCCAAGCTGGTGAACTCGTCGGTGCTCGTCGCCGTGTCCGCGATCCTCTCGATCCCGCTCTCGATCGCGATCGGCTCCTGGGCGGCGCTGAAGCGCGAGAAGATCTTCGACACGCTGAGCTCGAACCTGCTGCTAGTCCTGGCGGCGATCCCCGAGTTCGTGGTTGCGGTCGTGCTGGTCCTGCTGCTCGCCACGACCGTGTCGCATGTGCTTCCGGCGATCAGCAATATCCCGCCGGGGTCGGGGCCGTGGAACTATCCGAGCGCTCTTGTCCTGCCGGTGCTCACCCTGGTGATCGTGGTCGCCCCCTACGTCGCCAGAATCGTGCGGGCGTCGATGATCGAGGTGCTCGAGAGCGACTACATCGAGATGGCCAGGCTCAAGGGGCTGCCTGAGCGCACGGTCATGATCCGGCACGCCCTGCCGAACGCGCTTGGTCCGGTCTTCCAAGTCATCGCGCTCAACCTGGCCTACCTGGCTGGCGGCATCGTGGTGGTGGAGTTCGTGTTCGCCTACGCCGGCATTGGCAGCGCCCTGCGGGACGCGGTCCTTAATCACGATCTGCCCGTCGTGCAAGCGCTGGCCATGCTCATCGCCGCGCTGTACGTGGCGCTCAACCTGCTGGCCGACGTTGCCACCATCATGGTCACGCCGCGGCTGAGGACACGGCTGTGATCCCCGCGGCCGGGCCCGACGTGGCGGCGGCGGGCGTCCCGCTTGAGACGCCGCCGGTCCGCGCGACCTCACTGCTGCGCCGCTCGCTGCGGCTCTGGCGTACCCGGATCGGCGTCGGCCTGGTCGGCCTGCTCGTCCTGCTAGCCATCGTGGGCCCGTTCGTCGCTCCGTACGGGCAAAGCGCGCCGGTCGGCGCGCCGAACGCCCTGCCTGGCGGAAAAGCGGCGCTGGGGACCGACTACCTCGGCCAGGACGTGCTGAGCCGGCTCCTCGACGGCGGCCGGAGCATCCTGATCACGGCCTTCATCGCGACCGCGGCCGGGCTCATTGTGGGCGTCGTGATCGGCTTGATAGCGGCGTACGCGCGGAATGCTCTCGACGATGTCCTGATGCGCGCGATGGATGTGATCATGGCGTTCCCGCAGATCATGCTTGCCCTTGTGGCTGTGGCTGTGGTCGGCGCGCACGCGTGGGTCATTGTCGTCGCGCTCGCGCTCACGACCGTGCCGCGGATTGCGAGGGTAGCGCGAGGCGCCGCGCTGCCGGTCGTGGAGCGTGATTTCATCGCCTGCGCCGAGGCGATGGGGGTGCCCCGGTGGCGGATCTTGTTCGTCGAGCTGCTGCCGAACACGCTCGGGCCGCTCATGGTGGAGGCCAGTCTCCGGATGACCTATTCAATCGCGGTGATCGCCGCGCTGGCCTTCCTCGGGCTGTCGACCGACCCCAACGGTGCGAACTGGGGCACGATGATCTATGAGAATCAGACCGTGCTGCCGATCCAGCCCTGGGGGGCGGTCGCACCGATCATCGCGATCGCGCTGCTGACGATGGGCACCGGCCTGATCGGGGACGGCATCGCACGGACCGCCGCAGGCATCGACCGTAGCCGGGGGGGCGAATGAACACGCCCGCTGTCGCGAGCGAGTCGGCCGAGCCAGCTCAGGCCGCCGTCACCGTCCGAGATCTGCAGATCGACGTCGCCGAGACACGGACGCCGGTCGTGACCGACATCTCGTTCGAGATCACGCCTGGCGAGGTATTCGGACTGGTAGGCGAATCCGGGTCAGGCAAGACCACCGTCGGCCTGGCGCTGCTTGGCCATGCCAGACACGGCCTGGCGATCGCGGGCGGGTCCGTGCTCCTCGGCGGCCGCGACATCCTCGCCCTCAGCGACGAGCAGCTGCGACGGCTGCGCGGGTCGGTTGTGTCGTATGTGCCGCAAGACCCGGCCTCGTCGCTGAACCCGGCGCTGCGGGTCGGCCTCCAGCTCAGGGAGGTGCTCGAGGCGCACGCCGGCGAGCGCGACGGCCGCGGAGCCGTACGCGCCGATCATTCAGCCCGCATCGCCGAGACGATGCGCGAGGTGGCCCTCCCCGACGACCCCCGCTTCTTGCGGCGTTACCCGCACGAGCTTTCCGGCGGCCAGCAGCAGCGGATCGGCCTGGCGATGGCATTCGCGAACCGGCCCCGCCTGATCGTCCTCGACGAGCCGACCACCGGCCTAGACGTCACGACCCAGGCTCACGTGCTTTCGACGGTCCGTGAGCTGGCCAAGCTCCACGATGTCGCCGCCCTCTACGTCAGCCACGACCTCGCCGTCGTCGCCGCGCTGGCCAGGCGGGTCGCGGTGATGTACGCCGGGCGCATCGTGGAGCTAGGAACAGCCGAGGCGCTCTTCACCTCCGCCGGGCATCCCTACACCCGTCGGCTGATCGGCGCCATTCCCCGCCTGACCGGCGGGCGGTCCCTCCTCGGCATCCCCGGCCACGCGGCCTCGCCCGGCAATCGTCCGCCTGGCTGCAGCTTCGCGCCGCGCTGCAGCCTGCGGATCGAGCAATGTGAGCAGGAGATCCCCGCGCTCCGGCCAGTCAGCGCCGACCACATGGTGCGCTGCATCAGGGCCGAAGAAGTGCTCACCCAGGAACAGCGCAGGATCGGCGACCCGATCGACATGCCGGCCGCCGAGGATCTGGCCGCGCTGCGGCTGGATAGCGTCGTCGCCTCGTACGGGCGGGTCGAGGTGGTGCACTCGGTGAGCCTCAGCCTGGCAGCGCACGAATGCTTGGCGCTGGTCGGCGAGTCGGGTTCAGGCAAGACGACGATCGCCCGTGCGATCGCCGGGCTGCACCGCAACTGGACCGGCAAGATAACTCTCGGCGATGTCCCGTTGCAGGCATCCGCCAGGCGCCGCGACGCTGATTCGCGTCGCCGGATCCAGTACATCTTCCAGAATCCGTACGGGTCGCTGAACCCGCGCCGCACCGTGGGCGACATCATCGAGCAGCCGCTGCGCCTCTTCGGCACCGCGAGCGGGCGTGACGCCAGCCGGCGGGTCGCTGAGATGTTGGAACGGGTCTCGCTCACTGCGTCCTACGCCGCCCGCTACCCCGACCAGCTTTCCGGCGGAGAGCGGCAGCGGGTCGCGATCGCCAGGGCGCTGGTCTGCGACCCGGCGGTGCTGGTCTGCGATGAGGTGACCTCCGCTCTGGACGTCAGCGTCCAGGCGGCGATCGTGGAGTTGCTCGGCAACCTCCAGCGCGATCTGGGGCTGTCGATGCTGTTCATCACCCACAACTTGCCGCTCGTGCGATCCATCGCCCAGCGGGTCGCGGTGCTGCACGAAGGGGTCATCGCCGAGATCGGGGACGCGGCCCAGGTGCTGGGCACACCGGGCCAGCCCTACACTCGCCAGCTGATCGCCGACACGCCGTCGCTGGAGGTCGCCATCGCAGAGGTCGGGCTTGGCGAGCCGCCGGTGGAACCCGCGCCGACGGGCTGAGGCGGCCACTGCCACCATGCCAGCACCACGCCGGCCAGACATCCTGATGATTATGGCCGACCAGCTGGTCCCGTCCGCGCTGCCGTTTCATGGCAATCCCGTCACGCTCGCGCCCGCGATGTCGGAGCTCGCATCCTCTGGCGTGGTCTTCGACGCGGCATACACCGCGAGCCCGCTGTGCTCCCCCGCCCGCGCGTCCCTGCTCACTGGGTTGCTGCCGTCGCGCACCGGCGTCTACGACAACGCGGCGGAGTTCGGAGCGGCGATCCCGACGTTCGCCCACTACCTGCGCGGCGCCGGCTATCGCACAGTCCTGGCGGGCAAGATGCACTTTTGCGGGCCTGATCAGCTGCACGGGTTCGAGGAGCGGCTAACGACCGACATCTATCCCGCGGACTTCGGCTGGACTCCCGACTGGGACCATCCCCATGACCGGCCGACCTGGTATCACGACATGTCCTCGGTGCTCGACGCGGGGCCGTGCGTTCGCTCCAATCAGCTCGACTTCGACGACGAAGTCGCCTTCGCCGCCGAACGATCATTGTTCGGCCATATCCGCTCCGGCGACGAGCGGCCCTTCTGCTATGTGGTCTCGTTCACCCACCCGCATGACCCGTTCGCTATCCCACGAAAATGGTGGGACCTGTACCGGGACACCGACATCCCGCTGCCGCGGTCCGGCACCGCCGGGCCGGATGGCGGCCTGCACCCGCACGAACTGCGGCTCCGCGCCGCCTGCGCGATGGACGGTGTGCGGATCACCGACGCGCAGATCCGCGCGGCCAGGCGTGCCTACTACGGCGCGGTCAGCTATTTCGACGATCACGTATCGCGGTTGCTCGCCGCGCTGCGCGAAACTGACCGGCTGGACAACACGGTGGTGATTATCACCAGCGACCACGGCGAGATGCTCGGCGAGCGCGGAGCCTGGTACAAGATGTCGTTCTACGAAGGCTCGGCGCGCGTGCCGTTGATCGTCTGGTCGCCCCGGCTCTTCCCTTCGGGCCGGGTGCCAACCGCGGTGTCGACCATGGATCTGCTGCCTACGCTCGCTGACCTGGCGCAATGCGGTGACGTCGTCGGGCCGCTCGACGGCCGGAGTCTGATGCCGCACCTGTCAGGCAGACCGGACCGTGATGAAGCCATGGCCGAATACCTCGCCGAAGCCGCCGTCGCTCCGATCGTCATGATCCGCAGCGGACAGCACAAGTTCATCCATTCGCCGGCGGACCCTGATCAGCTCTTCGATCTCGCGGCCGATCCTGACGAGCAGGTCAACCTCGCGGACGACCCGGTGTCGGCCAGGCTGGCCGATGAGTTCAGGGGACAGATCGCCGCCTGCTGGGATCTGGCGGCCCTGGACCGGGAGGTCAGGCTGAGCCAGCAGCGACGGCTGGCCGTGCGCGCGGCGCTTGGCACCGGTGTCCAGGCGCCGTGGGACTTCACGCCCGGCTACAACGCCTCGCGCCGCTACATCCGCAACCACATGGACCTGGCCGACCTCGAGCAGATGGCCCGTTTCCCCCCGCTCCGGCGATGATCACGCGGTTTGGGCACAAAGAGGTACCACACCCGCGTGATCATCGCCGGTCCGCTTGCGTGAGAGCGGACATTGAACGATCATTCAGTTGACGGCCGTTTGCGGGGTCCCCAGCGGAAGAAGGTAGGCAATGAATGTTGGAACCGAGACGATCTCGGACGCGACATCAACCTCCTTGTACTTCGGCCCCTGGTACCGCAAGTCGCCGTTCTTCGATGCGACTCAGCGGTGGGGCTGCAAGGCCTACGACATCTACAACCACATGTACCTGCCCGCGTACTACGACGAGCTCGCGGCGGAGTACTGGGCCCTGGTGAACGACGTCACGCTATGGGATGTCGGCGTCGAGCGCGTCGTCGAGATCGGCGGGCCGGACGGCTTCGCGCTCACGAACGCCCTGACCTGCCGCGACTTGACGAAGTGCGCCGTCGGGCAGGGTAAGTACGCGCCGATCATCGCCCCCGACGGCGGCATCATCAACGACCCGGTCCTGCTCCGGCGCGACGAGAACACGTTCTGGCTCTGCCTGGCTGACAGCGACGCGCACCTCTACGCGATGGGCCTGGCCCAGGGCATGGGCCTGAACGCAACAGTCTCGCTGCCCGAGGTCTACCCCGTGCAGGTGCAGGGGCCCAAGGCCAAGGACCTGCTGCGCGATCTCGCCGGCGAGGAAATACTCGATGTGAAGTATTACTGGAGCCTCGATACGGTCATCGCCGGGATCCCCGTGGTCATCAGCCGAACCGGCTGGACCGGCGAGGTCGGCTATGAGGTCTACTTGACCGATCCGGCCCGCGGCGATGACCTGTGGGAGGCGATCATGGCGGCGGGAGCCCTCTACGGCATCAGGCCGATCGCGCCGTGCGAGGCGCGCCGAATCGAGGCTGGCATCTTCAACTGCAACTCCGACTTCACGCTCGAGAACAACCCCTTCGAGATCATGGGGCTTGAACGGCTGGTCGAAGCACAGGGGGCCGAGTATGTCGGCAAGGCAGCGCTGGAGCGGATCCGCGAGCAGGGTGTGACCCGCAAGCTAGTCGGAATCGAAGCGGCCGGCGATCCTTCCTTCTTCGAGCTCACCGAGAAACGGCCGGCGCTGGCGGGTGGCAAGCGCGTCGGGCAGATCACGGACCTCGTCTGGTCGCCGCGGCTGGAGCGCAGCATCGGTTACGTGTGGGTGCCGATCGAGCTCACGGATCCTGGCAACGACCTGGAGATCGAGTGGAAGAGCGGGGAACGAATGGCCGCTAAAACCGCAGCGATCCCGTTTATCGACCCGAGGAAGGCGGTGCCAGCCGCCTAGTCAGGCACCCGAGCTAGCGCTGCTTGGATACGAGCGTGAGGACGTCGTACTTGGCCACCGACTCGCCGCGCTGGTTCGTCACGTCGGTGTCCCAGCGCACCTCGCCGTAGTCGGCGTCCGTGCGCGGGGTGATCTGCTTGGCGGTGAGTGTCACTGTGAGCTCGTCGCCGGGCTTGACCGGCGTGAGGAAGCGCAGGTTCTCTAGTCCGTAGTTAGCCAGCACGGGCCCGGGCTCGGGGGCCACGAACAGCCCGGCTGCCAGCGATACGACCAGGTAACCGTGCGCCACTATCCCGCCGAACAGCGGGTTGGCGCGGGCGGCCACCTCATCGGTGTGGGCATAGAACGTATCGCCGGTGAACTCCGCGAAGTGCGCGATGTCCGCCAGTGTGACTGTCCGCGGACCGGCGACCACGCAGTCCCCGACCCGCAGCTCGGCCAGCGACTTGCGGAACGGGTGCTCTCCTTCGCGGCGGGGTGCGCCAGGCAGCCAGCGGCCGGTGATCGAGGTCAGAGCCCTGGGGCTGGCCTGGACCGCGGTGCGCTGCATGTGATGCAGGACGCCCCGGATGCCGCCCAGCTCCTCGCCGCCACCAGCGCGGCCAGGCCCGCCGTGCACAAGCGGCGGCAGCGGCGAACCGTGCCCGGTGGATTCCCCGGCGTCCTCGGCATCGAGTACCAGCAGCCTGCCGTGCCATGGCGCCACGCCAAGCACCACCTCACCGACGAACTCCGGGTCACCGCTGACCACCGAGCCGACCAGGCTGCCGCGCCCGCGGGCCGCGAGCGCGACCAATTGCGCGGCGGAGGAATACGGCAGCAACGTCGAGACTGGGCCGAAGGCCTCGACCTCGTGCGGGGCGGATTCTTCCTGGTCATCTGATCTCAGCAGGATGGGCGGCAGGAACGCGCCGAGCTCGGGGTCGGCGTCCAGCACCTCAACTCGCTCGGGATCTCCCGACACCAGCTGCCCTGCGGCGAGCAGCAGCTTGAGCGACCGGCGGACCTCGTCCCGTTGCTGCAGGCTGGCGAGCGCGCCCATCCGCACCGCCGGGTTCGACGGGCTGCCGACCGTCACCGCGGCCAGCCGTTCCCGCGTCGCCTCGGCGACTTCGTCGAGCCGGTCGGCCGGGACGAACGCCCGGCGGATGGCGGTGCATTTCTGGCCCGCCTTCACCGTCATTTCGGTGACCAGCTGCGATATGAACAGGTCGAACTCCGCGGTCCCGGGCGTGGCGTCAGGGCCGAGCACCGACAGGTTGAGCGAGTCGGCCTCGGCGTTGAACCGAACGGCGTTGGCAACGACCGCCGGGTGCGCCCGCAGCCGCTGAGCCGTGGACGCCGAACCGGTGAAGGACACCACATCCTGCTCGGTCAGGTGCTCGAGCAAGTCGCCAGCACCGCCGCTGATCAGCTGGATCGAGCCTTCCGGCAGTATCCCGGAAGCCACGATCAGCTCCACCAGCCTGCCGGTTAGGTAGGCGGTCTGGCTGGCAGGCTTAATCAGGCTCGGCACCCCGGCGATGAACGCAGGCGCGAGCTTCTCCAGTGGTCCCCACACCGGGAAGTTGAACGCGTTGATCTGTACCGCGACACCGCGCAGCGGCGTGCAGATGTGCTGGCCGACGAACCTCCCACCCTTGCTCAGCGGCTCGGCCCCGCCGTCAAGGTAGACGGTGTCGTTCGGCAGCTCGCGGCGTCCCCTGCTCGCATAGCTGGCCAGCACGCCGATGCCGCCGTCGACGTCGAACTTAGAATCATTAATGGTCGCGCCGGTCCGCGCCGACAGCGCGTACAGATCTTCCCTGTGCTCGCGAAGGTGGGAGGCGAGCGACTTCAGCAGGGCCGCACGCTGGTGGAAGGTGAGTTCCCGCAGGGCGGGGCCGCCGACCGCGCGACCGTACTCGAGTGCGGCCGCCTTGTCGATCCCGGCGGAGGAGATCCGCGCCACCTCCTCCCCCGTCACCGCGTCGAGCAGCGGCGCACCCTCGCCCGACGGGGCACGCCATTGTCCCCCTGTGTAGCTGCGCAGGACGGTCATTGGCTCAGCCTCCTTGGTATCCAACCCAATTATCGACCGTCCATCCATGCACTCGGATCCGGCTCTGCTGATGCAGCCGCCACCCCATCCGCGCGCTACCACCGTGACCAGGCAGGAGCGCGACCCTTGACGAATCAGATAAACGTTCGTTTAATTCTGGCATGGGCCGGATCGCGGGCGTCACCGCCACGGAGACCCGTGAGCGGCTATTGCGCGCTGCCGCTGAGGCATTCGCCGAGCGCGGATACGACGGCACGCGGGTGGCTGATATCGCTGCGGCCGCGGGCGTCAGCAATGGCGCGATGTACGCGCATTTCGCCTCGAAGGCGGAGCTGATGGTCGACGCCCTGCGCACCCACGGGCGCCGGATGCTCGCCGACCTCTTCGCTGCCGATCCCGACCGGTCGGTCACGGAGCTGCTGCTCGTGATCGGCCGGTGGCTGCCGCGCCGCCGCGATGCGAGCGGCTACCTCATCGTTGAGGCGCTGGTCGCTGCCCGCCGCGACGAGGACGTGGCCAGGCCGATGCGGGATTACGTCGGCGAGCGTGCTGACTGGCTCGCCCAGCTGATGCGAGTCGCCCAGAACGACGGCGAGATCGATCCCGCGTTGTCACCGAATGCGCTCGCTCATTTCTGCCTGCTGCTCGCGATGGGTAGCGCGCTCGTGACGCCGGACCTGCATGCGGTCGACGACCGGGAGTGGTCCGCGCTGCTTGGCCGCGTCGTGACGGCCATGGCCAACCCGGAGGAATGACACGGTGAGATTGCGGATCGACTCTGAGCGCTGCCAAGGTCATGGCCGCTGCTACGACCTCGTCCCCGAGCTCTTCGGCGAGGACGAAGAAGGCTACGGGAAAGTGCTCGGCACCGGAGTGGTACCGCCGGACAAGGTGCAACAGGCACGCAGGGCGGTCGCGAACTGTCCCGAGCGCGCGATCGACCTCCTCGAGGAGACTTGACATGGTCTACGACGACCGCTTCACGCGCGACGCCGGCATGGACGCCGAGGACGAGCTGCTCCTCGGTACGCGCAGCGAGATCATCACCGGCCCTGTCTCAGACTGGGCGACCGACTTCTCTCATCTCGAGGCTGAGTGGTCCGCGGACCCGTACCCGATCCAGGACGAGCTGCGCCAGCGCTGCCCGATCGCGCACACCGATCGGTTCGGCGGCGGCTGGCTGCCGACGCGCTACGAGGACGTGGCGGCGATCGCCTATGACACCGATCGCTTCTCCTCGCGCTCGATCATCATGGGCAACTTCCGGCCGCCCGCTGACATTGCGCCTGTCGGCGGCTCGCCGCCCATCTCCTCGGATCCGCCGTTTCACCACGACGCCCGCAAGCTGCTGCTCCCCGCCTTCACCAAGAGCGCCGTCAGCAGGCTAGAGCCCGCGACACGATCGTTCTGCCACTCGCTGATCGACGCCTTCGAGGGGCAGGACGTCGTCGACGCCGCTCGTGACTACGCGCAGCACATCCCGATCCGCGTCATCGCCGACATGCTCGGCTTCCCGCAGGAAGACGGGCCGCGATTCCGTGGGTTCGTCGAGACCACGCTCGAGGGCATCAACCTGCCCCCCGAGGAACGCATCGCGCGAATGTCACTGCTGTTCGACTACCTGATCGAGCAGATTCACGACCACCTCGGCAACCCGCGCGAGGATCTCACCACCTTCCTCATCGATGCCGAGCTCGACGGCCGCAAGCTCGAGGCCGACCACGTCGCCGGCACGATGGCCTTGCTCCTTATCGCGGGCATCGACACGACGTGGAG
>Ga0207646_10002918_pt1 | contig 19825 bp, 19 predicted proteins | sample KBSK5502metaG_FD_184343 | JGI IMG/M metagenome (GOLD analysis project Ga0207646, IMG submission 184343) | Corn, switchgrass and miscanthus rhizosphere microbial communities from Kellogg Biological Station, Michigan, USA - KBS K5-50-2 metaG... | ecosystem: Host-associated > Plants > Roots >...
AGGGTGTCCGCGGTCTCACCCGATTGCGTCACGCCGATGACCAGGGTGTTTTCGTCGACGATCGGATTGCGGTAGCGGTACTCCGATCCGTAATCGACTTCGATCGGAATTCGCGCGGCATCCTCGAGCAGAAATTTTCCGACCAGGCCGGCGTGCCACGAAGTTCCGCAGGCGACCACATGTACCCTCTCGAACCGCGCCCACTCCTCAGCCGTGAATTCCAGATCGTTGAAATAGACTTCGCCAGACTCCTCGAACATCCGGCCGTTGAATGTGTCGCGCACGGCCCGCGGTTGTTCGTGGATCTCCTTGAGCATGTAGTGCCGGTAGCCTTCCTTCTCGGCCATCACGGCGTCCCACATGATCTTTTTCGGCGGACGATTGACGGGCTTGTCGTTCTGATCGAAGAGCCGCACTGTTTTTTGATCGGCGATGGCGTATTCGCCGTCTTCGAGATAGATGATGTTGCGCGTGTATGCCAGCAGAGGCGCGACATCGGAAGCGACGATGTTCTCGTTGTCGCCGAGGCCGATGACGAGGGGTGGGCCGTGCTTGGCGGCCACGATGGTGCCGGGCTCGGTGCCGTCGATCATCACCAGCGCGTAGTGGCCTTCCAGCTCCTTGAGTGTCTTCTTCACGGCGTCGACAAATTTCGCGCCGCTCTTCAGATTCTCTTCGATGAGATGCGCGACCACCTCGGTGTCGGTTTCAGTCTTGAATTCGTGTCCTGAATTCTGCAAGCGCTGTTTCAGCGTGAGGAAGTTCTCGATGATCCCGTTGTGGATGACCACCACCTGGCCGGTGCAGTCGCGGTGCGGATGGGCATTGTTCTCGTTGGGCTTGCCATGCGTGGCCCAACGCGTGTGCCCCATGCCAAATGTGCCCTTGAGCGGCTTGTCGTTCAGCTTCGATTCAAGATTGGTGAGCTTTCCTTCCGCGCGCACCACTTCGACGCCCTGGCCGTTGACGACCGCGATGCCGGCGCTGTCGTAGCCCCGATATTCGAGCTTCTTCAGTCCGCCGATGAGGACCGGCACGACGTCCCGCGTACCGACATATCCGATGATTCCGCACATTTCATTACCCGTTGTCCGCTGCCGATGTCCGTTAGAATCCGCCGCGTGAGGAAACTCGGCGCCGCGGCTTTGATGCTGCTCATGGCCTGCGGCAAGCGCGGCGATCCGCACCCGCCGGTTCCTGTGATTCCGAAGGCCACCAGCGACCTTGTTGTAGCACAGCGAGGCGCCAAAGTGATTCTTTCCTGGAGTCTCCCTTCTCTGACTACCGCCGGCCAGAAGCTCGGCGGCATCCGCCGGATCGTGCTCTATCGATACATCGAAGAGCTCCCGGTTGCCCAGCCGCCTCCGGATCCCAAAACCCTGCTGCCGGGAGATATCGATCCGACAGTTCCGACGGCGATCTCTCTCTTTGCGAAGGTTCCGCCAATCGGCCCGCAGCAGTTCACGCGGCTGCGGCAACGGCTCGACAGCATCGAGGGGTCGGATCTGCCGAGCGCGACTGTGGGGTCCAAGCTGGTCTACGAGGACTCGCCGTCTTTTCATACCGCGGATGGGAGGCCGGTCCGGCTTGATTACGCCGCCGTCACGGAGGGCCTCACGGCCAAGAGCGAGATGTCGAACATCGCGAGCATCGTGGCGATCGATGTGCCGATGCCTCCCGATTCGCTGGCCGCCGCTGCACAGCCGGCGGGCATCGTGTTGACGTGGAACGCGCCCACAAAATCGCTGACCAGCGCCGAGAAGCCTCGCATTGTGGGCTACAACGTTTATCGCACCGCGCCGGGCCAGACCATCGACGAGCTTTCGGCGCCCATCAACGCGTCGCCGGTCTCGAAGACGACTTACACGGATACGCCGGCCTACGGCACGCATCAATATGTTGTGACCGCAGTGGCGTCGACAGCGCCGCGCGTTGAAAGCGATCCTTCCGCTCCCGCCAGCGCGCAGTTCAAGGATCTCGTTGCGCCGCCCCCTCCCACGGGCCTGACCGCCCTCGTGGAAACCAACGCGGTGCGCCTGATCTGGGACCCGGTGAGCGCTCCCGATCTCGCCGGATACCGAATCTACCGCACGGAAGGGACCGGACTGCAGGAATTGAAGATCGTCGCCAGAATTCCGCTCGTCGCTCAGCCGGTTGCGCAGACGAACTACACCGACACTACAATCGCCCGCGGCATTTCGTACTTCTATGAGGTCAGCGCCGTCGACAAGAGCGGAAACGAGAGTCCGACCGTCAAGACCGATTGGGTGTTGGCCCCGAAGACGCCGTGATGCTTAGGTGTCAGGCGTTAGGCGTTAGAGAAGGGCCTGACGCCTAGCGCCTGATAACTGATTCAAGGCCACTCGATCGGGAGGTCGTCGAGCAGCGTGCGATCGCCGCGTCCATTGATGATCTCGACCTGAACGTCGGTTCGCTGCCAGACACCGGGCGGCCGCTTTGAGAATGCTGCAAAAAAGCGTGGCGTGGTCGTCGCGCTGTACCAGGGGTACTGGCGGCTCAGGGCGGCATCTTTTGCCGGGTAAGTCGGGATCCTGATTTGACCGCAGTTGAAAAGAAGATTCACTTTGCGTACGCCGTACGGCGAGAACGCGAACCCTGAAAAGAAAGCGCGATTGGTGAGCCGCTCGCCCCATTGCGGATTGTGAAGAAGCCCGGTGGTCGTGGCGGAGTAAGTCGGCTCTCCCCTCAACATTGCATCCAGCTCGGGCGATGTTCGTGGCGGGCCGCCCATCGTGAAGAGCCAGTCGCCGAACAAGCCGCCATCGAATCGCTGCACGAAACTGATTTCGTGACGCGCAAGGGCGCGCGCCAGCCACGCGCGTCCCGAGGCATCCATGACATCGGCGTGCACGATGATGTGGCTGACCCCAATTCGCGCCAGCTCGCCAGTGAGCAGCTCGGACCACGAGCCGGCCATCGCCGCCATGCGCTGATACTCAGATGGCGTGAACCCCGAAACGCCGTTGACGATCGGCCGATGATGCGCTGTCGACGCGAAGACAATCTTGTATTCCCGGTCGGCGATCATCGGCAGATCGATCAATGCCCTCGGCCTGACCGCAGCGATCCAGCGCTCGACCGGCGGAACTGTGGTCTGCGCCATGTACCACGCGATCGGTGCAGCGCGCAGCTCGATGAGAAAGGCTGCAGTCAGCGCCGGAGCGATCCAGATGCGGCGCCGGGCCAGCATCGCGGTTGCCAGCGCGACGAGCATGGCAAGCCCGACATACACGATGACCGCCCATCGCGCTGGAACTCGGATCGCGCGAAAACCGGGGACGTACGTGAACAGGAATCGGTGGAAGAAAGTGTGGAGGCCGAGGGAACCGACGAACCCGATCGCGACCCAGGTCAGTGCGATGACAACCGATCGCCGTTCGCGGCTGACAATCGCCACCGCTCCCAAAACAATCGCAAGTGCGCCTGGAAACAGCCACAGCTCCGGGTTGACATTCGAATCGTGCAGCGGAGTGTAGAAACGGTTGTTGACGCTGCTGACGATCCAGTCGCCAGGGCGCGCAGAAAAACTCATCGTCTCCTGCCACGAACGCTGCATCCCGTACATCTTGGCAACGGCCCAATACGGATACAGAAATGGGATGAGGATAAGGGCCGCGACGCCAACCCAAATCGCAATGCGTGCCAGCGACGGCCCGACGATCAGAATCGTGACGCCGATTGCGATCGATCCGAACAGCAGGTAGTGGATGTTCGCGAGGCCGTTGAAAAGAAACGCCGCTCCAAACAGCGCGGCACGCGTCCACGTCGGACTGCGCGCGTAGGATAGAAGCGCAGCCAGCAGCAGCGGGAGCGTGCCGCCCTGTACGTGCTGCACGTGCGGGAGATGTGTGAAACGGAAGGGCACAAAGGCATAGAAGATGCCGGCGATGATGCCGGCAAGACCATTCCCGGTGATCAAGCGGCCGAGGAGCCAGGCCGCGTAGCCGGAGAATGCGAAGCCGCCGAGCATCGCCACGTTATGAGCGGTGATCGGGGAGACCCCGGCTGCACGAAAGGGAAAAAGAAAAATCGCGATTCCGAAGAGATTCTCGCTATACGCCAGCGAGTAGTGCGCCGGGTAAAAAATATTCGCATTAAATAGTGATAACGGCCGATGGAAGGCTGCGTACCAATCCCAATCCAGAATCCATGAATTGAGGAGCGGATCGCTCGCGCCGTCGACCGCCCGATTGAGATTCGGCGCCAGCGGCCAGGTCATGGCAATCGCCAAAAAGATGAAGAGTGCCGCCGCAGCGGCGTGCTGCCTCGCCATCACGAGCGCGCGATCGTGAGCAGCTCGCGAAAGCGATCGGGATTCGCCGTCGGCTCGGCGCACGCGTAGGCCTCGCATAGATAGCCCATCACGCGATGCTGATCGCGGTCTTCCATCAGCGGCAGATCCGACGATCCACTCCCCGCAACCAGAACGCGATGCGGCAGAAACTCCGCGCCGATGATGCGGCGCAAGGCGCGAAATGACGGATCGCTCGTCGGGCCCGTGATCGCGATTTCCTTCGGCTGTCCGGCTCGCCACTGCGCCACGCCCAACAGAAAGCCAAAGCCGGAGGGATAACGCTCGGCGATCGGCATGGCTGCTTCGAGAGCTTCCGTCGCTTGCTCCGCGTACTGCTGGCGGGCGAAAAGCAGCGCATGGCGCAGCAGAACGTCGCATGCCAGCGAATTTCCCGAAGGCGTGGCGTTGTCGAACATGTCTTTCGGCCGCGTGATCAACTTCTCATGATCGATCGGTGTGTCGAAGAACCCGCCGTTTTCTTCATCTGCAAAGCGCGCGCGAATCTGCTCCAGCAGTTGATTGGCGCTGTCGAGGTAACGCCGCTCGTGCACCGCTTCGTACGCCAGAGTCAGGCCCCAAGCCAGGCCGGCATAATCCTCGAGCATTCCCGAAATCGCTGCGTGGCGGATCAGGCGCCCGCCGCCATCGATTCGCTTGATCAGAAATTCAGCATTGTTGCGAACGACGTCTTCGTAGCGATCGAAAGCCAGGCAGGCTTCCGCGAAGGCTGCCAGCATCCAGCCGTTCCAGCCCGAGAGAATTTTTTCGTCGCGCGCCGGCCACACGCGCTTCGATCGAATTCCGTACAACTTGCACTTCGCGCGCGCGACGAGATCTGCGCGGGCGTCGACGTCGCCGACGACGTGGAGGATGTTGTGACCTTCCCAGTTGCCGCGCTCGGTGACGTCAAAGAGATCGCAGAAAATGCGGCCCTCATCCTCGCCGAGGATCTGCAACACTTCGTCGCGCGACCAGACGTAAAACTTTCCTTCTTCCCCTTCGCTGTCGGCGTCGAGGGTCGAGTAAAAACCGCCGGCGGGCGACGTCATCTCGCGCTGGACGAAGCCGAGGATTTCGTTGGCGATGCGGGCGAAGAAGGGATCCTTCTTCCACTGCCAGGCCCGGGTGTAGAGCCGCGCCAGCAGCGCGTTGTCGTACAGCATTTTCTCGAAGTGCGGCACGAGCCAGCTCGCGTCGACCGAGTAGCGGTGGAATCCGCCGCCGATCTGGTCGTACATCCCGCCCTGCGCCATTTTTGTCAACGTGTTGACTATTTCCTCGTCGTAGCCGCCGCTTTGCATCAGAAAATCGAGCGTCATCGACGGCGGAAATTTCGGTGCGGTGCCGAACCCGCCATTCACGTCGTCGTATCCGCGCGCGATGGAGACGGCCGCGCGATCCAGCACGGCGCGGTCGACTTTGCCGCGCGAGCGCGTCTGCAGACTGCTGTTGATGACCTGCTGCACTTCGTCGGAAGCCGCCTGCACGTCGCTACGGCGAGACTTATAGGCATCCGCCACGTGCGCCAGCACGCGCTTGAATCCCGGCATGCCGTGCCGATCGTCCGGAGGAAAATACGTGCCGGCGTAAAACGGCGCGCCGTCCGGCGTCAGAAAAACCGACATCGGCCACCCGCCGTGCCCGGTCATCAACTGCACGGCCTGCATGTAGATCGAGTCGATGTCGGGACGCTCTTCGCGGTCGACTTTGATCGAGACGAAATTCTGATTGAGCAAATCTGCGACGTCGTGGTTCTCGAACGACTCGCGCTCCATGACATGACACCAGTGGCACGCGGAGTATCCGATCGAAAGAAACACCGGCCGGTCTTCGCTGCGCGCTTTCGCGAAAGCCTCTTCGCCCCACGGAAACCACTCCACCGGATTTTGGGCGTGCTGTAAAAGATAGGGAGACGTTTCCTTCGCCAATCGATTCGGCATCAGGCCCTCGGGTGGGCCTTTTTATACACCGCAATGAGCTGCCAATCGTTCAGATGGGTGTATTTCTGCGTGGTCGACAGCGAGGCGTGCCCCAGAAGCTCCTGGATCGCGCGCAAATCGGCGCCGGCGTTGAGAAGATGGGTCGCGAACGAATGCCGCAGCGTATGCGGTGAGACGCCGGCGCGGAGTGAAGCCCCGCGGACGTAGCGATTGAAAAGCCGCCGCACGCTTCTCGTGGTGATGCGCTCTCCGCGATAGTTCACGAAAAGCGCGTCGTCATCGGAATTGCGAACCGGCAGGTAGGCGCGGATGGCCTCTTCCGCTTTCGATCCGAACGGCACGATCCGCTCCTTCGCGCCTTTGCCGCGCACCTTCACCAGCCGCGCGCGAATCTCGATGTCGTCGATGTCGATGCCCACCAGCTCGCTGATGCGCAACCCCGAGGCGTACAACAATTCCAGCCACGCCCGGTCTCGGATGCCCAGCGGCGTCGAAAGATCGGGAATCTCGAATAGCGTGGCGATGTCGGAAGTCTGCAAAATGGAAGGCAGACGGTTTTCGCGGCGCGGAGTGGCAACTCCGCGCGCCGGATTCGCTTCGACAGCCCCTTCGCGCATCAGGTATTTGAAGAACGATCGCAGCGCTGAGAGATGGCGGGCGATCGAGGAGCGGCTCAATTTTTTCTTTGCGAGATGCGCAAGATACGAGCGCACAGCGAGGTGATCGGCGCGGCGCAAGTCGAGCTGATCGCGCGCCATCGTGAAATATTGATTGCAGAGGAAGCCGAGGAAGGATTCGAGGTCGTCGCGGTATGCGCCGACGGTATTGATCGAGACGTTCCGCTCGTACGTCAGGTAATCGAGAAAATCGCGGACCTCATTTTTCACTCCCACCCTCCACGGTTGCGGGGTTGCGCGGTTGCGGAGTTGCGCGGTCGCGAAATCAGGCGACCGCGTTACCTCGCAACCCCGGAACCCCGCAACCATGTTAGCTTAACGGCCCCGTGACGGACGAACCCCTCAAGAAGACCCCTCTCAACGAAGTCGAGCACGAGCTCGGCGGCAAGATGATCGACTTCGGCGGCTGGGAGCTTCCAGTGCAATTCACGAGCATCATCGATGAGCATCAGGCAGTGCGGACGCGTGCGGGGCTCTTCGACGTTTCGCACATGGGCGAGATTCTCGTGAAGGGTCCCGACGCGCAGGCGCTGCTGCAGCGGTCGACCTGTAACGATGTTTCGAAGCTCGAGGACGGCCGCGCGCAATACAACGGTCTGCTCTATCCGACCGCCGGCTTCGTTGACGACATCCTGGTCTATCGCATGGGCGCAGACGATTACTTCGTAGTCGTGAACGCTGCCAACACCGACAAGGACTTCGAGTGGCTGCGCGAATGTGCGAAGGGAATGGATGTCGACGTCACCAACGCCAGCGCCGACTACGCTCAGCTTGCGTTGCAGGGTCCGAATTCCGAGAAAATTCTGCAGCCGTTCACTAACATCGACTTGTCCAAAATGAAGTACTACCGCTTCGCGCGGGGGAAAGTCGACGGCGTCGACGCAATCGTGTCGCGGACCGGCTATACGGGCGAGGATGGATTCGAAATCTACGTTGCCCCGTCGGAAGGGCCGCGTATTTTCAAGAAGCTCATCGCGACCGGCAATGTTGCCCCTTGCGGTCTCGGCGCGCGCGACACCCTCCGCCTGGAAGCCAAGATGGCGCTCTACGGCAACGACATCGATCACTCCACCACCCCGCTTGAGGCAGACCTCGGCTGGATCGTCAAGTTGGAAAAGGGCGATTTCATGGGCCGGGACGTCCTCGAGCGCGAGAAATCCGAAGGTCCGAAGCGGAAGCTGGTGGGCTTCGAGATGGTCGACCGCGGCATCGCGCGGCACGGGTATCCGGTCGTCGACGGCAGCGAGGAAATCGGCGTGGTCACCAGCGGAACGCACTCGCCGACATTGAAAAAACCGATCGGCCTCGCGTATCTTCCGCTCGACAAATCGGTGCCCGGAACCACATTCATGGTGCTGATCCGCGGCAAGGAGGCCCGGGCCCGCGTCGTGCCGACACCTTTCTACAAACGGAAATAACGGCAAGGAGCAAGTTGATGACTCCGGAAGACAGCCGGTACGCCAAGAGCCACGAATATGTGCACATCGAAGGTGACATCGGCACGATTGGCATCACGGACTACGCGCAGAAAGAGCTCGGCGACGTCGTTTTCGTCGAGCTGCCGAAGGTCGGCGCGCAACTCGAACAGGGTGATGAGCTGGGTAGCATCGAGTCGGTGAAGGCCGTGTCGGAGCTGTTCGCGCCGGTTTCGGGCGAGGTTGTTGAAGTGAACGAAGCGCTGTCCGAGAAGCCGGAGCTGGTCAATACCGATCCTTACGGCGACGGCTGGATGGTGAAGGTCAGAGTCAGCACGCCCGAAGAAGCGGACGAATTGATGGATGCCGAAGAGTACGAGGAGTACATCGAAAAGGAAGCAGGAAAATAGTTGACTCTCCCCGATCCCAACCAACATCGCTACATCCCCAACGCCGACCAGGACGTCAAAGAAATGCTGGCGGTCATCGGCGTCGATTCGGTCGATCGCCTCTTTGACTCGATTCCGAACGAGGTCAAGCTGCAGCGGCCGCTCGAGATTCCTGGGCCGTGGTCGGAGATCGAATCGCGCCGCTGGTTCCGCGACCTGGCAGCCAAAAACAAGAGCGCCGTCGATCACCTTTCGTTCCTTGGCGGAGGCGCATATGCGCACTATCAGCCGGCGTGCGTCGATCAACTTCTTCTGCGAGCTGAATTCCTGACGTCCTACACGCCGTACCAGCCCGAGGTCTCACAGGGAACGCTGCAGTCGATATTCGAATACCAGACTCACCAATGCCTGCTCACCGGACTGGATGTCGCGAACGCGTCGCTCTACGACGGCTCGACCGCGCTGTGCGAGGCGGTTCTGCTCGCGGAGCGCGTGGTAAAAAATCGGACGAAAATCGTTATCGCGAAATCTGTGCATCCGCAATACAACGAGACCGTCCGCACGTACGTTCAAAACCTCGGCTACGAAATCGTGGAAGTCGGATGGACGAACGACGGGCGCGTCGATATCGAGGAGCTGCGCCGGGCGTGCACCGACGACGTCTTCGCGGTGGCGGTGCAGTCGCCGAATTTTCTCGGCGTTCTCGAGGACTACGACTCGATCGCAACGGTGGCCAATGGCGTCGGAGCAGTGAAAATCGCGGTGATCACCGAGGCCACGTCGCTCGGGATACTGACGCCGCCGGGCGCACATGGATTCGACATCTGCGTCGGCGAAGGGCAGGCGTGGGGAGTCCCGCCGCAGTTTGGAGGGCCGTACGTCGGATTCATGGTCGTGCGCGATGCGCTCAAACGTCACATGCCCGGCCGGCTCGTCGGTGAAACGGTCGACGTCGACGGCCGTCGGGCGTACGTCCTGACTCTCGCCACGCGCGAGCAGCACATCCGGCGCGGCAAGGCGACCTCGAATATCTGCACCAATGAGGCGCTGATCGCGCTGGCCGCCAACATCTATCTCTCGCTCATGGGGAAGGAAGGCCTTCGCGAAGTGGCCTGGCAGTCGATGCAGAAAGCGGCCTACCTTCGCGACCGGCTGCGTGCTATATCATCCATTACTATAGCGTTCGGCGGACCGATCTACAACGAATTCGTCGTGCGGACGCCCTTTCCGGCGCACGAGATCCTTCGCGACCTCGAGCACGACAAGATCCTCGGCGGCATCCCGCTCGGCAATTTCTATCCCGATCACAAGAACGATTTCCTGGTCGCAGTCACCGAGCTCCACTCGCGCGAACAGCTCGATCGCTACGTGTCTGTGCTCAGCGCGGCCATCTCGAGGGAGCTGCGATGACGACGGTAGAGGAACAGGAAACCGCCAGCGCCGTTCCGCAGGGCGCGAATCGCGAGGGGCTGATCTTCGAGCACTCCAAGCGCGGACGCCGCGGCTATCGCCTGCCGGCTCTCGACGTCCCGGAACAATCGGGCCTGCTCCCGCCCGGCATGGCGCGCAACGAAATCGCGAACGAAGTGGAAGTATCCGAGGTGGATGTCATCCGGCATTTCACGCGGCTGTCGAAATTGAACGTGTCGATCGACGCCGGCCTCTATCCGCTCGGGTCGTGCACCATGAAGCACAATCCGCGTCTGAACGAGGAGCTCGCGCGGACGCCCGGCTTCGCGCTCTCGCATCCGCTGCAGGCCGATCATCAGGTGCAGGGGAACCTCGAGCTGCTCTGGAATCTCGAGCAGACGCTGAAGGCCATCCTGGGAATGCCTCGCGTAACGCTGCAGCCGGTCGCCGGCGCGCACGGCGAGCTGACCGGCATCTTGACGATTCACAAAGCGCTCGCGAAGACGGGCAACGCACGCAAGTACATCCTCATCCCCGACTCTGCGCACGGAACCAATCCCGCTTCGGCGGCTTTCGCGGGATACGAAGTCAAGGAGCTGAAATCGAACAGCCGCGGAACGGTCGATCTTCATGTTCTCGAGCAGAACATGAGCGAAGAAGTGGCCGCGTTGATGGTCACCGTTCCGAACACGCTCGGCGTCTTTGAAAACGAAATCCGGCAGATGGCCGAGATCCTTCATCGCAAAGGTGCGTACCTCTATTGCGACGGCGCGAATCTCAACGCCTTCGTCGGCGTGGCGCGGCCGGGCGACATGGGCATCGATGTCATCCACTCGAATCTGCACAAGACTTTCTCGACGCCGCACGGCGGAGGCGGGCCGGGGGCGGGGCCGGTCGGCGTTTCGGAAAAACTAGTGCCGTTCCTTCCGACGCCGACGGTCGAGCGTCGCGGCGACGGAACTTTCTATCTCGATCACGATCATCCCGACTCGATCGGACGCATGCGCGCCTTCAACGGAAACTTCGGCGTGCTAGTTCGAGCGCTCACCTACATGCGGTCGATGGGGCCGGAAGGTCTGCGCCGCATCGCACAGATCGCGGTGCTTAATGCCAACTACATCCGCGCCCGCCTCAAGGGGACGTATCACCTCCCGTACGACGCGCCGTCGCTGCACGAAGTGGTCTTCAGCGACAAGAATCAGACGCCACATGATGTCCACACGCTCGACATCGCGAAGCGGCTGATGGATTACGGCTTTCATCCGCCGACGATCTATTTCCCGCTGATCGTCTCCGGCGCGCTGATGATCGAGCCGACCGAGAGCGAGCCGAAGGAGGAGCTGGACGCGTTCTGCGACGCCATGCTGGCGATCGCCAGGGAATGCCAGGAGCGTCCTGAGCTGGTTCGCTCCGCGCCGCACACCACTCCGGTCCGCCGCCTGGACGAGGCCAAAGCGGCCCGGCAGCCGATCTTGCGATGGCGGCGAACTTAGCGCCTCCTCTCAGGCGGCGCCGAGCCGGCTCCACATTTGCGGCGTCGCGCTTGCAGTAGACTCATTCCAGCGTGGCCATTTTCGAAGACGACGAGGACGATCTCGATCGAACACTTTCGGTTCGCCGGCCCACTGTTGCCGAGCCGACGGCGACGTTCATCGACAAGCGTGCACAGGAGCGGCGGGCGTCGAACACCCGCATCTTTTTCACCACCCTCATCGTCATCGCGGTCCTCTATCTCGCGAAGCCGGTGGTGGTTCCGATCGCGCTGGCAGTGCTGTTCGCGTTCTTGCTCACGCCGATCGTGTCGGTACTGGAACGCACATTTCTGCACCGCACCGGCGCCATCGTGTTGTCGGTCGGCCTGGCGGTCACCGGCCTTTCCCTGGGCGGGTGGTGGATCTACCAGCAGTTCAATTCCGTGGCGCGCGAATTCACCAACGCCGGAACGATTCAGCAAGTGGAGAAGAAGCTGCGATTCCTTCGGCGGTCGTCCACCGGCCTGGCGGTTTTCGAGCGCTTCGAAAAGACGCTGCAGCGCGTCACCGACACCACGCCCGAGGAGAAGCCGCTCAGCGTGCGCGTGGTTCCCGACAAAACGATCCGCGACCGCTACCGTGAGGTCGCGCCGACGGTCGAGTTCGTGGCCGCCGCGTTCCTGGTCGTGGTGCTGGTCTTCTTTCTGCTCAAAGAACGCGAGCAGATGCGCGACAAATTGTTGCGCCTCGCCGGCCGGGCGCACTTGACGGTCACCACGCAGGCGATCGGCGAGACGTCGCATCGCATCAGCCGCTATCTGCTGACGTTCGCATTATTGAATGTCGGATTCGGCTTTTTGATCGGCCTGGGCCTATTCCTGCTCGGCGTTCCGCACGCTGTTCTGTGGGGCGTGTTCGCGGGACTGATGCGGTTCGTCCCGTACGTCGGCGCATTTCTCAGCGCCGCGTTCCCGACGTTCCTGACCATCGCGACCTCTCCCGACTGGTACATGCCGATCGCTGTCCTCGGATTGTTCGTGTTGAGCGATCAGGTCATCGGCGGCTTCGTCGAGCCGATCGTGGTTGGACATCGCGTCGGCGTCTCGCCGATCGCGCTGCTGGTGTCGGCAATCTTCTGGGGTTGGTTATGGGGGCCGGTCGGACTGCTGCTGGCCACTCCGATTTCCGTCTGCCTGACCGTCGGCGGCGAGTTCATTCCCGCTTTGCGAATCTTCTCGATCATGTTCGGCGCCGAAGACCCGCTGGAGGGATATCTCAGTTTCTACAACCGGCTGCTGCTTCGCGATCGCACAGGCGCGATCGCAATCGCAGATCGTCACGCCGAGACCGACACCATGGAGGAGATGTTCATCGATCTCTTCATTCCGACGCTGACCTTCGCGCAGGAGGAGCTCGACCGCAAGCGGATTACGCCGGCGCACGATCACTTCATCAAGGATGTCATCCGCGAGCTGATCATCCGTTTCGGCGATCGCAATGCCGGCACGCCCGATCCCGCGCGGCACATCGTTGCGGTTTCGGTTGCCGGCGAGCGTCTCTCGCTCGGTACGCTGATGTTCACGCAACTGTTGCGCGAGGAGGGATTCTCGATCGATTACTTCACCGATCTGCCCGACGACGAGCTGCTGGCCTTCATCACCGAGGTCAATCCGGAAGCGGTGTTCGTTTCATGCACGAATACCGATCACGTCAACATCGGTTACGCGCTCATTCAACTGATCAACGAGAAGTTCCCCGAGCTCCTGATCGTCGCCGGCGGCTCGGCCTTCGCGCGCGACCGACAGACGACGCTCTCCGCCGGCGCGACCTATGTCCCAACCACGCTGGCCGAGGCAAAGGAAGATTTCCTGACGCGACGGAAGACCGTCCGAAAGAAGAGCGGCCGCTCGATGACGTTCAGCGGAACCCGGTTCCGCGTGCCACCGCCGGCGTGACGATTTTAGATTTTGGATTTTGGATTTTGGATTAAGGCTCAGTGATTACAACAGCGGTCGTGCGTCTTCATTGGCAACTCGCGTGGGCGCGGGTGCTCTTGTGGCTGGCGACCGCGAGCAGTAAGGCGACCCCTGAGGTCCACCTCTACCTTGCAGAGCTTCATTTGAAACTCGCAGCAGCGTACGACTCTGCCGGTTGGAGTACAGGAGCACGGCGTCATCGGCGAATTGCCGAGCAGCACCGGCTTCTCGGGATTCCTCCACCAACACCTCGTCCGGCTGCCGCTCTGGCGATGGCAGTGCCGCAGGCTCCAATATTTACCGACGCTCGCGGAACGCAGCTTGAGCTCGAGCCGCCCGACGACATCGCGTAATCCAAAATCCAAAATCCAAAATCCAAAATCCAAAATCACCCCGGCGGCCAGCCGAGGTTTCGGCCGCCTAACAGATGGAAATGGATGTGGAAGACTGTCTGGCCGGCGGCCTCGCCGTGGTTGATCACGGCGCGATAGCCGTCCGAATTCAGATGGAGATCGCGCGCGATCTGGGCCAGTCGCAGCAGGGTCGTGCCGACCGTGGCGGCGTCCGCTTCCGACATATCGTCGAGGCTCGCGATGTGTTTGCGCGGAATGACCAGCACGTGCGTCGGCGCCTGCGGGTTTATGTCCTGAAACGCGACGACGTCGGCATCTTCGTAGACTTTTTTCGCGGGGATCTCGCCGTGCGCGATCCGGCAGAAGAGACAGCGATCATTTCCAGCCATGCCGCGATAATACGATGACGCGCGGAATTCCTGCGAGGTCGTCTCGCACTTCCTCGACGTTGAAATGGTGCGCGGCCGCGATGTCGCGAACGGTTTCCTCCTGCCCGAAGCCGATCTCCAGAATCACGCGCGCACGACCGGCCTGATCGAGGATCCGCGCGATCGTTTCGATACCCGCCGGTCCCGGCGTCAGGGCGCTGCGCGGCTCGTGATCGCGAACCTCGGTCGCCAGCGATTCGATCTCGCCCGACGCGATGTACGGTGGATTGGAGACGATCCAGTCGAAATCTTCGACGAACGCAGCCAGCAGATCGGAAGCCACCAGGGTGACGTGCCCCCGCGCGTTGCGCGACGCAACCGCCAGCGCGCCGACGGAGATGTCGGTGGCAATCACGCGCAAGTCGGGCCTTTCCAAGGCCAGCGTGGCCGCGATGCAGCCGCTGCCTGTGCCGATGTCGACGACGCGCGCGCCGCGCTCGATATCGTCGATCGCCGCTTCAACCAGGATCTCGGTTTCCGGACGCGGAATCAGCACGCGATCGTCGACGTAGAACTCACGGCCAAAGAATTCCGTCTTGCCCCGGATGTATTGCAGCGGCTCGCCCGCGAGCCGGCGTCGCATCGCGGCCTCCAGCGGCGCAGGATCGATTGCGGTCTCGCCATGGGCGACGACATAGGTGATCGGCTGTCCGAGGATGTCGGAGAGGAGAAGATCGACATCCCGCGGGTTCGCTCCGTCGCTGCGATAGCGCGCGCGCAGGGCGTCAATCGTTTTCGTAGGTCAGCTCCAGGAAAACATCTTCGAGCGCGCGATTGCTCTTCAACTCCGCCGTCGTGCCGCTGGCGATGATCCGGCCGCGATGCAGAATTCCGATCCGATCACAGACCGCCTCCGCCACCGACATCGTGTGCGTGGTGAGGAAGATCGTTTTCTGCTCGCCCGCCAATCGGCGCAATAAGACTTTGACCTGCTTTTGCGCGAGGGCATCGAGGCCCACCATCGGCTCATCGATCACGAGAACCGCCGGATCGTGCACCAGCGCCGACACGATCACCAGCTTCTGCTTCATGCCGTGCGACAGATTCTCGATGCGCGCATCGGTCCAATCCGCGATGTCGAAATAGCGCAGCAGCTCGAGGGCCCGCGATTCGCAGTCGCGCCATTCGCGGCTGTAAAGGTTCACGACGAACTGCAGCAGCTCGCGGCCGGTCAGCTTTTCGTACAGGTACGGGCGGTCGGGAACGTAGCCGACGATCGACTTGGTGCGCGAGCCGTCCGCTCCGACATCGTGTCCGGCGATCTTGACCACGCCTGAGGTCGGCAGGGAGAGGCCGGCCAGAATTCGAATGGTGGTGGTCTTGCCGGCGCCATTCGGGCCCAGAAACCCGTAAATCTCGCCGGGTGAGACACTCAGCGAGATATCGTCCACCGCCGTGAAGGCGCCGTATCTCTTGGTCAAGTTCCGGATTTCAATCATCGGAGCGTGTGTATTATCCGCTGGCTGAAAACTTTAGCCGGTGAGGACCGTAAGAGACCAATGGCTGAACGTGAGCAACTCGACGACCGGGCCCTGGTGGCGCGGATCCTCGAGGGCGACCGCGATCGATTTACAGAACTGGTCCGGCGCTATGAAAAGCGCCTCATCAACTACGTCTATCGCATCACGCATCGCTACGAAGAAGCCCACGATCTCGCCCAGGACATTTTCGTGAAGGTCTATCTGGCACTCGATCGCTACGATCCGAAATACCAGTTTTCAACCTGGCTCTTCCGGATTGCCCAGAATGCGGCCATCGATGTCCTTCGAAAGAAAAGCGTACCGGAAGTTCCGCTCGCTCGCCCGTCCGAGGATGAGCCACAGAAGGAGCGCGAATTCGCCGACACCGGCGTCTCGCCCTATCGCGCGCTCAAAAACAAGCAGCTCGCGTCAGCCATTGACAAGGCGGTGGAGAATCTGCCGCCCGATTATCGGGAGTTGATTCAGCTTCGCCATTTCGCGGAGCTTTCGTACGAGGAGATCGCTTCCATGAAGAAGCTTCCCCTCGGCACAGTCAAAAACAAGTTGTTTCGAGCACGGAATCTGCTGAAAGATCAGCTCGACACATTCGTCGAACCGTTATGAACGAAACCTGTCAGCGCTACGCCGAGGATCCGGAAGCGAACGCCGCGCACCTGCGCGACTGTCTGGCGTGCCGGCAGATGTACGCGCTGCTCGATGGGGCGATCGACTCGCAACCGGTACGCGTAGAAGCGCTGCCGATGGCGGCGTGGGAGGGGGCGGGATACCGATCGTGGGCATTGGTGATTGGCGGCTCACTGGCGTTGCTCGTGATCGCGTTCACGCTCTGCACGGCTGCCGGCATCTCGTTGCTGCGCGCCGTGATGAGCGGGATGTCGACCGCGCAGTGGCGCTCGTTCGTTTTCAACGCCGCCGAAGCTTTGCGTGTGGCATCGCCGGTTCTACAGGTGCTGTACGGTGTTGGTTTCGTGATCGTCAACACCGCGCTCGTTCTTCTTCTCCGCCGCGCGCCCCGAGGGATCGATGCGTAAGGCGCTGCTCATCGCGCTGACGATCGCCGCGACGGTCGTGACCGCGCTGGTCGCGGCGCCGCCTTTCAGATCGCCGATCACGTTCTCCGAAGCGGCGTCGATGATGACGCGCACCGCGGTCATCGTCTCGCTGCTCTTCGTCTGGATCATCGCCGGCGTCGCGGTTACGCTGATGAGCGGCCGCGAAATCCGCTACTCATCGATCGAAGTGCGAACCTCTCCGCTCCACTGCTTCGCGCTCGGCCTGGTCGCCGTGACAAGCTTCGTTCTGACCGCGATCCTGTTCAGCTATCTGATCCCGTATTTGGTGGGCATTCCGCTGCTGCTGGCGTTGGCGGTTTTCGCGATCGTCACGAAGATTTACGGCACGATCGCGGTCTTTCACGCGATCGGGACGATCGTCGCGAGCGCGCGCACGCGCGAAGACTTGTCGCAGCGCCGATGGCTGCGCGGCGATCTGGCCATGGTCGTCATCGGCGTCCTGATCCTCGGCGCCATCCGGTTGATCCCGGTCGTGGGCACGGTGGTCTGGGGACTGGTGTCGATCTTCGGAATCGGCACCGCGCTGGCGACGAAGTTCGGCCGCCGCGAGCCGTGGTTCCTGGTGTGGCGTCCGGTCAGCGCGGGATAGCTCTCACGGGCGGGCCTTCCGCCTGACGTACATCAGTAAAAGCGCGATCGAGATTCCGTACATGAGGCCCATCGTGCCGGAAACGAGCGTGTCCGCGACTCCAGGCGCGTGACGCAAAACAAGCTGCAAGATGCTGGCAACGACCAGCGCGGCCATTCCGATCATCAGGGCTGCCTTTGGGTTTTTTCGAAAAATCATTTCCGTATCTCCATTGAGGATTAGTCAGTAGCGCGGTACCAAAGCAACAAGGCCAGTTTGACAACAGCAATCGTGACGGCCACTGCGAAGAGGTCCCAATTCCAAACATGGTCGAAGTAGTAGTGGTACATCCACAGAGCAGTCGCCAACAATCCGCCTGCGATTCCCGCCAGACTGGTTGAACGTCGCCGGTGCTCGAGAAAACGTTCGTCGATAAAGCTCATTTGGTGATCTCCAAAGTGAAGATTTCGTCGGTGGGACAGCCGAACACTCGGGCGAACAGAAGCGCGAGCGGAAGGCTGGGTGTGTACCGGTCACATTCGATCGAGTTGATGCTCTGCCGCGACACACCCACTTTTTCGGCGAGCTCTTGCTGCGTCCATCGCCGTTCGATGCGCAGCTCTCTGATTCGATTTCGTAATTTCGGCCGCATGACAAGCCTGCTTTACATTACAAGTGTAAAGCCGACTTGTCAAATTTCGGAGTGCGGCGGCTTGCCGCCGCTTTAAAGCCGGCAGCTTGCTACCAGAGGGCCGCAGCAAGCTGCGGCCGTGAAAGCGGTGCCAAGGCACCGCACTCCAAAGCGTCAGACATTCTCGACGATCGCGCGTCCGAACTCGCTGGTCTTCAACAGCGTGGCGCCTTTCATCTGCCGCTCGAGGTCGTACGTCACGCGCTTCTGATCGATCGTTTTCGCGATGCCGCGTTCGATTGCGTCGGCTGCTTCGAACCATCCCAGGTGACGGAGCATCATGACGCCGGAGAGGATGAGCGAGCCGGGATTGACGCGATCCTGGTTGGCGTATTTGGGCGCGGTGCCGTGCGTGGCCTCGAAGATCGCCACTTCGTCCGACTCGTTCGACCCGGGCGCCATGCCGAGGCCTCCCACCTGCGCTGCCAGCGCGTCGGAGAGATAGTCGCCGTTCAGATTGGTGGTGGCGATGACCGAGTACTCCACAGGGCGTAGAAGCACCTGCTGGAACATCGAGTCGGCGATGCGATCCTTGATCACGATTCTTCCGCCGGTTTTCGATCCGTCCACTTCCGATTCCGGAATGGTGACGTCGGGAAATTCCTTGGCCGCCACCTCATATCCCCAATCCTTGAACGCTCCCTCGGTGAACTTCATGATGTTGCCCTTGTGCACCAGCGTCACCGAGTCGCGTTTGGCGGCGATCGCGTACAAGATCGCTTTTCTCACCAGGCGCTTCGATCCGAATTCCGACACCGGCTTGATTCCGATGGCGGAATCTTCGCGGATCTTGGTGCTGCGCCGTTCCATGCTGTTGAGAAAGCCGATCAGGTTTCTCGCGGCCTCCGAGTTCGCCGGCCATTCGATGCCGGCGTAGACGTCTTCGGTGTTCTCGCGAAAGATCACCATGTCCACCTTCTCCGGCTCACGCACCGGCGAGGGGACGCCATTGTAGTAGCGAACCGGACGTACGCAGGCGTAGAGATCGAGCATCTGGCGCAGCGTGACGTTTAACGAGCGGATGCCGCCGCCCACGGGCGTGGAGAGCGGACCTTTGATCGACACGCGGTAGTACGCCAGGGCATCGAGAGTTTCTTTGGGCAGATAGTCGTCGTACTTTTCCTTCGCCTTGTCGCCGGCGAACACTTCGTACCAGGCCGCCCGCTTCTTCCCGCCGTAGATTTTCTTAACAGCTCCGTCGATCACGTACTGGGTCGCACGCCAGATGTCGGGACCGCTGCCATCCCCTTCGATGTAAGGGATGATCGGATCGTCGGGGACAATCAGCCGGCCGCCTTCGAATCCGATCCGCTGCCCTGATTTTGGAGGCGCCAGGCGCTCAGCCATTGCGGGCGCAATTTAGACGAAACCCTGCTTCTTGTCACCGGGTATAGCGTGTAGTGTAGGAATCACACATGTCGTCCATCGGCCGTTTACCGCGCCGCATCCTCGTGATCGCGGTCATCCTGATCGCTGTCGGTGTACTGGTATGGCGAAGCAGGCGCTCGAATCCCGTTTCGGTGGTTCTCACAGAAGTCGACCAGGGGCGCGTCGAGCATACTGTCGCAAACACCCGGGCCGGCACCGTGAACGCGTGCCGGCGGGCCAAACTGGCGCCACCGGCCGGGGGGCAGATC
>Ga0207646_10002919_pt1 | contig 19825 bp, 7 predicted proteins | sample KBSK5502metaG_FD_184343 | JGI IMG/M metagenome (GOLD analysis project Ga0207646, IMG submission 184343) | Corn, switchgrass and miscanthus rhizosphere microbial communities from Kellogg Biological Station, Michigan, USA - KBS K5-50-2 metaG... | ecosystem: Host-associated > Plants > Roots >...
CGCAGCAGCGCCTGCAGCGGCTGCCACCAGCGCAGGTCAAAGTCCTGGGCTTCATCCACGAGGATGGCATCGTAGCGCGCATTGCTCCGCCTGGCGACCTCCAGCAGCACCCTCGGCAGCACCGTGGCATAATAGGTGGCGTCATGTACCCCTTTCGGGATGGGAACCCCATGCACACCCGCCAGGTGGATACACAGATGGTGGAACGTGTCCACGTCAAGCATGCTCCACAGGGGTGCCACGTTCACGAGGCGCGCTCTGAGGTCTGCTGCCAGGTTGCCGTTGTAACAGACCAGCAGCGTCCGGAACCCCTGGCGGCTGAGGCGAACGGCCTTCTCGACCGCCAGCAGCGTTTTGCCCGAGCCGGCAAAGCCGCTGATGATCACCCGCCGGTGCCGGTTGAGGGCATCGAGGATGGCATACTGCTGCTCGGTTAACTGCATGAGCTGCTTGCCCTCCTCACCGAATTGGCTCCAGAGCGCCGGACGGATGACCCACTGGTTGCCCAGCATTGAGAGCAGGTGGTGCAGGCCATCCTGGCCAAGCGGGGTCTCTTGCTCCGAATAGCGCGCGTCCCAGTAGTCCAGCGCACGTCCCACCCAGCGCGCGAGCTGTGGGAGATCGGTGGCATCCAGCACCAGCTGGCGCGGAAGCGTAAGGCCAAGGAAGGTGGACCTGATCTCCACATCAGGGAAGGCGACGGCGTGGCCCATGACGATGTAGCGGCCCAGCGCCAGCTTCAGGAGATCCAGCAGCACATATTTGCTGTCTTTGGCCTGCTCCACCGGGTCGGTAATGTCATCCGTGACGCCCCTTGCGCTCGTCGTCGTCCAGCGCCCTGCCTTCCCATCGCGCCGGATCGTCCCGCCTTTGACCTCAACAACCAGCACACCCCGATCTGGGTGCGCGACCACGAAGTCTGCTTCGCCGTCGTGCGGATGCTTGCGTTTGTCATGCGCGACCCAGCCTACATGGTGAAAGACGACATAGGCGTCGTCCAGCTGCTCGCGGAAAGCTGCATACAGGGTGCGCTCAGCCTGGCTCTGCGTGCGCTCGTCGAGGTGATCAGGATACACCTGTGCCATCCGCATGGGTCCTTTCGTGATGGATTGCGCTCTTGGGGTGTAGTATGGGTGATTTTGGGGGAAACTTCAACCGCTTGCAGGTGAGTGGATGTGATGCATGCTGTTGCGGCACCTCCTTGCCGAAGTCGACGTGGCTCCTGGGCGGTCAACACAACGCGGGTACTCCATCAGAGGAGATACCCGCGCCATCTATGTGTAGGCAGCCGTTTTTGTTCAGCTGCTCGTCTACTTAAAGTAACGTTTGGCAGCCCCTCTTTTCATCCAAAGCATCTGAATAGATAGCAACAGAAGAGGCGTGCTCAGGAAGTTCCTCAGTCTTATCCGCTTTCCTCTGTTTGGGCTGCTCCACCTGTGCTGCTAGTGGCTGAGACTAGCCAAGAAAGAAGCCCTCGTTCGGGCTTAGGCTGAGTCTGACCGGACATCCTGAGTGTAGCATGAGCAGTTGCCAAAAGCCAGCGTTTGCGAGAGGTTTAGTACGATTATCCTGATCTTGCAGCATATAAGGGGGCTATCAACTCAGCAACGCTTCTCATGGCCCTTGGTGGATATCGAGAGGCTATGCTCAACCACTCGGGTGCTCCTCACACTCACTCAACCAGCTCGATTTCCATCCATCCCCACCAAAAAATTTGATCGATCCTATACTCTCCGTTATATTGTGTAAATCCCAAGATTCCGCCCGCAGAATCTTGGGATTTACACTTCTGAGGCGTCTTCACTCAGGTACAACGCGCAACGTCGCCCTCAGTATCATCTCGGATGCAGTACCTGCTGTGTAATCCCAACCTGCTAGAAACCCCTCTAAAGCCAAACGACACCCGCTACCATCACACCCCACATCAAAACTGACAGCAATAAGACTCAACTACATAAACTATGTACATCTGCCCGATCTTTTTGATATACTCAAGCAGAACAAATTCAGCGTCATCTCAAGCCCCGAGACTGATCTATAGGATTGTCGAGACAACCGATGAGAGCACGATTCCAGAAAATAAGTAAACCCCTGGAGATACTCGGCATCAGTATCATCTGCATTTTGATCATCATACTGCTCGTGGTGATCGCCCTGGTATATCTCTTCAATGTGAATATCCCTGGCCTTCGCGGGAAAACGATTTGGGACTGGTTACAACTGCTCATTATTCCGGCTGTTCTGGCGATAGGCGGATACCTCTTCAATTTCACAACGAGTAGGAACGAGCGCCAAGCAGCCGCAAAGCGCGACCAAACGGCCCATAAGTGTATTTTTGACGAGGGGATACAACGTGCGATATAAGTAGAAAGTGAGGGCGAAAGCGGGTACGTTCTTACCGCTGGCGATGAACGAGTTCCTTGTCCTGAGCCCACAGGGCGATCTGATGGCGCGAGGGAACGCCTAATTTCGAGAGCACACTGCTTACATAGGTTTCCACCGTCCGTTTGCTCACCACCAACAGTTCGGCGATCTCGGCATTGGATTTGCCCTGCCCAATCAGGGCTGCTACCTCCCGCTCGCGCTCGGTCAAGCCATTGTACTGGCTGGTGGTGGCCTGGCGCTGCGAGACGGCTTTTCCTTTCGGGAGCGTTGCATACGCGGCTTGCTCGAAATGCTCGCGCAGCGCCGGGTCTTCAATGCTCTCGGCCAACGTTGCGATCCCCTGGCGCGCAGCAGCGAACGCTTGCTGTGCCTCCTCCAGACGCTTCTGCTTCTGGTAGGCTTGCCCCAACGAGCGCTCGATCTGCCAGAGCAACGACAGGTACTGCTGGAGCTTCGCACCGCGCCTGGCCTCCTCCAGGACCTGGATCGCCTCCTCACCTCGGTCCAGCGCTGAGAGCGCCTCGCCCTGGCACTTCCAGAGCCGGGGAATGACGCGCTCCGCCGTTTCTCCTGCCCGTTGGGGAGCGGTTGAGAGCAACTGCTCACAACGCTCGAGGGCGATCTCGGGCTGGTGCTCCACCAGGGCCAGCTCCGCCCAGACCAGCAGGAGGTAGCGCTCCGACTCCTGACGGGGGTTCTCAGCCCTCGACTGCACCTCTTGCAGCGCTGCCTCGGCCAACGGAAGCCGACCGAGAGCCGTATAGGCCTGGGTCTGGATGGCGATGAGATAGGCAATCCAACTGGCCGATCCCAGTGTTCGCGCCACCTCGAGCCCGATCTCCGCATGCGCAAGCGCCTGCTCGGGGGCCAGCAGATACAGAGAGATGCGTCCTAGCGCATCATGCGCACAGGCCATCCACTGCTGATGATTGATCTCCGTCGCCAGGCGCAGCCCCTGCTGCACATACGTCAGCCCGGCGCCCAGGCGTCCAAAAGAGGCATAGAGCCCCCCCAAGTAGATGTCGACAAAGGCTTCCCCGGCTGCCCATTCCAGTTCCCGCGCCAACTGCAACGCCTCGCGCAGATCGCGCTCACCCGCAGTAAAGCTCTCATTGACCGTGCAGTTCGTGTACCCACTCCATGGACAGGCGGCAACAGCCGCACGCATCACAAGACAGGAGCACAGCTTACTGCGGTTGCCCACCGCGCGCAGGTATTCGATGGCCCGATCATAGACGAGTGCGGCATTGATCGCGTCACCTCTCAGGTTATAGACGGTGCCCAGCAAATCGAAGGTTTCAGCCATGCCCGGTTGGTCCTGCTGCGCTTCAAAGAGTGCCAGCGCCTCACGATTGGTGGAAAGGGCCTCGGCGACCTGCCGGGTATTGAGCAGCCAGGTGGCCTGCCGGGTAAGACTGTGCGCCTGCAAGCCGGCATCACCCAGGTCTCTGGCCAGGTCGACGGCTTGCTGCAAGTACGCGCCGGTCCGCTTGTAATCACGCCCCGTCCACAGAAAGCCCAGGTCCAGAGTACTCTGCCACTTAAGGAGTCCATCCTGCGCCTGACGCGCCGCGTGTAGCGCCCGTTCGTAGTCCGCCTTCGCCTGCTCAAAGTCGCCCAGGATCTCGTGGGCCTGGCCACGCGCCCGATAGCAGGTCGGGGGCACCACCTGCCTGAGCTGCTGGGCCGCTTGTATCACGCGCGTCCACTGTTCGGCGGCGGTACGCGGGGCCGAGAGGGCCTGCGCCTGCTCGGCAGCGCGCTTCCCATACTCCATGGCCTTGCTCCATAGCTCTGCTTCAGCAAAGTGATACGCCAGGTCTGCGAGGTAGGCATCCAGCGCCGTTGCATGCAGATGCTCAAGCGTCTGGGCAATGGTGCCATGCATGGCGCGCCGCTCCCGCGCCAGCAGTTTGCCGACAATCGCCTGCCGGGTGAGCGCGTGGCGGAAGCTAAACTGCTCAGCCGACTCCTCGACAACCAGTTGGGCGGCCATCAGCTCCTTCATCACCTCCAGCAGAGACGCTTCGTCGTCCTGCGTGATCTCTTTGAGGAGCGCAAAATCGAGGCGGCGTCCCGCCACGGCCGCGAGCTGGACGACCCGCCTGGCATCGGCACCCAGGCGGTTCAGGCGAAACTCGACGGCCTCCTGCAAACTGAGCGGGATACGCCAGGTATCGGCGCGCTTCCAGTGCCAGCCGTCCTCTCCCCAGGCCAGTTCTTCGGTCATCATCAAAGCTTTGAGTACCTCTTCCAGGAAAAAAGGATTGCCCTCCGTCAGGTCATAGAGAGCATCGAGCATCCCCGTGGGCAGAGAATCTCCCTCCTGTAAGATGGCCGAGAGCATGGTCTCGGTATTGGTCCTGCTCAACCGCACCAGGGCGATTTCCTGCCTCAGCCGCTCGCGGTCAAGCTGCGCCAGCAAGGTGCGTAGCGGCTGAGTCAGCTCATCACTGCGATAGGTTAGGATCACCAGGAGCCGGTGAGCCACCGTCTTCCGCGCGTAGTAGAGGAGGAACTCCAGTGTGCTCTCGTCGCTCCAATGGAGATCTTCGAGCACCAGCAGCACCGGTCGAGAGGCCGTGGCTCGCATGAAGACCTCAGACAGCGCCGCGAAGAGGCGGCGTTTCTCCAGTTCGGGCTCCAGGGGTGAGAGGGGAGGCAGACTCGCCAGTTCGGGCAGGTGCTGGGTCTGCTCAGGAAGCAGGGGAAAGAGCGCACGGGCGGAGGCTCCCAATACCGTCGTGATGTGCGTGGCCGAGAGAGGAGCCAGGAATGCGTGCAAGAGGTCAAGTAGAGGAGCATACGGGCAGGAGCGATCAGTTGGGAAGCACTGGCCACTCAGGAGTTGGAAGGCTTGAGCGGAGGCAGCGCCCTGTAGTTCGGCCACCAGCCGCGATTTGCCGATACCAGCTTCCCCAGAGAGCAGGACGACACCCCCCTGCCCACGAGTGGCGGCCTCGATGCATTCTTGCAGCGCAGCCAGTTCGGCGCTGCGCCCGACGAGGATCGGGCAAACAACGGGCTGATGGAGCCGAATCGTCATCTCGCGAACCTCCCTGGTGATCGTCTTTCAAAGCAGCCCTGACGCTTATCCAGCGAGCACTGCGCGTGATTACCGGGTTTCCCGTACTAGCCGTGCCGAAAACCTTTGCGCTGGCTCCTTGCAGAGTATCAGCTGCATAACTGACCACAGTATAGCACATCACTACGTGTCTCTTCTATAAAATCTCCGTGTGGTCAGCGCCAAAACCATCGTGTGTTTACTGATGGCAAATCGTTGTGCGTCTGGCATACTCTCTAGTAGGAAAGCCGACCGTGGCGACCTCTTCGTTTCAGACAGAAAACACAAAGGAGAAGAAGTTCATGACAACACAACCAACAAAGGCGCCTGCGAATATGGGAAACGCAGCACGAACCAACACAGGGAGGGTAAAGATGGCCTGGTTCGAACACAACGGCAGTCGTATCTACTATGAAGAACAGGGCACCGGCACTGCGGTGCTCGTACTCCCAGGGTTCGCTGGCAATATCGAGGAGTTCGCAGTGCTGCGGGAAGCCCTGGTGGGGGCAGGCTACCGGGTCATCGCAGCCGATTTGCCCGGTTCCGGCCGCTCGGAGCCGCAGCCGCGTGCGTACACCGCCACCTTCTTTGAGGATGATGCTGGTTCGTTTACGGCCCTGCTCGAGCACCTGGCGACTGGACCGGCACACCTGATGGGCTTCAGCGATGGAGGCGATATCTCCTTGCTGATGGCTGCTTTAACTCCTGGGGTGGCACGCTCCGTAGTAAGCTGGGGTGCGGCTGGCGTGCTGAACGATCCCAGCGGACAGTTGCGGGAGGCGATGTATAACGTGGTTGACCATCCTATTCCGCCACTTCAGGAGTTCAGGGACTATCTCGTCTCCACCTATGGTGAGGCCAATGCTCGGGCCATGACGCAAAGCGTGGTCGGTGCCCTCAACGACATCATCGCGGCTGGAGGCGAGCTCAGCCGCTCAAAAGCGGGCAACATCACCTGCCCTGTATTCCTTATCGCAGGCGAACATGACATCTTCGCCCCGCCTGAACTCCTTTCCGAGCTCGCCGCTCGCATAGGCAAGGGGGAGGTCCTGGTGGCTGAAGGCGCCGAACACAATGTGTACGCGGAGCGTCCCGAATGGCTGACGCAAACGATCCTCGACTGGGTAGGCAAACACTAGCAAGTCAGCTCTCTCGTGGTTCTGCTCAGGCGAATGCTCTGCGGATGTGAGGGGATCATCTCAGACTTCGCCTGCTATGGCTTGACTGATCGAAAAGGGCCGATGAGGGAAGGACGCTCCTTCCGAAAGGACAGGCACAGTATGGAGTTCATCCTTGGCACATGGCGAGTCTCAGTTGAGCGCATCCCACCCAGCGCAACGGAGCTCATCGCGATGTATAATCACGCGGCTCGCTCCTGGCAGCGCGGGCTCCAACACCTCGGCTACCCGCACGCGTATAGAGCCCTCTTCGCCCGTCTCCAGGCCGATGGCTGGCTGCCCCATCGCTCCAGTGGGATACGGGTACTCGATGCGGGCATCGGCACTGCCGCCTTCAGCGTGGCACTGGCCAGCACCTGGAGGGCTCCATTGCAGCTTGATGGAGTGGATCTGGTTCCAGCAATGCTTGAGGAAGCCCGTCGTGTGCTGGAACGTCAGGGGATCGCGGCCCACTTGCACCAGGGCAATATCCGTGCCTTGCCGTTTGCGAAGGAAACCTTTGACCTGGTGATCAGTGCCCATGCGCTTGAACACCTCGCTCATCCAGAAATTGGGATGCGCGAGCTGGTGCGGGTATTGCGTCCTGGAGCACCACTGGTGTTGGTCATAACACGACCCGGCCTCATGGATGGACTGATGCGCTGGAAATGGCGCTACCGCACGATCAGGATGGCCCAGCTGGTGAGCTGGCTTGAGGAAGCTGGAGTGGTGCAGGTACGTCGCTATCCGTTGGCGCTCGGAGCTTCCTTGCCTCATTGGATGAGTGTAGCTTGTATTGGAGTAAAGGAGAGCCAACTGAAGTGTGGCGACTTGGAGGGTGTGTGAACGAGCCTTTTTTAGCTTTTTTATTGTCGAAAATACCAATTATTGACTCTTGCGCATGTAGGCAAATGAATTCGGTACATATCCTGCGTGGTTTCATCGGACTCATGGAACCATTCCCATGAGGGTGAGGTTTTTTTAATCCCTCACGTGGGGCCTGCTGGTAAATAAATTGAAGGGTTGACCGTTTTTGCACTCAAAGATGGGAATTTGTACTCAAGGATGGAACTGGACGCTTTGCCGCCAGGAAAAGCCGCTCCAGAAGCGGATTGCCACGTGTCGTTTTGTAAGTTCGGCGCTCATTATTCGCCACAAATTTGGCGCTCAATGTGTAAATCCCGGAACGCGAGCGGGAGAAAAGAGTATAATTCTGCGGGCTGTTCCCCTCCGACAACCTGTATGTGCAGCCTCTTGCCACCCCAGCGCATGCAGCTGCGCTACTCAAGGGGTAAACTATAGAGGGTTGGCTGCTCTCAAGGAGATGGGAGTTACCTGGAGTAATGTTTGGAGCTTTCGAAAAGGAGAAAAAGCAGTGTCGTACAAATCGATCTTCATCTTTGATAATGGCAGTAATTGGGAACGGGCAAGATGACCCTACGAATCATGATTGCCGGAGGTGGTATTCGCAGATGTTGATCAGTTCTGCTGACGGCCCTATTTATCAAGGTACGATCCCATAGGCCCGAACTCATCCGAATTGGAAATTTTACCATTCTCCTGGTGAGATCTCCACCTTTCTGCTGTTGAGATGGGTTTACCGACGGCGATGACAGGCCGCCCATCCACAGAATATTCAGAAAGATTCCACCAGGGGAATGGCAAAATTTCCACAAGCCCGGCCCGGAAGGACTGTCCGAACCAGGAGGCTCATTCTTGCTCGCATCCAGAGTGCCTGGAATTACCAAAAACGCTTCACCGTTTACGGCTCCAGAGGCGGTTTCTCAAGCCTCTTGCTGTTTGATTCCCATCCTTCAGTGAAATTTCCCACCCTTCGGTACAAAATCGGTCAGTCCTTCGGTTAATTTACCACCTGCTCGTCATCCACCTTCATCTTCTAACAGTGAGAGTTGCACGACTGGCTCCTCTTCTGGATTTTCCCGTTCTCCATACGAACCCTTTTCCCCCACCTCTTGATCGATCAAGGGAGAGCTATTGGGCGTTCCGCCTCTCTCTCGTCGGCTTTCCAATTCTCGCAAGGGGCGGAACTCTCCTTGTAGATGCACATCAGAAAAGTGGTATGATCCAACCAGGTTGATATGCTTCCAGGCAAGCGGCGAAAGGTGTTGCCACACACTCTCGTCCACCAGTTCCCCCTGCTCAAGCAATTTCGCCTGCGCGCGATCAAAATGGCGGGTATTCCAGACCACAATAGCATTAATCACCAGGCTGAGAGCAGAGGCCCGGTTCAGTTGGGCTTCATAACTCCGATCTGTAAAACGCCCCTGATGTCCAAAGGAGATATCACGGGCCAGCGCATGCAGGCTCTCCCCTTTGTTCAGCCCTACCAGCACTCGTCTCCTGAAGGGAGGATCGTCTACATAGTAGAGGATATGGCCCGTCTTTCCGAGACGCCCTAATTCCTGGATCGCTTGCTGGAGGGGATTTTGGCGCTGCATGGCCTGGAGCTTGGAAACCACAAGCGACGGGCGTACCAGGCCATCCTTGAGCGAGGCGGCCAGGCGATTCATATCATCCCAATGGTTGACAATAAGATCCTCGCGAATATCTTTTTTGAGGACCGGGGTCAGGACACTGTAATCGGTCTGTTTGCGGGGACGATATAAGGTCTGGTCTGAGAGGTCGCGCAGCCGTGGTGCAAAACGGAAACCCAGCAGCATAAATAATCCGAACAATAATTCTGTGAAACCTCCAGTATCTACGTAATGCTCTTTGATGGGCGGTGCATCCTGGTAGAGCAGGCCATCCAGCACATAAGTCGATTCGCGCACCAGACAATTGACGACATCGATCCAGGGCTGGCTTCCCTGGTTAGTGGTATGATTGTAGAGGGTGACGCCACGACGCGTGCCGAAATAGCGAGGAAGATGGCGCGCATGCAGGGAAGAGGCCGCCATCCCAAAGCGAATCCCATCAGAGGATGAGGTGGTTCCATCGCCAAATTTGGTCGTAAGAGGTAGAGCCCGGTGGTAGCTAATCAGTTTGCTAATGGCTGCACGCATCGTCTCCTCACGCAGATACCAGTCATAGACCCGCTCCAATTCATGCAATGCTATCCCAGACGATTGTGCCATAGCAGACAAGCCAATATTGGTTGCCTCGGCCACCAGGACGGCGAAGAGCAGGGGCTTGAGTTCGGCAAGAGTCTGCTCGGTTGGCTCACGGCGACCGGCCAGGTGGAAAAAGATGGGGCTAATCGGAACCCACTGGTCCACTTCCATGAGCAACTCAGGCAGTCCAGTCGGCGGGAAGAGGTCGATGAGATCCGCACGCAGGTCGGCTACCTCTGGTGGCACTTCCACTTTTTCCAGTGCTGTCAGCTTGAGTTTGTCCCCCTCTACCCGTGCATCAGGATTCTTCCCACGTGCGATCCGTCTGGCCACTCGTTTCGCCTCTATCTCCAGGGCCGTAAGTTGTTCCTGGAGATAGATATTGCCATCTTCTGGCAGTCCGCTTTCTTCATACCAGGCGGCACGGCGCTGTGCCCACTCCTTTGCCTGATAGAGATCGCTGTCCCAGGCTGCATAGCGCTGACTTCCTGGTACAATCAGATCTCCCGCCCGCAGGGCGGATCTCGCTTCATGCAGCAGACTAAACTCCCAGGCGTGCTTGTCGACCTCGCCCTCTTGTATGACGGCCCCTTGCCATTTGCGTGGGACGAAATCCACTGGTGCCTCATCAGGAACCACTTTGCGCCCCTCCTGGTTCATCTCGGTGAGGGTCGTAATTCCCTCCAAGATGGGATTGTTGGTACGAGGGGAAGCAAACTGAAGCGTTCGTAAGACCAGTGGCGCGAAGTCGCGCATATGTGTATAACGATGATCTAAAATCCCAAAGAAGGTGGTGGTTTCGCTTTTATCCAACTCATCCGAGAGATCCATCAGGGTGCTGACCCGCTCTTTGGGCACGAGTTTGAAGATCTGCTGACGCACCTGCTCTTCGGGGATACCCTCGTCTAACAACACCTGGGCCACCTTTTTGAAAAGCCGCGCACTCTCCTGATGGGTCTGCTGTTGTTTGGCCCGGGCCGCCGTCAAATCATCATCGCTGCGTGAGAAGAGTCGCCCCACCAACACATCGAACATCTCAACAATCGTGGTGGTCAGTTCTTCGGCACGGATAGCAAGAAAAGCACACAGGTGGGTGTACCGCTTGGCAGGGGGATAGAGCCGAATATTGCGGGCACGATGTTTCTTCACAATAGCAGCCCATTGGCGTAAGCGGTTCGTCGTCATAGGACCCCAATTGAGAGGGGTGGGCAAGGACTGCCGCACCTTCACTAGGCGCTCACATTCCTCTTTAATAGCTGGAACGGAAGCCGCACGCGGTGGGGCGCTCAACCAGGCCAGACGACTATCGCCATCAGAAGTATCCAGAAGGGCATCGAGCTTGTTTCGATCCTCCTCAGACAGTTGAGCAATGACCTGTTCAAATAAGGCCTCCTCAGCTTGATTGCGGACCTGGTAGACAAGGCGATCAATGGTCGTCTCTCCCATGGGGTGCAGGACCCCAACACGTACCATCCAGTCGTGGCTTGCATCAAAGAGCGCGGAAGGATTTCCTGTCTGAGGCACTTTGTCAATGAGATAGGCCGACAATGCATCAGCATCGGGCTCTTGCCAGGCGCGTACATCCAGGTGCTTGCGCACCGCCTCAAAGGTGGCGGACCGAGCAGAAGGGTGATTGCGCCACCCTGAGAGCACACTGGGCTTCAAGCTTAATTGTTTACTCACATGGATGATGACTTCCTCCGGGATACCGCTCGGATCAGAAATCAGAACGCGTTCGACACGTGCCCACGTCAGAACCAGAGCACGATACAGCCGCTGGGCGTCGGCACGCAGCGGCTCCAGAAAATGGAGATCTTCAAAGGTGAGGGTGAAGAGGCGACGCAACTCCTCTGCATCCGTGCTCCAGGAGTAGATTTTGGCCATTGGTTTAGAGCGACCTGCCGGTCTTTCGTTGATAGGAGAGCAGATCTTGCTTCACCGTCGCCTGGTCCACTTCTGCATAGCGTAAGGTGCTTTGGAGGTTGCGATGTCCCATCTGCTTGCGGACCGTCGTCACCGGGACACCCGCCTGGATCAGCTGAGAGGCTCGACTATGGCGGAGCTGATGGATGGTCGCCTGGACCCCGGCGCTACGACAATACTTCTGCCAAGCTTTGTGCACCACGGTGTAGTCAAGCGGAAGAGGGCTTCCTCCGTAGCGGGGATCGCCACGAAAGACGGAGCCAGCGGTGATATGACTGTGCTTGAAATAGCGGCGCAGAAGACGAATACTCTCTGGGGCAGCCGTCAGCATCACGGTATGTTCACGCTGTCCTTTCCCAAACACTCGCAGCTTCTCGTCGTCCTGGGTGAGCGTCACATCGCTGTATTGGAGCGCAAGCGCCTCGCCAACACGAACACCCGTTTCATAAAGGAGCGTAAAGAGAGTACGGTCTCGCAAATTGGACGTTGGAATAGCTTTCATAATCTTCACCACTTCTTCATGAGCAAGGGGACGAGGCTCCTTTTTCGGTTGCGTGATGGAATCAAGACGCTCCATAGGATTACTCTGCATCAATTCCTGTCGAATCGTCCAGCGATAAAACGTACAAAGGGTGGCATACTGTCGTGCTTGTGTGGCAGGGCTCAGATGCCCATCTCCTGCAAGAAACTGCTGAATAAGAGGCGCGGAGACTTCTCTGAGAGCAGTGGGAACCGCCGCTACAAAGTGACGCAGATCATGGGCATAGGCTTTGATCGTATTGGCTGGGCTACGACGAGATCGCAAGCTCGCTATGAACCCATCAACGGCTTCGGATGTCGTGGTCATGCGCTCCTCCCTTCTTGTGCGATATAAGTAGTAAAACTCTCTCAGGGATAGCAGAGTAACGCAGCAGGAGTTTACTGGGAAAGAAGCGTTAGAACTGGAAGAAAAAACACAGCAATAGCGGGAGGGCGCGATGTAAGTTTACTTATATCGCACGTTGTATCCCTTCGTCAAAAATACACTTAAGGGCCAGAGGTACAGATCGTGCGTCACGATTGAGAAGCAGGGCTTTCCCAACGACAGTTTCTGAAAATCACGAGTAGACCAAGTTAGAAATCATGTACAACAAATGGCAAACTTACCAGCTTCAGACCCCGGCGTGTCTGACACAGTAGGTCTATTGCTGCGTTCCTTAAATGCGATAACAAAACGGATCAGCCTCTAAAGCCAGCTTATGCAGTTTTATGCGCGTTTATGTTTCAAACGGATTTAAGGAACGCAGCACTATAGCACACTTCAAATGGTCTGAGAGAAAGCTAGCTGAGAGGCTACTGTTAGGTTGTACTTCCCTCTGGTGGAGTCTCGGCTTTCAGATCGCGGAGCAAGCGAGTCAGGGCCTTCTGGTAGTTGTCGTGTTGCTCCCAGCCGGTGAAGTCGGTAATGTGTCGCATACGTTTAAGATGTGCTGCCCAGCTTGTTGTGGACTGCATGACGGAGTTGTCAAGACGAACGGGAAAGAGCACCAGGGCATGTTTCTCATTCTCTTTGGCAAGGGCGGCTTCGACCTCGAATTCTACCCACGAGCTAGCGATGGAATGTTCGGAGAGCACCAGCAGCAGCTTGTCGTAGCGGTGAATGGACTCGTCAATGCGCTGCCTGATCTTGTAACCCGTCTTCCTGTCTTCAGGAGCAAACCAGCAGCGTACGCCTTTGCTTTGCAGATCGGCATAGAGCTGGTCGGCAAACTCCTGGTCACGGCTGGAATAGCTAATAAAGCAGGTGTAATACTCGATGGGACGGTTCACCAAGGAGCGCATGTAGGTGAGGAAGTCCTCGGGTACACCGGCTTTGCGCAAAAATGCTTCAGGAATGTCCCCGCGAGAGAGATAGATGGCATCAATGCCGATGCTCGATGGGCCTCGATGTTCTACTGTCTCCAGTCCTCTCACAGTACGCAAATCGATAGCATCGAAGTGTGTCCATCCAACTCTAGCACCGCTGAGGTTGGCATAGCTGAGGTCGGCACCGCTGAGGTTGGCATAGCTGAGGTCGGCACCGCTGAGGTCGGCACGGCTGAGGAGGGTGGCACCGCTGAGGTTGGCACGAATGAGGTTGGCACGAATGAGGTTGGCATAGCTGAGGTTAGTACGGCTGAGGTTAGCACCGCTGAGGTTGGCACGGATGAGATTGGCACGGATGAGATTGGCATTGATGAGGGTGGCATTGATGAGGGTGGCATCGCTGAGGTTGGCATCGCTGAGGTCAGCACGGCTGAGGTTGGCACGGCTGAGGTTAGCACCGCTGAGGTCGGCACCGCTGAGGTTGGCATTGATGAGGCCGGCACCGCTGAGGTTGGCACGACCGAGGTCGGCTCTGTAGAGGTTGGTAAAGCTGAGGTCTGCATCGCTGAGATCAGGTTGTATCTCTGGATGCTGTTCTCTCCACGGATTCCAGACACCCCATCCTTGTCGGAGCACGTCAAGCTGGTGCTGATCTGCCATGTTGTTCACCTCCTGTATGGTGCTCTCATTATAGAGAGGTGTGGGTATGTTTGTAAGCACTTTTTCCCATGTTTCTCCATTGAGCCCGTGCCTGAATTTATACGACATAGAGAACCAGTGTTTATTCATTTCTTCGAGGAATTCGTTGTCAATCGTATAACCCGATGCTGAACCAATCACCGCATTTGTTCGGCAGTATGGGCAGAGAGCCGTGATTTCTCTTTCATCAGTTCGATCCGTCCATTCGGTTATATCGCCAGGCTCAAATATGCTCACACAAGAGAAGCAGCCGCAGATGGAACTTTCCAGGATTTCGCTCTGATTATGAAATGCATGCTTGTGAGCCTCTTCTACATCAATAGTAATTTTTCTCCCTCCTCCTCGCAGGGATTTCTGGATAGCGTATCCAGAAATCCCTGCGAGATTACAAACTTCTCAATGCTACTTACGGCTCGGGCTGAGGCTGAAAGGGATTCTGTACATAATTAAACTCAGACGAAGCATATGCCCGCGAAAAAATGGTATGAAGTTGGCCAATGTTCTCGTCATAAATTATCGTGAAGGTTCGACCATTGTAAGTCTGCCCCGTGATTGAGATGCGACCAGGGATGTCTCCCACTCTGGTATAAGCTGATCCATTCAGGAGGATACGCTCAACATCCTGGTATGATAAACCTTTTTCATCCTTGAAAGCGCCGGCAAAATGCTCATCGTATTGATACCCATTGTCCCACAAGACCCTCAAGGTTCCTTTAGCTGGAACATAATCGGGTACCGGGGCCGCACAATTATGCACGACCCACTGCTCAATCCCCACCGTAAAGGTGTGATCCTGAGCCACTTCAAGATTATACATCACCTCGGCGCCAGGGACAACCCTCCAGCCGGTCACCACTCCATACATCCCATCGGCGCGCAGCACGTGCATCCCCAGCGTGATCTGGCCTACCGGCAGGAAGCCCTTCTCCCTCGTCAGGAAGGGATGCTTTTTGTTGGTGTGGATCGTCTCACTCGTCTTGGTGGCGGCTCTGCCATGCCCAGCGGGTGTAGTCGTGGTCAGGGTCAGGTCCACCAGGTCATTGTCATGGTTGATCCACACGTGCAGGATCGGTTCCTGTTCCATCTTGTGCGTCTTCGGGTTGTAGGCCCACACCTTCTCGCCCACGCGCAGCGTGCCGATGGCCTGCTCGCCTTTCGCGGTTGCTACCAGGGTGGCCGGCGCAAAACTCAACGGCCCGCATCCCGGGTCTGCTCCCCCCTCTCCCACGTCACCACTCGCGCCTGCATCTCCCAAGTTCTCCCCTCCTGTATCCGAAGCCAATGCACTCTTGCCCGACCCAGATTCCCCACTATCATTTGGTCCTCCACCAGGCCCGCAATCGGGGCAGAGCGAAAACTGCCCAGGCACGCCTACTCCCCCATTCAACAAGTAGAGGGCGTAAAGTACCCCAAGATTTGTGCAGAGGCCCTGGCTCGGTCCAGGCAGGTTACAGGTGCTGGTGCCGCCGATTTGAAACCCGTTACGAGGTCTCGTTGTGACCACCGTGTGCTTCACCGCAATTGGAGTATAGGGGACAAGCGCTTGCGAGGTTCCAGCATTCGGCCCGTGCCCAGGATACCAGCCGTTGACAAATCCGTCTCCGTTATACGCTTGCCCAGTCTGGACCGAATATGCCTCCCCCCCTTGTGTATAGTAGGGGGACCCGGAATAATAGGTCTGTCCGCTTGGGCCTGCGATATAGCGCCCCGTCGGATCGCTCTTCGTCTCGGGGTTGCCATTGACGTAGGCATAGGGGTTCATGCCAGCCATGTTCCCATTGGCGGTATCCGCCGACAGGAACACGCCGGCCACCGGGTCGTAGTAGCGCGCGTTGAAGTAATCCAGCCCCGAGCCGTCGTTGTACTGGCCGGTGAAGCCTTTGAGCGTGTTGATATTGCCTTTATAGTACCGCCCGGTGCCATAGGGGGCAAACACCTGGTTGCCTTTGACCGAGGCTCCCCCTGCGGCATTGTTGAAACTCGCCAGGATGCTGCCCAGGGTGTCTGTCAGGTAAAACGTGGTCCCATTGCCATCCAGCGCCCCCAGCAGCCGCCCACCCAGGCTGTAATAGTAGGTATCATTCTGGTGCGCACCCGCCCCGCTGTAGTTGTGTTCTTCCAACCCGAAGGCATAGACGATCATCGTCGTGCCATTGTTGTTGGTGAAGCGGCGCAGCACGCGGTTGCCCGCGGCATCGTAGAGGTACCATTCCTGGTTGGTCGATCCCGCGTTCCACTCGGTGAAGTGGTTGAGATTGTCGTAGGAGAGCGTACCGGTCGTGCCGCTGAAGGTGCGACCGGTCACATTGCCAAAGGGATCGTAGCTGCTAGCATAGCCCTGCCCGGTCTTATTGGAGCAAGTGGCGCTCGTGGCATACAGCCCGGTCAGCTCGTGTGGATGGCTGCTGTCGCAGTAGAGATACTGGTACTGGGCGCTGCCCCCTGCCAGCGGCCCTTGCCACAGCTGGCCCAGGTGCGTGTAGACGTAGCTGTTGCTGTAGCTGGCCCCATTTAAGCCACTGGCCAGCGTGCCGCTGCCGCAGGTGCCGTTGCCGGCGGCGGGCTGCGTGCCGGAGTTGCCTGCCCACACCAGCCGGTTCTGCTCGTCGTAGCAGAAGTTCTGCGTCTCGCTGCCCCCCGAGCCGCTTTGACCTGGCACCGCTGCCTGCGTGGTGGCGAGGCTGGTGGCGTTGCCCGCGTTGTCGTAACTGCCGCTCTGGCTGAAGATGGTACTCCCGCTGGGGTTGCCGCTGCCACCCTGCCAGGTGGCCGTCGCCCCCGTGGTCCGCAGGTTGGCATCATAGCTGAACTGGTCAGCGGCCAGCGCCCCGCCTGTGCTCGTCTGGAAGTTGATGGTGTCCAGCTGCGCCCGCGCGTTGTAGACCAGCGTCGCCAGGTTGGGGGTGTTGGTGCCATTGTTGCTCAGCCCGGAGGGTGCCCCGGTGCTGTCATAGGCCAGGGTGGTGGTAAAGCCCTGCCCGGTGGGAATGGTGCTGGTGGTGGTCGTCGTCACCTGGTCGGCGTCGTTATAGGTGGTCGCCTGCTGGTAGACCGGAAGATTCGTCGTCACGTTCCAGGCGCTGGGCAGGGCCAGCGACAACTGCGCGGTGATCGACCGCCCGCGCTTGTCGTACTGGACCTTCTCGGTGCTGCTGGCCGAGGTGCCCTCTGGATAATACGTGGTCGCCACGCTCTGCGTCAGGTGCCCCACCGGGAAGTCGCTGCTGCCCTGGGTGCCGAGTTCCGTCGTGTCGTAGGTGTTCTGCACGTAGGTCTTGCCGGCGCTGCAGGCGCCGGTGGCGTTGAGGGTAGGCACGGCATCCTGCACGCAGCCCACCCGCCCGAGCAGGTCATCGTTGTAGCCCAGCGTGTGGGCGCCCACCACGTCGGACAACAGCCGCCCATCGGCATCGTAGGTGAAGGTATGTGTCCCCTGGTCGGGATCGCTCACCTGCGTCAGCCGACCCAGGCTATCGTACTGCGCCGTGGTCGTGACGCTGGTGATCGTCTGCCCCGACTGCGGCGCTTTGTCCGTCACCACCACCTGGGTGGGTTCGTCCAGCGCATTGTACTGGGTGCTCGTCTGCGTGTTGAGCGTGAGCGTTTGGCCATTCAGGCCGCTATAGTCCTGGATGTACACCGTGCGGCCCAACGCGTCGGCATAGCCGGTCGCCACATGGTTGTTGGCATCGACCGACGTGGCGCTGGCATAGGTGTTCGTATCGCCGGAGGCCGTGCCCAGGCTGTAGTTGACGCAGGCCGTGTAGGTGCCTGACAGCTGGGTGGAACAGGCGATGCCTGGCTCCTGCGAGGAGCCATAGTTGGGGTCCTGCACCGCCAGGGCACGCCCCAACGCGTCGTAAAAGGTCACGGTGCCGCCCGGGGTCGTGCCCTGGTAGTCCTTGGCCCCATTGGGATCGACCCAGCTGCTGCTGCCGCTGGCCACCTGGAAGGGCACGCTCTGGAACGAGCTGTGGGCCTGGTCGTTGTAGACGGTAAACACGATGGTGTCGTAGCTGGCCCCCGGCCCGGGCTTGCGCGTCTCCACCGCCCGGCCCAGGCTATCGTAGAAGGTGCGCGTGACGGCCCCGCTGTACAGGAAGCTGTTCGTGTCGATCTCGTAGCAGGGCAGCGTGCTGCTGGTCGTGCAGCTGGAGTTGGTCTTGGACTGCGCGGTGTAGGTCCCGCTGTGCAAGGGCGCGGTCGCCTGCACCGTGCGAGTGCCACTGCTGGGGTAGCTGTAGGTGTAGCTGGTGGTCTGCCCGTTGAGGTCAGTCGTGCTCGTGGGCACGTCCCCTTGGTTGGTCGCGTACGTGGTGCTTGTGGACTGGCCCAGCGCATTGCCCGCGCTGGTCGGCAGGGCATAGAAGTGCATGCTATCGTAGTTGGCACAGCTCGTGTAGTGCGTGTTCGACCAGGCGCTGCTGTGCACCACAATCGTGTTCCCGCTGGAGAGCGTACAGCCGCTACTGCTATAGAACGAGGGATTGGCCGCTCCCACGCCGTCCACCGCCGCCAGCGCGTTGCCATTGGCATCGTACACCTGGTACTGCTTGATGGCGCTGCCTGACTGACAGGCGGTGGCATAGCTCGTGCTGGTCGTCAGCCAGCCCGCCGTCGGCAGGGTGTTGCCCGAGTTCTCATCATAGGTCGTATCCTGACACTGCCACACCCCCCCGTTGTGATCGTCGGTCTCGCGGTGCGTGACCGCGTCCACCGTGTAGAACGTCCAGCTCCCGCTGGCATCGTGGGTCGTATAGGTCCACTTGCTGGTCAGCGGGTACAGCGTGGTGGAGAGATTGGAACCGGAGGTCACCTCCTGGGTCAAGTTGTGATAGACCGTGCTGCTCGTGGAGAGGCCGTTGCCCGAGCCCGTGTTGGTGTAGTCATCGTAGGTCTCGTCGTGCTCCACCCAGGGGGGGCTCGTACTGCTGCCCTCGAACTGCAGCGTCCTGCTCTTGACCACCACCACCTCGCAGGCGACATAGGTGGCCTGTGAGGAACGGCACGAGGAGGACGTGGCGCTACTGTTCCAGTCACTCATCCCCGCAAACACCGTTTGCGTCTTGCTCAGCACGGTCGTGCCACTGCCAGTATAGCTGTCCATCTCATACAGCTGGCCGGCGTTGTAGTTAGCCCCATCGGTGGAGGGGGTGTCCCAGCCCTCGGTACTGTAGTAGGAGTCCACCGTCAAATCGTTGGCGGCACTCAGCATCCAGACCTGGGCGAAGCCACGAAACTCCCCGTGGAAGAAGTCCTGCCAGTCGGTATCCCCTCTGGGGATCCAGTTGTCGCCCACGCAGTCGGTTTCCTGGTTGAACTGGTCGGCAGGACAGCCCGTGCCCGTCTTGGCCAGGCGGTAGTAGCTGTAGGTGGTCTTGGCCGGGCTCAAGTTCGAGGCGCTGCTGTCCTTACCCGAGGACGTGATCGAGGTCACGACCTGTTGGCTCCAGGCATGCTCATCCGGGTGGGCGTAGGGAGAGACGTTGCAGCTATAGCTATCGTTGGCGTGTATCGTGCAGAAGAGGGCATCGTAGCGGTCATCGGTGATGCTGCCGCTGCCGTTCTTGACGCTGGGGGTGCCGTGCGTATTGTTATAGGCGGTGCTGTAGGTGATCGTCGTTGCCCCCACGCCGGTATTGGTGTCATGGTAGCTGGTCAGGTACTGCCAGTAGGTCTGG
>Ga0207646_10002920_pt1 | contig 19823 bp, 17 predicted proteins | sample KBSK5502metaG_FD_184343 | JGI IMG/M metagenome (GOLD analysis project Ga0207646, IMG submission 184343) | Corn, switchgrass and miscanthus rhizosphere microbial communities from Kellogg Biological Station, Michigan, USA - KBS K5-50-2 metaG... | ecosystem: Host-associated > Plants > Roots >...
CGATGCTTAACATAAACAGTCCCTTAACCGATCAGGCCGCCTATGGAACACCGCGACGAGTGCACTATTGCAATGCAAAAATCAGAATGCCGCACCAACACGGCTCGATCGCTGAGGTCAACGTGCTATGAAACGCCGCCCCGGGCTACGCGCTCCACGCCGAAAGATCGGGCCTGCGCCGATGCCAATCGGTCGCGCGCTGAAAGGCGCGCCCGATGCGAACCAGCGTCGCATCCGCGAATGGCGCGCCCATGAGCTGCACACCGATCGGCAGGCCTTCGCGCGAGAATCCCGCCGGCAGCGAGAGCGCGCAGATGCCGAGGTAGTTGGCCGCGCGCGTGAAGGTGGCGAGCGGTGTCGTCGCTTCGTCGACTTTAGTCAACGGCATGGCGATGATCGGCAGCGTCGGCGTCAACAGCGCATCACGTCCGCGCATCCACTCGGCGAATGCGGCGGCGATTTTCGTGCGGGTCGCCAACTCGTCGATGTAATCGGCGGCGCCGATCGCCTTGGCCGCGAGCAGACGCGAGCGCACGCCCGGATCGAAAGGCAGCGTTTCGTCCTCGATGTAGCCGCGATGCAGCGCCCAGGCTTCGGCGGCGATGATGCGTCCGCTGCGCAACATGACGTCCTCGAGGTCGAAGGGCACGCGCTCTTCCGCGACGCTGGCGCCGAGCGCGCGCAGCGTCGCGAGCGCTGCCTCACGCGCAGCCAGCACGTCGGGTGTTGCGGGCCAGTGGAATTGTTCGACCGCGAGCGCGGTGATGCGCATGCCGCCGATATCGGGTTCGGCCGCCATCGCACCGGCGAAGTCGATTGCCGGGGCGGCACGCGTGGCCGGATCGCGCGGATCGGGTCCGCCCATGACGGCGGTCAAGAGCGCCGCATCGTCGACGTTGCGCGCGAGCGGGCCCAGCGAATCGAGCGTCGTCGCAAGCGGCACCACACCGGCCAGGCTGATCACGCCGTAGGTCGGCTTGAGTCCCGTCAGCCCGCACAGCCCCGAGGGGATGCGGATCGAGCCTCCGGTATCCGAGCCGACCGCTGCGGGCGCAAGGCCGGCGGCAACCGCGACCGCGGAGCCGCTGCTCGAGCCGCCGGCGATGCGATGTGTCTTCGTGTCCCAAGGGTTCCACGGCGCGCCCATCGGCGCGTTGCGGCCCCAGGCTCCGTAGGCGAATTCGACGAGATGCGTCTTGCCCAGCGGAATCATGCCCGCGGCGAGCAGATGCGTGGTGGCGGTCGCGTTATCGGCGGCGATGCCGTGGGGGCGCGCCTTCGATCCGGCAGTGGTCATCCGGCCGCGGATATGCACGAGGTCCTTGATCGCGATCGGCAGCCCGTGCAGCGGGCCGCGCGCCGCGCCGGAGCGGCGCTCGCGATCGGCCGCTGCCGCCGCGGCCAGGGCGTCGTCGCGATAGACCTCGATGAACGCGTGCAGGCGGTCATCGAGCGCGGCAATGCGATCGAGATACGTCACGACGATCTCGCGCGATAAAGCCGCGCCGCTCACGAGCAATTGCGCGAGCTCGGTGAGGGAAAGCCAGTGCAGATCTTCAGACATGTTGCTCATTCGAAATCTCGTAGCCCGGGCTGAGCGGAGCGATGCCCGGGGCGGCGGAAGCGCAGCGAATCCGGGCCGGCGCAACGACGCGATGTTTCCCGGGCTTCGCCTTCGGCTCAGCCCAGGCTACGCGCTTTTGTAGGTGCGAATTCATTCGCACGCGGCGAAACATGGCATGGCTCAATACCGCCCGCGTCCTTCCGCGCCCGGCGCGCGTCGCACTTTCACCTCGCGCTTGAGCTTGAGCTGCCACGCGACGTCCGCGCGCCCCGACCGCGAGGCGTCGACGCTCTTTTGCATCGTCTCTTCGGCGGCTTCGAGCCGCGGGTGCCAGACGCGCACCGCGTACGCCCGCGGCGGCAGCTCGGCGATCATCGCCTTGCCGTCCTTGCCGGTCTTGGCGAAATACGGTGATTCCGACACGTAGATGTAGCCGACCATCCAGTCGTGGATGTTGCAGCCGAGCACCACGACTCCGGGCTTGTCGAATACGACCGGCCCCGCGGGAACGCCGGCGTAGAGCGGCAATTCGAAACGCTTGGCCGGCGAGAACGAATACACTTGATGGCGCACGTCGTCGTGGTTGGGGAACGTTACGGCGGTGCCGACCAGGATCGCAGTCACTTTCGGCGTGAATTCCTTGTTGACCTGATCGACGACGCCCGCGCGCGGGCGCTCGACAGCCTTGGCCGGCGGTCGCGCGCCACCGTCCGCAGGCACGGCGACGACGACCGCGTCCGCGACGGGCAGGCCCTGGTCGTCGGTCACGGTGACAGAGATCTCGGCGGTCTGCGCTTGCGCCGCGCCGATCGTGAACGCAAGCATCGCGCCGAACGCGAACGTGCGCATCGGTCGTCTCTCCCTCAATAGCGCCACGCGTAGACCAGGTTCGCGCTATGGCTGCGGTAGATGATGCCGCCCGCGGCGTCGGTGCGCTCGTCGGTGTACGCGAAGTTGAGCGACGAGTGCTCGTCGAGCGCCCAGCTCGCCGTCAGCTTCGCGGTGTCGGTCGTTCCGCGCAGGCGGTAGGCAAAAAAGTCGGAGCCGAACGTCGGATCGGCCGCGATCGCGTCGGAGACGACGAAGATCTCGAAATCCGGCCGTGTCGTCGCGACGACGTCGCCGCGGCGCACGGCAAGATCGACGCCGAGCAGCAACTGATCGGAGACCGCGTAACCGGCCCGGACGTATGCGCTCCGACCGCGCAAATCGAACACCTTGCCGGAGATGCGGGGCACGACCGGCGCGTCGTTCTTCGCGTAGCGGCGCTCGAATCGTCCACCGAACGCCGCATCGAAGGTTTCGGTGAAACGCTTTCCCAACTCGGCGCGCAACTCTGCGCGATCGCTGTCGCGGATGTCGTCGCGGTAGTTGTCGTGGGACGCCGATGCCGCAAGCAGAATCCACGGCGCCGCGTAGCCGAGTCCGAATTTGTGTCGGTACAGCGCGGTGCCACCCAAACCCAGCACGTTGAGCCCGTGGAAACGGTTATAGATCTCGCTGCGCGCATCCGCGGTGAGCGTGAGCCCATCGGCGCCGCTCAGCGCGAAGTACGATCCACCCGCGGCGCTCAGCACGATCGCGCCGTCGGCGCGAATGTCCGCAGACTCGTAGGCGCGAGTGAGGTTGCTGTCGTACAGGACGCCCGCGTCGGCATCGAGCAGCCATTCCGCCGCTGCCGGAGCGCTGATCGCTGCGAAGAGCATCGCGCACGCGAAGTGGATTCCACGGAGCTTCGATCGCAGGGACGAGGGGTTCATGTCTCGCTGACAGTCCAGAGCTCGACCGCGCAGTCTATAACACGGCAAGGAACTTGCTTTACGGGGAGTCCGGTACAGGCCGAGGCGCGCAAGTTCGCGTCGCTGCGGCGAGACGCGTAATCGGTTCGTGATTGATATGCTGCAACCCGCTGATTTATCGAGATCAAGCTCCACTGCCTGGCTTTTCGCCTGCGGTTGGCTGCCCTTCGAGCCCGGCTCGCAGCCGCCCGTTGTTTCGGCTTCCGCAGGCCGATGTGCCGATCCACGGCACCGGCGCCAACACCGCCGGCGACGTTTTCCTTCCCATGCCGGCGCATAGCCTCCAGACCCGCATCATCGCCCTCTTCCTGACGCTGATGGTTCTGGTGCAGGTCGGTGGCTTCGTGCTCATCAACACCGTGGGCATGGCCGCGGCGCGCAAGACTGCGGGAGACGAGCTTGTAGCGGGCGCGCGCGTGTTCGATCGTTTGCTCGAGCAGGACACGCAGCGCCTGGTGCAGGGTGCACGGCTCCTGTCGGCCGATTACGCGTTCCGCGAGGCAATCGCCACGGGCGACGCCGAAACGATCACATCAGTGCTGTCGAACCACGGCCGGCGGATCGACGCGGACGTGATGATGCTGGTCGGGCTCGACCAGCGCGTGATCGCCGACACGCTCGGCGCAACGACGGGCGCTGCGTTTCCCTTTCCGGCGCTGCTGGCGAAGGCTGAAGCCGCGCAAGAGAGCGCCGCGATGGTGCTGCTGCGCGGACGTCTGTACGAGCTCGTACTGGTGCCGGTGCTGGCACCACTGCCGATCGCCTGGGTCGCGCTCGGGTTCGGCGTGAACGATGCGCTGGCGCAGGATCTCAATCGCTTGACCGGACAGCAGGTATCGTTCCTCAGCCGCCGGGGCGACGATCCCTGGCGCCTGCAGGCGAGCACGCTGCTCGAACTCGATCGTGCAACGTTGCTGCGCGATGTTGCGGCCGATCGTTTCGCGGGCAGCGACGACGCGGGCAACTCGCTGCACAGCGACGGCGCCTTGACGCGCATTCTGCCGCTTCCTGCGCGCGCCGGCGGAGCCGTGCTCGCGGTCCTGCAACAACCGCTATCGTCCGCGCTCGAGCCGTTCCGCCGCCTGCAGCGCCAGCTCGCGCTGATCTCCGTGCTCGCGGTCGCGATTTCGATTATCGCGAGCCTGATGATTGCGCGCGGCATCGTCCGGCCGCTGCGCGAGCTCGCGCGGGTCGCCCGCCGCATCGCCGCCGGCAATTATTCGACGGTGCCCGCGATGCCGCGCGCGGACGAGATCGGTGCGCTCGCCAGCGCCTTCCGCACCATGCAGGAGGGTCTGATCGCGCGCGAGTCGCGCATCATGGATCTTGCGTACCGCGACACCTTGACCGCGCTGCCGAACCGCGCGTTGTACTCGGAGCGGCTCGACCAGGCGATCGAGGCGGCAGCACGCATGGACTCCCCGCTCGCGGTGCTGCTGATGGACCTCGACGACTTCAAGGACGTCAACGATTCGCTCGGACATCCGATCGGCGACATGCTGCTGTGCGAGGTCTCGGCGCGCGTGCAGAGCGTCGTCAGGCGATCGACCGAGACCGTCGCCCGCCTCGGCGGCGACGAGTTCGCGATCCTGCTGCCGGACGCGACGGTCGCCGACGCGAAGCAGATTGCCGCCGAGATCATGCACGCGCTCGAGGCGCCGATGACGCTCAACGGCCATCTGGTCGACGTGCGCGCGAGCATAGGCATCGCCGCGTTCCCCGCCGATGGGCGCGAAAGCGCGACGCTGCTGCGCCGCGCCGACATTGCGATGTACGCGGCCAAGCGCAAGAACCTGGGCGTGGCCGTATGGGACGACGATTACGACCAGCACAGCAGCGATCGCCTGTCGCTGATGACCGACCTGCGTCAGGCGGTCGACAACGACGAGCTGACGCTGGTCTACCAGCCCAAGGTCCCGCTGGGCAGCACCAGCGAAAATTACGTCGAAGCGCTGGTGCGCTGGCGGCATCCGACGCGAGGTGTCGTGCCGCCGCTGGAGTTCATCCCGTTCGCCGAGCAAACCGGCTACATCCGGGCGATCACGCAATGGGTGCTTGCGCATGCCGTGGCGCAATGCGCGGCGTGGCGCGCCGAAGGGCTGGCGATGAACGTATCGATCAACCTCTCGGCGCGCGATCTCATGGATCCCGAGCTGCCGGAGCGCTTTGCGCTCATGCTGCAGCAGAACTTCTGCGCCGCGCGTTGGTTCACGCTCGAGATCACCGAAAGCGCGATCCTGGACGACCCCGCCCACGCGATCGAGAACCTCAAGCGTCTGAACGCGCTCGGCTGCCGGCTCGCCATCGACGACTATGGCACCGGCTATTCGTCTCTCGCCTATCTGCGCCACCTGCCGGTGCACGAGCTCAAGATCGACAAGACCTTCGTGATCGGCATGGCGCACGACCGGAGCGATGTGGTCATCGTGCGCTCGACGATCGATCTCGCGCATAACATGGGCCTCGCGGTGGTCGCCGAAGGCGTCGAGGACGAAGCGACGTTCGATCGGCTGCGCGCGCTGGGCTGCGACATGGTGCAAGGCTATTGGCTCAGCCGGCCCTTGGGTGCGGCCGAGGTGCTGGCATGGATGCGCGGCTCGGCCTGGACCCGGTCGACTCCCGTTGAGACGAAGGGTTTGCGGCGGGTGGTGTAGGACCGGGCGTCGCCCGGGCGGTTGCGACCGGCAACATCCTGCACCTTCGACCGAGATACTTGGCCGTTGGACCGCGATTTCAGCGCTCCCCGTACTTCGATTACGCAAATCGTGTCAGGCGGCGACATCGGCGCGTCATCCTGCAGAAATCCCCTCGTGGCCAAGCTTGGCGGCTGGAATCTGATGGCCGGGGGTTCTGTACGCTCCAATTTACTATTTTTGCATTGCAGCATTGCGCAAAGGCTCCATAATAGAAACCTATGCTAATCTTAGGAATATATGATTGGATTCAATTGGAACGCAGCGCTATTGTGCGCGTTGCGCAGTGCAGCATAATTATGGATAGTTGGTGGAAACTAAACATGGTGCCGAGGTGCTTTACCTGACAATTCGATTATTGGGGGCATAACCCCGCGGCGTCAAAAGCGCCGAGGCCGCATGCAGTCAGTGGCCACTCACACTCGAAAGAGGCCGTCGACCCAGGCTATCCCCGGGCCGACTGAACACCTATGAAAACTGCAGTCGCAAGACTCCAGCCCCGAAACCCCGCGTCACGCAAGCCGATCGGTCTCGCGCTACAGGGGGGCGGGTCGTGGGGCGCATATACCTGGGGTGTCCTCGATTCGTTGCTGGCGAGTCGCAGCGTCGCCATCGCCCAACTCTCCGGCACCAGCGCCGGCGCCATCAACGCGGCGATTGTCGCGAGCGCCCTGGCGAAGGGGTCGCCGACACAGGCGCGGGAGGCATTGCGCGCGTTCTGGATGGATATCGCGCTCCCGGCGTCGCACGACATCGGCCGCGAGGTATGGGGTCCGGTCGAGCGCAAGTGGCGCGAGTCGATGGGCGCATGGCTGATGTCGACCGGCACCCTTTCGCCGTATAACACCAACCCGCTGGGCATCAATCCGTTGCGTGACGCGATCACGGCGCACGTCGACATAGAAGCGATCCGCAGCAAGTCGGCGCCGGCGTTGTTCGTCACGGTCACCAACGTCAAGACGGGTTTGCCGCGGGTCATTTCCAACGACGCGATGACCATCGACGCGGTGCTCGCCTCCGCCTGCCTGCCGCAACTGTTCCAGGCCGTCGAGATCGACGGCGAGCCCTACTGGGACGGCGGCTACGCTGGTAATCCGACACTGTGGCCGATGATCCACAGCGGCGTCGTGCACGACCTGATCGTGGTGCAGCTCGTGCCGGATACGACCGATGACGTGCCTACCAACGCGCCGGCCATCCGGCAGCGTGTCGGCGAAATCGTGTTCAATTCCAGCCTGGTCGCCGAAATGCAGGCGATCGCGGCGATGCGCTCGGTCGCGGCGCGCGGCGACACCGCGTCGAGCGTGCTCGATCTGCGCCTGCACCGCATCGGACCGCCGCCGCGCGAGCTGCTCGAGCAGGAGTCCTCGATGGAGCGCTCGCGGGCATGGCTGCAGCGCCTGCACCGCGAAGGGCGCACCGCGGCAAAGCGGTTCATCACCCGTCACGGCGCCGACCTGGGCGTGCGCGAGACGCTTGATATCGCCAGCGCGTTCGCCGACGAGCACAAGCCCAAGATGCGTGTCCCAGCGAACGAAGCGCTTTACGACGGCTCGCGTCTGACGTAACGCATCGCTTGGCCGAATGAATTCGGCCCTACGAAAATCAGCTACGGCGTATCAATCGCAGGCACCCCGCGTCCCACGAATCGCCTTTGCAACGTAAGGCGCGCGGCGTCGCTCAAGCTTTGTTGCAATTCGGGGGTGATCGGCAACGCCGGCGCGGCGACCGCGCGCATGATCTGCGCTCCCGCCTTGGCGGCCTCGGCCGGCGCCGGGGTCGGAACCGATGTCGTGAGCAGCGTGGAGAAAACGTCGGTCAGGTTGGTGGGGCTGTTGGCGTTCGTCGTCACATAGAAAGGCACGAACGTGTTCCCGGTGCTCGTCAGCGCCTGGTAATCGCCGAGGAACAGACCCAGCGAAAATGGCGCCGTCGCGAAATCGAACGAGCCCGCGACGTGGCTCTCACTCCAGTTGACGCCGTCGACCGAGGTCGTGAGCCAATAATCGGTGAGCAGCGTCGGCGCGCCCGAGGCGTGGTTGCGGAAGTCGTAGTAGGTGACGCCGATCAGGCCGTCGTCACGGATTGTCAGCGTCGGTAACAACGCCTGCACGCCCGGCACGCTGTTGATCTGCACGGGCGGGCTCCAGGTCAGGCCGCCGTCGAGCGAACGCGAGAACGCGATGCCGTCGCGCATGCCGCCCGAAAAGCGCGAGTCCTGCCACGCGATCGCGAGCAAGCCGTTCTTGGCCCCGGCAATCGCTCCCAGGTTCGAACCGTCGCGAATCGGCGTTCCGGTCTCCGGGTTTCGCGCACCTTGCGACAGCGATTGGGCGATGGTGACCGGAGCGGACCAGCTCACGCCATGGTCCTGCGAGCGGATCACGCGCAGGAAGACCGTCGTGCTGTTGCCGACGTTGTCGAATTCGGAGAAGAACAACACGAGCGTTCCGTCCGGCAGCACGACGACCTGGTTGTTGAGCGTCGAGTTGGTCTCGCCCGGATCGTAGATCTGGCGCGCGGGTTCCCACGTCGCGCCGCCGCTGATCGTGCGCGCGAACCAGGTCGGGGCGGGGCCTTGTTCGCTGCCGACGCCGCGGTCCCAAGTGGCATAGACGAAGCTCGCGTTGGTAGGATCGGCGGTGATCGATTCCTTGTCGTTGAACGCCGTGCTGCCGTCGCGGATCAGCGTTGTCGCCGGTGCCCAGGTCCGGCCGCCGTCGGCGGAGCGGCTCACGAGGACCGCACCGAATGCGTTGGGCTGGAACAGGCCACCGCCGAACGTGATTCCTATCTGGTACGCGGCGCCGTCAGGCGCGACGGTGACCCAGGGGTCGCTGACGCGCGGATAGTCGCCGCCGTTGGCCGCGTTGCCTCCCGTACAGCGGGACAGCGGCGCTTGCGCGCGCGACCACGTGCGTCCGCCGTCGAAGGACACGCCGGTCGCTTGCCCGGCAGCACCGCCATCCGACCAGCGATCCTGCTGCCACACGCCGATGAGGTGATTCGGATCTGCGGGATCGCGCGCGAGCTTCGGCTCGACTTCGGCGCCACGGTACAGCACGCCGGTCGGGGCGACGCCGTCGCATCCGGGCGCGAGCGGCGAAAAACCGGAGACGCGAACGGTCGTGTCGCTCATCGCGGCGCCCGGCGTGCACATGTCCACCGCGTCGGGGCCGTAGCCTTCGGCGACGTAGCCCTTGGCGAGCATCAGCGCCTTGGTTGCGGGATCGGCGGTGTAGCGATGATTGGAATCGGCGCGCTGGTTCCAGAGCCGATACACGGGGATCGTTCCCGCCGGGCACGCGCCGGTGGCCATGTCGGGAACCGCGATGTAGAACGCATTGGGTGTCTCGTAGATGAAGCCGCTATAGTTCGGATCGGTCGGGATCCTGGCCAGCACTGCCGCGCATTCGGCCGGCGAGGCCGAGAAGAAATGCGAGTCCGCCGGCGGTGGAATCAAGAAGCGGCAGACGGGGTTCACGCCGGGGCCGCCGCTCGACGGGTCGGCGAAGGCCTGGAACGTGAGCCCGGTGCGCGACCAGCCGAAGAAGTGGCCCGAATCGAGTGCGTCGATGTCCGGCTGGAGCGAAGTGATGAAGTAGTGATCGAGCGCGACGTTGTAATACTCGATGACCGTCACCGCTTGCGCCCCGACCGACGGCGCCACCGCGGCGAACGCCAGCGCGAGTACCCTCGTACTAAGAGCCCACTGAGTGGCGCGGCGCATCGGCTCGATGCCTTTTTCGAGAATCAGCTGGCCTGGCGCATGACGTCGATCGTCAGCCGAATGAGCTTCGCCAGCGCCTCGGTATCCGGCAGCGTTCGCTCTGTGACCCCGATGGCACGCAGGTAGTTCGCACCGGCGCGCATGGCGCGGGCCCGCGTCTCCACGGGCAGCGTCGCATAACGGGCTCCGTAGGCCGCGCGCAGCGCGTCCGCCAGCGCGAGGCTGATCTTCTCCTGTAGCAGGGAGGCGTCGGACTCGCCGACGCGCATCGGACCGTGCCCGGTCAACAGCCAGTGCAGATTGATATTGCGTGCTTCGGCAAGCTTCAACAGGTACTCCTGCGTTGCCGAGTTGCGCCTTTCGGCGTTGGAGACCGTGTTCTCGTGAATGCGCAACTCGGCCGCGAACACCTTCTGGCTGGTCGCGCCGCGAACGAGCTTGAGGCGCTCGCCCAGCGTCATGCGAACGCCGCGCAGCGCGCCAGCCGCGTCGGTCCTCGCCAGGTCATGTGTGTTGCATTTTTGCCAACTTGTGGCGGTCGCATGTCGCGCGATCCTTGCTTTCTGCATCAGCCGACGTTAACATTGCCTCAACTCAAGTCATCGAGCAACCTGACGTAACCGTTACACGGGAAATTCATGCAGATCGCGACGCACAACAGCCTCAAGCCAAGCCGGGTGCTCTGCGCCTCGGGCGTAGGCAAATGGGCGGTGCCCGGGAAGATGCGGAATTTTCAAAGTTTGGCGCTGGGTGTCCCCGGCGTGGCGGCAACGCAGTAACCTCGTCTGACCGGAAGACATTCCGCCGGACGAGTCGGCGGGACTGTCGGAAGGTCGCAACATCCTCCCCGGCGGTCCTTGTGGAAGTCGCTTCGGCGTCGAGGTTCGTTCTCGTGTCGAGAGCGATGGCAATCGCCTTGGCGCCTGTTCGCCCTCGTGCGTTTCAGGCGCGCGGCACATGACGAAAGGGAAATCGGGCCTCATGAGCACCATGACCAGACGCCAGGCTTGTCGGCCGCGCCGGGAAGCTGACGCCGCCGCGGGCGCGCCGAAGCTCGAATGGCTGCACGGTGCCTGTGCGTTTGCGCGCGACACGGCGTGCGTCATGTCGCTCTCCGACGGCACGACCGGCATTGGGGGCACCGGCAAGACGGGCAGGGGTTTCCTTGCGGGAGATGATACGTAACGCGGTCACTCCTTCACAGCGAAAGCCCGGCTTGCCAAAAACGGCACCGGGCTTTTTTGTCGCTCAGAGCCAGCAAAATTGACGATGACGAGGAACATGAAATGACGAGGCATCTGGAAGAGCTGGCGCGGCCCCGGGCGCGGGACGATCTGGCGCTCGTGCGCGCCGGCCGCGAAGGGACCTATTGGCAGGCCGCCGACGGACTCGTCGTTCGTCTGGCGGCGCCGGAACCGCCTGGCGTTGGGGATCGTGACGCGGAAGCCGCGCAGCGCGAGCTGCTGGTGCTCGCCTGCCGCGACGCAGCAGGGCAGTAGGACGTAGGGCCGAATTCACTCGGCCAAGCGCCTTCCCTTGCCGTGAGGCAAGAGAAAAGACGGCGATTGCGAGGGCTGTGCGCGGTCCTCCTAACCGGGATTGCGGGATCGCCGCCGCGCCCTCAAGGCGCGGTCAGCAGTCGCGGCAGCCCGGCGGGGATCCGCCGGGGGCCGTGGCGAAATTGCCGTTCGCCATCGGTCTGGCGGAGGCACATGTTTTCGTAGGGCCGAATTCATTCGGCCGCTTCGCGGCCTGTCACGCCGCGTGCGACTGAATTCGCACCTACGAGGACCCAGCGTGATTCGTGCAGTTCGTAGGGCCGAATTCATTCGGCCAACGACGTTCAAGTGCAGCGCGTGCGAATGAATTCACACCTACAATACTCCAACGCAATATGGACAACGTTCGCATGTGGACGCAAGGCGTCCCGGTCGAGGAAGCAGCGTACCGGCAGATTCGCAACATTGCCTCGCTGCCGATTCTCGGCGGGCACGTCGCGATCATGCCCGACGTGCACCTCGGCAAGGGCGCGACCGTCGGCGCGGTGATTCCCACGCGCGGCGCGATCATTCCCGCCGCCGTCGGCGTCGACATCGGCTGCGGCATGGTCGCGGTGCGCACCACGTTGAAGGCTTCCGATCTTCCTGATTCGCTCGCGGCGATTCGCGCGCAAATCGAGCGCGACGTTCCCGTCGGATTCCATTCGCACAGAGCTCCGCTGCAGCCGCCCGAGTACGGCGCTGCGGGTTCGCTGCGGCGGCGCATCGATGGCCTGGTACGACGCTACGACACAGTGCGCATCATGGATCGCGTCGGCAAGTTCGATCACGCGCGCGTCTGGCGCCAGCTCGGCACGCTCGGCGGCGGCAATCATTTCATCGAGCTCTGTCTCGATGAGGACGACGCGGTCTGGGTGATGCTGCACTCGGGGAGCCGCAACGTGGGCAACACTATCGGCGAGGTCGCGATTGCGACTGCGCGCCGCGCCGCCGAGCGCGAACAGCGGCACCTCCCGGATCGCGATCTGGCCTGGCTCGCCGAGGGGACGAAGGAGTTCGACGAGTACGTCGCGGGCCTGAGCTGGGCGCAGGACTACGCGGCGCTCAATCGCGATCTGATGGTCGACCTGATCGTGCGGGCGCTGCAGCGGTTCTTCCCCGGCGAGGTCGTTGTCCGCGAGTCGGCGGTCAACTGCCACCACAATTACGCCAGCCTCGAGGAGCATTTCGGCGCCACGCTGTGGGTGACCCGCAAGGGGGCCGTATCGGCCCGCTCTGGACAGCTTGGGATCATCCCCGGTAGCATGGGCACGAAATCGTTCATCGTGCGCGGCAAAGGCAACCCGGCGGCCTACGATTCCTGCAGCCACGGGGCCGGGCGCCGGATGTCGCGCAGCGAGGCCAGGCGGCGGTTCACGCGGGCTGACCTGGCGGAGCAGACGGCGGGCGTCGAATGCCGCAAGGATGCGGGCGTCATCGACGAGCTGCCGGCGGCTTACAAGGACGTCGACGCCGTGCTCTCGGCACAGCGCGATCTGGTCGACGTCGTGCACACCTTGAAACAGGTGCTTTGCGTGAAAGGTTGACCGACGATGGCTGCGCCGTTGCGCCGCGCGTCGCAAGCTCGGAGAGAAAGGTTGTGGAACCGCTGGTACTGACCGTCGACATGTCCGGCCTGCCGCAGGCGTGGGTCGCGCTCGAGGACGCGATCACCTACCACGCCAAGCAGCTCGTCGCATGGTCGGTGGGCGACATCGTGCGCGAATTCCGCGGCGGCTGGCAACGGAACGGCACGCGCTCGCGCATCGCGACCAAATCGATTCTCGCCATCAAGGGCACGATCCCCGGCGGTCATTTCCATACCCCGGGGCTCACCAACGCGCTGCTGTTTGCGCGCGACCGGCAGCTGTGCGCCTATTGCGGCCAGCGTTTCATGCTGCGCGATCTTTCGCGCGACCACGTGATCCCGGTTTCGCGCGGCGGCCGCGACGTGTGGACCAACTCGGTGACGGCGTGCCGGCGCTGCAACACGAAGAAGGCCAACCGCTCGCCGGAGATCGCCGGCATGCCGCTGCTGTACGTCCCGTACGTGCCGAACCGGCACGAGCATTTCATCCTGCGCAACCGCCGCATCCTCGCCGATCAGATGGAATATCTGCTGGCCGGCGTGCCGCGCTCGAGCCGGCTCTACGCCGCCAAGGTATCGTAGGGCCGAATTCGTTCGGCCGCGACGTTACGCGGACCGGCGCGTGCGAATAAATTCGCACCTACGAAGAACGCCGGGTTTCGTAGGGCCGAATTATTCGGGCACAGCGGCGGTCGTCGCGCCGCGTGCGAATGAATTCGTACCTACGCTGGCACGCAGGCGAACACCATCGTATTGCCGTTGCCTTCGAACGTCCAGCCGGCGGCGATCATCTGATTCAGGATCGTCAGGCTCGTCGTGTAGCGGTGGTTGGGCGCCCCGCCCATGCCGTTGTTGAAGACCCGATAAAGCGGGATTGTGCCCGTGCCGCACATACCGTTGGCGTCGGCGAGCTGGATGTAGAACGCAATGTTTTCGAACTCCCATGCTGCAACATCCGCTGGGTCTGTCTTGACAAACTCGCATTCACTGGCGAACGGCGTGTAGAAGTGCGAGCTCTTCGGAGCGAACACGGCGGTGCTGAAGAAACGACAAGTCGGCACCGCGGCCGGAGTGCTGGCCGTGGGCCACACGTTGAAGGTCTGGCCGGTGCGCTTCCATGCGCCGCCAAAGGCGCCACCGTCGAGCGCGGCGATCTCGGCCGGGAAGGACGTCTCGAAGTAGAAATTCCAGACGTTGTAGTAATACTCGACCGCGGTTGCCGTCTGGCTCGGTGGCGGAGCCGCCGTCACGGAGGCGGAATCGCCGGCGAAGTTGGTCGCCAGATTCGGGATGACCATTCCGCTACGATTGATCGCGCTCGTGCCGTCGGTCGGCAGCGAGGTGTAACTCACCTGATCGACCCCGGCGTAGTTGATCGTGCCGTTCGTCAGCGGAAGGAAGCCGTTTGGGATGACGTAATCCGGCGTGACCAGGCCAAGCGCTGCGAAGCCCTGCGTCGCGATGAGAACATACGTGTACGCGGTCGAGCCTGGCATGCCGTAGTACCCTCCCATGCCGCCGGGCAAGTCCTTGTTGAAGGTGTAGGTCTGGGTCGTGCCGCCTTGCGTGCTGGTGAAGGTATGGCCTGCTAGATAATTCTCACTAGAGTATCCCAACGCCTCGTGCAGCACGACGAACTGGATCGTTCCGTCGGCGTTGGAGTACATCTGGTTGATCTGGTAGGTGTGGAAGCTCGCGTCCGCGTTGGGCGCGACCAAACAAAGCCCGAGCGACATTGCGACGCCGAGGAGCCCGCGCAGGCACTTAATCATGGGGTCCTCCACTGGAGGTTGAAAGCGGACGTTCGCCGCGGCGCGACGCGCCGCGGCTCAATGACTGCAAACATGCACCGCAGCAAGCCTATTCCGGCACGCGGTGTTTTACCGCCGGCGCACGACCTCGCGCCGCGCCGGCGCCGCGGGACGGAATCGCGTCCGTCGCCGTTTGTCGTGCGCACTCGCTCGCCACCGCCTCGCGGATGATCTCGGCGAGGCGCAGCGTGTCGTGAGCGGCGTAATCGCGCTCCGCGAACACGAGGTAGAGCTCTGCCCACTTTTCGGCTCCTTCCTTGAGCGGCAGCGGCTTGAGCATGCCGCTTGCGAGCTCATCACGGATATTCTCCTCCGGATACCATGCAAAGCCCAACCCCATGGTCGCGGCGCGAATCGAGGTGGCCTTGTTGCTGACCGTCCAGCGCTGCTCCGCGCCGAGCCAGCCGCCCGTGCGGCTGCGCTGCGTGCCTGAATCGCGAATCACCAGTTGGCGCTGTCGCGAGAGATCGCGGAGGCCAAGCTCGCGCCCGAGCTGATGCAGCGGGTGGTCCGGGTGCGCGACCGCGATGAAACGCAGCCGCATCAGCGGGTCGCCGAGAAACCCGGCCGGGACGTGCGATCCGATCGCGATGTCCACGTTGCCCTGCAGCAGCGCTTCGTCGGTGCCGCCGAGCACGGATTCGTAGAGCTCGATTCGCGTCTCCGGACGCTCCTTCGCGAACGTCGCGAGGCATTGCAGCAGCAGCCAAGTGGGGAAAATGACCTCGACCGCAAGGCGCATTTCCGGCTTCCAGTCCGCGGTCATGCCCGCGGCGCCGCGCTCGACGGCCACGGCTTCCTCGACGAGGGTGCGTGCGCGCCGGTAAAGCACCTGCCCAGCCTCGGTCAACACGGCCTTGCGGCCGCGGATCTCGAAGGCGTGCACGCCCAGCAGCGATTCGACCTTCTGCACCGCATAGGTGACCGCTGACTGACTCTTGTGCAGGGCCTCGGCCGCGCGGGCATAGCTGCCGTGGTCGACGACGGCCTGCAGCGCCTGCCACTGCTCCAGCGTGACGCGGAGATTGGCGGGTCGGCTCTCGATCGGCTTCTTGGCTGTAGACAATTGATCGAATAATTGAATGATTTTCGGCGATATTTTGCGCTTTTTTATCGATTGAGTAAATGATTGAATGGCGGCATCTACAGCGTGGAGGTGAACCATGACTTTGCTGCAAATCAACGCCAGTATCTTTTCCAACCACGGCCAGTCGACCCGGCTCGCCGACGAATTCGTCGCCGCCTGGCGCGCGAGCAACCCGGGCGCGAAAGTCATCGTCCGCAATCTCGCGGAAGAAACGGTCCCGCATCTCGACGCCGAGCGCTTCGGCGCATTCCTGGCCAAGCCGGGCGAGCGCAGCGTCGAGCAGCAGGCGGTCGTCGAGTACTCCGATGCGCTGATCGATGAGCTCAAGCGCGCCGACGTCCTCGTGCTCGGACTGCCGATGTACAACTTCGGGCTGCCGTCGACCCTCAAGGCGTATATCGACCACATTGCCCGCGCCGGCGCAACCTTCAAGTACACCGACAAGGGCCCGGTGGGCCTCTTGACCGGCAAGAAGGCCTACGTATTCGCGACGCGCGGCGGGCTCTACGCCGGTACGCCGCTCGATACGCAGAGCGCGTATGTGCGCGACATGTTGCGTTTCCTCGGCATCGACGACGTCGAATTCGTCTACGCCGAAGGTCTCGCCATCGGCGCGGAGCGGAAAGCGGCGGCGCTGTCGCAAGCGCAGCGTGCGATCGAACGCCTTGCCGCGCCGGAGGCGATTGCAGCCTGAAGCCGCGAGAAGCCGGTCTTGACCACTCCCGGCACCGGCCGCACATTGGAAAGATCATGAAGACACGTACCCTGCAACGCGCCATCGAAGCGATTCCCACCTCGGACGGGGCGGGTGTCAAGTTGCGTCGCAGCCTCGGCCAGACAGCCTGGGCGCGGCTCGACCCGTTCCTGATGCTCGACCACTTCTCCACCGAGAACCCCGACGATTACATCGCTGGCTTCCCGGCGCATCCGCACCGCGGTTTCGAGACGGTGACCTACATGCTGGACGGACACCTGCGGCACGAAGATCATCTCGGCCACACCGGGGATCTCAAGAGCGGTGGCGTGCAATGGATGACCGCGGGACGCGGCATTGTTCATTCCGAAATGCCGCAGCAGGAAGCCGGCCGAATGCGCGGCTTCCAGCTCTGGATCAACCTGCCGGCGAAGGAAAAGATGAAACCGGCGGGTTACCGCGATATCCAGGCCGACGAGATTCCCGTCGTGACCTTGCCCGGCGGCGGACGCGTCAAGGTCATCGCCGGGACGCTCGTGCAGGGCGATCGCGCCACGCCCGGTCCGATCCAGGGGCTTTCCACCGATCCGTTGTACTTTGACGTCGAGTTGCCCGCTGGCGCGACACTTGTTCACGCCGTCGCTGCCGGCTATCACGCCTTCGTGTATCCGTTCGAGGGTAGCGTCGAAATCGGTGCCGACGGGTCGCGGCGTCTGCTCAAGACGCACAGCGCAGGCGTGTTGTCCGACGGCGATAGCGTCGAGCTGACCGGCGGACCCGACGGCGGCCGTGTCATCCTGCTCGCGGGCCGCCCGCTGCTCGAGCCGATCGTGCAGTACGGCCCGTTCGTGATGAATACGCGCGAGGAAATCGAGCAGGCAATTCGCGACTATCAGAGCGGCGCGCTGACGGCGCACTGACGCCTTCGAGGCGTCGGGTTGGCTCGCCCCGCGGTCCTTCCGGATCTGCTAGAGGCGTGCTCGCGCCCGGTGCCCACCCAATAAGAGGATGAGGCAAGTCAGGAGCCAGAGCGCGGGGCCGTCGCCGACCGGTATCGGCTGCGCGGAGTGCCCGCGCGGGGTTGTGCTGAGGGTGTTGGTATCGGATGCCGTCGCGACGCTTGCTGCAGCCGGGGCGCTGGCGGTGGCCGTATTGGTGATCTGCGATGCTTTCAGGCCGACGGCAAAAAGCACGGGGAGCGAGTAGACGAGACGGTTGCCCGCGCCCGCTGCGATCGTCGCGCCCGTTGCCGTAAAGCTCGTGCCGCCGGCGACTCCGCTGATGCTCCCGCAGGTCGCAGACCCGGTCGCGATACAGGTGGGAGCGGCGGTGAGTGTCAGGCCCGAAGGCAGATTATCGGTGACGGTCACATTGATTGCGTTCGATGGACCGCTGTTGGTCGCAGTGATCGAATACGTCGCAGTGCCGCCCGGCGTGTAGGTCGTGCTTCCGTCGGTCTTGGCAAGTGCGAGGTTGGCAATCACGACAACCGTATCGGTATCGGTGGCGCTGTTGTTGCCCGGGTTCGGATCGGTCACGCCGCCAGGCGCGGCAATATTGGCGGTGTTGGCGATCGTGCCGGTGGCACCGGACGCGACCGTCGCGTTCACGGTGAACGTAACGCTTCCTCCGGACGGCAGCGTCGGAATGACGATGCCCGCACCTTGCATCAGCGCAACGGTCGTGTTCGGTACCGTCGGACACGCCGCCCCGCCGCTCGCACTGCCGCAGGTGACGCCCGTCGCGTTCAGGTTCGCCACCGCCGGATCGGTAAAGACGGCGCCGTTGGCCGACGATGGACCGGCGTTGCTCACGACAACGGTGTAGATCGTCGCACCGCCGGCATTGACGCTTGTCACCCCGTCGGTCTTGGTGATGGCCAAGTCCGCGACCGGAGCCACCGCCGTGAGAGTGTCGCTGTCGGTGGCGCTGTTGTTGCCGGGATTCGTATCGGTTGCGCCGGCCGGCGCGGTTACGGTCGCCGTGTTCGTCAATGTTCCGGTCGCACTCACCGAGATCGACGCGACGACGGTGTACGTTAGGGTCGCGCCAACCGGCACGTTCACCGTGTCGCTGATGTTGCCCGTACCCGACGCCGTGCAGCTCCCGCCGCCGGCCGCCACGCAGCTCCACGATGTGCTGGTGATGGCCGCGGAAAAGGTGTCGGTCACCGTCGCTCCGATCGCATCGCTGGGACCCGTGTTCGATACCACGATGGTGTACGTCGTCGTCGTGCCGGGCACCGCGGTCGTCACGCCGTCGGTCTTGGTGATGGCGAGATCGACATCGGCGTTGAGCGTATCGCTGTCGCTCGCGATGGCCGGCGATGCGCTCGCCGGATCGGTTACCGTTGCCGTGTTGGTCAGCGTGCTGCTGATCAGGCTCGACGCGAACGCCACCGGCGCGGTGAACGTGAGCGAATTGCCCGCGCCCGCAGGGATCGACGCGCCGGTCGTGCCGAAGCTCGTCTGGCCCGTCGTGCCGGTGACCGCGCCGCAGACCGCCGCACCGGCGGCCACGCAGCTTGCATTGGCGCTGAGCGTCACGCCCGACGGCAGGGGGTCGGACACGGTCGTGCTCGTCGCATCCGACGGCCCGGCATTGGTCACCACGATCGTATAGGTCGCCGTTCCTCCTGGCGTATACATCGCGCTGCCGTCGGTCTTGGTGACCGTGAGCGCGGCCTGCGCAGCACGTACATCGCTATCCGAGCCGCTGCCGCTCGCGCCCGATGCAAGATCGTTCGCGGTCGCGGCGTTCACGAGCGGATCGTCCGCAAGATCCGAATCGAAGGCGACGGGCACGGTGAACACCAGCGAATTGCCGCCGCCGTTGACGATCGTCGCACCGGTCGCATTGAAGCTCGTTTGTCCGAGGCTTCCCGTCACCGTGCCGCAGGTCGAGCTGCCGTTGGCCGTGCACGTGACGTTGCCAGTCAACGTCACGCCCGTTGGCAGCGCGTCGTCGACTGAAACGTCGAGCGCGTCGGTCAAGCCGGTATTGGCGACCGTGACCGTGTAGGTCGCCGTGCCGCCCGGCGTGTAAGTGGCACTGCCGTCGCTCTTGATGACTGCGAGCGATACCTGCGGCGAGCGCGCATCGCTGTCGGAACCGGAGCCGTTCGCAGCCGATGGCACGTCGGACGCGGTCGCGGTGTTGACCAGGGGATCGGTCGTCATGCCCGCCGCGAACGCGACCGGTGCGGTGAACTTGAGCGAATTGCCCGCGCCCGCGGCGATCGACGCGCCCGTCGTGCCGAAGCTCGTCTGCCCGGCGAGGCCGGTGACGCTGCCGCAACTCGCACTGCCGGCCGCGACGC
>Ga0207646_10002922_pt1 | contig 19815 bp, 20 predicted proteins | sample KBSK5502metaG_FD_184343 | JGI IMG/M metagenome (GOLD analysis project Ga0207646, IMG submission 184343) | Corn, switchgrass and miscanthus rhizosphere microbial communities from Kellogg Biological Station, Michigan, USA - KBS K5-50-2 metaG... | ecosystem: Host-associated > Plants > Roots >...
AGCGGACCACCGCGCCTGCTTCCGGCGGGACCGTGGCGCGAACCTCTTCGTTCGGCACGTCGGGCAACGCTGATCGTCGTGACGCGCAAAATTGCCGACCGATCCACAGTCGACGACGTGAAGCGCGCGCTGGCGAATGCGGCACCCAGAGTCCCGCTAACGACGCTACAACTCGCCCCAGCGAGTCTCACCAGCACTTCTACTGGTCAGACTCTTCCTCTCCAGGCACTGCAGGGCGCCGACCTGACGGCGATCGCTGCGATCGCGCATCCCGATGCTTTTTTCAAGCAGCTCACCGAGCTCGGCGCGATAGTTCGCCCTGCAAGTTTCCCAGACCATCATGCGTTCACGGCGGAAGAAGCGCGCTCAATCGCAGCGCAGGCAAGTACCTCTGACTTCGTGGTTTGCACCCTCAAGGACGCAGTGAAACTAGAGTCGGTGTGGCCTGCCGAAGCGGGGTCATTATGGTATGTTTCACAGCGGTTACGAATCGAGGACGGTCGGGAGAACGTCGACCGCCTGATTGAGGATCTGCTTTCGTCCACTCCGTAAACCAGGCCCAGAAAAGACCGATACGCGACTCATGGCCACCGACTATCGAATACCTGCCAATAAGCTCGTCCGACCCGACAAAGATCGCTTTCTTGACGAGGAGAACCCATTTGAGGCGATGATGTCGCGGTTCGATAAGGCTGCCGAGTTGCTCGATCTGGAGCCGGGGCTGTACAAGGTGCTGCGACAGGCCGAGAAGCAAATAATCGTTTCGATACCGGTGATGATGGACAACGGACAGATCGAGGTGTTCGAAGGCTACCGAGTGCTCTACAATACGTCGCGCGGTCCGGCCAAAGGCGGAATCCGCTTCGACATGCAGGTGACGCTCGAAGAAGTGAAAGCCCTTGCCGCATGGATGACGTGGAAATGCGCGGTGGTGAACATTCCGTTCGGTGGGGCCAAAGGCGGAGTGCGGTGCGATCCCCTCTCGATGAGCGCGGCCGAGCTGGAAAAGCTCACGCGCCGTTACACGTCGGGGATCATCAACATGCTCGGTCCCGATTCGGACGTGCCTGCTCCCGACGTGAATACCAACGAGCGGGTGATGGCGTGGGTGATGGACACCTACTCGATGCACGTCGGCCACACGACGACGGCCGTCGTCACCGGCAAGCCCGTCGAGCTGGGCGGCTCTCTTGGCCGTCGCGAAGCGACGGGCCGTGGCTGCATGATCGTGACGAAGGAAGCGCTCCGACACCTCGGCATGCCGGTGAAGGGAACGACCGTCTCGATCCAGGGATTTGGTAACGTCGGATCCGTTTCCGCGCAGCTGCTGGCGCGCGAGGGCTGCAAGATCGTGGCAATCGGCGACCGCTCGGTATCGCTGTACAACGCGAACGGCATCGACATCGACGATGCGATCGCGCATGTGAAGAAAAACCGCTCGCTCGATGGCTACAGCAAGGCGGAGGTCGTCTCGGGGTCCGATTTGCTGACTCTCGATGTCGACGTGTTATTGCCCGCCGCTCTGGAAAACGTCATCACCACGCGCAACGCCGGCGACATCAAGGCGCGCATCATCTGCGAAGGCGCCAACGGGCCCACGACAGCAGCCGCGGACTCCATTCTCGACGAGAACGGAGTCTTTGTTATTCCGGATATACTTGCCAACGCTGGGGGTGTCACCGTTTCCTACTTCGAATGGGTTCAGGATCGCGGCGGCTATTTCTGGCCGGAAGATCTCGTCAACGAACGCCTGGAGACGATCATGCGGCGCAGCTTCCACGACGTGCTGAGCCTTGCGCGTGAGCGTCGCGTGAACATGCGCACGGCATCATACATGCTTTCGATCGACAGAGTCGCCAGCGTCCACAAACTCCGCGGCATTTACGCGTAGATGCGGCTTGTCGTCGCCGTCGTAGGCAAAGCGCGCCATCCGGCGCTGGGCGAAGCGATCCGGGACTACGAGACTCGAGCGGCGCGGTACTGGCCGCTCGACGTGCGTGAAGTGCGCGAAGAGAAAGCGACCGGAATCTCGCTCGATCGACTGAAGGAGCGGGAGGGCGCGCGGCTGGCCGAGAAAATCCCTGAGCGCGCGCAGACAGTCGCGTGTGAAAGCGGCGGGAAGTCTCTCAGCTCAGCGGAGTTCGCGGAGTTGCTGCGCAAGGCACGTGACGACGATCGCGATCTCGCGTTTGTGATTGGTGGCGCGTTCGGACTCGGCGCCAACGTCGCGTCGAAATCGACGCTGAAGCTGTCGCTCGCTCCGTGGACGTTGCCACACGAGATCGCCAGGCTCGTTCTGGTCGAGCAGATCTACCGCGCCGGCACGATCGTGCGCGGAGAGCCCTACCACAAATGAGCGTCATCACCGATGATCCCGTCCTGATGGCCACCGGCCCGCACGAGGCTGACTGGTTCGAGGAATGGTTTGGGGAAGACTACCTCAACATTTACCAGCATCGCGACGAGACAGAAGCGGAGCGCGCCATCGAGCTGATTGCAACGAACCTCGCCGGTCGACGGATCAACACCGTGCTCGATCTTGCCTGTGGGACCGGGCGTCACACGAGAGTACTGCGCGAACGGTGGTGGACAGTCGGACTCGATCTGTCGATGTCGTTGCTCAAGATCGCCAGAAAGGAATCCTCTGACGGGCCCTACGTGCGGGCCGACATGCGGGAGCTGCCGTTTGCCGATTCGAGCTTCGATCTGGTAGTGAACCTCTTTACCAGCTTCGGCTACTTTGACGACGATAACGACCACGTCCGCGTCCTCGCCTGTGTCGGCGCGGCAATGAAGCATGGTGGAACGCTGGTCATCGACTTCTTGAACGCCAGCCAAGTGCGTCGTGATCTGGTGCCTTACGACGAGCGCGTGGAGAACGGCATCACCATCGAGCAAAGACGAATGATCAGTTCGGACGATCGTTTCGTCGAAAAGACCATCAGGCTTCGTGAGAGCGGCAAAGAGTACATCGAGCGCGTTCGGCTCCTTTCGCCGCGTGACCTCCAGCGGATGCTGACAGCTACGGGATTCAAGGTTGCGCAACTGTTTGGTGATTACGGCGGTGGAGATTGGTCGGAGAATTCGCCACGAACCATCCTCTTCGCGAGTCGCGAGTGAATCCACGGGTCATAACGCAGCCTCTGACAGGTAATCCGCTCGCCGCGGCAGTGATCTCCGGTAGCGCGCCGGAGAACTGGTACGAGAAAATCCCCAAGGGCTCTGAGTCTTGGCGCGAGCGGCTAGAAGCGGTTCGAGTCGATGCGAATCACGACTGGCTTAACAGGCTTTCGTCGGCTTTTGATGCGACAGGAAGGGCGAAGGAACGACTCGAGGCTTCTGGTGGCGGTCGGGGAGTCGTCGTCACAACTGGTCAGCAGCCAGGCTTGTTCGGTGGGCCGGTATACACGCTGTCGAAGGCGCTGAGCGCGCTCGCGCTGGCAGACGCGCTGCAGCGAAATACCGGGATTCCCGTCGCGCCGGTTTTCTGGGCGGCAACCGACGACACCGATTTCAAGGAGGCGAGTAGCACCGTAGTCGGAACCGTCGGCGGCGCCCAACTGCTGCGCATGGACCATCCGGAGCCGCTGGGCCGCACGATGGCGTCTATGCCGCTGGGAGACATCTCCGCGCAGCTCGAGGTGCTCACGCGCGCGGCGGGTTCAACGATCGATACGACACCGCTCGAACTGTTGGAGCAGCTCTACACGCCCCAGCACACGGTTGGGTCCGCGTACGTCGCGTTCCTGCGGGCTCTGTTTGAACCGCTCGGAATTGCCGTCATCGATGCCTCTCATCCAGCGACACGCGCAGCTGCCCGTCCATTGCTTGCCGACGCGCTAACAAAAGCCGCGGACATTGCGGCGCGCATCTCCGAACGTAATCGGGAGATCGAGCAGGCAGGCATGTCGACGCAAGTGCAGGACGTCGCCGGCTTGTCCCTGGTTTTCGGCTCGGCGTCCGGCGGTCGCAAGCGCGTCCCGATCAAGGCTGCAGCCAAGCAGAGCGTCACCGACGACATGGGGCCGAATGTTCTGCTGCGGCCCATCGTCGAGCGCGCGATTTTGCCGACTGTCACGTACATCGGCGGACCGGCCGAGATCGCTTACTTCGCGCAGGTCACGCCGATAGCCGACACGCTCGGTGTAGCTCGCCCGGCCATTGTTCCAAGATGGTCGTGCATGATCATCGAGCCACACGTGGAAAAAATTCTCGAGAAGCTCTACCTCCTGCCCGAGGATTTGCGCGATCCACACGAAGTCGAGAATCGAGTGGCGCGCGCGCGGGTGCCGAAAGCGATCCTCGACGAGCTTGACGTAACTCGCAGCGCGCTCGATGAGCGTCTCGATGCTCTCACCAGCGCTGTCGACGAAGCGCAGACCGGAATCGGTGCGGCGGTGACCGGAGGGCTGCGGGCCAATCTGACGCGCAGACTCGATCGCTTCGAGCGGCGCCTGATTGCCGCGGCAAAAAAGAAACACGCCGATATCATGACCGAAATCGGCACCGCGCGCGGCTCGCTTTATCCTTTCGGCAAACACCAGGAGCGGGCCCTTAACTTCGTGCCGCTTCTCGCGCGCTATGGGCCTGGTCTGCGCGACGAGATGCTCGAAGAAGCGTCGCGACACGCGACGAAGCTTGTCGGGGCGAGTCCCGTCGCCGAGGCGCGACAGGAAGCCGTTTCAGTGCGGAGCCAGTCGTGACGGAGAGCGATGACCTCGCAAAAGAACAACGCTCGCTCGACAAATTTCTCCCGCCCGAAACCGACGAAGTAACTGAAGCCGCGCCGCCCATCGAGCGCCGCGCGACACCGCGCGCACCTGCCAAGGCTCTCGATCGCACGAAGGGCGCCGCGTTCCTGGTCGGGTCCGGCATTCTCCTGAGCCGGCTGGCCGGTCTGATTCGTCAGACGATGATGGCCCGCTACCTGGGCGCTGGTTTCGCCGCCGATGCGTTCAACGCCGCTTTTCGCATTCCGAACCTGCTGCAGAATCTGTTCGGCGAGGGCGTGCTGTCGGCGTCGTTCATTCCTGAATACGCCGGGTTACTCGGGCGCGGTGATGAGGAGGAGGCAACGCGGCTGGCGGGCGCGGTCGCGGGCATGCTGGCGCTCGTTGCCTCGATCATCGTTTTACTCGGCGTAGTGACGGCACCCTGGCTCGTCGCCATCATCGCCAACGGGTTCACGGGCGAGAAGCGCGAGCTCACCGTCTATCTCACCAGAATTCTTTTCCCCGGCGCCGGACTGCTGGCCTTTTCCGCGTGGTGCCTCGGGATTCTGAACAGCCATCGCCGGTTCTTCATGTCGTACACGGCTCCAGTACTGTGGAATCTGGCAATGGTCGTGACGCTGGTGTTCTTCCACCGGGGCCGCAACGAGGTGCAGCTGGCGACTTATCTGGCGTACGGATCGGTGGTGGGTAGTGCGCTGCAGTTTGGCGTTCAGCTTCCGCAGGTGTTGTCCCTGGCGCACGGACTCCGGCCAAGGTTGACTGCCGCGGCTGAAAGTGTGCGCAACGTCTTTCGGAACTTCGTCCCCGCCTTTGTCGGTCGTGGAGTCGTTCAGTTGAGCGCCTACGTCGACGCCTGGCTGGCCAGTTACCTCGGAAACGGCGCCGTATCCTCGTTCACCTACGCCCAGACGATCTACGTTCTTCCGATTAGCCTGTTCGGAATGGCAATCTCGGCAGCGGAGCTGCCGACGATGTCGCGCGCGATCGGCACGACCGCCGAAATCGGCGCCTATCTGCGCAGCCGGCTGACCGACGGCCTCGATCGCATCGCGTACTTCATCGTGCCGAGCGTGGTCGCGCTCTTCGCGCTCGGCGATCTCATCGTCCACCTGCTTTTCGAGAGCGGACGATTCCAGCGCGGGAACACGATCTGGGTGTGGCAGATTCTGATCGGTTCGTGCGTCGGACTGCTCGCCTCTACGATGGGTCGCCTGTATTCCTCGACGTTTTACGCGATGCGCGATACAAGAACGCCGCTGCGGTTCGCGGTAGTGCGTGTGGTCCTCACGACTGTACTCGGATATCTCTTCGCGCTGGTGTTGCCGGGACTCCTCGGGCTCGACCGCAAACTCGGCGCGGCTGGTCTTACCGCCTCGGCTGGCCTCGCTGGCTGGGCGGAGTTCTATCTGTTGCGGCGGGAGCTCGACAAGCGTATCGGGCGCACGCGGTTGATCCCCGCACGAATGGCGCGCCTATGGCTGGCGGCGATCGCGGGCGCAGCGATTCCATGGATCTACAAATTGGTGATGGATCGCGGCAACCCCATTTTTTCGGCGCACGATGACGTAGTGCGCTCCAAGCTCGGCGCGTTGATGTTGCTGGCGATTTACGGGGTAACCTACCTGGCAGTTACGGCCGCTTTCAGGATCCACGAAGCGACGAGCCTCATCGATCGCGGCAGACGGCTGCTCAGGCTGAGACGCTAGCGATGAACCGGCCTTTTCGCGTGTGGTATAATTACACATGTTGCCTGTTCCAGATGCAGTTGCTGCGAAACTACCGCACCTTCCCGATGGACCCGGCGTCTATTTGTGGAAGGGAAGGGACGGGACTACCCTATACGTAGGAAAGGCGAAGAGACTGCGCTCGCGGGTGCGTAGCTACTTCGCCAACGATCAGCTGGAAAGCGTAAAGACCCAACATCTGGTCGGCCTGATCGGCGATCTCGAGACCATCGTGGTGCCGAGCGAAGCTCATGCGCTGATACTCGAGGCAAATCTCATCAAGGAATACCGTCCGCGCTTCAACATCGCGCTGCGCGACGACAAGTCGTATCCCTACATCAAAGTCACGGTTCAGGAGCCATTTCCGAGAGTATTCGTAACGCGACGTCTGGAGGACGACGGCGCCAGTTACTTCGGTCCCTACACCGATGTGGGCGCGATGCGACGCGCGCTCAACGTGGTGAAAAAGATCTTCACCGTGCGCAGCTGCAACTACGACATGCCGGCGGAGATGCCGGAACGTCCGTGTCTCGATTACTACATCAAGCGCTGCAAGGCGCCGTGCATCCTTGCTCAGTCACAGCAGGACTACCGGGCAATGATCGACGAGGTCGTGATGTTCCTGTCCGGCCGTCCCGACGAAGTCGTCCGTCGTGTGCAGGAGAGAATGGAGCTGGCGTCAGAGCAGCTCGATTTCGAGCGAGCAGCCGAGCTGCGCGATGTACTCCACCACCTCGAGACGATGGAAGAACCGACAATCGTTCTCGAGGTGGAGGGTGGTGACCGCGATGTTATCGGTTACGCACGCGACGGCGACGACGCTTGCGTCACTGTACTGCGAATACGGAGCGGAAAGCTGCTGTCGCGCGAGCAGCGCTTCCTCACCAACATTGATGGCGAAGAAGACACCGATGTCATGACGATGTTTCTCGCCGGCAGCTACGTTGGCATGCAGGAAAAAGCGCGACAGGTCTTGCTCCCCTTCGATTTTCCCGATCGTGAGCTCATCGAGCAAGCGCTGCCGGACAGCAAGATCCAGATTCCGCAGCGAGGACCCCGGCGCGATCTGATTGCGCTCGCCGAGCAGAACGCGCGTCACCTGCTCGAGGAGCTCAAGCTGTCGTCGATGGAGGCGGAGGAACGAGCAGGGGACCCGGTCTACGAGCTGGGGCGCGAGCTCGGGCTCCAGCGCTTGCCGCGCTCGCTGGTCTGTTTCGATATCTCGACAACACAAGGAACCGACACGGTAGGATCGTGTGTCTGGTTCGAGAACGGACGGCCGAAGCGAAGCGAGTACCGGAAGTTCAAGGTGAAGACCGTTGAAGGGAGCGACGATTTTGCATCGATGCAGGAAGTGGTGCGTCGCTATTTCGAGCGGCGTCTCAACGACCAGAAGCCGCTACCGGACCTAATCGTCATCGACGGCGGCAAGGGTCAACTGTCTGCCGCCCACGCTGCCCTTGCCGAGCTCTCGCTGGCGGACCGACCGCTGATCAGCCTCGCCAAGCGCGACGAGGAAGTGTTCATCTGGGGTCGGGAAGCGTCGCTGAGGCTCTCGCGGCGGTCTCCTGGGCTTCGCCTCCTGCAGCAGGCCCGCGACGAGGCTCATCGCTTTGCGGTGACCTACAACCGGAAGCGCCGCTCGATGCGAACTGTCACGTCGGAGCTGCTCAAGGTCCCTGGAATCGGACCCGTAAAACGGCGCCAACTGCTCAAGGAGTTCGGCAGCGTACAGGGGGTTCGCGAGGCGGGAGAAGAAGCGATTGCCAGGCTGCCGGGCTTCAACGCGGAGCGCGCGCGGAAGCTACTTCAATCACTCGCGGCAACCTCGCCCATTTGACCGTGAACCGCGCCAAGACAAAGCGAGCTAACGTTTAGCAATTCCTTGATTTCGCTCTCCGTAGCTCTAAATTACTTGAGCTATGGTCAAGGTCTCCCGAATTGAAAAGAAAAGCATCGCCGAGGAGCTCGGAATCGTACCCGGAACCGAGCTGCTGACGGTCAACGGGCGGCCGCTTGCCGACTTCCTCGACTGGGAATTTCTCACCGCCGACGAAGAGCTGGTCATCGAGGCGCGTCAACCTGATGGCGAGGAGATCATCTTCGAGCTCGAGCGACTCGATGGTGAGCCACTCGGCGTCTCATTGGAGCCGCCGACGGTGCGACGGTGCGCGAACCGATGCGAATTCTGCTTCATCGAAGGCCTGCCCGCGGGGCTGCGGAAGCCACTCTACATCCGCGATGACGACTACCGGCTGTCATTCGCGTACGGGAATTTCGCCACGCTCTCCAATGTGAAAGAGCGTGACATCGAGCGAATCCTGGAGTACCGGCTGTCGCCGCTCTACGTCTCAGTCCACGCGACGAATCACGAGGCCCGAAAGATTCTCCTCAACAACCAGCGCGTTCCCGATATCAAAGCTCAGCTCTCGCGCCTCGCAGCCGGCGGGATCCAGTTCCACTGTCAGATGGTGGTCGTCCCGGGATTGAATGACAGGGAAGTGCTCGAGGAATCGCTGACCGATCTCTGGAATATGGGCGACGCTGTGCTCTCCGCGGCGGTGGTGCCCGTTGGCCTGACCCAGTTCTCGCATCTCTACTCCGGGAAGAAGATGGATCGGGAGACAGCGCGTTCGATTCTTCAGCAGGTCGAGCGGTGGGGCGAGCGCGCCAGGCGGGAACGGGGCGAGACGTGGGTCTTCGGATCCGACGAGCTTTACATGCTGGCGCAGCGCGAGCTGCCTGGTGAGGAACACTACGGTGAGTTTGCGCAAATTGAAAACGGTATCGGCGCTGTAACAGCTCTGCGAATGCGGGTGGCAGCGGGATTGGAGCGGGTCACGCGGCGCGATGGCCAGCGCATTGGCGTGGTCACCGGGTCGGCGATGGCGCCGCTGATGCGGCCGTTGCTCGACAAACTCTCGGATGTGAGCGGGGCACGTTTTGAGCTCATTGTAGCCGAGAATTCCTTGTTCGGTCCCACCATCACCACCGCCGGACTGCTCGTCGGGCGGGACATTCTCAGCGCGCTCGGTGACCGACACGATCTCGATATCGCGCTGATTCCAGCGGAGACCATCAACGAGGACAGTGTTTTTCTGGATGATTTCACCCTGGCTGCCGTGCGCGAGTCGCTGCCAATGCCGATTTTCCCATCCTACGATTTCATCGATGTCCTGGCGTCAGAGGAAGTCGGAGTGGCCGCGTGAACCTCCCAGTCATTGCACTTATCGGTCGTCCCAACGTTGGCAAGTCGGCACTGTTCAACCGCATTGTGGGCGAGAACAACGCTATCGTCAGCGAAGAAGCCGGCACGACACGCGACCGACATTTCGCCAGAGCTGAATGGAACGGCAGACAGTTCTGGCTGGTTGACACGGGCGGCCTGACCGATGATCCACGCATTCCGATGGACGTCGAGATCAAGCGTCAGGTTCTCCAGGCGATTGACGAATCTGATTTGCTGATGCTGGTCGTTGACGCCAAGGCCGGGCTGCACCCGAGTGACACCCGAGTCGTTGAGATCCTGCGCGAGGCGAGGAAGCCATGGGTGCTCGTGGCCAACAAAGTCGACGATCCAACCTCGACAGACTTTTTCGAGTTCTACGAACTGGGGGCCGGTGATCCCGTTCCGGTGTCTGCTCTCAACGGCAAGAACTCCGGCGATATGCTCGACGCGCTGGTCGAGCGGATTCCGAAGGTCGCCGAGGAAGTTCCAAACGCGTTGCGCGTAGCAGTCGTCGGCCGCCCGAACGTCGGCAAATCGTCGCTGATCAACCGGCTCCTTGGTGAGGAAAGGCTCGTGGTCGCGGAGACTGCCGGCACGACTCGCGATGCCATCGACACCCCGAGGATATTTCACGGGCGAGAGATAATCTTCGTCGACACGGCCGGTCTCCGTCGGCAATCGAAAGTGGAGGATGGAATCGAATTCTATTCTTCACTTCGCACTCGACGTGCGATCGATCGCTCCGACATTTGCATCCTCGTCCTCGACGCAGCGGAGGGGCTCCACAATCAGGATCTCAAAATCGCCGCGCTGGCGTGGGAGCACGGGCGAGGTTTGATCGTTGTCGTCAACAAGTGGGATCTCAAGGAGAAGGACAACAACACCGCGGCCAAGTTCGAGAAGGAAGCGCAGGAGAAGGCGCCGTTTCTAAAGTTCGTGCCGTTCGTGTTCACGTCCGCGCTCAGCGGCCAGCGCGTGACGCGAATTCTCGAATTGATCCTCGAGGTCGACGCCGAGCGTCATAAGCGGATCAGCACATCGCAAGTAAACACGACTCTCGCGGAGATCGTGGGCAGGCGACAGCCGCCACAGGCCGCCGGACGCGAGGTCAAGTTGAATTATGCGACGCAGGTGGAGACGGCTCCGCCGGTGATAGCCGTGTTCGGCAACAATCCCGACCTCGTTCAGGAGCACTACGTGCGGTACCTGCACAACGGCTTCCGCGAAGCCTGGGGTTTTCGCGGCAATCCTCTCCGCATCATCATGCGGCGCAAGACGGCGTAGATGGCGCCGATTTACGGCGTTATCATCGCGTATCTGGCCGGATCGATTCCGTCGGCGTTCATCGCCGGCAAATTGCGCGGCGTCGATCTCCGCCAGCACGGCTCCGGTAATCTGGGAGCGACCAATGTCGTACGAGTTCTCGGCCCGAAGATCGGCGGCGTCGTATTTCTAGCCGATGTCCTCAAGGGTTTTCTGCCGGTGTTCTTTCTGCCTATCTACACGGAGACTCTGCAGCCTGGCCTATGGGCACTCGTTTACGGAGCGGCCGCCATCCTCGGACACGTGAAGCCGATTTTTCTACTCGGCAAGGGCGGCGGGAAGGGAGTCGCAACGGCAACCGGCGTATTTCTGGCTCTCGCGCCCGTACCGATGCTGGTTTCAATGACAGTCTGGATCCTTGTATTCGCACTCAGTCGTTACGTCAGTCTAGCCTCGCTATTTGGGGCTACCGTTCTTCCGATTGCGATTCTTGCCTGGTACCGCGATCCGCGATCACCCGTCTTCATCGCCAGCGTCATCATCGCCGCCTTCGTGTTCTGGACGCATCGCGCAAACATTGCGCGTCTGCGGCGCGGTGAAGAGCATCGCTTCGTAAAAAAGGAAACCGCGTCCTGATGCGTTGCGCAGTCGTGGGAGCGGGCGCCTGGGGCACAGCGCTGGCAGACCTGCTGGCGCGCAACAAACACGAAGTTCGGCTCTGGGCGTACGAGCCTGACGTTGTCGATTCCATCAACCGCAGTCACGAGAACGTCAGATTCCTGCGCGGGCATCAGCTGACTGAATCGATCCGGGCGCTCGGAGACCTGGGCTCGACGACCAATGACGCCGATCTGGTGTTGTTCGCGACGCCCTCCCAGGTCTTGCGGTCGATCGTCAAAGCAGTGGCGCCAGCACTGCCGGGTTCAGCACCGCTGGTGGTAGCGACCAAAGGAATCGAGAAAGGCACGCTGAGCTTGATGACAGAAGTCGTCGAGCAGGAAGTGCAGGGCGCGACAGTGATTGCGCTATCCGGACCAAGTTTCGCGGTAGAAGTAGTAGCCTGCCAGCCCACCGCAGTTGTCGTCGCGTCGCAGAAGAACGGCGCAGCCGCCATCGCACAGCGCGCGCTGAGCTCGCCGTACTTCCGCACTTACACTCACACCGATGTCACCGGCGTTGAGCTGGGCGGCGCGCTGAAGAACGTGATGGCCGTGGCGACCGGAATTGCCGAGGGATTGGGCCTCGGCTTCAACGCCAGAGCGGCGTTGATCACGCGAGGACTGGCGGAGATGACGCGGCTTGGCGTCGCACTCGGAGCCGAGGAGAGCACCTTCGCGGGACTGGCCGGACTCGGCGATCTGGTGCTCACCTGCACGGGATCCCTCAGTCGCAATCGAGCCGTCGGTGTGGAGGTTGGGAAGGGAAGACAACTTGAGGAAGTACTACGTGATCGAGAAACAGTCGCTGAAGGCGTGTTCGCGGCGCAGAGCGCCCGTGAGCTGGCCGCACGCGAAGGAGTGGAGATGCCAATCGTCGACGCAGTGAACCGTGTCCTGTTCGAGGGCCAGTCGGCACGCGGCGCCATCGGCGCGCTCATGTCGCGAGAGCTCCGAGCGGAGGTAGACTGATGAAAGCCAAAGAGCCGGTGCAGGAGTTTTTTTCAATCGGTGACGTCTGCACCCTGACCGACCTGAAGCCCCACGTGCTGCGCTACTGGGAGAGCCAGTTCAAGTTTCTCCACCCGGCAAAGAATCGTTCGGGGAATCGAGTCTATCAGAGACGCGAGATCGAGCTGATCATGCTCGTCAAGCAGCTCCTCTATACCGAGAAGTACACGATCGACGGCGCGCGGCAAAAGATCGACGACTATCGAAAGAGCGGTGAGCTGCGGACTGTGGCACGCGCGGCACTGGATTCGCAGGCCGTCGAGTCGATGGAGAGCGATCTGCGATCCATCCTGGCGATACTTGATGGCCAGATCGAAGACAAAGAAAGGGGAAGCGAAAGTTGATCGAGCCGCTCGTCGTCATCGTGCCCGCGTACAACGCCGAGCCGACGCTCGCAAACGTGGTGAAGGGAGTTCGGCGTACTCTTCCCAATGCGACGATCATCGGTGTCGATGATGGGTCGACCGATGGATCGGGCCAGCTTTTGAAGACAGTGGCCGACGAAACCATCGAATTCGAAAAGAATCGGGGGAAGGGCGCCGCTCTTCGCGCCGGATTCGACGAGGCGCTGAAGAAAGGCGCGGCGGCGGTTCTCACCATCGACTCAGATGGTCAGCACGATCCGGCGTTTGCCCCTGCAATAGTCGGCGCGCTGGACCGCGCGGATATCGTCATTGGCACACGGGATCTCTCCGGAAAGGCGGTACCGAAGCATCGGCGCATAGCGAACATGATCTCGTCGGCGGCGACGCGAGCGGTTTCGGGCGGCAAAGTGCGCGACAGCCAATCGGGCTACCGCGCGATCAAGGCCGAGGTGCTGCGGAAAGTTAATGCGGTGGGTGACCGCTACGAATTCGAGACGGACTTCATCATCCGTGCGGCGCGCGCGGGCTTCACGACCGTCAACGTTCCAATCTCTACCATCTATGGATCGCCCAGTTATTTCCGCGAGTTTCGGGACGCGTGGCTGGTGATCAAGGTCTTGTGGCGACATCGCGCGGGGATCTTCAGGCGTTGAGACTACTTTGCACTAACGACGACGGCATCCTTGCCCAGGGCCTCGCCTGCTTGATTGAAGCAGCCGAACCGCTGGGCGAGATCACAGTCGTCGCGCCCGATCGCGAGCAAAGTGCGACCAGCCATTCGCTCACGCTTCATCATCCAATCCGCCCGATCGAGCGTGGCGAGCGGCGCTACCAGGTGGATGGAACGCCAACCGATTGCGTGATGCTCGCGGTTGAAGCATTGATGCCGCAGCGACCAGACTTTGTCCTGAGCGGAATCAATCACGGTCAGAACATGGGCGAGGATGTGCTCTACTCAGGCACGGTCGCGGCGGCCATGGAGGGCCTGTCGCTGGGCATTCCCTCATTGGCGATTTCGTTCGCCGGCGGCGACCTGCGCGCCGATGTCAGCATGCTCCGCGATCAGATTGGCCCGTTGCGCGATCTTCTTCGGCACGTCTTATCCCTGCCATCGTTTCCCGAGCACACCCTGCTTAACATCAACCTACCGCCATTGCGTGGTGATGAGATCATGGGTGTTCGGCTGACGCGACTTGGCAGAAGGGTGTACTCAGATTCGCTCAAACCAATGCAGGATCCCTGGGGACGTCAGATCTACTGGATTGGGGGTGGATCGATCGCCTGGTCGGGAGAAGAGACGTCAGATTTTCGCGCGATACAAGAGGGGTACATATCCGTAACGCCACTGCACCTCGATCTCACCCATCACGCGATGCTCGCTTCGGCGGAGCGATGGTGGCAGCACCCCTAGACCTCGAGTATCGCGGTCCTCGCCGGCGGCTGGTGGAGCTGCTACACGAGCAGGGCATCAAGGATCTCGCTGTCCTTCATGCGATAGACGAGGTGCCCCGACACCTTTTCGTTCCCAGCGGCGTGCGGCACCGCGCTTACGAGGACTCGGCGCTCCCGATCGGAAATGGCCAGACGATCTCCCAACCTTCCATTCACGCTCGATATCTCGAGCTGCTCAAACTAAAAGGAAATGAGAAAGTCCTGGAGATCGGAACTGGATCCGGCTACCAGACGGCGCTGTTATCACATCTGGCAGGCCAGGTATTTTCGATCGAGCGAATTCCCGCTCTGCTCGACAAGGCACGCGAGACCATTCAGCAGATCGGGGCGCGCAACATTTCTTTCCTGCTGGGTGACGGGACGCTCGGATGGCGACAGTACGCGCCGTATGATGCCATACTCGTCGGCGCCGGCGCCCCCGAAGTGCCATCCACTTATCACGAACAGCTGAAGGAGGGCGGACGGATACTCATTCCGCTCGGCGATCGCGATGAGCAAACTCTCTACATGTTCACGCGGCACGGCGATAAACTGGACGCAGAAGAAATCGCACCGGTGCGTTTCGTGCCGCTAGTGGGGAAATACAGCTGGGAGGACATGTAGTGCACCAACCGCCAGAGCGCCCGTTCGTTCCACGCCGAACTCCGACAAAAGCGCAGCCTGCGATCGGGTCCGCTGAGTTTACTGTGTCGCCGCCATTCGTTCCGGGTGCGGACCGCGAGCGAATGGAAGCGCTGCGTCTCGAGTACGCGAGTGACACGCGAACCCCAGCTGCCGCCTCGCTGCCGCCAATCGAAAAATTTCTCGACTTGTCAGCTCCAGGCATTACTGCGGCTGTCGCTGCCGATGAAGACGCTTTGGAAGAACTGAGCGTCGACGAGGATGAGCTCCCGCCAGTGGAGCATTTCATCGATCCGCTTCCGGCAGTTGAGGATTTCGCGCCCGCTGACGCGCCAGCAGCGGATTGGGGCGAGACGGATTGGCAGCGGTACGATTGGCGCGCCGCCGCCGCCCTTGGTGAATCCGCCAGCGAGAGCGAGGCGACGACGGCGTGGGCAACGACGGATTGGGATTCGGAGGTGCCTCGCCCGACAGAACCGCGACCGACGGCAGCCCAAGCCATCGCGACCGCGCTAGACCAGATCGCTGAAAGGATCAGGAATGGTGAGCTCGCCCTGTCGAGCCCAGGCACAGCTACCGATCCGGGGGCCATTGCCGCGACTCTAGCCGCTCTCCTTGGCATCAGGCGATAGCTCGGGGATGGAAAGTATTCATCTCGAGATCCACGGTCGGGTGCAGGGTGTCGGATTTCGTTGGTACGTTGTCGAGAAAGCGCAGCAATTGAAGCTTGCCGGCTGGGTCAGAAACAAGAGCGACGGCAAAGTAGAGATCGCCGCGGCGGGTGAGCGCGACGCGCTGGCGCGATTCGAGGCGGCGGTGACGTCGGGACCGAGAGGCGCAAGGGTGGAGGAGGTCCGCAACCTTTCGCCAGTGTCCCTCGAGTCGCTCCGCATACCATTCGAGATCGTGCGCTGAGCTAAATCACCCGCCGGCCGGGACGGCCGTCCAGCGTACCTTTTAGATCGGTGATTGGCAGGCTAGATTCAGCGGCTGAATCACCCAGTTGCTCCCGGCACCAAGATTCGTGATTCTGGCCCCCGTAGCTCAGGTGGATAGAGCAGCGGTTTCCTAAACCGTTGGCCGGGTGTTCGAGTCACCCCGGGGGCACTCGCTGGTTGGCGAAATCTCCTCAAAATTATCCTCAAAAAAATGACAGCACCGAACGCACCGGTCCGTAAGCGCCACGGCGAAGAGGAATCCTTCACCGATTGGTTCATGCTCCACACCCGGCAGGTCACCTGGGGCGTGATCGGACTGGCGGTAATCGTCGGCGGCTTCTGGTTCTATCAGCGATCGCAGTCGATCAAATCGCAGCGGGCCGAGACCGCGTACTTCCAAGCGCGTCAGTCGGCCGTAGCAGGGAACCTCCCCCAGGCGGTCACCGACCTCCAAAAGGTGGTCAGCCGATATGAGGGAACCCAGGCCGGCGCCCAAGCGGCTCTCTCCCTGGCTCAGGCCTACTACGATCAAAAGAAGTTCAAGGAAGGGATCGACGCTCTAAAGAAGGCCGAGCCAAAGGTCCCCGGCGATTTCAAAGCCTCAGTCCACGTCCTCGAAGCCGCTGGCTATGAGGAGCTCAAGAACTACTCGGCCGCAGCTGAGCAGTACAAATTGGCCGGGGACGTGACTCGGTTTCCGGCCGACAAAGCCCAGTATCTCGGCTCCGCCGCGAGGGACTACGCTGCCGCTGGGAAACGGGATGAGGCGGTGGCGATCTGGACGGAGCTGGCAAAGGACGAGACCGGCCCAATGGCCGCAGAAGCCCGCGTGAGGCTCGGAGAGCTTCGCGCCGCATCAATGAAGATCTAGCGTCGTGCCTTTGACCTGGTAGCGCGAAAGGCCGCCGAGATGCGCGGCCTTTTTCATTGCTGTAGGGAGGCTCCTGGAAGCTATCGGAGATATGCGTATAAGATAGATTATGTCAACCAACCCCGTGGTTTAAATGTGGAGAAGTTCAGGGCTGTCCACTGCCGCCCTTCGAACCCGCTAGCTGACCGTTACTTGCAGGCCTGATGTAAGAGATCGCTTTAAGGCGGCCGCGGGCGACAGTTAGTGGCCCCAGCGGCGACAGTCTGTCAATCGAGATCGCGAATCTCGCCCTCGAAGACAATCCTTCCTTCGCCACGAAGCGACGGCAGCCAGGCATCTCCGTCGCGTCTGAGCGTGACGGTCAGAGGGAGCGAAGACCGTGTCCGAAGCACCGTTTCCCTGCCCGATTCGCCCCAGTCGGAAAGCATGATTGCCGTGGCGACCGCGCCGGTCCCGCACGCCAGGGTCTCGGCTTCAACACCACGCTCGAAGGTGCGGTAAGCAAAGGATCCATCGGAAGCCCTGGCGACGAAGTTGACATTGGCGCCGTCCGCCAAGGACCGGTGGTGTCGCAGCTCGGGACCTCGTCCAGTCACGTCTGCGGTCTCGAGATCGGTGACTTCAACCACCACGTGAGGTACCCCGACGAGAGCATATCCAAGTCGACGCTCGCCCGGCTTCATTCCCAGCTCCCTGGCATCTGCCCTCACGTCCCGCACCGGCTCGAGGTCGACTTCCGGCAAGCTGTCCCGAATGCGGGCCTTCAAGGATCCGGCGGCAGTATGAAGGATGAATCCGCCCGCTTGTGAATGGCCCAGCTCGACCGCCAGACGGGTCGTGCAGAGACTGGCGTTGCCGCACAGCGAGGCCTCGGATCCGTCACTGTTATAGTAGCGCATGCGGATGTCGCCATCCCCTACTTCCTCGAGGAATACGACGCCGTCTGCCCCGACGCCGGTACCGCGGGCGGACAGCGATCGGATGGCGTCGACATTTTCGAGGTGGGCCGCGCGTCTGCCCGTCGAATCGAAAACGACGAAGTCGTTCCCAGATCCGGTCATTTTGTAGAAGTGCTGGCCTGTTGGGCGAGGTGACATTAGATCCTTCCCGTCAAACTCCACCAGCGCAGACGCCAGACCATCCAGACCGCTTCGCGGACGATCTTCTTCGACATCTTGCTCACTCCCTCAGTGCGATCCACGAAGATTATAGGGATTTCGACCAGGCGGAACCCGCGCTTCCAGGCGCGAAAGGACATCTCAATCTGGAACGCGTAACCGTTGGATTTTACCGCGCTTAGATCGATCGATTCAAGTACATTCCGGCGAAAGCACTTGAAGCCGCCGGTGGTGTCCGAAACCGGCAGGCCCGTGATGGCTCGCGCATAAATATTGGCAGCGTAGCTCAAAAACAATCTGCTCATTGGCCAGTTCACCACATTCACGCGCCCGCCCTGATACCGGGACCCGAGCACCACATCCGCTTCCTTGATTGACTGAAGAAACTCGGGGAGCAACTCCGGATTGTGGGAGAAGTCGGCATCCATCTCGAATACGAGGTCGTACTTTCTTTCCAGCGCCCAGCTGAAGCCAGCGATGTACGCCGTGCCAAGCCCCAGCTTCCCCTCTCTGTGTATGACGTGGACGCGGTCATTGTTGGCGGCGATCGCATCGACGACTCCACCCGTACCATCGGGCGAGGCATCGTCCACGATCAGCATCTCCAGCGAAGGATCCTGCGCCAGGACCGCCGGGATCAGGCGTGCAATGTTGAACCGCTCGTTGTAGGTCGGTACGATGACGAGAGCGCGATCAGGCAAGGATTCTCCGATCGCGCCAGACGCCGGCGCCAAGCATCAGAAATCCCACCACGATTGCGATCCAGGTAATCGTCTTCCCACGCTCGTAGGTTGGACTGGTAAAGCGGAGCTCGATGGTGCGCGCTCCCTGCGGCAGCTCGACGCCAATTAGCGTGTAATCGGCGCGCCCAATCCTCGCTGACCTGCCGTCCGCGGTAGCGACCCAGCCAGGATAGAAATTCTCCGAAACGATCAAGGATGATCCAGCGGGAGCCGGAGTGCTCAGCGCAATCCGTAGATGCCCCGGCTCGTAATGCTGGACGCTGGTAGTGAGCGAGAGCGGTGCTGGTAGCGATTGAACACCCTGCGCGGCCGCGACCTGGGCCGAGGTGTCGAACAGCGCGGCCCGCTTTACATCGAATCTTGGATTCAGCACCGTCGCGAGCACTTGTTCGTCGGGCGCCTTCACCGCGATCGGCGTCACCCATGAGTACGGATTCTCAGTATTCAAACGAAAGAGGTAGATAGTATCGCCCGATGGGTCGATCAAAGGTCCATTGACGAGTGTCGTGTTTCCGATAAACGGAAGCTCCGGAATGTTGGTGAGCAGGTACCTCGTGTTCGTGAGTTGAAGCACATTGGGAGAGAAGATGCGATTGTCCTGTGAGTACAGGCCGACTAGATCCTGGTAGCGGGCAAGCTGATTACCATGATATCCGAGGACCTGGCGAATCCGGTGAGTCATCAGCGCATCGCCCCTTAGTATTGCGTCGGGCTGCGGAGTGTCTCGCACCTCCAATGCGAACACACGTACCGGCTGCTTCTCGCTGCGGATGGTCTCGATGATTGGATTACTCGCGTAGATCACCTTTGCCGGTGGCGAGAACATCCAGTAGTCGCGCTCGATAGACCAGAGATCGACCGCTGTCAGAATGACCACGGCCCACGCCGCGACTGTGACGGTGATTCGTCCCCGATTCCACGCAAACCAGAGCCCAGCGAAGAGAAGCAGGAAGCCGAAGGAGCGCCACGCTCCCAGGAAAAGGGCGCCACCGTTCGCCTGCACGCGATCGACGAGGCGCGGGTCCGCAAAGGTCTCGGCGACGCTGGTCAGCCCGCCTACTGACGCGAGCACCGCCATCACTCCGCCGAAA
>Ga0207646_10002924_pt1 | contig 19806 bp, 15 predicted proteins | sample KBSK5502metaG_FD_184343 | JGI IMG/M metagenome (GOLD analysis project Ga0207646, IMG submission 184343) | Corn, switchgrass and miscanthus rhizosphere microbial communities from Kellogg Biological Station, Michigan, USA - KBS K5-50-2 metaG... | ecosystem: Host-associated > Plants > Roots >...
AGCAACACCGCCCGATAGGGCCCGCCACGCTCGGGACGGCAGATGAAGGTCTCCATCGCGCCGTCCTTGGTCGTGATGTCGAGCGTCTGTTCGATCATGGGTGGGCTCCGTCGTACATTCAGCAGGCACGATAAGCAAAACCGTCGTCCCGGCGAAAGCCGGGACCCACTTTTCCGCTCGCACATGGCTCGGGAGAAGGCATGATCCTCGAACGAAACTTCCGCCGCCCGAGACTGGCAGCGTGGTGGATCCCGGCCTTCGCCGGGATGACGGGTAACTGCGGAGGTGAGTAATGGCGGTGCAGGCGATCGGACAAAGGGTCAGGCGCGAGGAGGATTTCCGGCTGTTGACCGGGCGGGGTCGCTATGTCGACGACGTGCCGGCGATCGGTGCCGTTCGGGGCTATGTCTTGCGGTCGCCGCACGCCCATGCCCGCATCACCTCGATCGATGCCGAGCAGGCGAGAGCGGCACCGGGCGTGCTCGCGGTGTTGACCGGCACCGAGCTGAAGCGGCGCGGGCTCGGCACGCTGCGGCCGTTGATGCCGCGCCGCAAGAAGAACGGCGGCCCGTCCTTCGTCTGCCCGCAGCCGTTATTGGCGCAGGAATACGTTCGCTATGTCGGCGACCCCGTCGCCTTTATCGTTGCCGAAACCCTGCACCAGGCGAAGGACGCGGCCGAGCTGATCGCGGTCGAGTACGACCCCTTGCCCGCCGCCATCACCGCCGAGACCGCGCTCGCGCCCGGTGCGCCGGCGGTGTGGGCCGACAATCCCGGCAACGAGGCCTTCACCTTCGAGGCTGGTGACAAGGCGGCCACCGAAGCCGCGCTCGCCCGCGCCCCGCATGTCATCCGCATGCGCATCCCGGTCAACCGGGTCACCGCCAACAGCATGGAGCCGCGCGGCTGCCTTGCCTTCTACGACCCGAGCGAGGAGCGCTATACGATCCGTTGCACGGTGCAATCGGTGCATCAGATCCGCGCCGCGCTGGCCGGCCAGATCTTCCGCCTGCCGCATCATCAGGTACGGGTGCTGTGCGACAATATGGGCGGCGGCTTCGGCATGAAGGGCGGCTGTTATCCGGAATACGGGCTGTCGCTGTGGGCCTCGGAAGTCGTGGGCCGGCCGGTGCGCTGGGTGGCGGAGCGCAGCGAGGGCCTGCTGTCGGACGAGCAGGCGCGCGGCAGCACCGTCGAGGCCGAGCTCGGGCTCGACGACAACGGCAAATTCCTCGCATTGAAGACGAGCTGGATCTCGTCGATCGGCGCCTATTACTCGAGCGACCGGCCGACGATCCCGCTGACGATCGGCATGGGGTGCCTCGTCAACACCTACACCTTCCCGGCGGTCTATGCCGAATGCATCGCGGTCCTGACCAACACGATGACGACCGCGCCCTATCGCGGCGGCAGCCGGCCCGAGCCGATCTATTTCACCGAGACGATCATCGACAAGGCGGCACGCGAGCTCCGCATCGATCCCGCAGAGCTGCGCCGCCGCAACACAATCCCGGCGAGCGCGATGCCGTACACGACGCCGATGCGGCAGACCTATGACAGCGGCGATTTCGCGAAGAACCTCGCCGATGCGCTGCATCTCGCCGCCTATGACGGGATCGCCGAGCGCCGCGCCGAGGCGCAGCGCCGCGGCAAGCTGCTCGGCATCGGCGTCGCGACCACGGTCGCGGCGACCGGCGGGCGCGATTACGAGCACGCCGAGATCCGCTTCGACCCGGCCGGCGGGGTCGTGCTGATCACCGGCAGCATGGATCACGGCCAGGGCCACGGCACGACCTTCAAGCAGGTCCTGTCGGAAAAGCTCGGCATCGATGCCGACAAGATTCGCTACCGCTACGGCGACAGCGACCTCGTGACGATGGGGATCGGCACCTTCGGCTCGCGCTCGGCGCAGCTCGCCGGCTCGGCGGTCGTCACCGCCGCCGACCGGTTGATCGACAAGGGCCGCAAGATCGCCGCCCATGTCATGGAGGCGGCGGCGAGCGACATTGTCTTCGAGGCGGGCCGGTTCGCGATCGCCGGCACCGATCGGGCGGTCGGCATCGACGAGGTGGCGCGGCAGGCCTTCCAGTCGGCGCAATTGCCCGAGGATATCGAGACCGGCTTTACCGAGCGGGCCAATTTCGGGCCGGCCGATGCGGCGACCTTCCCGTCGGGGGCGCATGTCGCCGAGGTCGAGATCGACGTCGAGACCGGCGAAGTCAGGCTCACCCGCTACTGCGCGGTCGACGATGTCGGCACGATGCTGAACCCGCTCCTCTGCGAGGGGCAGATCCATGGCGGCATCGTCCAGGGGATCGGCCAGGCCTTGCTCGAAAACCTGGTCTACGACCCGCAATCGGGCCAGCTCGTTACTGGCTCGTTCCAGGATTACGGCATGCCGCGGGCCGATGATTTCTGCCCGTTCGAGCTGGAAGAGAATTCGAGCCCGACCGACAAAAACCCGCTCGGGGTCAAGGGCGTTGGCGAGGCCGGCACGCTCGGCGCGATCCCGGCGGTGATGAACGCGGTCAACGACGCGCTCGCGGCAATCGGGGCCCCGCCGGTCGAACTGCCCGCCACACCCGAAAAACTGTGGCAGGCAATCCGCAGTGCATCGTAGCACTTGCGCCACAGCGACACGGACGACACAGAGACACAGTCGGACAAACAACGGACATATGTGGAACAGATCGCCGCCGCCATTTGACGTTTGGTGCCATGAACCCGCTAGAGCCGTCGTCCCGGCGAAGGCCGGGACCCACTCCTCGGCTACTCGTGCGTCTGCCATCGTAGATCCCGGCCTTCGCCGGGATGACAGGAAAAAAGGAGGGATGCGATGACACTTCAGGTACGGCGCGTCATCACCGGGCACGATGCCAACGGCAAGGCGATGGTCGCAAGCGATGAGCGCATGACAGGGGTCAGCGCTCCTGCCCGCCCCTATATCTCGCGCTGTGAGATCTGGTCGACCGACAAGATGCCGGTCGACAATTCCGAGGCGGCCGCGGCGGCCCAGAAGAAGGGCTTTGTCGTGCGCCACAATTATGTCGGTTCGGGCCAGGGGAGCGTCGTGCGCATCACCGAATTCGCGCCCGGCGCGCCGAAATTCATGCACCGTACCGAGACCGTCGATTATGCGATCCTGCTGTCGGGCGAATGCGATCTTGAACTCGATGATGGCAAGATGGTGCATCTGCAGCAGGGCGATATCGTCGTACAGCGCGGCACGATGCACGCCTGGGTCAACAACGGCTCGGTGCCCTGCGTCTTTGCCTTCATCCTGATCGACGCCGACCCGGTCGAGGCCGGCGGACGGAAGCTGACGACGCACTACCCGGCGGCGTGATCGCGCGAGGTGACGGATGTGGTGCTGGTGCTTATGCGCGGTCTGGGCGGCCGTGGCGCTGTCGTCGATTGCCGCGCCCGCCCGTGCCGAGAGGGCCGATGACTTTTACCAGGCCTACGCCATCGTCACCGGCACCGACATGCGCCAGCGCCCGTGGGGGATGGCGCAATGTCTGCGCGAGGTGCTTGTCAAAGTATCGGGCGATCCAGTGCTGAAGGACGATCTACGGGTGATCGAGCTGGCGGCGCATGCCGATCGGTTCGTCGCCGCCTTCGACTACGTCGACATGATGGCCGGCATACCGAAGAAGGACGATCAGGGCAGCTACGACCGGCCGCATAAGCTCACCGTGCATTTCGACCCGACCAAGATCGACGCCGTTCTGACGGAATTGGGCGAGACGCCGTGGCGCAGCGAACGGCCAGTCGTCGTGCCGGTGCTGCTCGTCCACGGGCCAAAACCGCCCGCCTATGTGCTCAGCGCAGAGATCCCGGCCGGTGCCGAGCAGCGCGGCGCGTTCGTCAATGCCGCGAGCGAGTTCGGCATGAACGTGCGGATTCCGGACAACGCCGAACTGGCCGGCTGGGGCATTTCCGCCGACCATTTCCCGTACCCAAAGATGGCGCCGCCGGATCCGAAGCCCGGCACCGCGTCCAAAGAGGCTCCCAAAGAGGCTGTCGTCGTGGGTACGCTCGACTGGAGTGAGACCCTGCCCGGCTGGATCGGCTCATGGCGGACGCGCTGGGACAGCGCCGATCACACCTGGAGCATCAGCGGGGTCAATTACGACGCCGCCTTCCGTGACATCGTGCGCGGGGTTGTGCTGCTCGCCTCCGGCCGCGGCACGCCTGATTAGGGCCGTTCTGGCGTTAGCGCCAAGGATCGATCAACATCAGATCGCAGGCGGCAAAATCCTCGACATCGCGAGTCGCCACGGCGGCGCCGCGTGATCGGGCAATAGCCGCGATGCGGGCATCGGCATCCGAAATGGGACGGCCCGAGCGCCGTCGGCCAGCGGCAACCGTAGCGAATTCTCGTGTGGCCGCACTGTCAAACGGCAGGATCCGTCCGGAGAAATCCTCACTCAGCACTGTTGTCAGAGTCGCCTCGAGTGCCTGTCGACGCCGCCCAGGCGGCAACAGAGCAACGCCGTACAGCAGTTCGGCTTCGGTTATCGCGGTTGTGAAGAGCGACGCGAGCGGTTCGGCCCGCATCCATTCGAGTACTTTAGGCGAAGGATTTGGCCGCATCACCTCCGAGATCACATTCGTATCGAGCACGATCATTGGAAATCGGGTGGTTCCCGGATCGGACCGCGTGGCGGCGGTTCGAGTTCGATACCCCCTAACGGCTCGACGCGGCTACGAATTCGATCGGCAAGATTGCCCGTCAGGGCCGGCTCCTGAGCCAAGACGCCGCGCAAGATCTCCCGCGCCTCGTCTTCCATCGACCGGTTCCGTTGAGCCGCACGAAGGCGCAGTTTCCGCTTAACGGCTTCGTCAAGATTTCGAATAGTAATGCTGGCCATGCGCCCTCGTGCAATCATTGCAATCAATTAAATCATTGCAGCGCGAGTTGCAAGTCGAGGCCGGGTTTGCCGGAGGTTATGCTCGCTTCTTCTGGGTCCGGCGCTCCTCGAGCACCGCCTTCGCCGCACGCAGATCGCCGCCGGCCGCTTCGAGCGCGTCGCGCGCCTCGTCGAAGCCGCGACCTTCGAGCAATAGGAGCGCCAGCTTGACACTGCCCTTGGCCTGGCGCAGCGCGTCGCGCACCTGATCGCGGCTGTGCCCCGTCAACTGCCCGAGGATCGCTTCGCTACGCCGCACCAGCTTGCGGTTCGAGGGCTGCACGTCGACCATCAGCCCCTCGTAGACCCGGCCGAGCCGGATCATCACCAGGCTCGACAGCAGCGTCAGCGCGACCCGCTGCGCGGTGCCGGCCTTCATGCGGGTCGAGCCGGCGATCGGCTCGGCGCCGGTATCGAGCCAGACCGGGTGATCCGCCTCGTTGAGCAGCGGCGTGTCGGCGTTGTTGGCGATGCCGACGGTCAGCGCGCCGCGCGCCGCCGCCTCGCGCAGGCAGGCCAAGGTGAACGGGGTCGAGCCGCTCGCCGCCACCGCGATCAGCGCGTCCTTGTCGTTGATGCGGTGCTGATAAATCAGCGCGGCGGCGTCATCCGAGGTGTCCTCGGCGCCTTCGACGGCGCGGAGCAGCGCATCGTCGCCCCCGGCCATCAACAGCAACAGCCGTTCCCGCGGCCAGCTGAAGGTCGGCATCAGCTCGGCGCCGTCCTGTACCGCCAGCCGCCCCGAGGTGCCCGCTCCGGCATAGACCAGACGCCCGCCGGCGCGCAGTCGTTCCTCGATGGCCAGCGCGGCGCGCTCCAACGCCGGGCGCGCGGCATGCACCGCGGCGACGGCGGCGAATTGCCCCTCCACCATCGCGTCGAGGATTTCCGCCGGGCTCCATTGATCGATGCCGGAGTAGCGGGGGCTCGGGCGTTCAGTTTCCAGAGGACGTCTCCATGCGCGCCATCGTTGATAAACGCGCGCGGGCCATTCGAGGTTCGCCCATTCAAGCTTTTGGGGCGTTCAACCAGTTAAGTAATGATTCCGGCAGGAGCAAGGCGTGCAACGGGCTGACCTCATTCTCGGCGTCGATGGCGGCGGGACGCAATGCCGGGCCCGGTTGGCCGACCGGTCGGGCCGGCTGCTCGGCGAAGGGACGAGCGGGCCGGCCAATATCCGCCTCGGGCTGGACGCCGGTTTCGCTTCTGTGCTGGACGCCGCCCGGCAGTGTCTCGCCGAGGCCCGCCTCGGCGAGCACGCGATGGGACGTATAGCGGCATGCTTGGCGCTCGCCGGCGCAACCGAGCCGAGCGAACTGGCCGCGGCGCGGTCGCGGCGCCTGCCATTCTCCCACACCGTGATCGTCAGCGACGCCCATGCCGCCTGCGTCGGGGCGCATCGCGGAAATGACGGCGGCGTCATCATCGCCGGCACCGGCAGCGTCGGCTGGGCGATCGTCGGCGGCCGGCAACACCGGGTCGGCGGCTGGGGTTTGATGCTGTCCGACGAGGGGAGTGGCGCCTGGCTCGGCCGCGAGGCGATGCGGCGCGTGTTGTGGGCCCATGACGGCCGCGTCGCCCCGACCGCCCTGCTCCGCCGGCTGCTCGATGAATTCGATGCCGATCCCTACGCGATCGTGCGCTGGGCCGCGAATGCCCAACCCGCCGATTTCGGCCGGCTGGTGCCGCTGGTCGTCGAGCACGCGGCGCGCGACGATCCCGCGGCCCTTGAGCTAATGCAGCAGGCTGCGAGCCATATCGATGTCTTGGCAGCGCGGCTGTTCGCGCTTGGCGCCGAGCGCCTTGCGTTGGTCGGCGGCCTCGCGCCGCATCTCGAAGGCTGGCTGGCACCAGAAACCCGGCAACACCTCGTCAAGCCGGAGGGCGATGCGCTGGACGGCGCGTTGCAACTGGCGCGCGCCGAAACCGCCGTCCTCGCCCTGGAGCCGTAGCATGGGTATGGCCGAGGAATTGCGTGAAGCACCGGAGGCGGTCCGCCGGCAGCAAGAGGCGCTGACGGGACCGCTCCTGGAGTTGGTGCAAAGGCTCAAATCTCATCCGCCGCAGCTCGTCGTCACCTGCGCGCGCGGCAGCTCGGCGCACGCCGCGACCTTCGCCAAGCACCTGATCGAATTGCATCTCGGCATCCCGGTCGCGGCGATGGCGCCGAACATCGCCACGGTCTATCGCCGCCCGATGCGCCTCGAAGGCCAGCTGTTTCTGGCGATCTCGCAATCCGGGCGCAGCGACGATCTCGTCGAAGCCGCGACGATGGCGCGCCGCGCCGGAGCGCTGACCTCCGCAATCGTCAACGTTGTCGATAGCCCGCTCGCGGCGGCGTGCGAATTCGTTCTGCCGATCGCAGCGGGGCTGGAGCTCAGCGTCGCCGCCACCAAGTCCTTTGTCGCCGCGCTCGCCGGGCTGCTGCGGCTCGTCGCATCCTGGACCGGCGACGACCGGCTGCACGAAGCGATCGGCCGCCTGCCGGAACGGCTCGCGGCGGCCGGCGAGCTCGATTGGGAGGCCGCGCTCGCCGGGCTGGCGGACGCGGACAGCCTGATCACGATCGGCCGCGGCCCGACCCTGGCAATCGCCCGCGAGGCCGCCCTCAAATTGAAGGAGATTGCCAACCGGCATGCCGAGCCCTTCAGCGGCGCCGAATTCCTGCATGGCCCGGTGGCGCTGGTCGAGCCGCACTACCCGATCCTGATGTTCGTGCCGGACGATGCGGCCGCCGATGGGCTCTTGCGCCTCGCCGACGATCTCGCCGGCAAAGGCGCGGCGCTCTTCATCGCCGGGGCGCGGCGGGATAGAACAGCGGGGCCGCACTGGCTGCCGACCCAAGGCCCCGACCACCCGGAGACCGACGCGGTGTGCCTGATCCAGAGCTTCTACGCGATGATGATGCGTCTCGCCGACCGGCTCGGCATCGACCCCGAGCGGCCGCGCCATCTGCAAAAGATCACCCGAACGCGATGAAGACCGCCGGACGGTACGCGATCGCCGCCGATACCGTTTTCGATGGCACAACCCTGCACCGCGAGCATGCCGTCATCATCGAAGGCAGCAGGATCAGCGCCCTGGGTCCGACGCGTGACCTGCCCGACGGACTGCCGATTCGCCGGCTTCCGGATGGCACATGGCTGGCCCCCGGCTTTGTCGATGTCCAGGTCAATGGCGGCGGCGACGTCCTGTTCAACGACACGCCAACCGTGGAAGGCATCGCCGCCATCGTCGCGGCGCATCGCCGCTTTGGCACGACGGCGCTGCTGCCGACGCTGATCAGCGATACCGCCGGCAAGATGCGCGCCGCGAGCGCGGCTGCGGGAGCCGCGGTAGCTTCAACTCCCGGCGTTCTCGGGGTTCATTTCGAGGGGCCGTTTCTGTCGCCCGAGCGGGCCGGGGTACACGATCGGGCAATGCTCCGGCAGCCGACACCGGAGGATCTGGCGTTTCTGGCCGCACCGCGCGCCGGCGTGACCCTGGTGACCCTGGCGCCGGAGCAGGTGCCGCAACGCTTCATCGCGGGGCTCGCCGCTGCCGGGGTTCGCGTCGCGCTCGGCCACTCGATGGCGAGCTATGCCGAGACCTGCGCCGCACTCGCGCAGGGACTGACCGGCTTTACCCATTTGTTCAATGCGATGCGGCCGCTGAATAGCCGTGAGCCCGGGCCGATCGCCGCGGCCCTCGAAACGGCCGGCGTGTTCTATGGCCTGATCGTCGATGGCGAGCACGTCGCGCCGCCGATGCTGCGCCTCGCGTTGCGCGGCCTCGGCCAGCCGATGCTGGTGACCGATGCAATGCCGCTGGTCGGCGGCAACCGGACCGAATTTACCCTCGGCGGCAGGCGGGTCACCGTGCGCGACGGCCGCTGCGTCACGGATGACGGCACCCTCGCCGGCACCGCGCTCGACATGGCGAGCGCGGTGCGCAACTGCGTCAGGCTGCTCGACCTGTCGCTGCCCGACGCGCTGCGCCTCGCCGCGGCGGCGCCGGCCGCGTTTCTCGGCCTCGCCGACCGGCTCGGCCACCTTGCGCCGGGCTATCGCGCCGACATCGTGGCGCTCGATCCGGCCGATATCCGGGTGCTGGCGAGCTGGGTCGCCGGCGAGGAGAGCCCGTCTTAGTGGTAGTTTGGCTTAGTAGTAGTTCGGGCGGCAGCTGCCCGGGACCCAGCGGCCCCAGCGGGTCCAGTGCGGCGGCACCCAATGCCACCCCCAGCCGCAGCCGCGATCGGCCACTCGCCGTGGGTAATGGTACGGGTGATAGTAGGACGGCGCCCCGTAATAGCCCCAGCCGTACGGGCCGCCATAAGCCTGCGCCTGAGCCGGCGCCGATGGCAGCACGACGGTGCCGATCGCGACAGCGGCGACAGCGGCCAGGCCGAGCCGCTTGATCCAGGGCCTTTTTGCAGCAGCGAACATTGCGAACCTCATCTGCTTTAACAAAGCACCCGAGCTTTCGGGCATCGCAAACGAGGATACGCAACCGTCGCGCGCAATATCCCTTCCCAACGCATCAGAATTGGCAGGCTAACGTACCGGATTTACAGCGCTTTGCGGAGTTCGGGGTTCGACGGGCAGCTCCAGTTTAAAAGGCATGCCGCCTCGCATGCCGGCGTCATACATTTGTTAAAGTCGGATGCGTAAAATGCGGGGATTGCTTGAAACCGGCAGCCCAATAACGGTATTTATCGGCGCGACACCCGCAACGCCCGCTCCCGATTCGACCAGGACCGGCCTGTGCCGGCCGTGTTGCGTGCGCTCGCTATACAGGGGCCAGAATGGAAGCGCTGTTCAGCGATTATGAAGCCATAAGAAAATCCGGCCTTTTCGACCCCGAACATTACATCAAGGCTTATCCCGACGTTGCGGAGCGCAATGTCGACCCGCTTGTCCATTATCTCGAAGAGGGCGCGCGCGAGGGGCGGGACCCGCATCCTGGCTTCGACACGGTCTTCTACCTCGAGCAGTGCAAGCGGCGCGGCGAAGAACCGGCCAATCCGCTGCTGCATTATCTGCTGGTCGGCGCGGCCCGCGGCTTCAAGATCCAGCGGGACGGCGAAGCGCCTGCCCCGTCCGCCGCGTCCGAGGATGCCGCCAAGGCGCCGATCCTCGTCGCGGTCGAGTCCCTCGGAGTTGCCGGGACCGCCGATGGCGGTTCGCGGCTGTCGATCAACGGCTGGGCGCTGGCGGCTGCCGCAATCACCGAAATCTCTGCCGCGATCGACGGGACCGTCGTCGGCAAAGCGACTTACGGCCTCGCCCGCCCGGATATCGGCCGGCTTTATCCCGGCCGCGACAATGCCGAGAATTCCGGCTTCATCCTGAGCTTCGATCTGCCGCGAGCGGCCGGCGGTACGATCGAGCCGCTGCTGACGGTGCGCACCGCCGATGGGGAGATCGGCCGGCGGCCGTTGCGCGTCGACATCCCGCCGCAGGAGGTGGAAGTCACGGCGGTCGATCCGCTCGCGCAAACCCCCTCCGAGACGGCCGTTTTCGACCGGCCGCCGATGGAGCTGTATATCGACGAGGCGGCTGTCGACCGCAGCGGCATCCTGCGCGTCGAGGGTTGGGTGGTCTGTCTCGTGCAGATCGAGTCTGTGGAGGTCTTTGTCGATGGCGAGCGCATCGGCGAGGCCGAATTCGGCCGGGTGCGCGACGATGTCGAGACCGTCAGGGCCGATTACCCGAACGCCCGTTTCTCGGGCTTCATGCTGGCCAGCGATATCGGCCGGCTCGGCGCCGGGCCGAAAACCGTAACGGTGCGGGCATTGGCCCGGACCGGGATCATGCGCGAAGTGGCGGTGGGGGTCGAAATTCCCAAGCTGTCGCGGGCGCGCTCCGCCGAACCGGACGACAGCTTTCATCACCATTGCGACGAGATCGCGCTGACCACGGCCGGCGGGATCGCCCTCAAAAGCTGGGCGGTGTCTCCCTCGCCGACCACCGCGATCAAGGTGCTGCTCGACGGCGACGAGATCGGCGATGCCGAGCTCGGCATCGAGCGGCCCGATGTCGGCAACCTGTTCCCGAACTGGCCGCACGCAAGGCAATCCGGCTTTACCTTCGCCCGCCAGACCGGCAAATCCCTGCGCGACGAGCACCTGATCGCGCTGCGGCTGCACCGCGATGATGGCGAGATCCACGAGATCGCCCTGCCGGTACGCGCCATCGAGGCCGCACCGATGCCCGGCAGCGCGGCCGGCGGCATCGCCGGCGATGCCGAACGCAAGCTGCATCTCGATGCCCCGGCGCTGGTCGGCGGATCGATGGGGATGCCGCTGCGCGGCAATCTCGAAATCAGCGGCTGGGCATTGGCCCGGGCGGGTGTCGCGGCGATCGAAATCGCGATCGACGGACGGCCGATGGCCAACGCCGATTACGGCGTGCGCCGCCTCGACATCCAGGCGAGTTTTCCCGATTGGGAGAACGCCCTCGCCAGCGGCTTTCTCGCGCTGGTGCCGCACCGCGCGCTGCCGAAAGGCGACCACCGCGTCGCGGTCACCTTGCGGGACAAGATCGGAAAAACCGCGCGGCTCGAATTCGGGATCCAGGTCGAAGAACTCTCGGAAACCTCCGGTCCTTGGGCCTTGCGCCGCAAGATGCCGCGGGCCGAGATCGATATCGGCCAGCGTCTGCTGGAGCGCCGCCAGTGGCAGCCGAAATTCCAGATTGCGATGGAGGTTGGCGGCGATGCGGCCGCGCCGCGCGATGCCGGCAAGACGATCGCCTCGCTGCGCGCGCAGGTCTATCGCAATTGGCGGTTGGTGGTTGCGGCGGAGCCGGAAGCGCTTGCGGATCCCCGCCTGCGCGCCGCGCTCGACAGCATCGCGGGCCGGGTCGAAACCGTGCACAAGCTCACGACTAAAGCACTGCTCGATGGTGACGAAGGCGTGGCCTTCGTGACGGTGCTGGCCCCAGGCGACGAGCTCGGCTGCGATGCCTTGCTCGAAATGGCGCTGACGACCGCGGCCCATCCCGACGCCGATTTTCTGTACAGCGACGAGCGGCGCACCAACCCGGCGAGCGGCCAGGTCGAGGCGTTCTTCAAGCCGCAATGGTCGCCCGATCTGATGCTGTCGACCAATTACGTCGGACGGCTGTGGTGCGCCCGCGCCGATCTCGTGCGGGCAATCGCCGAACCGGCCGACGAGCTGTTGCGTCACGGCGATTACGATCTGGCCTTGCGCTGCACCGAGGAGGCCAAGGCGATCCGGCATGTCCCGGCGGTGTTGTACGAGCGCGCCGAAGCCGATCACGGCGCCGGCGACGACCGGCTGGCGATCGAGCGGGCGCTGAAGCGGCGCGGCATCGCCGGCAAAGTCCATCCGGGTCTCGTCACCGGCACCTATCGCGTGAAGCGGGCGCTCACAACGAAGGGGTTGGTCTCGGTCATCATCCCGACCTGCGCCGCGCAGGGCATGATCAAGACCTGTATCGAGACACTGCGCCGGCTCACCGCCTACAAGAATTACGAGATCGTCTGCATCGAGAACATCCCGTCCACCGACCGGAAATGGCGCACCTGGCTCAAGCGCAACGCCGACCGGGTGGTCTCGACGACCGAGCCGTACAACTGGTCGCGCTTCAATAATCTCGCGGTGAAGGCGGCGAAGGGCGAATTCCTGCTGTTTCTCAACGACGACATCGAGATCCTCGAGCCCGACTGGCTCGAAATCCTGCTGCAACAGGCACAGCGGCCGGAGGTCGGCGCGGTCGGCCCGCTGTTGCTCTATCCCGACCGGCGGATCCAGCATGCCGGGCTGTTTCTCGCGGCGATGGGCCAGGGACGCCACGCCTTCCGCTACCTCGCGGAAGACCAGCCCGGCTATTTCGGCCTGGCCCGCACCCAGCGCAACGTCATCGCGCTGACCGGCGCGTGCCTGATGACGCGGCGGGAAACCTTCGACAAGCTCGGCGGCTTCAACGAGGCCCATCTCGTCGTCAACAACGATCTCGATTATTGCCTGCGGGCCCGGCAACTTGGGCTCCTAGCCGTCTTTACGCCGCATACCCGGCTGATCCATTACGAGACGGCCAGCCGCGCCGGCATGCCGGACGAGTACGACGCCACCCTTTTCGACAGCAAATGGCGCGACCTGTTCCTCGCCGGCGACCCGTATCTCAGTCCGCATCTGGCGCGCAACCAGGACGATTTCTCGCCCGATGGCGAGCCCAACCAGGTGCTGGTGGTGGGGGGGCCGGTGCTGCAGCGCGACGAGATCCGCAAGATCCTCGTCGTCAAGCTCGACCACATCGGCGACTGCATCATAGCGTTTCCGGCATTCCGGCGCCTGCAGCGATGCTTCCCGAACGCGCGGATTACGGTCTTGACCTCCCGCGCCTCGCGATCGGTATGGGCGCTTGAGCCGAGCGTCGCCGAGACGATCGACTTCGATTTCTTCCACGCGCGCTCGGCGCTCGGCGAACTGAAACTGTCCGACGCGGATTGGCAGACGCTGCGCCAGCGCCTGCTGCCCGAGCAATTCGATCTCGCGGTCGATCTGCGCAAGCATCCCGAAACGCGGACGGTATTGCAGCACACCGGCGCCCGCTATCTCGTCGGGTTCGACCATCGCAACCTGTTCGCCTGGCTCGACATCGCGATCGATTGGGGCGGCGACCAGGCGTTTGCCCGCAAGCGCCAGCACACCGCCGACGATCTCGTCAATCTGGTCGACGCGATCGCCGCTGCCTGTGAGGACGATCGTCAGATAATCGCCGCGCCACCCGGGGGCCTGCCGGCTTCGCTGTCGCGGCGGCTCGACAAGCAGGCCAGAGGATCGCTGATTTGCGTCCACCTGACCGCCGGCAACGCGATGAAGCAGTGGCCGGTCGAATACTTCGCCTCGGTGCTCGATCGCCTCGTCGAGGCCGACGGCGCTCAGATCGTGTTGATCGGCGCTCCCGGCGAGGAGCCGGTCACCGAGGAATTGCTAAGTCGGCTGCGCCATCCCGAGGCGGTCACCTCGCTCGTCAGCAAACTGCCGCTGGCCGAATTGCCGGCTTTGCTGGCCCGGGCAGCTCTGTTTCTCGGCAATGACAGCGGCCCGAAGCACATCGCCGCCGGACTCGGCGTGCCGACGGTCGGCGTCCATTCCGGCACGGTCGATGTCCGCGAATGGGGACCGATCGGCTCGAATGCCGTTGCGGTCGCACGCGAGATGGTGTGCTCGCCCTGCTATCTGTCGAACCCCGAGGATTGCCGCCGCGGGCTCGCCTGTCTGCGCCAGCTGTCGCCTGAGATCGTCTATGAAGCGTGCCGGCGCCTCTTGCTGCTCAATGCGCCAGCGGTGCCGACGGGTCCGACCAAGGCCGTCCCTCGCCAACCCTCCGGGCCGGCGAAGCGCGCTGTCCGGGCCGCGAGGCAATCCGCCGCAGCTTCCCTGGCCGCCGCCAACCCGCGCTAGCCCTTATCCGGCTCGCTTCGCTCCCGAGCCCGCTCCCGGCTGGCGGGACAGGGTTTAATCGGCATGTCCCTTGCGTGCCCGCTCGGCCGTCAGGCCGCAGCGAGAGTTTTCGCTTTACCAAAGGCATCGCGTAAGCTCGATTAGAGAGAACAGGACGAACAGGGGGATCGATGCCCGGTATTGCCGCAAAGCTGCGTTTGGCGGGCGCGCTGGTCGGGATTGCGTTGCTCGCGGTCCCCACGACAGGCTGGGCGCAAGGTGCGGCGAAAACGCTGCGCTTCATCCCGCAGGCCGATCTGCGCAGCATCGACCCGATCTGGACCACCGCCTACGTCACCCGCAATTTCGGCTATCTCGTCTTCGACACGCTGTTCGCCCTCGACAAGGACTTCAAGGTCCAGCCGCAGATGGTCGAGAGCTGGACCGTCAGCGACGACAAGCTCACCTACAAAATCACCTTGCGCGAGGGCCTCAAATGGCATGACGGGCAGCCGGTGCGCGCCGCCGATTGCATCGCCTCGATCGAGCGCTGGGCCAAGCGCGACCAGTTCGGGCAGAAGATGATGGAAGCGGTCGCCTCGATGAGTGCCGAGGGCGACAAGAGCTTCACGATCGCGCTGAAGGCCCCCTTCCCGCTGCTGCTCAACGCACTGGGCAAATTGTCGAGCAACGTGCCTTTCATGATGCCGGAGCGGCTCGCCAAGACCGACGCCTTTCAGCAGATTCCGGAGGCGGTTGGCTCCGGCCCGTTCAAATTCGTCAAGGAAGAATGGGTCCCCGGCAGCAAGGCCGTCTTCGCCAAGAACGCCGATTATGTGCCGCGTAAGGAGCCGCCGAGCCTTGCCGCCGGCGGCAAGGTCGCGAAAGTCGACCGCGTCGAATGGCTCTACATACCCGATACCGCGACCGCCGCGGCGGCGCTCAACGCCGGCGAGGCCGATTGGTACGAGCAGCCGTCAGCGGACATCCTGCCCGTCTTCGCAGCCAACAAGGATGTCGCGGTCACGACGGTCGACCCGCTCGGCAATATGGGCGTGCTGCGGTTCAACCATACGCTGCCGCCCTTCGACAATCCGAAGATGCGCGAGGCGGTGCTGAACCTCGTCGATCAGAAGGACTATATGCGGGCGGTCGCCGGCGACGAGAAATACTGGCGGACCTGCGCCGCGATCTTCATCTGCGGCGGCACACCGTTCGAGAGCAATGCCGGCGCCGAAATCCTGCTGAACGGGCCGAACCCGGCCAGGGCCAAGCAGCTGATCCAGGAGGCCGGCTACAAGGGCGAGCGCATTGTCCTGATGTCGGCGACCGACCAGCCGATTGTGCACGGCCAGGCGCTGGTCACCCGCGAGCGGCTCAGCGCGGCGGGGCTCAATATCGATTTTCAGGCCAATGATTGGGGCACGCTGATCACCCGCCGGGCCTCGAAGGAGCCGATCGACAAGGGCGGCTGGAACCTGTTCCACACCTGGACATCCGCCCCCGACATGCTGTCGCCGGCGCTCAACATCCCGTTGCGCGGCAATGGCGACAAGGCCTGGTTCGGCTGGCCGAAGGATCCCAAGCTCGAGGAACTGATCGACGCATGGTTCAAGGCCTCCGATCCGGCGATGCAGAAGAAGCTCGCCGATGAGGTCCAGACCGCAGCCTACAAGGAGGTGCCGTACATACCGACCGGCCAGTTTGTCGTTCCGACTGCCTACCGCAAGAACCTCGACGGCATCATCATCGCCCCGGTGGTCTTCCTATGGAACGTCGAGAAAAAGTGACACCGATGCCGAAGGCATCGGTGTCATCCCGGCGCAGGTCGGGATCCACTTATCAGCTACTCGTGCGGCTGAGGGGTGGGTCCCGGCCTTCGCCGGGACGACGATGGTGGGAGCGTTAGCGGCATGTTCGCGTATATCGTCCGGCGCATCCTCGCGACGATCCCGGTCATGGCGGTCGTCGCGATCTTCGTCTTCGCGCTGCTCTATCTGAGCCCGGGCGATCCGGCCGCGATCATCGCCGGCGACACCGCGACGGTCGAGGACATCGCCCGCATCCGCGCCAAGCTCGGCCTCGACCAGCCGGTCTACATCCAGTTCGGCGAGTGGGTGTGGCGCCTCCTGCAAGGCGATCTCGGCATCTCGATTTTTACCAATTTGCCGGTCTCGAAGCTGATCCAGCAGCGGCTCGAACCGACCGTTGCGCTGACCGTCGCGACGCTGATCGTGTCGATTACCGCAGCGATCCCGATGGGCGTGCTCGCCGCGTGGAAGGCGGGACGCTGGATCGATCGGGTGGTCATGGTCTTCGCGGTGATGGGCTTCTCGGTGCCGGTGTTCGTGCTCGCGTATATCCTGATCTACATCTTCGCGATCTCGGCCGATCTGCTGCCGGTGCAGGGCTATGTCAGCATCACGAACGGCTTCTGGCCGTTCCTGTCGCACATCATCCTGCCGGCCGCGGCGCTCGGTATGATTCAATCGGCGCTGATCGCCCGCATCACCCGCGCCAGCATGCTCGACGTGCTTGCCCAGGACTACATCCGCACCGCGCAAGCCAAGGGCCTCAGCAACGAGCAGGTGCTGATCGGGCATGCGCTCAAGAACGCCGCGGTGCCGATCGTCACGATCATCGGCATCGGCGTCGCCCTGCTGATCGGCGGGGTCGTCGTCACCGAGACGGTGTTTGCGATCCCCGGCCTCGGCCGGCTCACCGTCGATGCGATCCTGCGGCGCGACTATCCGATCATCCAGGGCATCATCCTGATCTTCTCCGGCGCCTATGTGCTGATCAACCTGCTGGTCGATCTGAGCTACACGCTGATCGACCCGCGCATCCGCTATTGACGTCGTGACGCAAGCGCCTCGGCAATTGTCCCTCACCGCGTCCCGGCGCAAGCCGGGACCCACCATTCCGCCGCTCGTGCCTCTGACCAGTGGGTCCCGGCTTCCGCCGGAACGCCAACAGAAAGCGGCTGATCGATGGCCGTAATCCAGACCGATATCGCCGTCCCCACCCCGGCTCCGGCGACGGGCTGGCGCCACCGCGCCTCGCGCTACATCCGCCGTCATCCGACGATGATCGTGGGCGGCGTTCTGCTGCTGATCATGCTGGTCATGGCGGTATTCGCCCCGTATCTGAATACCGTCGATCCGCAGGCCTTGTCGCCGATCAAGCGATTACGCTGGCCGTCGGCGCAATACTGGTTCGGCACCGACATGCTGGGCCGCGACGTGTACAGCCGCACCGTCTACGGCGCACGCGTGTCGTTGATGGTCGGGATCAGCGTCGCGCTGTTCAGCACGGTGATCGGCCTGGCGATCGGCGTCGTGGCCGGCTTCACCCGCTGGGTCGATGCAGTCGTCATGCGCATCATGGACGGGCTGATGTCGATCCCCGAGGTGTTGATCGCGATCGCGCTGATGGCGCTGACCCGCGCCAGCATGGGCAACGTGATCTTCGCGATCACCGTCGCGCAGGTGCCGCGGGTGACGCGCCTGGTGCGCGGCATCGTGCTGACCTTGCGCGAGCAACCCTATGTCGAGGCCGCGGTCGCCAGCGGCACCGGCTTTGTGCTGATCCTGTGGCGGCACATCGTGCCCAACACGCTGCCGCCGCTGCTGGTGCAGGGCACGTTCATCACCGCCTCGGCGATGATCACCGAGGCGATCCTGTCCTTTATCGGCGCCGGCACGCCACCCAACATCCCGAGCTGGGGCAATATCATGGCCGAGGGGCGCAGCCTGTTCCAGGTCGCCTATTACATCGTGCTGTTCCCCGGCATCATGCTGTCCCTGACCGTGCTGGCGATCAACCTGCTGGGCGACGGGTTGCGCGACATGCTCGATCCGCGCCTCTCGCGGCGGCTGTGAGAGGCCCGATGACGGCGGTTGCTGAACCCGCACCGGCACCGGTCGTCGCCCCGCCTCCCGCGCCGGCGCCCGCCGGCCAGCCATTGCTCGAAGTCGCCGATCTCAAGACCTGGTTCTTCACCCGCGACGGCATCGTTCGCGCCGTCGATGGCGTGTCGTTCCACGTCATGCCGGGCGAGACCTTGGCGATCGTCGGCGAGTCCGGCTGCGGCAAGAGCGTCACAGCGCTGTCGGTGCTGCGCCTCGTGGCGTCGCCGCCCGGCCGCATCGTGTCGGGTGTGATCCGCCTCGCCGGGCGCGACCTGCTCGCGCTCAGCGAAGCCGAGATGCGTGACGTGCGCGGCAACGACATCTCGATGATCTTTCAAGAGCCGATGACGTCGCTGAACCCGGTGCTGACGATCGGCCGGCAGATCGCCGAGACCCTGACCCTGCACCAGGGGCTCGACCACAAGGCGGCGCTGCGCCGGGCGGTCGAGATGCTGCGTCTCGTGCACATCCCGGAAGCCCAGCGCCGGATCGCGCAATACCCGCATCAGCTGTCGGGCGGCATGCGGCAGCGGGTCATGATCGCGATGGCGCTCGCCTGCAACCCGAAACTATTGATCGCCGACGAGCCGACGACCGCGCTCGACGTGACGATCCAGGCGCAGATCCTCGATCTGATGCGCGAACTGAAACAGAAGATCGACGCGGCGATCGTGCTGATCACCCACGATCTCGGCGTCGTCGCCGAGATGGCGCAGCGGGTCGTCGTCATGTATGCCGGGCGCAAGGCGGAGGAAGCGCCGGTCGGGACGCTGTTCCGCCGGCCGCTCCACCCCTATACGCGGGGGCTGCTCGCCTCGGTGCCAAAGCTCGGCGCCAGCCTGGCTGACGCGCGGTTACCGCGGCTCGCTGAGATCCCCGGCACGGTGCCCTCGCTCAGAGAAGAAATCCCGGGCTGCCCGTTTGCCGCGCGCTGTCCCTTCGCCACCGACATCTGCATTCGCGAGATGCCGGAATTCGAGGAGAAGGAGGCCGGCCACTACGCCGCCTGCTTCCATTCCGACGAAGTGGCCCGCGCATGACCGTGGCAGAAAGCGCAACCGCGCCACCGCTCCTGTCGGTGCGCAACCTGGTCAAGCACTTCCCGGTCAAGAAGGGGATCTTGCAGCAGACCGTCGGCCAGGTGCATGCGGTCGACGGCATCTCGTTCGACATCGCCGAGGGCGAGACCCTGGGCCTCGTCGGCGAAAGCGGTTGCGGCAAGTCGACCGCCGGCAAGGCGATCCTGAAGCTGATCGAGCCGACCTCCGGCGAGGTCCGCGTTAACGGCGAGCGCATCGACCAGTTGTCGCGGCACGAGATGCGGCCCTACCGCCGGGAATTGCAGGTGGTGTTTCAGGACCCCTACTCGTCGCTGAACCCGCGCCTCAAGATCCGCGACATCATCGGCGAGCCGTTGAAGAACTACGGCGTCGCGCAGGGCCGCACGCTCGACGACCGCGTCGAGATGCTCGCCGGCAAGGTCGGGCTGCGCCCCGAGGCGCTCAACCGCTACCCGCACGAATTCTCCGGCGGGCAGCGCCAGCGCATCGGCATCGCGCGGGCCTTGGCGCTGAACCCGGGCCTGATCATC
>Ga0207646_10002925_pt1 | contig 19800 bp, 18 predicted proteins | sample KBSK5502metaG_FD_184343 | JGI IMG/M metagenome (GOLD analysis project Ga0207646, IMG submission 184343) | Corn, switchgrass and miscanthus rhizosphere microbial communities from Kellogg Biological Station, Michigan, USA - KBS K5-50-2 metaG... | ecosystem: Host-associated > Plants > Roots >...
GCGCAGGCAGAACAATGGCCGCAGCACGCGCTCGGCGACGGCTTCGGTGCCCTCGTTGTCGCGCAGCACCCAGCGGCCGCGTTCGTCGGCCAGCACCGTGACGTCGGCCGCCACGCCGGGACGCAAAGTGCCGATCTCGCCGCCGAGGCCGAGCATCTCGGCAGCGTTGCTCGTCACCATCGGCACGATCTTTTCCAGCGGCACGCCGCAGGCCAGGAGCCCGGTCATCGCCGAACTCAGGCTGAAATTAGTGCCGCCCGCAAACATGTGCGCCTGATCGGCCGCGCCGTCCGACGGCAGGCGGGTGTTGTAGCCATGCATGTCGGCGCCGAGCGTGTCGGGCAGGATTCCGGCATCGAGCACCTTCTTTGCCATCGCAAAGCTGAAATGCGAGCCGTAGCCGACATCGATCTTGAGGCCGCGGGTGACCGCCTCCCGCACCATCGGATGAACCCGCCCGTCCTGGCCGACAAACCCGCCGGGATGCCGGGTGAACGGGTGGGCCAGGACATCGCCGGGCTCGAGCATATCAAGGACATCGGGCAGGATCCGGTCGGGATCGACCGGGCTCTGATTTCCGGCCGGCAATGGCCAGAGCTGGCCGAAATGGATATAGAGCGGCAGCCGCGCCTCGCGCGAAATCTGCTTCGCCAGCCGGAAGGCTTCCATGCCCCAGCGCGAAAAGCCGCCGATTTCGGCATGCGCCTTGATCCCCTTGACGAGATCGCGATGGGCGAGCGCGGCCTTGACCGTGCCGTCGACATCGATGCCGTGCGGACCGTACAGCTCGGGGTAATAATGCCCCTCCATGCCGCCGACCAGGTAAGCCGACAAGAATGCGTAGACCCGGCTCGCGGCCGGCTCCACGACGTAGCTGCGGAAGGCCGGAAAGGTCATCAGGCTGGGGCCGCCCTGATCGACCAGCGTCGTCACCCCGGACTGCACACCGACCAGATCGGCGTCGAGCCCGAAGCGGCCGGTCACATGGCGAAACACATGCGCGTGCGTATCGATCAGCCCGGGCAGCACCAACGCGCCGCGCACATCGACCGCCTTACCCGATCGGGGCAGATCGGGTCCGACTGCCGCGATCTTTCCGCCGGCGACAGCGACATCCTGGACGCCGTCGATCTGCTGCGCCGGGTCGATGACCCGCCCGCCTTTCAGCACCAGGTCGAAGCGTTGCTTTTGCGGCATCTGGTCGCCCTCCCTTCCGAGCCTATCGTTTGAACAGCGCCTCGGCACCGGTGCGCTGCCGCTGCTTGACGGCGATTTCGCCGCGGGCGCGCGCGATCTCGCTCTCCAGCCCGGCGATATATTCCTCCAGTTCGGCAACCCCCAACAGCGTCAGATCCTTGAGCTTCTTCGGCTGGCGCTGCGGCAGCAGATCCTCTTCATCCATCGCGGCCTCCTTCCCTCAGCCTCCGAAGACCATTATATGGCACAGCAAAAGCGCGCGTTAGCGCACCTCACACCGGAAATTCGCCATGCCCGCTCCTTTGATGCCGAAGGCGACCGCTGTATGGCTGGTCGAGAACACGTCGTTGACCTTTGACCAGATCGCCGATTTCTGCGGTCTGCACCCGCTCGAAGTGCAGGCGATCGCGGACGGCGAGGTCGCAATCCAGATGCAAGGGCTCGACCCGGTCGCCAACGGCCAAACCACCGCCGAGGAGATCGAGCGCGCCCAAGCCGACCCCGATGCACGGCTCAAATTGTCGGAGCAGGCAGTCCCGCAGCAATTCGTCAAGCACAAGGGCCCGCGCTATACGCCGATTTCCAAGCGTCAGGACAAGCCCGACGCGATCATGTACCTGCTGCGCAGCCATCCCGAATTGTCCGACGGGCAGATCTCGAAGCTGATCGGCACGACCAAGCCGACCATCGCGGCGGTGCGCGACCGCACCCACTGGAACAGCCCGAACATCAAGCCGCGTCACCCGGTCGGCCTCGGATTGTGCACGATGGAGGAGCTCGACCGGGCGGTCAGCCGCGCCTTGCGCGCCAGAGGACAGCCGGAACCGCAGGAGGCCGGCACCGAGGAGAGCGAGCCGGTCGAGACTTGAACCGCGGCTGCGGATTCGCCTAGCGCCGGCATCTTCCAAGAATGGCTACCGAACTGAGCATCTTCGCACCGTTCCGCCTGACGATCTGCGGTATCCCGGAACTCGACGAGCATTGCGCCGCCGGCGTCACGCATGTGCTGTCGATCCTCGATCCGGATACGCCCGATCCGCCCGCATTCGCGGCGTTTGCGCCGCACCATCGGCTGGCGCTGCGCTTTCACGACATCATCGACACGCTGCCCGACCGGCTCGCGCCCGCCAAAGCCGATGTCGAACGGCTGCTTGCTTTCGGGCATGAGCTGAGCGATGCGCCGGGCAACCACCTCCTCATTCACTGCCATGCCGGCGTATCGCGCTCGACGGCTTCCGCGGCACTGATCCTGGCTCAGGCGCGGCCGGATCGGCCGGCGCGCGATGCGCTCGAAGCCGTCGCGCAACTGCGTCCGCGTGCCTGGCCCAATCTGCGGATCCTGGAATTCGGCGATGAATTGCTCGGCCGCAACGGCGAGATCGTCGTCGCTGCCGCGGCGATCTACCGGCGCGTTCTCGATCGCGACCCGGAGTGGCAGGAGGCGATGATCGACGGCGGACGCTCGCGCGAGGTGCTCGCCGCGCTCCGCCCTGGCGATGGGGCCTAGCCGGGGCTGCTATCTGTCGTAAGCCACCCGCAACACGACGAACCAGGCGTAATCGGGATCGACGATCGTCCCGTCCGGGTTGCCGAGGTAGCCGTTCGCGGTCACGGGAATGTGCTTCATCGACACCGAATTATCGACATTGCCGCCGATCACATCGAGCGAGCCGGGCCGGATCGAGACGACCATGTCGCAATGCCCGGGAAAACGGCCAGTCGGCAGGTCGGCGTACTGGATCCTCCGGTTCCCGCGCGACATGCAGATCAGATCGCCGCGTTGCGGCGCGTAGGTCGACGGATGCAGAGCCGCGATCACCCAGCCCGAACTCTGACGGGCAGCGTTGATGTAGTCCGAATGCGTCGGCGAATACGGAAAGCGGCGCCCGGCCCCGGCCGTGCGCATGACGTAGTCGACGAACGCCGCCGACCACGCGAAATTGCCGTCTTCCTGGGCCGCAAACACGCGACCGTTCTGGTCGTGCAGGCCGGTGAAACCCTGCTCGCGCGCGCCGGCAGGCAGGCCCAGCCACCAATACTCGCCGACCCGCTGCCACAACCCCTCGGCGCGCTCATTGTCGTAGGGCAACTCGGTGTGGGGAAACACCACCGGCTGACCGAAGGCGCGCCATTCGCGATAGGCAATCTGGATGGCTGCCTCACGCGAGAAGGGCTGATACGGCCAGCGCGCGAAAGGCGGGACATGGGAGTCGCCCGTCAGCCCGGTGGGCCCCGTCGGCGGCTCGGTTGTCGGAGCGGCGCACGCCGCCATCAGCAGCGCCAGAGCGAGCATCACCCCGGCCGGCGCAAGGCGTCGCGTTCGCAAGCCCCCACCCCCAATCTGCAGCGGCATCCGCTGCGCCGCGCTGCCTCTATAGCCCTCGGAAGTCGTAGAGTCGTGCCGGATTGTCGACCAGGATCTTGCGGCGGATCGCCGCGCTCGGCGCCCACAAGGCCAGCTGGTTCAGGGCCAGCCCGTCATCGATGTCGTAGAACGGCGCCAGCTGGTCGAGCGCGGTATCGGGCGAGGCGGCATGCGGATGCGGCCAATCCGTGCCCCACACGACCCGGTCGGGATTGGCGGCGATCAAGCCTTTTGCGAGCGGCGCGACATCGCCATAAACGGGCGCCTTTTCCGAACTGCGATAGGCAGCGGAAACCTTGACGTAGGCGTGACCGGCGCCGACCAGCTGCAGCAGCGCGGCGAAACCGGGCTGGTCGACACCGCCGGCCGCTTGGGCGCCGCCGAAATGGTCGAATACGATCGGTACCGGCAGCCCTGCGACTTCCTCGCTGAGCGAGGTGATGACCGACAGCCTGGTGTAGACCTGGACGTGCCAGCCGAGCCGCACGACCCGACCGACCGCGGCGGCGAGATTGCGGCGCGCCGCGTCCGGATTGGTCACGCCAGCGGTTTCGAGGTTGACTCGCACGCCGCGGATACCGGCGCGGTGCATCTCGTCGAGCGCCTCATCGGTGGTCGCATCGTCGATCACCGCGACGCCTCGTGCCCGCTCGCCGAGCCGGCGCATGCCGTCGAGCGTGCACGAATTATCGCTGCCGTAGACGCTGGGCTGGACGATGACGACGCGCGACAGGCGCAGCGCCTGTTGCAGCGCCGACAGCTCGTCCGCGCGGGCCGGCGGGGGCGTATAGCCGCGCTGTGCCGCAAACGGAAACTCGGCTGCCGTGGCGAAGACGTGGACATGGCAGTCGCAGGCGTCGGCCGGCACCCGGAAGCCGACCGCGGTTTTCGGTTGCGACGCGGTCACCGTGCGAAGGTGCTGCGCCAATTCCGACATGTCTTCGCCGGGTGCTGCTGCCCTGGCCGCGCCGCGCAGCCGGGGCGATGCCGGCCGCGCTCTCTTTTCTGCGGGGCGGGCCGCAGTTGCGCCGCCTGCCGAGCGTTTTTGCGCAGCCGGTTTCGCGAGCCGGTGGCGCTTCAAGACGGATTTGTCGACCGCTCGCGCGCCTCGGCCATCAGCGCCGATCGTTGCTTCCCGATCCCGCCACAATGCGATGCCGCCGGTCAATCCGTCGCTGTTCGGCACGATCGTCACGTCCGTCGGCAACGGAAACGTGATCTGCTTGGCATTGCCGCCGCCGAGATAGAGGTGATCGAAATTGACCACGCGGCGCAGGATCTCGATCACTCGCTCGACCCGCTTGTTCCATCTCCTGCTGCCTTTGCGGTCGAGCGCCGCGTTCCCGATATACTCGTCATAGGTCCTGTCGCCGCGCACCGGGTGATGCGCCAGCTCGAGGTGCGGCATGATCCGGCCGTTCTCGAAAATCGAGGTGCCGGCGCCGGTGCCGAGGGTCAGCACCATCTCGACCCCTTTGCCCTGGACCGCGCCGAAACCCTGGACGTCGGCATCGTTCATGACCCGCACCGGCTTGTGCCAGCGCTTGGCCAGCGCTGTTTGCAGATCGAACCCGGCCCACACCTCGGTCCCGAGATGCGGCGCGGTCAGCACCCGCCCGTCGCGGACCGCGCCGGGGAAGCCGACCGAGACCCGATCGAACGGACCGAACGATGCGACCGCCGCATCGATCGCGGCGGTCAGCACCTCGGGCGCGACCGGCGGCATCGGGGTCGGCACGCGGATGCTCTTGCCGACAATGCGACCCTTCGGGTCGAGCAAAGCAATCTTGACCCCCGTACCGCCGATATCGACGGCCAGGGTGCGCGGACTGGCCATGGTGCCCCTCCCGCTGGGAATACCGGCCGACGATAGCGCAGACCGACGATTGCGGCCATTGCTGCGCTTCCGGCGCCAGCCGGCCGTACGCCGCCGGATCGCCGCAATTTCTGCTATGATCCTGCCCGCAATGGTCTTTCCCGATTTCCGGCATATCGTACGCTCCGGGTTGTGGGCTGCGGCAATTCTCGGTTTCGCGCTCGCGGCCGCTCTGCCGGGCAGCGCCGCTTCACCGGCCGGCGCGGCGCATCCGGTAACCGCACGGCTGGTGCCGGAAGCCCCGAGCATCGCGCCGGGCGCCACCTTGTGGGTCGATCTGCACCTCGACATCGCGCCGGGCTGGCACACCTATTGGCGCAATCCCGGCGATGCCGGCCTGCCGACCGAGATCGCCTGGACCTTGCCGGCCGGCTTTACCGCCGGTGACATCGTGTGGCCGGTGCCGGAGCACTTCGTCGTCGACGGGCTGGGCAATTACGGCTACCGCGACGCCGTCGATCTGCTGGTCCCGATTTCGGTGCCACAGCAGGCGGAGCCGGGCGGCACAGCGAATTTCGGCGCCGCGGTCTCGTGGCTCGTCTGCTCCGATATCTGCATACCCGGCGACGCAAAGCTGACACTTGCGCTGCCCATCGGGACCAGCCCGGCGGTTCCCGATCCGGCCGCCAAGGATCTGTTCGCGACGGCGCGAAGCCATTTGCCGAAGCCGGCCGCGTTCGACGCTCGTTTTGCCGTCACGGAGAAGGAGCTGCGGTTGATATTGCCGGAGGCAGCGTTCGCGGGTTTCCGGCAACCCACCGCATCGTTCTACCCGTTCACCGCGAACGTCATCGATGCCGCGGCCGAGCCGAAGCTGCAACGCCGCGGCGATGCTTTCGAATTGTCGCTGGCGCGCACAAGCACCCCGGCGGCGGCAAGACCGGCGGCGCTCGATGGCGTTCTGGTCGTGCAAGGCGCGAATGCCGCCGAACAGGCGGTATCGCTGCATGCCGCGCCTGCAGCAGCCGCCCCGATGAGCGAGAGTCCGGGCGATATCGCGTGGTGGCAGGCGCTGCTGTTCGCGCTGCTCGGCGGCATCGTGCTGAACCTGATGCCCTGCGTCTTCCCGGTCCTGTCGCTGAAGCTGTTGAGCCTTGCTGGTATCGGCGATCGCGCGGCGCACCATCATGCCGCCGCCTACGCCGCCGGGGTGATCCTCAGCTTTGCGGCACTGGGCGGGGCGCTGCTGATATTGCGGGCGGGCGGCGCCGCGATCGGCTGGGGCTTCCAGCTGCAGTCGCCGGTCGTCGTCGGACTGCTGGCCTATCTGTTGTTTGCGATGGGGCTGAGCCTTTCCGGGGTTGCCGATTTCGGCGCCGGCCTCGCCGGTGCCGGCGGGCGGTTCGCCGGCCGCGAGGGGCTGGCCGGCGCGTTTGCCACCGGCGTGCTGGCGACGATCGTCGCGACCCCGTGCACGGCACCGTTCATGGGGGCGGCGCTCGGCTTTGCGCTGCTCGCGCCGGCGCCGCTGGCGCTGGCGATCTTTGTCGCGCTCGGCGTCGGCCTCGCTGCGCCGCTGGCGATCGCGACGCTGATCCCCGGAATCGCGCGCCTGTTGCCGCGGCCCGGGCGCTGGATGGTGTGGCTCAAGCAGCTGCTCGCCTTCCCGCTCTACGGCACCGTCGCATGGCTGATCTGGGTGTTGATCCAGGAGGTCGGGCCGGATGGTTCACTGGCGGCGCTGTTCGGCCTGGTGCTGGTCGGCTTCGCAGTATGGATCTACGGCACGACCCGGCTCGCCGGTCCGGCGATGCGCCGGGTCGGCGTGGGGCTCGCCGCAGCGGGCACGGCGGCAGCGCTGCTCCTCGCGGTCACCGCCACCCCCTCTGTCGCTCGACCGGAGAGGATTGCGGCGCAGGGCGGGCTGGGATACGAGCCGTTCAGCCTGGCGCGTCTCGAAGCCCTGACCAATGAGCGCCGGCCGGTTTTCGTCAACCTGACCGCCGCCTGGTGCCTCACCTGCCTGGTCAACGAGCACACGACGCTGGACAGCGCCGCGATACGGCAGGCCTTCGCCGACCATCGGATTGTCGCGCTGAAGGGCGACTGGACGCGGCAGGATCCGGAGATCACCCGCTATCTGCAGCAATTCGGACGCAGCGGGGTGCCGCTTTACCTGCTGTACGACCAGGCCGGCACCCCGAACGTGCTGCCGCAGATCCTGACGCAAGCCGAAGTGCTGGACGCGATCGGCCGGATCTGAGCCCCGCCTCCGTCACCCCTGCTGCAGCGCCTGGGTCACGGCGCCGCCGGTCGCGGTGCGGCCGCCATCGACGACGTACTGCGCGCCGGTGATCGCAGCAGCTAGATCCGAGCATAGGAACAGGACGGTGTTCGCGATCTCGTCGGGCACGACGTAGCGGCCCATCGGGATCGCCGACTGATAGCGCCGCCCGACCATCTCCGGGTCGCCCGGATTGAGCTGCTGTTCCAAGGAATGGATCATCCGCGTATCGACCGGGCCGGGACAGACCGCGTTGACCCGCACGCCCTGACGCGCGACCTCGCCGGCGGCCGTCTTTGTCAGCCCGATCACGGCGTGCTTCGAGGCGACATAGGCCGGCATGCCGGGAGTCGCGACGAGCCCGGCGACCGAGGCGGTGTTGACGATCGCGCCCTGCTTCTGCTGCAGCATCACCGGCAGCACATGGCGCAGCCCGAGAAAGACGCCTTTGACATTGACGCCGATCACCTGATCGAACATCGCCTCGTCATATTCGGCGGTGTGCTTCACGGTGCCTTCGATGCCGGCATTGTTGAAGAAGCAGTCGATCTTCCCATAGGCGTCGAGCGCGGCTTTGACATAGGCCTGAACGTCGGCGGATCTGGTGACGTCAGCGGTGACGACGCGCGCCTCGCCGCCCTGCTGGCGGATGATGCCGGCGGTCGCCTCGGCGCCCGCGGTGTCGCGGTCGACGACGACGACCTTGGCGCCGCTCTTCGCGAAAGCGAGCGCGGTGGCGCGGCCGATGCCGTTGCCGGCGCCGGTGATCAGCGCGACCTTGCCGGTGAAATCGAGATCCATTGGCGTGTCCTCCCTATGACGCCCGTGTCATTGCGAGGAGCGAAGCGACGAAGCAATCTCGATGAGCCGAGCGCAAATCGGAACGAGATTGCTTCCCTTCGCTCGCAATGACAGCGGTTGCTATTTCCTGCCGCCGATCTGCCGCGTCCAAGCGGCGAGCGCGACCAGTAGATCACGCAGCAAGGTGAGCGCGGTGTCGTCCGTAAGGTTGCCCTGCTCGTCGAATTTGGTGTGCGCCTGGCCGATAAAGATTTCTGGCTTGTTCAGCGGGTGCATGTCGAGAAAGACGCAGCTGCGGCGCAAATCGTACTGCGACCGGGCGCTGCCCGCCAGGCCGGCGGCGGCGCCGAAGATCGCGACGGGCTTGCCGGCGAAGGGCTGATCGGGCGGGCGCGAGGCCCAGTCGATCGCATTCTTCAAGACACCCGACATCGAATAGTTGTATTCCGGACAGGCGAAGAGCAGCGCATCTGCCGCCGCGATCTGCCGCCGCAACGTCTCAACGGGCGGCGGAAAACCCTGCTGCCGGACATCCTCGTTGTAGAGAGGGATCTGCGAGATGTCCGCGACCTCGATCGTCATGCCGGGCGGCTTCTGCGCGATCGCGGTGCGTAACGCTGCCATGTTGTAGGACTGTTTGCGCAGACTGCCGCAAATCGCGAGAACCTTGATGCCGCCGGCGTCGCTCATCGGAACCTCCGCATTGGACATGTCCCCCGCGGCAGACCCCTTAGCCCACCTCTAGGATGCCGACAAGCCCTCCGGCGCAGCGCCTTCCCCGGCTTGTGTCTCGACGCTTTGTTCCTCAGGCGGGCGCACCTTCTGAAATTTGATCAGCAGCAGGATGTCGTACACGCCCTTCACGACGCCGCCGATCAGCAACGGCCAGCCGAAGCTCGACAAGGTCAGCAGGTAGCCGGAGATCAATGACCCGGCCGCCCAGGCGAAGGTCTTCGGCACCGCGGTGACGCTGGCAGCGGCCGGCCGTTCCTCCGGCGTGACCACCGCCATGACGTACGAGGTGCGGGTCGGCACGTCCATCTGCGACAGCGCGCTGCGAGCCAGCAGCAGCGCGATCGCGATCGTCAGGTCCGGCGCGAACGGCACCAGCGCCAGCAGGATGTTCGACGGCAGATGCGTGAACACCATCGTGTTGATCAGCCCGATGCGCGCGGCGATCGGCACTGCAATCAGGTATGAGATCGCCGAGCAGATGCCGCTCCAGAACAGGATTGTGGCCGCCGCCGTCACCGAGATCTGGAATCTCTGGTAGAGCCACAACGCCAGCAGCGACTGCACCAGAAAGCCGGTGCCGAACGAATCCATGCCGAACAGCGCGGCGAGCCCATAGACCAGCCGCTTCGATTGCTGCAGCGGCTTGTGCGAGGTCGCTTCCGCCGCCTCGATCGCTGGCGACAACGGCCGGTACAGCAACAGCGTGACGATCCCGAGCGCGGCGTAGCCGATGAACATCAGCTGCATGACGCCGATCCGGTCGATGTTCCAGTCGGCGGCGAAATCGGGAGCCGATGCCGCCAGGACACCGAGCGCGCCGGCGAGCGAACCGATCACGCTGTAGCGCGCGAAGACCGCGGTGCGCCGCCGCGGCTCGGCGGTCTGGGCGAGCGCCGCCTGCTCGAGCGGCAGGAAGATGCTGGCATCGCCCGAGGTTGGGTTCATCGTGCCGACAAAGGCGATCAGCAGCAGCGGCCAGAACGCCGTCGTCACGGCGAAAGCGGCGCCGGTCGCCGCCATCAACAGAGCGGCGGCCAACAGCAACCGCCGCACCGAATAGCGGTTGGCGACCATCCCGGCCCACAACGTCACCAATGCGGTACCGATCAAGGTGCTGGTGACGACCGCACCGATCTCCAGCGCGCTGAAGCCGAGCTCCAGCAGATAGATCGGCGCCAGCAGCGCGACATAGCCGTCCCCGAACGCGCGCAGTCCGCGCGCGATCAGGATGCGGTTGGTGTCGGATCTCGTAACCCGCTGCGCCATGCGAAATCTCAGTCCTCGCCGCTATCCATCAGATTACAAGCGCGCCCTCTCATGGCCTGGCTCCTTCGCTCTTTGCCTTCGATGCGACAGAGAAGTCGAATGTCACACCGGCACGTATTTCGGCCAAAGCGTGATCATTGACGCGACCGCCGCGCAGGCCAACGTCCACCGCGACATCGTCGCGGACCTGCCAGATCGCCCCAACCAAGGCGGATTTGGTCTCCAGCCGGCCGAAATCACGCTCGTAGGCGAGCTCGGCGACCGGACGAACTGGCCAATCATGCGGGCCTTCCAGGATCGTGCTGACAAACAGATCGGCGTGCTGTTGCCGGGTCATCGCCGCCGCGGCATTCAGGTGCACGGTGATCGGCTCCCATCGCTCCGAAATGATGCCCGCGACGCTCGCACCGGTGCCGCGATCATTGTTGATGCCGGGCAGCAGAGCACCGCATTCCGTCGCGATGCTAGGGCCGGGCTGTTCCTGCAATACGCCGTCTCGCAGCACCGCCTTAAAGAACAAGCCGTTCTCGATTTGACTCGTGTGACGGTTCGCTGCGGATAATCCATGCGCGGTTTGGCCTTCAAGCACAGCCTCCCAGCCCTTTGTAAGGCCATAATTCAACCGCACATTCGGCACGATCAGCAGCCGCTCGTCGCTCTGACGTACGTATTCGGCTGGCCCAAGCTCGATCTCCACGGTGTCGGGCTCCGCGACCGCCGCATCCGTCCCGTCGAACGGCCGGTACGCGACTGCCTCATTGCACCAGCCCGCCGCCAGGGCCGAAGCCAGGACAGTTACCACAATCCGTGGAAGCGCGGTCATCATGGCACCGGACGAAATGCCCAGACCGCAGCAGGCTCGCCAGAACTCGCGCGCACCGCCACGTACAGGCGATCGAGTTCGGGTACGAACAGCGACGTCCGCGCGCCCGAAGCCGTCGGAACACGGCCGACCCGCTGATAACCGCCTCCTCCTTCCTCGAACACATCGACAGCACCCGCCCCACAACTCACATAGACGCGGTGGCGCTTTGCATCGACAAACAAATCATCGGCATCACCGCAGGTCTCGACATCGGCGACGACGGCGCCATCTTTGCCGGACAGCACCAACAGCCGCGCCGGACTGCGAAAGACCACCAAAACCCGGTGCTTTTCGCGATCAAGCGCCATCGGGAAGTTCGAGCGGTGACCTTGGGTGGGCAATGTTCCTATCGCTTCGCCCTTCACCAAGTCGACGATTTGGATCTCCCGCGCGTCGGGCGCATTGACAAAAGCCCGCTCGCCGTTGTCTTCGATCTGGAAGCTTTCGGGATGCGCCTTGAGCCGGATATCTCCGACCCTTGCCCGGCTCTTCGGGTCGATCACCGCAAGGGCGCCTTTGCCATACCCGACGAACACGCGGTTTCGCGCGCCATCGACGCGCACGTTATCGGCATCCTCGCCGAGGTCGAGCCGTTTCAGCAGGGTGAGATCTTCTCCCCGGAGTATCCGCACCGAGCCGTCAGCGGCATTCGCGACATATACCGCGTCGGTCGTGGGTTCATAGGCTATCCCTTGCGGTTCCTTCAGCCCGAACATGGTGCTCATCACTTTGCGGGCGCCGAGATCGACAACACCCAGGGTGTCGTTTCCCAGTTCGGCCACAAAGAGATGCTGCCGCTTCAGATCGACCGCCATATGGTCGATACGGCCGCTGACCGGTCCCAGCGGGATCTTGGTTTCGAGTGCGAGCGGCAGGTGAGGCGCCTGAGCCCAACCCGCTGCGCAGAACGCGATCAGAATCCCGAGGCAGAGTCCTCGCGCCAGTACCGTCATCCGCGGCTGTATTGCGCGTACAAGGTGTCGGCGTTGCTCCAGCGGATGGCGTGCATGTACGCCTCGACGTAGTCGCCGGCCTTGGCGCCATAATCCATGTGATAGGCGTGCTCGTACATATCGAGCACGAGGATCGGCTGGCCGCCGGCGAGGGTCGTCGTGTGGTCGGCGGCCCAGGCATTGACGAGTCGCTTGTCGCGCCGATCCCAGTTCAGCACGACCCAGCCGGAGCCGCCGCCCTCGGCCTTGCCCATCGCGACGAATTCGGCGCGCCAGCGATCAAGGCTGCCGAAATCGCGGGCCAGCGCCTCGGCCAGTGCAGCACCGGGCTGGCTCTCGTCACCAAGACCGGCAAAGTAAACCTCGTGCAGGATCATCGAATTGGTCGCGATCAATTCCTCGCGCTTCAGCCCGTTGATCAGGAAGCCGGGCGCCTTCGCATAATCGAGCCCGGCAAGCTGTTCGGCGATGGCGCCGAGGCGTTTGACTGCCCCGGTGTAATTGTTCTCGTAGTGGCTGACCAACAGCTTCTCCGACAGCCCCTTGATCTTTTTTGGGTCGAACGGCATCGGCTTGACATCGAACTTCATCGCTTTGCCTCCGGAAGGTGCCGGGCTCGCAGTCTGCGCTGCCGCCGAGCCGGGCCACATCGCCGCGGTTACGGCAGCCCCGGCGGTTAGCGCCGACCCGGTCTGCACGAAGCTGCGCCGGTCGAGATCAGTCGTCATGGTCGCTCTCCATACGGATTGCAGGGTTTTCCGTCAGTCGAGCGGCGTGATTGCGATCGTGTCGAAATGCGTGATGCTGTCCGCCTTGGTCCACAACGCGACCTTGCCGGGACTGACGAAGGTGCTGTCTTGTGCAGTGAACAGCGGCTTCCCGTCAAACGAGACGGTGAAACGGTCGCCCTCGGCGCGCAGACCGAGCATATGCCATTGGTTCGCGGCGACCTTGGTGTTGGCGCCCTGGATCTGCTGCCGGCTGCCCTTTACCACGCGGTAGAAGCGGACATTGTCTTCGAGGGCGTTGGCGCGGACGACGTAGTAATCGTCCGGGCTCGCCAGCCGCACGGCGATGCCGCCGGCCTGGTCGACCGCGCCTTCGACCGGCTTGAAACGCACCACGACATCGACATTCCTCGCCGCGACCGCGTCGTAGACAGAGAGCGGGAAGCGGTAATCGGTGCGGTCCTGGCTGATTTGGGCGATCGCTTTTTGTCCGGCGGCGCTAGGATCGGCCACGATTTGCCAGACGCCGGGCGCGCCCTGGCCGGTGCGCGCGAAGCTGAAGCCCGGGGGTACGACGCCGGGCTGCATGCCGGCGATGTCGACCTGTGTCATCGCGCGTTGGGCCTGTGTTGTCGCCGTCATCAGAGCGCCTCCGATCATCAGGGCAAGGAGTGCAACGAGCCGGCTCACGGCGCGACGAGGCCGGCGAAATAAAGGACGACCCCCGCGGCAGAGCAGACGGCGAGCGTCTGGATCGTGCCGGCCTTGAAGCGGAAGATCGCGATAATCGCGGCGAGCGACAGCGCCAGCGCCCACGGATTGACGCTCGCCAGGACCGGCATGTCGACGGCGAAGCCGTAACCCCCCACCGGGATTGTGTCGCGGAACCAGGTGTGGAGCGCGAACCAGATCGCCAGGTTCAGGATGACGCCGACCACCGCGGCGGTGATGCCGGCCAGCGCACCCGAGAGCGGCTTGTTGTCGCGCAGCCGCTCGATGAACGGTGCGCCGAGCCCGATCCACAAAAAGCAAGGGACAAAGGTCGTCCAGGTCGCGAGCAGACCGCCCAAGGTTCCCGCCAGCAAGGGCGGCAATGCGCCGGGATCGCGATAGGCGGCCATGAAGCCGACAAACTGGACGACCATGATCAGCGGACCGGGCGTCGTCTCGGCCATGCCGAGCCCGTCGAGCATCTCGCCCGGCCGCAGCCAGCCATAATGCTCGACCGCCTGCTGCGCCATGTAGGCCAGCACCGCATAGGCGCCGCCAAAGGTGACGACCGCCATCTTCGAGAAGAACAGGCCGATATCGCTGAAGGTGTGGCCGAGGCCGAGGGTCGCGACGATCGCGATGACCGGGCCGAGCCACAGTGCGAGCCAGATCGCCGACACCCTGAGTGCACGACTGACGGTCGGGCGGGCATGCTCGGGGAGGTCGTCGCCGAGCCGGCTCTCCCCGGCGGCCGCTGCACCGGACGGGCCGTGCCCCGCGCCGACGACAAAAGCCGCCGAGCCGGCTCGCGCGCCGACAAAGCCGATGACGCCGGCCGCAAGCACGATCAGCGGGAACGGCACATGGCTGAAGAAGATCGCGACAAAGGCGAGCGCCGCCAGCGCGATCATCGCGCCGCTTTTCAGGGCCCGGCTGCCGACGCGGTAGACCGCGAAGAGGACGATCGCCAGCACCGCTGCCTTCAGCCCGAAGAACAGGGCCGCGACAAGCGGCACCTGGCCATACAGGGCATAGACCCAGCTCAGCGCCATGATCGAAATGATGCCGGGCACGACGAACAGCCCGCCGGCGGCGATCGCGCCCGGCCAGCGATGCATCAGCCAGCCGATATAGGTCGCGAGCTGCTGCGCCTCGGGGCCGGGCAGCAGCATGCAGTAGCTCAGCGCGTGCAGAAACCGGCTCTCGCCGACCCACTTTTTCTCATCGACGATGATGCGATGCATGACCGCGATCTGCCCGGCCGGGCCGCCAAACGACAAGGCCGCGACGCGTAGCCAGACGCGCAGCGCCTCGCCGAACGAGACGCCATGCGCCGGAACGGACCGGTTTGGAGCGGCAACGGCGAGTTCTGTCACGATTGCCAACTCCCTCTAGACCATCGTCTCCGGCTTCCAATTGTGCTTCTCGTCCTGGCAGCTGCGGGACCAGGCGTAGAACGCGTCATACATCGTCAGCCCGTGCTCGAGCATCTCGTGGTCATTGGCGAAATTGGCGGACAGCCCGAGCGACAAGGCCAGCAGACCCGGCGCCTGCGGCGCCAGCTCCGGACGCGACGTGTCGGCGCCGCGGACGATCACGGCGAGGTCGTTCAACGCCGAATCCTCGATGCCATAAACCCGCAGAAAGAGGTCGAAGCTGCACAGCTCGCCCTCATGCGAGAACGGCTCGGCGCCCGGAATGTCATAGGCGGTGGCGCCGGTCACCTTGACGGTGTCGAACACATGCTCGGTCGGGACAAACAGAAACGAGGCTTCAGGATCGATGAAGCGGCGGATCAGCCAGGGGCAGGCGATGCGGTCGATCTTCGGCCGTTCGCGGGTGACCCAGCCGTGCTCGCCGACCGCCACCTTGTTGCGCAGCGGCAGCCCGAGCTCGGCCCATCCAGTGATGCCGTCTTCGAGATAGCGGGCATCGAGGCCGATGCCGCGCAACGCGACGGCGGTCTGCTGGCTGACCTCCTGGCCGTGCACGCAATAGACCACCACCGGCCGGTCGGGGCGGAGTCCCCTGCCCCAGTGACGGACATCGCCGGGCTCGCGGCGGACCGCTGCGATCAGCATACGGTCGTCAGCATCGAACGCGGCGGCGCGGCGCACATCGATGACGAGCGGCGCGGCAGCGGTGCCGAGCCGGTGGTAAAGCGCCTGTGCGGAAATGGAAAAACGGCCCTCATCCATGATTGCGCTCCTCGCGGTGCGAGTGGCGCAGAGCTTGGACGATCGGCCGTCTGACGGGGCGTCTGCATGGCCCCGTGGCGAAACATGTAGGCGATCATATCCGCACCGACAAGACCAAAATTTTGCGCAACGCCCGGTTGACTTCAGCGAGGCCGCCGCCAAAAATAATCGCAGGTCCAGGCAACCACCCCTCAGCCACTTTGGTCGGCCAAGGTTGCCCCATCCCCCGCCGCGCGACACGCCCGGCGGGCCAGTATGGGGTATGCCATGGACGGATTCTCGACACTCGATCTCTCGCTGTTTCTCGTCGGCGCCTTTGCCGCGGCGTTTGTGACCGGGCTGGCCGGCTTTGCGTTCGCGATCATTGCCGCCGCGGTCTGGCTGCATTTCATGACGCCAGCACAGGCGACGCCGCTGATCGTCGCGTTCGGCCTCATTGTGCAGGGCGTCTCGGTGTGGAAATTGCGCCGCGCGATCAAATGGCCGCGGCTCGCGCCGTTCCTGATCGGCGGCGTTATCGGGGTGCCGCTCGGCGCCGAGTTGCTGCGCTGGGCCGCGCCGGGCGATTTGCGCATCGCGGTCGGCGCAATCCTGGTGATCTTCAGCCTGTGGAATTTGTTCCGCCCGAGCCTCGGCTCGATGGCGCGCGCCGGGATGGTCGCCGACGGCGCGGTCGGAATCGTCAACGGCGTCATCGGCGGCGCGACCGGGCTCGCCGGCATCGCGGCGGTGATCTGGTGCAGCCTGCGCGGCTGGTCGCCGCCGGAGCAGCGCGCCGTGTTCCAGCCGTCTGGCGTCGCGGTGTTTCTGATGACCGCGCTGTGGCTCGGCGGCACCGGCATGATCGGCGGCGACACGCTGCTCCTGTTCCTGATCGGCCTGCCGGCGCTGGCGATCGGCACCTGGGCCGGGCTCCAGCTGTTCGGCAAGCTCGACGACGCGGCGTTTCGCCGGATCGTGCTGGTATTGCTGCTGATCTCCGGGGTGAGCCTCCTGGTTCTCGGCCGCTAGAGTCGTGGTAAAACAGGGCGGCGGGAACAGAGCCAGGGAATGGGACATGCCTGAGATCCGGCCGGTGACCGGCGCCTGCGTGTGGCATGGCAGCGACATGGCGGGCTCGCCGCGCTGGCAGCGACATCTGTCGCCGGCGCAGCTCGCCGAGATCGATCGCGCGCTGGCCTCGGCGCGGTCGCGTGGCCTTCCGTGGGAGCAAATGACGGCAGAGGATTTTCCGCTGCCCTCCTTCGCGCCGCTCGCCGCGGAGATCCGCGCCGAGCTGGAAGACGGGTGTGGCCTCCTGCTGCTGCGCGGCATCGAGCCCGAACGCTACTCGATGGACGAGCTGAAGCTGCTCTATGCCGGCCTCTGCCGGCATATCGGCAGCCTGGTGTACTCGAACCGCGCCGGCGAGATCATGCGCGAGATCCGCGACGTGACCCGCGACGACACGCGGGCGGTCGGCGAGCGTTACGGCGCGCTGCCGGACGCCGGCAAGCCGGGCGCGTTCCTGTCCTCCTACGCCCGCACCCTGACCAACCAGCTGCTGCGCTTTCACACCGACCGCTGCGATGTCGTCGCGCTGTTCTGCATCCGCCAGGCGCAGCAGGGCGGGCTCAGCCAATTGTGCAGCTCGCCGATGGTGCACAACGAGATGCTGCGGCGCCGGCCGGAGCTCGCTGCGGCATTGTACGAGCCGATGTGGCGCAGCCGCTTCGGCGAGGAGGATGCGACCGACGACAGCTCCTACCCGCTGCCGGTGTGGGGTGTGCGCGGGGCCAAGTTCACCAGCCATTATTCGCGCACCTTTATCGAGGCGGCGCAGCGCCGTCCCGAGGTGCCGCGGTTGAGCGCGGCGCAGGAAGAGGCGCTCGATTTGCTGCATGCGCTGGCCGAGGAGCTGTCGTTCGAGATGAGCTTTGCGCCGGGCGACATCCAGTTCGTCAACAACCACGTGATCTACCACGCCCGCCGCGCCTTCGAGGACGACCCCGCCGAGGGCGGCCGCCTCTTGCTGCGGCTGTGGATGGCGGTGCCGAACAGCCGCGCCCTCCCCGAGGGCCACGAGATCCTGTGGCGCAACATCGAAGCCGGCACCCCGCGCAGCGGCATCGGCCAGACCCAGACCGCGCCGGTGGGATAGCCCCCGGCTGCGGCCGACTAATCGCAACCAGTTGAGAGTTCTCCCCAACCATCGGTTGATCAGCCAGTTTTGCGCTGGCTGCAAATGCAGCGTCTTTGCAGCCAGTGTTCGCTCGAAGGTTGAATATCGTCGTCGCGCGCCTCGGATAGTCCCTGTGTACTCCAACCGGCGCGCCGATCCCGGCCGAAATTCCCTGCTAACAGGGAATTTTTCGCGATTTAACAGGGAATTGCGTTCGCGCATTCCAAAGCCGTCTTCCAGGCCCCTTCACCCTGTCCTTCCGGAACAAAATAGGAACTCGTCGCTCCGGTTCAAGGCTTGGTCGCCGCTCTTGATGTCGTCATGCTGAAATCATTCTCTAATCAGAGTTGATTTAGGGCCGAGGCGATGCGTAGACAGGAAACCACGCTGTTCACGCCAACTGAGGCGGCGGTGTTGAGCCGGCTGAGCCTCAAGGCGGTAAACAACGCGATCGACAAAAAGACGGTGACGGCGCGCCGCACCAGGGCGGGGCGGCTGCTGGACGAGCCGGCCATCGTCTACCTGTCGCTGGAGCGGCGGCTCGCGGGCGACACAACGCCGGAATTCCGACGCCGGCTGTCCGCCGCGATTGCAGCTGGGCCAAAGCGACGGGTGGTCAGTGTCGGCGCGCTCAAGGTGGATGTCGGCGAATGCCGGCGCGAGGTCATGGAGCGCGTCAAACAGCTTCGCCGCGTCGAGCGGCTGGTGACCGTCAACCCCGAAATCATGGGCGGCAATCCGGTGTTCCGGGGCACCCGCGTTCCGGTGCACCAAGTCGCCGGGCTGCTGGCAAAGGGCGAAACGGTCGAGCGGTTGCGCGAGGATTACCCGCGGGTCAGCGAGGAGATGATCCGGCTCGCGCCGATCTACGCGGCCGCGCATCCGCTGCGAGGGCGGCCGCGCAAGCAGCCCTGGCACGGCTGGAAGCCGATCGCCAACCTGGAGCATACCCCTGTCCGAATTAGACCGATCCTGAGCAAAACAATAGACGGCAGGAAACACCGGCGACCCCTCAACCGTCATGGCCGGACTCGTTCCGGCCATCCACGTGGATGGCCGGGCCAAGCCCGGCCATGACGAATGAGAGAGACCTAATCCGCTCGGATACCGCACTTGCACGTCACAGCGTGGCGACAGGCGATGAGGGGATTGCTTCGCTTCGCTCGCAATGACGCGGAACCTCTGTGACCTCCGTGTCTCTGTGGTGACTTAGCGCTCCTTCACCCACGCCCCAGCGCTGCGGCCGGCGATGCGGCCGAAGACGGCGCCGGCCATGAGGCCGGTGCCGCTGGCGTAGTTGTGGTAGTAGAGGCCGCCGGCCATTTCACCGGCCGCGTAAAGGCCGGGGATCGGCCGGCCGGTGGTGTCCTCGACCTCGGCGTCGTTGGTGATCTTCACCCGGCCGAAGGTGAAGGTGATGCCGGTCGTCACCCCATAGGCCTCGTAATGCGGAGTATCGAGGCGCTGGGCCCAGTTGCTCTTGTCGATCGGCAAGCCGCTCGTGCGCAGCCCGTCATGGATGTTGGGGTTGAACGGCACATCGGGGCGCGGCGCCGCGTTGAAGGCATTGACGGTGTCGAGAAAGCCCTTGGGGTCGACGCCTTCCAATCGCTCGGCGAGCGCCTCCAACGTGTCGGCCTTCTCCTTGGTGGTGCGTGGGATGCGGTATTCGTCACGGAGCAGGTGCACGGTCTTCTGGTCGAAGATCTGCCAGGCGAAC
>Ga0207646_10002926_pt1 | contig 19797 bp, 15 predicted proteins | sample KBSK5502metaG_FD_184343 | JGI IMG/M metagenome (GOLD analysis project Ga0207646, IMG submission 184343) | Corn, switchgrass and miscanthus rhizosphere microbial communities from Kellogg Biological Station, Michigan, USA - KBS K5-50-2 metaG... | ecosystem: Host-associated > Plants > Roots >...
CAGGGGCTGGCGGCGCTTCCCGGAATCGAGATCGGCCTTTTCTCACCCCGTCCCTTGCCCGAGACGGCTGGCGCGGGACCGTGGAGCCTCCACGCGGACTCCCACCCCTCCGGGATGATTTGGACTCAGACGACGCTCCCGCGGCGCTGCGCGGCCTGGAACGCGGACGTTCTGCTGGCGGCCTTGACCATCGGGCCCCTCCGAGGCCAGGTCCCCGTCGTTTCAGTCGTCCACGATCTGACCCCGTGGACTCACCCGGAGTGGCACGCGGCGCGGACTCTCGTCGGTTTCGTTCCCCTCTGGGAGGCAACGGCCGAACGGGCGGCGCGGCTCGTCTGCGTCTCGAAGACCACGGCAGACGATCTTCAGCGCCGGTACCCGGAGACACTCCCGCGCGCACGCGTTGTCTTGAACGGGGTCGATCCCGCCTTCACGCCGAGTCCCGACGGACTGGCGGCCGAGACGACCCGACGGCGCTTCGCGCAGGGACGCCGCTACATCTTGTACCTGGGGACCCTCGAGCCTCGCAAGAACGTCGAGACCCTCGTCGCGGCGTGCGAGCGGCTCTGGAGCCGCCGGCGCTTTCGCGCCGATCTCGTGGTGGCGGGAGGCGCCGGGTGGAAAACTTCGGCTCTCCACCGGCGCATCGCCCGTTCCCCCTTTCGAGACAAGATTCACATAGCCGGTTACGCGCCCCGCAACGTCGACCGCGAGCTCTACCGCGCGGCGGAGGTATTTGTCTTCCCTTCGCTCGCCGAAGGATTCGGGCTGCCGGTGCTCGAGGCGATGGCCTGCGGCGCTCCCGTGGTGGCCTCGACCGCGCCGGCTCTCGTGGAGGTAGGGGGAGACGCCGCGCTGTACGCCGATCCGCTCGACGCCGCGGCCCTCGCGCGCCAGATCGAACGGGTGCTCGAGGACGAGCCCACAGCCGAGCGCCTTCGTCGGGCGGGACCGCCGCGCGCCGCGGGCTTTTCCTGGACAACCGCGGCGCAGCAGACCGCGGCGGTTCTGGAAGAGGCCGCTGGAGGGGAGCGGTGAGAGCCCGGCCGCTCATCGGGGTCGACGCACGAAAGCTCAAGGACTTCGGAATCGGGTCCTACATCCGTCACCTGCTCGCCGCGATCGGCCGAAGGGAGGAGTCCCGCGAATATCAGTTTCGCGTCTACGTGCGCGGAACCGATCGGGACGCGATGGCCGCGCTGCCGGACCATTTTGAGATGGTCGCCGAAGACTCTCCGGGCTACTCCTTCTCCGAGTTGACCCGGTTCGCCTGGCGCCTCTGGCGAGACCGGCTCGATCTCTTCCACGCCACCCACTACGTGCTCCCCCCTCTGTGGAAGAGCCGCGCCGTGGTCACGATCCACGACATCATTCACGTCCTGTACCCGCAGTTCCTTCCCAGCCGCACCGCTCATCTCTACGCGCGGCTGATGATTCGCCGGTCGCTCGATCACGCCGATCGCATCATCACGGTTTCGTACAACAGCAAGAGGGATCTGACCGACTATTTCCGCGTTCCCCCCGGTCGCATCGAGGTGATCTACAACGGCGTGTCTCCCCTCTTCCGTCCCGACGTCTCCGAAGGAGAGCGAGCAAGAGTGCTCGAAAAATACCACCTGCCGAACCCCTATCTGCTCTTTCTGGGGGGAGAAAAGCCTCACAAGAACGTTCAGAACGTATTGCGGGCCTTCGCCGCGGCGCGCCGCAAGCGGGAGTTTCCGCATACGCTCGTGCTCGCCGGCTCGATGCCGAAAAACCGCGCGCGGCTGGATGCCTTGATCGCGGCGCTCGACCTCGGACCCGCTATCGTGGAAACGGGAATCGTCGATGAGGAGGAGCTGCCGGGACTGTACGCCGGCGCCGACGCCTTCCTCTACCCGACTCTCTACGAGGGTTTCGGTCTCCCGGTCGTCGAGGCAATGGCCTGCGGGACGCCGGTTCTGACTTCCTCCACCTCGGCGCTGCAAGAGATCGCGGGGGGCTACGCCTACCTCGTGGACCCGATGGACGTAGACGCCATCACTGGAGGGATCGTGGTGCTCACGACCGACCCCAAGATCCGGGAGGACTTTCGCGAGCTCGGCCGTAAACGGGCGCTCGACTTCAACTGGGACAAGGCCGCGGAGAAGACGCTGGAGGTCTACGCCGCGGCCCTCGGGGGACCTCGGAAGACGGAAGACGGGAGACGGAAGACGTGAAGAAAGGAACTAGCAAAATTGATCCGTCTACCGTCTGCCGTCTCCCGTCTCCCGGCTCCGGTTCGTCATGAGAACCGCCGTCGTCCACGACTGGTTGAACGGCATGCGCGGCGGGGAAAAGGTCCTCGAGGCGATGCTGCCGCTGCTGCCGGATCCTACAATATTTACATTGTTCCATCAGCCCGGGGCGGTCTCTCGAGAGATCGAGCATTATCCGATCCGCGTCTCCCCTCTCAACCGCCTCCCCTTCGCCCGGCGGCACTACCGAATGTATCTGCCCCTTTTCCCGACCGCCGTCGAGGCATTCGATCTCTCCGGCTTCGACCTCGTCGTATCCTCCTCTCACTGCGTGGCCAAGGGAGCGATCGCCCCGGCGAGCGTCCCCCATCTCTGCTACTGCCACACCCCGGTGCGCTACGCCTACGAGCAGTTCGACCTTTATTTCCCAAAGGACCGTACGAGACTGCGGGCCTTGAAGTCGCTCGCGATCGCGCGGTTGCGCGCCTGGGACCTCGCGACGGCCGGCCGCCCTTCGCGCTACGTCGCCAACTCGACGGCGGTCGCCGGCCGGATCCGGAAACATTACGGCCGGGACGCAACTGTTCTTCCTCCGCCCGTCGACGTCGAGTTCTTCACCCCGACGGGGTCTTCTCGCAAGGATTTCCTGCTCGCTGTCGGGGCGCTCGTGCCGTACAAACGCTTCGAGGATGCCATCCTGGCCGCGCGGCGGCTTCGTCGGCCGCTGGTGCTGGTCGGTCGCGGGCCCGAGGAAGGCCGCCTCCGCGATCTCGCCGGTCCGTCCGTAGAAATCCTCATGGACCTGCCGCCGGTGCAGCTGCGGGACCTCTACCGATCCTGCGCCTTTTTCATTCAGCCCGGGGAAGAGGACTTCGGCATCGCAGCCGCCGAGGCCCTCGCTTGCGGCGCGCCGGTCGTTGCGCACTCACGTGGGGGGGTCCTCGACCTTGTGACCGACGGCGTGGAGGGCGTTCTCTACGACACACCCGGCCCGGAGCCGCTGGCGGAGGCGATCGAGCGCGCGGCGGCTGTCCGCTTCGACTACAATCGCGTGCGCTCGTGCACGCTGCGCTTTTCGCCCGAAAACTTCCGCAAAGGCTTCCGGGCCGCGATCGGGAATTGGATTCCGTCTCAATGATCCGATGAACCGATATCGATGATCCGAACGCGCCGCATCGCACTGCTGTTTCTTTTTTCCGATCTCGCCGCGACCTTCGCCGCGCTGTGGGCCGCCTACGGGCTGCGCTTCCGGGCGGAAATCGTGCCGGCCACGAAGGGAGTGCCCGATGCGGCGCTCTACTACCGCCTTTTCCCGTTGATCGCGGTCCTCTGGCCGATCGTCTTTTATTTCTACGGCCTCTACCATGTGCGGCGCCACCGGTCGCGCGTCGACGAAGGGCTGGCGGTCTTGGTCGCCACGGGCCTCGCGACGCTGCTTCTGACAGCCCTGGCGACTCTCTACCGCGGCTTTTCCTATTCGCGGCTGGTGCTCGCGCTCTTTTTCTTCGCCGACGTTCTGTTCGTCTTCGCCGGGCGGACGGCGATCCGCCGGTATCTCGAGGAGGCGTGGCGCCATGGGTTCGGGGTCAGGCAGGTCCTCGTCGTCGGAGCCGGACGGCTGGGGCGCGCGGTCGTGGACAAGCTGGCCGAACATCCCGAGGCGGGGCTGCGGGTGGTTGGGCTGGCCGACGACGATCCCGGCAAGCGAGGGACTTCCTACCGCGGCGCGCGCGTCCTGGGTTCCACCGCGGAGACGGCGCGCCTGGCCGAGGAGAACCGCGTCGACACCGTTTTTCTGGCCCTGCCGCTCGAGGCGCACTCCACGATGCTCGCCGTCTTGAAGGACGTGGGCCGGACGGTTCCGGATGTCCGCGTGGTGCCCGACTTGCTCCAGTACATCACCTTCCGCGCCGGCGTCGAGGACTTCGACGGCCTTCCGGTTGTGCACCTGACATCGGTGCCCTTGACCGGATGGATGAGTCTCGTGAAACGAACTCTCGATATCGCGATCTCGGGCGCCGCCCTGCTGCTGCTCTCGCCGCTCTTCGCCGCGATTGCCCTCGCGATCCGCCTCCAGGACGGAGGGCCAGTCTTCTATCGGCAGCGCCGCATGGGTTTAGACGGGCGCCCGTTCGACATCGTCAAGTTTCGCTCGATGGTCCCCGGCGCCGAGGACGAATCGGGTCCCGCCTGGGCATCCCCCGACGACCCGCGGCGCACGCGGCTCGGGCGCGTCCTGCGTCGGTGGAGCCTGGACGAGTTGCCACAGCTCAACAACGTATTTCGCGGGGAGATGTCCCTGGTGGGCCCGCGTCCGGAACGACCGGAATTCGTCCGGGAGTTCAAGGAGAAGTTTCCGCAGTACATGTTGCGACATCGCGTGCGCGCCGGAATGACCGGATGGGCGCAGGTCCACGGCTGGCGTGGCAACACCAGCGTGACCAAGCGCATCGAGTACGATCTCTACTACATCGAGAACTGGTCGCTTTCGCTCGACATCAGGATCCTGTGGATGACGTTGCGCCACGGGCTCAGGCCCCGCAACGCGTATTAGCTATCAGCTATTAGCTGTCAGCTGTCAGCCACTCGCGACCGGCCCAGCGGGTTTTCAAGCTGATAGCTGAAAGCTGAGAGCCGAGAGCTCATGAACTTGATCACCGCCGCTCAGTATGGCGACATGGAGGAGCTCGAGAGGCTCCTGAAGGCCGGCGCCGATTCCAACGAGCGAAACGAGCGAGGCGAGACGGCCCTGATGTGGGCGGCCCTCGCCGGGAACCGGAGTATGGTGCGGAGGCTGCTCGACTCCGGGTCCGACCCGAACACCCGCTCGCGAAGCCGCTGGGCGCTCTCCACCGGAAGCGCCGGCGCGACGGCCCTCGCGCTGGCGGCGCGCCAGGGGCACGTCGAAGTTCTGCGCGAGCTTGTCGCGAGAGGTGCCAACGTGAACGCCCGAGACGGAGTCGGAATGACTCCGTTGATGCTCGCCGCGGACCGCGGCCATACGGAAGCGGCGCGCCGGCTCCTCGCGGCGGGAGCCCAGGTCAACGCCGCCACGCGGGTGGGCGCGACGGCGCTGCATTTCGCCGCCCGCAACGGCAGCCCGGAGGTCGTGATCGCACTGCTGGAGGCGGGCGCCGACGTCAGCGCGGGCGAACCAGGCGGCTTCGACGCCTTGAAGTTCGCGCTCTGCTTCGGGCACGACGACATCGCGAAAATTCTGAGACACGCGGGCGCAGAAGAGAGTTCCTAGCCCTAAAGAGTCTCGCAAAACCCTGCAACGCAAGTCGCAGCTGGAACGGCGACGGTGCTGGCAGGGAAGCCGCCCCGGCGTCGGGCCGCCTCCCTCGTCGGCACGCTCCGGCCCGGCCGCGAAGAGTCAAAACCGGGCCGTCGCTGTAGCGCTCGTCGCAGCCCTATCAAGGCGGCGGCTCTGCTCTTCCATGCTCCTCGCTCATCGCCGCCAGCGGGAGGCGAACCCGCCGCCGGGGCTCGCAGCGTGACAGAAGCTCGACTGTGAGCCCCGGCCCGGAGGCGTTCCACGCGGCGACCCTCGAAATCGCGTGGGTGTGCACTGGCCCTGAGCAGACCGTCGCACGACTTTCGCTTGCACCGATTTCGCGAGCGGCGGGCAGGATGATTTTCCTCCCGCCGTTCGAGGCCCGCCGCGTGGTCCCGCGGGGAATGCCGCAGGGCCGGGGCGCTTGTGTAACCGTTACTCACTTTCGCGAGACTCCACTGCCGTTGGTCCTTGGTGCGCGTCCCGACGACGGACTAGGGACTTCGCACTCAGAACTTCCTACGCGAGCTTCTTCAACCTCCGCAGGCGTTCCGATAGCTCCCTCACGGTCTCCTGGTCCGGCTCGATCCCTCCAAAGGCGTCGGCGCAGTAGATGCGGACGACCCGTTCGGCATCCTCCCGCCCCTCGGGCGCGGCCTCTGCCACCAGGCGAGCGACATCCGCCGGAGCCACGGCAGGAGAGAGAGAGCCCCGGCGGCGCGCGACCAGTCTCCGCAGGGTCAGATACGCCCTGGTCGCCTCTGAGACCTTGGTGCGCCGGCGCCAGCGGTCCGCCGTGAACAGGATCAGCGCGATGACGCCAATCGCGGCGATGGCCCATCCGCCTGCCGCCCCCGAAGTCTCCCGCCAGACGCGTTTCCAGGAGGAAGCTGCGGCTGCGGCGTTGTCGAAGGCCCGCCGCGCGGCGTCGGCGGCCATCGCCTGATCCAGCGAGTCGAAGCCGAGGATTCGCCGGTCGTAGAAGAACTCCATCTCGCGGCCCAGGCTCGAGAGTCGCGTCAACCACGACACGCGGCGCGTGGCGGGAGGCACGCCTGCCTCCGGGGTGGGGTCGAGCACGGAGAAACCGGTCCCGTCCAGATCCGCCTCCACCCACGCATGCAGGTTGCTCCCGCGAACGACGAAGGAACGCGAAAATAATCCGACTTCTCCTCCGTAGGACCCGGTCACCAGGCGCGCCGAGACACCCCTGGCCGTCAGCAGGAGAGCGGCCGCAGAGGCGAAGTACTCGCAGTGCCCAGCCTTCGATCGCAGCAGGAAGTGGATCACAGGGTCCCCGTCCGTGTGGGGCGGATCGAGGGTGTAAACAAACTGGTCGGCGAGATGCCGCTCGATTCGGCGATAAATCTCCTTTGGATCGTTCGTGTCTCCGGTGAGCTTCATCGCGTACGCACGGATTTCCGGGGGCACCTGATAGGCGGGTATCGAGCTCCGACCCGGCCCGCGAGGCTCGAGCGGTCGAACGTTCGCGGTGTAGCGGATCGATCGCTTCGTCCCTCCCACCTGGACGACGCCGTCGGGATATCCGAGCGGGAATCCACGATCCATACGCAGGTCGGATGAGCCGTACGGAAGGAAGAGAAAGCCGTTGGTGAAGGGATTCAAGTCGATCGAGACGTTGCCGACGATGCCCGGGCGCGACCGTGACCCGCCGGATCTGCCCCCGTCGCCGGGAGCGCGGCGCCGGCCGAACTCTTCCCTCCGCTGCGGGGCGCGCGTCCACACACCCAGGTGGTACTCGGTAAAGACCGCCTCCCGCAGCCGGAAAACCCGCGGCAGGAGTCCGGCCGGATCCGTCTCCATCGAGAGAATGACCCGGTCGTTGCGCTTGGCGGCCCCGAAGTTCTCGAGCTCGACTCGGTCGGCGGTCAGCGCGGTCGAGAGCGCCTCCTCCAGGCGAACGGGTGCGACCGCGAAGGGACTGCGCAACCGCGGTAGCCCGTAAAACAGCGGCACGGTCAGAACTCCGGCGACGGCGAGCGACGTCGCCGCGAGACCTCCCGTTGGGATCGAGCGCAGGACACGCTCGGGAGGAGCGTCTTCGAAATCCGCCAGAACAGCGAGCCGGCAGAGGGCGCGGAATCCGAGGAGTGCCATCGCGACGAAGTACAGGAGTGAGGAGAAGTGGGTCGACGAGGAGGCCGAGGCGAGAGTCAGGAGAAAGAGAACGAGCAGGGCAGTCCTGGCCTCTCCGGGTCGCTTGAGCGACGCGAGCTTGGCGACCGCCGTGAAGAGCAACAGATGCGACACCGACCGCAGCAACCCGTGCCGAAGCTGCGTGATCTCGAAGGCCAGAAAGAGGAAGTAAGAGAGGCCGATGACATTCAAGAGGCCGTCGGAGAGTCGGATGGGACGACCGGCCCGCGCGCGCCACCAGAGCAGCATCACCCCGGCTTCGTAGAGCACGAGGGCGGAGGGGGAGGCGCCTTCCGTCCAGAAGAGTGGGAGAGGCGCCACCAACGCCGGCATGGACAGGACCATCACGTACGCGGCGCGAAGTCCCGCCGGCACCTCCGCCGGACGGCTGCCCCCGAGGGCCGTCACGTGACGAGTCTCCGCAGGTCGCCGCGGCGAAGCGGGGGAAACGGAGGCGCGGCTTCTCTCGGGATCGGCTCCAGCCGCGCGAGCGCATCGAGGATCCTCGCTCGCTGTCCCCGGCCGGTCGCGGCCGAGACTTTCACGCCCCGCGCCTGAAATCCCGCCTCGCCGCCGCGCGAGAGCAGCAAGACCGCCTGCGCCGCGCACCGAGAAATGGCCCGTTCGAAGGCCGACAACAGGACCGGATCCTTGGGGTTGCCTAGGGCGTTCTCGATCGCGAAGATCACGACCCGGTCGCGTTCGGCGTCCCGTTCGCGCACGATCCACCGGCGCATCCGTGCCGACTGCTTCCAGTGCAGGTCCCGAGGGTCGTCCCCGGGCACGAAGTCGCGCAGCGTTCGGATGTCGGAGCCTCCGCCTCGCCGCCGAGCATGGGGCCGACCGCCCCGAGAATCCTCCGGCGGAATCTCGGGAACCGCAGAGGGTTCGGGCATCGGGTAGACGAGAATCTCTCCCGCGACGTTCGCGCGGCGATACTTGCGGAAGAGCCCCAGTGGAAAGCGCGAGAGCACCCCCGCGTCCGGGCGCCGCACGACGCCTCGACGCGGAAAGATCCCTTCCACGACGAGCTCGCGCCGCTCCCCCGGCTTCAAAGGATCGATCCAGAGCGGCCCCGGAAGACCTTCGTGCAAGAAGAAGAGGGCCTGGGCGGTCGTCTTCAGCCGGTTTTCGAACGTGAGCTTCAGCAGAGCTGGCCGCATGGCAACGATTTCGCCGATCGGCTCGATCGCGCAACTCACGCCTCGCACGTTGCGGCGCGAAAGAACTCCCGAAACGACCATCGAGGCCAGCATTCCGGCCAGCACGAGGTAGAGGCCGTTGTTTCCCGTGTTCGTCGCGCCGATCGCGACGACCAGGCACATCAGCACGTAGCCCAGGCCGAAATTGGTGATGCGGATTTCCCAGTCGGGAATGAGCGGACTCATGGGGACCCGTTTGCTGCCAAGTTCGTTTCGGCCAACCTGCGCATCCAGCAGTTGAAGCTCCAAATTCGAATTTCGAAATTCGAATTTCGAAATTTCAAACGGGCACCGCCACCTGCCCGACGATCTTCTTGATGAGCTCTCTCTCCCGTCCGCCAGCGCCGAAGCCATCGGAGGCGACCGAGAGGATGCGGTGCGCGAGGACAGGGTCGGCGACGGCCTGGACATCGTCGGGAGTGGCATAGGCACGACCTCGCAGGAAGGCATACGCCTGTGTGGCGCGGTAGAACGCCTGCGCGCCGCGGGTCGAGACGGGAAGTCTCAAATCTCCCGTTCGGCGAGTTGCCTGGACGATCGCGTGGATGTACGAGAGGAGACCTTCGGACACTTTGACCTGTTCCACATCGTCCTGAAGCCCGAGCACCTCCTCCGGGCCCAGCACCGCCGGGACCGCGGCGAGCGCCTTCTCGGCTCCTCCTCGCCGCAGCAACATCTTCTCCTCCTCCACATCCGGATAGCCCAGGGAAAGCCTCAGGAAGAACCGATCCATCTGCGACTCCGGCAGCGGATAGGTCCCCAAGTACTCGACGGGGTTCTGCGTGGCCACGACCATGAAGGGCTGGGGCAGCTCTCGCCTCTCCGATTCCACAGTCACCGCCCCCTCGTTCATCGCCTCGAGCAAGGCCGATTGCGTCTTGGGCGTGGCGCGGTTGATCTCGTCGGCCAAAACGATGTTGGCGAAAATCGGCCCGGCGTGGAACTCGAAACGGTCCGAAGGAGCGTGGAAGATCGTGATTCCGATCACGTCGGCCGGAAGCGTGTCACTGGTGAACTGGATTCGCCGGAACTCCAGGGAAAGGCTACGGCCCAGCGCCCGCGCCAGCGTGGTTTTGCCGACCCCCGGAACGTCTTCGATCAAGATGTGACCGCGCGAAAGCAATGCCGTCAGCGTCAACTCGACACCGCGAGGATCTCCCCGGTAGATGAGACGGATGTTCTGGCGAAGCCGATCCAGGGGCGAAGCAGGCGAGGAGTCCATCGGGATCATTATGAGTCCTAAGTTCTGGTCCCCAGGTCCTAAGTCAGGGTGGAACGTGCGAATTCCCTTACCGGGGCTTCCTCCTCGACTTGCGACTTGCCGTGCCGCTCTGCGAAGCACGAGCTTGCGACTTCAGTCTCGCCACAGGAGACGGACTTCGGATGCTTCGCTGGGAAGGGACGCTTCCGGCCTCCGCAGCCGACGAGGCCGCTTGCGCGGAGGAACCTCGCCGCGGAGCACGAGCTTCGGGTTTCAAATTCCCGGCAGAGGCCTTCGGACTTCGGCTGCTGCCCTGCGAAGAAGCGTCTCCGCCGTCGCGAAGCCGGCTCCGGGGGGCGAAGGAAGGCCGCTGCGAGGCGCGAGCCTCGGACTTCGGGTCCTCTGGCGCCCGCCGAAGGCGCTCGACGGCTCCGCGCAATTCCCCTTCTCGCTCAAATGGGAGAACGAGCAAGCCGTCCGGCGAGAACACAATCGCCGTATCTCGGACGCCAGGGGCCAGAACGGGCGTTTGAGACAGGATCAGATTCTCGTGATCGTCGGACGGTCCGCGCAGATCCCGAACCGACCGCCAGGTGCCCACGTCGCTCCATCCGGCCCGCAGCCGAACCGCGCGGACGCGAGCCGCCTTTTCCATGACGGCGTAGTCGATCGAAATTGCGGGAAGCCTCTCGTACACTTTCCGCGCCCCTTCGCGGTCACCGGCCGCGAGAGCGCGGCGATAGTGCTCGACCCCCGCGAGCAACTCCCCCGCCACCCGCCGCGCCTCAGCCAACAGGAGCGATGGCCGGAAGAGGAAGATGCCGGCATTCCAAAAGCATCCCGCCTGCACGTGCTCCTCCGCCTGGGCGGCCGTCGGCTTCTCGATGAAGCGCACAACTTCGATCCCCTCACCCGTTGTTTCCTCCCGAACCTCGAGGTAGCCGTAGTCGGTCTCCGGCCGCGTCGGCGGAACGGCGAGGACGACGACCGATGCGGACTCCGCTGCCCGCGTCCCCACGGCGAGCGCCCGGCGGAAGGCATCGGCATCCGCGACCGTCTGATCCGAAGGGATCGCGGCCGTGACCGGATCACCCTCCTGCTCGAACTGCAGGGCGGCCGAGAGAAGCGCCGGACCGGAGTTGCGACGCGCGGGCTCCGTCAGAATCTGACGGGGCTTGAGCGCAGGGAGATGTTCCCGCACCAGCCGCGCGTAACGCTCCGAGGTCGCGACGAAGATATCGCTCGCGATCGGGAGGACGCGCTCGTAGGTCTCCGTGAGGAGGCTTCTCTCGGATAAGAGCGGGAGAAACTGCTTCGGCCGCTCCTCGGTCGAAAGGGGCCAGAGTCGCGTGCCTCCGCCGCCGGCCATCAGGAGGACCCTCATGGAGCCACCGTTGCCCCTCACTGCCACTTGATCCCCAGCATCTCCACTTCGGGAACAAGCGTAATCCCAAATTTCTCGCGCACGGTGTCGCGCATCCGGCGCATGAGCGCGAATACGTCCCTCGCGGTCGCGCCTCCGGAGTTGACGATCACGTTCGCGTGGCGGGTCGAGATCTCGGCGCCGCCCTCGCGAACCCCCTTCAGCCCGCACGCCTCGATCAGGCGCCCCGCATAGTCTCCGGGCGGATTCTTGAAGACGCTTCCCGCGTTTGGCTCGCCGGGAAGCGCCCCGCGGCGCTTCACGGTGACGGAGCGCGTCCTTTCCTCGATCGCCTCGCGGGAAGCGGGCGTCAAGCGCAGCGTGGCGCGCGTCACGATCTCGCCCGTCTCGACGAGCGCCGTCCAGCGATATCCGTGCGCAATGTCGCCGGCCGCCGCCTCGCGTCGAGCGCCGGCGCGGGAGACCAATCGCACGCGCTCGAGCACGTCGAAGATCTCGCCTCCGTAGGCGCCCGCGTTGATGCGCACTGCCCCCCCGATCGAGGAGGGGATTCCCGAGATCGGCTCGAGGCCGGAGAGGCCGGCTCGCGCCGCGGCGACGCAGACTCCGCCCAACACCGCCCCGCCCCCCGCGGTCACGATCGGGCCCTCGATCGCCACGGTCAGGAAGTCTCCGTCCAGCCGCACGACGTAGCCGGGGAATCCGTCGTCGGCGACCAAGATGTTCGATCCCATGCCGAGGAGAGCCACAGGGTCGCCGGAGGCAGCCGCCTCCTCCAGCAGCCTGGCCAGGGCTTCGTCCGTCTTCACGCGGCAGAACCACCGGGCTTCTCCGCCGATGCGCCAGGTCGTGTGCGCCGCGAGCGACTCCTCGGGAAGAATCACTCCCTCTTCGGGAAGAAGCCTCAAACCCACGGCCGCCCCGCCAGTGCCGTCGACGCGACGACTGTGCCCCCGGCTGCGAGGAGGCCGGCCAGCACGTCGTCGATGACGATCCCCCACCCCCCCGGCAGATCCTGCAGCCTCCGGATCGGACCGGGCTTCCAGATGTCGAAGAGGCGGAAGAGAAGAAACGAGACGATCCACGCGGCGGCCCTCGCAGACCCCGTCTCGAACCGAAAGAGGGGCACCGGGCAGGAGGCGAGGAACTGACCCGCAAACTCGTCGATCACGATACAGCCCGGGTCTTTGGCGGCCATCGCCCGGGCAACCCGTGTTGCCGCCGGAATCCCGAGCGCCGCGATCGCGAGACCGGACGCCAAAAGTCCGACCGCCGCGGCGAGACTCGGCCCATGCGAGGCATGGAGCAGGCATGCGAGCAGCCAGGCGAGCAGGAGCGCGACGGCGGAGCCGGCAGTGCCCGGCGCGACCGGAGAAAAGCCGGAGCCCAGGCCGCACGCGACGATCGTCGCGAACGGATGGAGCCGGAAGGCCCGACGCGCGCCGGACGTTGACAGGGAATCGTGTTCCGAACTAGGCTTGCGCGTCCTCATCGGCCTCCCGTCGCCGAGTCTATAATCGCGCCAACGCGCGGAAACTTCGACCTCCACAAAGAAAGGGTGAGGACATGTCCAGCGTGAAATCGAGTGAAAAGTGGCGCGCCGTCGAAACGGCGCTCACGCAAATCGAACGTCAGTTCGGCAAGGGTTCCATCATGCGGTTGGGAGACCAGCCGGAAACCGTCGTCGCCGTCATTCCAACGGGCTCGCTCGCCGTCGATGCGGCGCTGGGGATCGGCGGCATCCCGCGAGGGCGCGTCGTCGAGATCTTCGGCCCGGAGTCCTCCGGCAAGACGACGCTTTCGCTCCAGATCATCGGCCAGGCGCAGAAGACCGGAGGCCTCGCGGCCTTCGTCGACGCCGAGCACGCCCTCGACGCCGAGTACGCCAAGAAGCTCGGCGTGGACACGGAGAATCTCCTTGTGTCGCAGCCGGACAACGGCGAACAGGCGCTCGAAATCACCGAGATGCTCATTCGGTCCGGTGGGATCGACGTGGTCGTCATCGACTCCGTCGCGGCGCTCGTGCCGAAGGCCGAGATCGAGGGAGAGATGGGAGAGGCCCAGATGGGCCTGCAGGCGCGCCTGATGTCGCAGGCTCTTCGCAAGCTCACGGGCATCGTGTCCAAGTCGAAGACCAGCCTGATCTTCATCAACCAGATCCGGGAGAAGATCGGCGTCATGTTCGGCAACCCGGAGACCACCACCGGCGGCCGGGCGCTCAAGTTCTACTCCTCCATCCGTATCGACATCCGCCGGATCGCGTCGCTGAAGGACGGCGAGACGGTGGTCGGCTCGCGCACGAAGGTCAAAATCGTCAAGAACAAGGTAGCAGCCCCCTTCAAGCAGGCGGAGTTCGACATCAACTACGGCGAGGGGATCTCCCGCGAAGGGGAGCTTCTCGATATGGGGCAGGAGGCCAAAATCATCGAGAAGTCGGGCGCCTGGCTCTCCTACGGAGACCTGCGCATTGGACAGGGACGGGAGAATGCCAAGCAGTTCCTGAAGGAGAACCCCGAGCTCACGAGCGAGATCGAGACGAAGCTGCGCCGGCACCTGGGCCTTCTCCCTCCGGAGCCGGCCGACAAGACTTTGCCCGCAGAGGAGCCCGCCCGCGACAAGGAGCGCGAGAAGATCAGACGTTAACGCGCGCGCGCGAGGCAATGTTCGAGGCTGGTCGCGTTCTATTTGCTGTCATCCCGAGGAGCGAAGCGACGAGGGATCAGCTCCGGAAAACCGCGACAAGACGAGAGTAGATCCCTCGCTGCGCTCGGGATGACAAAGCTTTCGCGAGCGAGTCTCCGACTCACAACCTTCGACTCTCCCACTGATATTCGGGAACGTTCTCTGCAATACTCGCGTTCCCGATGAGGATGAACGTCAGAGGAGGCGCCCGCTTTCTCGCGGGCGCTTTTCTTTTGTGCGCGGGGGCGGTCCGGGCCGATCCGATTCGCGTGGCTGCCGAACGGCCCGACGCCAAATGCCCCGGGCGCGTGCTGGGCATCGTGCACGCCGGCGAGCGCGGCGGGCTTCCCGCGGACGCGGCGCGTTGTGTCGTGATCCTGGCCGTTTCGGATCTTTCGGACCCGGCGCTCGACGCTGCCGCGGCTGCTGCAGGAAAGCTTTCGCGCGTGGCGGCCGCCGTCGTCGAGCTCACCTCTTCCGTCGACCCGACGAATGCCGAGTGGAAAACGCGGTTTACCTACGCCGTCAAGAAGCTTTCCTCCGCGATCCGGGGCGCTTCTCCGGGCGCGCAGGTGGGCTATGACCTGACCTTCAGCATTCCGGCCGGCCAGGACCTCTCGCTGCCGGACCTCGAGCTCGCCCCGTACGTCGATGCCTTCGTTCGGCGGCCCGGCCGCGGGTCGATCCACGAGGAGGATGTCGTTACGGAATGGATTCTTGTCGGACGCGGCGCGTCCGGCAGCGCGGCTGGCGATCTCTTGCGAGGGCTCGCGTCTGTTCCGCCTGGTCCCGCCGGGGTGACTCTTCTGGGACTTCTCGCCAGTCCCGCGAGGCCGCTTTCGGACGCGGAGTGGCGGTCCCTCGAGCGACTCGGAACTCTCTGGTCGCCCGACGTCTCCCTCGATCCAACGCCTACGAAGGCCACGCGCCCGGACGGAACCTTCTTCAACATCCTCCGCTTCTTCGATGGGAAAAAGTTCACGCCGATCCTGCTCCTGCCCGACGAATCGGCGGGCAATGTCTCGGTCGAGCTGTCGGGCGGCCCGTTCGCAAAGGCCTCCGTGGAGAACCTCTCCTCGGGAGTCCGCCGCGACTTCGATCTGCGGGGAGCGAAGAGTCTCTCGCTCGATCTCTCCAAGGGCCCGCTGGCCGTGGTGCTCAATCCTGCCTCTCGCCCCGGCGGCGAGACGCGAACGGCGGTGGAGGTGGGGGCCACGCGCGGCCTGACGGCCGAAGAGATCGTCGCGCGGGAGCGCGCCTGGGACGCTGGGCAACGCGAGAAGACGACGACCTTCATCGCAGACATGAAGGCTTCGTTGCGCTTCCGAATCGGGGAGGTCAACGAGACCTTCGATTTGACGATCCTGGGACCCTTCTTCTTCCGCCGCGGAGAACCGGGCGACTGGGAATGGGACGAGTTCTACTTGAACGGCGTGAAGTGGAAGAGCAAGACGCTGCCGAAGCTGCCGATCCTGCAGCCCGAGAAGGTCACGACGCTGCCGCTCGACATCCGGCTCTCTGAGGACTACGACTACTACCTCAAGACCGAGACGACGCTCGCCGCTCGGCGGGCCTACGAGATCACATTCACGCCCCGGAGCACCGTCGGCGAGAAGCCCGTCTACCGCGGCACCGTCTGGATCGACAAAGAGACGTTTGCGCTTCTGCGCCGCGATTCGGTCCAGCTGAACCTGAAGGGAGAAACGCTCTCCAACGTCCAGACGGAATTCTACCGACCCGTCCCGGAGCAGCCGGAAGTGGTCCTCCCACTCGAGATCAAGGGAGAGCAGGTCTTCTCGACCGCCGGCCGCACGACGGCGATCGAGCGCGATGTCGTCATGACGGCCGTGCGGGTCAACCCCGGCGACTTTGCCGAGAGACGAGCCGCCGCCTACCGCTCTCCCGCTCAGATGATCCGAGACACGGAGAGAGGGATGCGCTACCTCGTGCCCGACCCGGCGCGCGCCGGAGAGCGGATCGTCGAAGAGAAGATCTCGAAGAAGAGCACCTTCGGCCTCCTCGGCGGCTTCTACGACGACTCTCTCTCCTATCCGATCCCGCTCCTGGGCCTCCAGCATTTCGACTTCGACCTCTGGGGCAAGGGGAAACAGCTGTCGGTCTTCTTCGGGGGCGCGCTCCTGACGGTCAACTACACGGACCCGTCCGTCGCCGGGAGCCGGTTCGATCTGGGTGCCGATCTCTTCGGGGTCGCCTTTGCGTTCGGGGACACCTCCTATCGCAACGGCAAAGAAGTTCCGAGCGAGAAAATCAAACATCTGCCGGCCGTCTTCCAGGCCAACGTCGGGCATCCCCTGGGGCCGTACTTGAAGGCCTCTATCGGCCTCTTCACGAAGTGGGACAACTACCAACGCGACAAGGACACGGGCCCCGCTTTCGTCGTGCCGGTGGACACGTTCATCGACGGCGCGGAGTTGAAGCTCGTTGGCAACATCTCCGGATACAACGCGATCGTGTCTGGAGGCTACTTCCGCCGCCGCCGCTGGGAGCCGTGGGGAGATCCCTCGACTTCCGAGTACGATCCCAAGCAGAAGGACTACTGGAAGTATTCGCTTTCGGTCTCCAAAGACCAGTATTTTTCGGGGTTCCGCAAACTCCACGTCGGCGTGGCCTATCTCGGCGGAACGGACCTCGATCGGTTCTCCAAGTACGAGTTCGGGACCTTCTCGGGCAACCCGATCCGCGGCTACAAGAGCGGCAGCCTGCGGACGGAGAAGGCGCTTGTTGCCAACCTCTCCTACGGCATCAACTTCGAGGACATCATTCGCTTCGAGGGCTTCTACGACCAGGCGCTCGTGACCGATCGCCGTTCCGGCTTCGATCGAACCTACTTCTCGGGAGCGGGTCTGCTCGCGTCCACAAACGGGCCGTGGAAGAACTCTCTGTTCCGGGGCGAAGTCGGCTTGCCCGTCGTCAGCCATGGCGTGCGAGGGGTCGTGATCAATGTGATTCTGTTAAAACTGTTCTGAGGACAGGGCGCTGGGCGGTGGGCGCTCGGCGCTGGTGGGGAAAGCCCAGCTATGGCCGAATACGACGTTAAGGTCGATGCTCGCGGGCTCTACTGTCCGATCCCGGTTCTCCGACTCGCCAAGGCGGTTCGCGATCGGCCGGCGGGCACAGTCGCGCTACTACTCGCAACCGACCCGGCAGCCGTGGAGGATGTTGAAGTCTTTTGCCGCGAGCGAAATCATCAACTGCTCGATTCGCGGCAAGAGGGAACGTTCCTCTCGTTTCTCGTCCGCAAGGAATCCTGACTCGCCCAGCGCCCAGAAACGTACGTTATATTCCCGCCGATGCCCGAGCCCATCCCCTTTCCTTCTCCCGTCGCCGCTGTCCGCCGCGCCCTGGTCTCCGTCCATGACAAGTCGGGGGTCGCGGAGCTGGCCCGAGAGCTCGCCGCTCGTGGCGTGCAAATCGTCTCGACGGGCGGAACCGCGGCTCACCTGAAGGAGGCCGGTGTTGAAGCCGGCCTGGTCGAAGAGCTGACGGGCTTCCCGGAGATCCTCGGCGGGCGCGTCAAGACCCTGCATCCGAAGGTCTTCGGCGGAGTCCTCGCCGACGAGAGCCGGCCCGAGCACGTGCGTGACCTGGCGGCCTCGGCCATCGAGGCGTTCGATCTGGTGGTCATCAACCTCTATCCCTTCGAAGAAACCGTCTCGCGGGGAGCTCCGCGTTCTGCGGCGATCGAGATGATTGACATCGGCGGACCGGCCCTCATTCGCGCGGCCGCCAAGAACCACGGCCGTGTCGCGGTCGCCGTCGACCCGGAGGACTACCCCGAGCTGCTCGAAGAGATTCGCAGAACGGGCGGCACGAGCCCGCTGCTGCGGGAGCGCCTTGCGGCGCGCGCGTTTGCGCGCACCGCTGCCTACGACGCCGCGATTGCGCGCTACCTCTCCGATGCTCCGCGGACGGACGGAGAGTTTCCGGAAAACCTGGTCCTCGCCTACGAGAAGGTCGGCTCGTTGAGATACGGCGAGAACCCCCATCAGCGCGCCGCCCTCTATCGGGAGCCGGAGGCGCCGGGCGAGGCGGTGGTGCGCTTTCAGATGCTCCAGGGGAAGGAGCTTTCTTTCAACAACCTGCTCGATCTCGATTCCGCTGTCGCGCTCGCGCGCGACTTCGATGGTCCGGCGGCCGTCATCGTAAAGCACAACAATCCCTGCGGCGTGGCCGTGGGGGAGACGATCGTCGAAGCGTTTGGCCGCGCCTTCGCCTGCGATCCACTCGCCGCTTTCGGAGGGATCATCGCGATCCGCGGGCGAGTCGACGGCGCGGTCGCCTCTCTGGTCCTCCAGCACCTCGCCGAAGTCGTCGCGGCGGACGACTTCACTCAGGAGGCCATCCACTTCTTCGCCAAGAAGCCGAATATTCGTCTCTTGAAGCTCCCGATTTCCCGCCGCCCGGTGGGGGGGCTCGACTTCAAACGCATCGAGGGGGGGCTGCTCGTGCAGGACGGGGATGCCGAGCCGGATCAGGTCTCAGCGTGGAGGGTCCTCTCGCAAAGAAAACCGACCGCCGTGGAGCGAGCGGCCTGCGAGCTGGCCTGGAAGGTCGCCCGCCGCGTCAAGTCCAACGCGATCGTGCTCGCCAACGCCCGGCAGACCATCGGAATCGGCGCCGGCCAGATGAGCCGCGTCGACGCCTGCCGTCTGGCCGCCACCAAGCCCGTCCTGCCGGTCGTCAACTGCGGGGCAGCCTCGGACGCCTTCTTCCCTTTCCGTGACGGTGTCGACGTCCTGGCCGGGGCCGGCGTGACCGCGCTCGTCGCGCCGGGGGGCTCGATTCGCGACTCGGAGGTCGTTGCCGCTGCCGACGAGCACCAGATGTCATTCCTGCAGGCGCCGAGAAGGCATTTCCGGCACTAGAAGGAATCCGGTGATTTGCGATCGGATGATCGGGTGATTTCGTCGAAACTCGGCCCCTTTGGGCGGATCACCCGATCACCCGATCACCCGATCACCCGATTGTTCTTGGTTCCCTTGCTCTCGCTCGTCGCCGGGCTTTCCCCCGAGGCAGAGTCGGCCATCTCTCGACTTTCCCGCCATTACGCCGACGGCGCGGCGCATACCGCGACTTTCACCCACCTCTACACGCCGGCGGGCTTCACCACCAGCAAGCGCGAGACGGGAACGATCTGGATCCAGAAACCTGAGCGCGTGCGGTTCGACTACACGGCCCCGGAGACGAAGACCTTCACCTACGACTCGGGCGACGGACGTCTCTATTCGCCCGAAGACGGGCAACTGACGATCCAGAAGCTGTCGTCCCAGGACCGGGCGCGGCTACCGATCCTGTTCCTGACCGATCCGAGCGCGCTTTCGCGCGACTATGAGGTCACCGCGGAGCCGGGCGGCGAGGGTGCCACTCGGCTTCTGCTCAAGCCCCGCTCTCCGCGTCCCGAGCTCGCCTGGCTGCGCGTCCTAATCGATCGAGAAGGTGCGGTGCCGGAGCTTTCTTACGAGGACTCCGCGGGCAATCACACGGAGTTTCGCTTCGAGAACTGGCACAAGGTCAAGAAGCGTCCCGCAGGCGACTATCGCGTGACCGGCCCGCCGGGGACGAGGGTGCTGGAGAATTAGCTGTCAGCTTTCAGCTATCAGCTGTCAGCCAGACACGCAATCCCATCCGCTGAAAGCTGAGAGCTGAAAGCTGAAAGC
>Ga0207646_10002928_pt1 | contig 19795 bp, 17 predicted proteins | sample KBSK5502metaG_FD_184343 | JGI IMG/M metagenome (GOLD analysis project Ga0207646, IMG submission 184343) | Corn, switchgrass and miscanthus rhizosphere microbial communities from Kellogg Biological Station, Michigan, USA - KBS K5-50-2 metaG... | ecosystem: Host-associated > Plants > Roots >...
CCGAAGATGGTGGGTGGAGCGATGATAGGGCCGCAGAAGACTTCCGTAAAAGCAACGCTCGGCCCACCACTCAATGGGTTCGTGAACTATGAGTATTGGGTGCCCTCGCTGGAATTGATGTTTCCCGGTGTTCCGAAACTGCTCGAAGCATACCAGTCGCGGGCGGCCTCTTCTGATGTCGATCCCTTGGGCCACTATATGGCGCCCCTTGCATATGCGCAGATGCAAGTGGTTGCCGATGCCATCAAGGCTACCGGTAGTCTTGAAGATGCCAAGCTGGCCGAATACGCCCGGAAAGCAACTTTTCATACAGTCATGGGCACCATCGAATTCGGCAACAACGGCGAGTGGTCGCGGCCTCGGGTCACAGGTCCAGTTCCAGGGAATAGTTGCCGCCGGCATCGAGCAATTCCGAGACGGCTCAAGGCAAACCATCGTCTGGCCGCCAGAACTCGCATCAGGACAGCTGCAATTCCCCTATGCCGCAGAGCGTTGATGTGAACGCGACTTTGGAGGCACCCAGCAGAGGAGGAGTAAACACCGAATGGGTAGGTGGCTGCGTAAGTGCTTTAGAAGTCGTGGGCGACATGCTGAGGTTGGGCCGGGATCTTGGGCTGGGCGGACAGTGGTCGATGATGACCCCCGGCGACGAGAGCACCGACCCTCAAAACTTATCAGCCTGCAGCCGAACAGCTTTGGCTCTCTGCTCCGCATCGGATTTCCCCTTTACTTCCGTTACTCTGCCGGTTCGCGGCCCAACGTGCCGCGCCGCAAGGCTCGTTCCTTGATCAATACAAAGAAAACCGGAACCAGAATCAGTACGTGAATCGTTGACGTTATCATCCCGCCCACCATTGGGGCAGCAATCGGTTTCATCACGTCGGAGCCGATGCCACTTGCCCAGAGGATGGGAATCAGGCTGGCGAGAACCGCGCATACGGTCATCAGCTTTGGCCGGAGCCGATGCACAGCACCCTCGATTGCGGCCTCATGAATATCGGCATCTGTGAGCAGGCGACCTGACGCAATGCGCTTATCGAGCGATTCGTGCAGATACACGACCATGACGACGCCCGTCTCCACCGCGATGCCAAACAGCGCGATATACCCGACCCACACGGCCACGCTGAAGTTGTAGCCAAGCAGCCACTGCAAGATCAGCCCTCCGGTCATGGCATAGAACGTGGGGAAGATCAGAACCATGGCCTCAGTTAGGGAGTGGAAGACCATGTACAAGAGCAGGAAAATCACGAAGAACACTACCGGCAAAATGATCTTCATCCGTTCCTTCGCCCGAAGCTGGAATTCATATTCGCCCGACCACTGATAGGTGTATCCCGCGGGCAATTGCAACTTTTGCCGAAGCATGTTGCTGGCCCGATCTACGAAGCCACCGTAGTCGGTGGTGTTGAGATCAATGTAGACATATCCCGTGAGCTGGCCATCTTCATCGCGGATCATCGCTGGACCGCGTGAAAACGAAATCTTGGCTACTTCGGAAATCGGTATCTGCGCCCCAGAAGGTGTCGCAATCAACACGCGACTCAGCTCTCCGACGTTGTCGCGAAAATCGCGCTGGTAGCGGACATTGATCGGATAGCGACTGCGGCCTTCGACGTTTTCGGCGACGTTCATGCCTCCAATGCCCGATTCCACAGCTTGTTGCACTTCGGCAATGGTCAAACCGTATTTCGCTGCTTCTAGTCGGTTGACCTCCACATCGATGTAAAAGCCTTGCGAAACTCGCTCCGCGAAAACCGAACGTACTTGCGGTAAACCCGAGAGAATCTGCTGCACTTGTGCCCCGAGCTGCTGGATTTGCTCCAGATTTGTGCCTTGAAGCTTCATTCCTACGGGCGTCTTGATTCCTGTGAGCGCCATGTCGAGACGGTTTTGAACTGGCATGGTCCAGGTGTTCGTCAGCCCCGGAAACTGCAGCTTCTCGTCCATCTCGCGAATGAGCCTTTCGTAGGTCATTCCCGACCGCCACTTTTCGCGCGGCTTGAGCATGACCGTTGTGTCGTACATATCGAGCGGAGCATTGTCAGTGGCACTGTCGGATCGTCCCACCGCACCGAACACGGTCTCAACTTCTGGAAAAGACCGGAGAATCCGGTCCTGTTCCTGCAAGAGCTGCGAAGCCTGCGTGATCGAAATACCGGGAAGTGCCGTGGGCATGTAGAGCGATGAGCCTTCGAACAGGGGCGGCATGAACTGACTGCCAATCTTGAACATCAACGGAAACGTCACCACCAGGAATGCCAGATTGAGCAACAACGTCGTCTTGCGGTATTTCAGGCAGAGTCGTAAAACCGGCAAATAGAGTGCCCGCGTGATTCTTGAAATCGGATTCTCCGATTCAGGCCGCAGTTTCCCTCGAATGAAAATGACCATCAGGATGGGAACCAGTGTGATGGCCAACAAGGATGAGAAGCCCACTGCCAGAGTCTTCGTCCATGCCAATGGACGGAACATGCGTCCTTCCTGTGCTTCCAGGAGAAACACCGGGAGGAACGAGACCACAATTATGAGGAGAGAAAAGAACAGTGCGGGGCCTACCTGCTTGGCGGAGTCGATGAGAATGCGCATCCGCTCTCGTTCAATCGCCTTCTTGGTGGATTGACCTGCGCTCGCGGCTGTCTCTTTGTGGAGGACTGCTCCATTCGAGGAATTCATCTCCTCGGACACTCCTCCACCTGCTGTCGGTCGCTCGGAAAGATGCCGGTATCCGTTCTCCACAATGACGATGGCGGCGTCCACCAACACACCAATCGCCAATGCCAATCCGCCCAGCGACATGATGTTGGAGCTGACGTTCAGGTAGTACATGGGAATGAAAGAGATAACGAGCGCGATCGGTAAGGTGAGAATCGGGATCAGCGCTGAGCGGAAGTGAAACAAGAACACAATGATGACCAGAGAAACGATAACCGCTTCCTCAATCAGACTATGTTTCAACGTGTTGATCGATTCGCTGATCAGTCCCCCGCGGTCATAGCCGGAGGCGACCTCGACTCCCGGCGGCAGCGATCCTTTGATCTCGGCCAGCTTCTTCTTGACACCATCGATCACGTTGAGAGCGTTCAGGCCGTACCGCATAACGACAATGCCGCCTACGGTCTCGCCTTCGCCGTTCCACTCAGCAACACCTTCGCGGATGTCCGGACCGAAGGAAACCGTGCCCAGATCCTTGATGAGCACTGGCGTCCCGTTCTTTGCCATGACCGGGACGTTTGCCAGATCATCGAGTGACTTGAGATAGCCCAGCCCACGAATCATGTATCGCGTACCGCTCAGTTCCAGTACGCGGCCACCGACTTCATTCGTGCTCGACTTCACGCGGTCGATAACGGTGGAGAGGGGTATGCCATAAGCGAGCAGTTTGTTCGGATCAAGCTGCACCTGATACTGACGCACAAACCCGCCGATACTCGCGACTTCCGCCACACCAGGCACGGTTGCCAGCTGATAACGCAGGTGCCAGTCCTGAATGCTTCGCAGATCCGCGAGGCTCTGCTTGTGGCTGTGATCGACTAGCACATATTCATAGACCCAACCTGCCCCGGTCGCGTCGGGGCCGATGGCAGGATGCACATTTGCAGGAAGCCGACCGGCAATTGTCTGCAGATACTCCACAACCCGAGAACGGGCCCAATAAATGTCCGTGCCGTCTTCGAACACGACGAAGACGTAGGAGTCATTGAACATGGTCTGCGCGCGTACCGCCTTCACCCGCGGCGCAGCCAGCAAAGCAGTGACGATCGGATAGGTGACTTGGTCTTCGATGATGTTGGGTGGCTCGCCCTCCCAGTTGGTGTGAATAATCACCTGCACGTCTGAGATGTCCGGCAGGGCGTCCAGCGGAATGTGGCCCATGGACCAGATTCCGGCCAGCGTAAGCAGAAGCACTCCGGTGAATACCAGGAAGCGATTGTGGGCGCACCACTCGATGATTCGGGAGATCACGATTACATACCTCCTGTGGCATTGAGCGTGAGCTGCTTGTTGGCAATCGTTTGCCCTTTTTGTTGTGCCCTGACGGTGACCTGCCAGGTGCCACCGGAGCCGAGATCGCCCTTGCCTTCGTACATACCGCCGCCCTTGTCGCTGGCATTGATGACGGTCTTCATTGAGGCCATTCCCATCGCCGGCATTGCGGCCATGAAGAAGGTCACAGTCACGTTCGCTCCCGTGATTGGCTGCCCGTCCTGGCCTGTTAACTTCACCCGAACGATGTTGCTGCCCTTGTGCGGAGGGTCGGGATCAGTCGTCAGTTCCACATTCGCTTGCTGTTGCGCTGGAGCGTTCATCGAAGCCGCCTGACCAGCGCCGGGAGGCGGAGGAACAAACGCGCCCGCGGCCGCCTGCAATTGCGCTTCGGAATCAATCAGGAAGTTTGCCGAAGTGACGATTTGTTCTTGTGCCTTGATGCCCTTCGTGACCACCAGTTCATCGCCGACTTGAGGCCCCAACTCGACTTCACGCGGCTCAATGCTCCCCTCGCCTTTGTAGATGAATAGCAGGTTCTTGGTTCCGGAATGAAAAGCCGCGCTGGCCGGGACAACCAGCTGCCGTCCCATTGGCAGTTTCGCGCCAACGTTCACGTACATTCCGGGCCTCAACTTCAGGCCAGGATTCGCAAACACCAACCGCACCGGAAGGGTGCGCGTGTTCATGTCCAGCTGCGGAAGGATGTAATCCACTCGTCCGTTGAAGACGCGGCCGGGATACGCATCGACCGTGACCTCTGCGGGATCGCCCGGCTTGATCTTCCCTGCATCACTTTGGAATACCTGGGCAAGTACCCAAACATCGGAAAGGTCGGCGATCGTGTACAGCATGGTTTCGGGCTGGACGTACATATTGGGCAGCGCGTTTTTCTGCGTGATGTAACCGGAAACCGGAGAATGGATGGTGAGATCCGTGATGGCCTTGCCCGTCTGATCGAGCTTCTCGATGTCGGCAGGAGACACTTCCCATTGCAGCAATCTCTCTTTGGCAGCGCCGAAGAGCGAGGCAGCACCCGAAGCTACCCCACTCACTCTGCTCTGCTGCAAAGACTCGGAGTTCTTCTTGGCCAGCAAGTATTCATGTTCGGTCGAGACCAGGTCAGGGCTGTAGATCGTAAATAGCGGCTGGCCCTTGCCGATGAAATTGCCCGTAGCGTCCGCATAGACTTTGCGAATCCATCCCGCGAATCGCGTCTGTACATAGGCCTGCCGCCGCTCATCAACCTGCACATTGCCGTAGAAACGAAGCTCCGTGTTGACCGGCTTGGATTCGACCTTCCCCAGCACAACTCCGATGTTCTGCATCCGCTGGGGCGTGAGCTGAAATGGGGCAAGCGGCGTCTCTTGCATATTGCCCGCCTGAGGCTCGCCCGCTGATCCTGCTTCGGAAGGCGAGGCGTTGGCCGATGAAGTCCGCCCCATCGCCTCCATGGACTCGCTTGCGGAACTGGTGCCAAGCTGCGAAGGAGTTCCGGCATGGCTTAAACGCCACCACAAGACCGACGCCACAATCGCGAGCACAAGAGTTGTAGTGACTGCAATCCAAAACGCGCGGCGATAATTATTGTTTTCTGTACGGAGCATGTCTGATCCTCATTTGCATTCGTTCCTAATTGTGCTCATTCATGGCACATCCACCCCGGTAAGGCGCTCTAGTTCAGCCAGCGCCGATTCGTGCTCGACCAATTCGCTTCGATATTCCAGATCGAGGTTCAGAACATCAAGGAACCCGGAAAGCAGGCTCTCGAAGTCTAGGCGGTTCGATTGATAGGCAGACAGAGCCGATTGAAAGGTAGATTCCGATTGCGGAACAAGGCCGTCGCTGAAGATCTTCAAGCGCTCTGCCGAAGTTGTTGCGCGCACGTATTGTTGTTGGACTTCCGAAAGCACGCGCTGCGATTCCGCGTCTAGCTCATGCCGCGCTCGTTCCTGGTTCTCCTGAGCTTCCGCCAGTTCAGCCTTCTGGTGTCCGCGATTGGGCAACCGGATGCCGAACGTTGCCATGTAGTAATCGCGAAATTGGCTGGCATTGTGCTCGTAGTTGTACTGGACATTGAAGTCTGGACGGAAATTCCTGTGCGCCAGCTCCACCTGTGTTTCCCGCTCCCGAATGGAGGCAGTCTTGGAGCGCACAGCCGGATTTTGCTCACGAGCTTTCTGCAAGAGTTCGGCTGCGGTGTACGGAAGAGCTCGCAACGTGAGAGTCTCGGCAACGATGTCCGCGGACTCCTGCGCGCGTCCCAAGATCTCCTTGATCTGGGCTTCAAGCAGTCCTTCTTCCTGATGGTGGTGTGCGATCTCTTGAAGAATCTTGGTGCGCTGCAATTGGGCTTTCAGCACATCCTGCTGATTGCCTTGGCCTACGCGGTAGCGTGCCTCAGTCGACTCCTGCACCTGAGTCAGTAGCGTGTCACTTCTCTGCAGAACTCCAAGGGTTTGCTGAATGTAGGCCAGGCGGAAATAGACCATCTTGAGATTTCCCACCACCGTTCTGCGGACTGAATCGGTCTGTGCTTCCATGGAGTCCGCTTCGTGTTCGGCGATATGGGCACGCAACTGCCGTTTGCCTGGGTAAGGGATGTCCTGCGATATGCCGAACCCGATGTAGGCAAAATCGCTGTTGCTGTAACCCGCGAAGGGGCGTGGACTGCCCACGCTGAACTGCTGCACTGACAGTTGCGTCTCGGGAAGAGCCGAGGCCTGCTTGGGAACATTTCGTGAGGCCTGCCAAGCGTGAAACGAGGCCGCGATCTGCGGATTTTTCTGCTCCGCTTCCTGCGTCAACTCACGGAGAGACGTTGGCGCGGCATTGTGTTCCGCCACGGCAGGAGATTCATCAACGGGCCTCCGCGAACTCGGTTGTTCTTGAGCGCCAGCAATGCCGGCTGTCGCCAGGGTTCCGACGAGCAAAACGCTAGTAATACGAGCACACCCGAAGAAACTTCGGGACAAATCGATAGATTTCATCTTTCCTCCGGATCACAAACACAAGTTTGTAAGCGCGCGAACGTGCAGACGCACGAGTGCGTTAGAAGCTCAGAGGAAAAAAGATCAGATTCTTAGGACTGTGGCGGTCAGAGATTCTAGTCCAGGCGGACTATGCGCGCACGAAACACGAGACGACCATTGTGCGAGCGAGAAGTATGCGTCGGTTTCGGCGGTAAGCGGAAGCGCGTGAAAGAGAGCCGGAGTGGCATGATCCAATTGGGAAGAGGCAGTCTTCAGAGCGTGAAAGTCCGCAGGCGTGGCGCTTACCTTACAGCAAGGATGGGATTTCGCCATTCCCATGTCTCCGCACTGCTCGGCCATCTTCTTGCAACACTCGCGCTCGGCGGATGTCATTGCTGTACCCGGCAACACGCAGGCCGCGACCGGCAACGCAGCCAGCATCAGCGCCAGAGCGGAAACACCGACTTTGATCAACAGTTTCAACATCACCAGTCTATCCACAGCTGACAGTAAGACGCAACAGGCGGGAAAAGGGTTCAACTTACCCCCGGTACCCGCATCGGCCAATGCTGGTTGCGGTTTTCAGCCACGCCGCAGACAGAAACGGATTGAAAGCGGACCGCGCGAGAGGCAATTCGAGTTTAAGTCCTTCACCATAATCGTAGCCAGGAACGGAACCGGATCTCGCCGAAAAATAGCGGACTGAGAGCGGACTGGGAAGGAAGGACGCAATTCCGCTAAGTCCTTTGAAATGATGGTGGCCAGGGACGGAGTTGAACCGCCGACGCCCAGCCTTTTCAGGCTTATCCCTACATTCTTCAACAACTTAACTCTACAGAGTGGCCCCAGTTTTGTGACCATTCTGTTACCAGCGCCGATGTTCGCCTAAGCGTCGGCCCAATCTCAGCCGTGCTGTGCTTAACATTTTGTGGGGCATATCCAACTCCCCGTGATACGTCAATACCAATCAGCGTACCTTGATGGCGTTACTACAACAGTCCGGGTCGCGATGTCTATCGTTCGGCTTCAAATACCCGCTTTCGCATCCACACAACAGAACCACCATGTTCAAATCGCACTTCGTCCATAAATGCCTTCATCAGATAAATGCCGCGGCCATGGATGGAATAGATACTTCCAGGCGCTGTCGGGTCCGGGACTTTGCTTAGATCAAATCCCTCACCTTCATCGCTTACGGCAATAGAGATGTCACCGGACTCACATCTGCACTTAATACAGACATACCTTCGAGGGTCCCCACGATTGCCGTGAACGACAGCATTATTTAGGGCTTCACGGAGTGCAATTTCAATGTTGTCCTCGCTGACAGGGATACAGCGGGACTGTGTGAGCAAACGGATGAGGTTATCTACAGAGGTGGAAATAGCAGCGGCTTCACTGGGCAGTGCACACTGAAGCTGGATTGAGGGGCGGAGGCAAGGAATCGGCACGGTGTCTAAACCAATGAAGGCTCTCTCGCTTTTCGCCCGCGCCTTTTCTCGCTGGATCGCGGCCAGCATTGCGGCATCATCGTTAAATTTGAAATATGTGAGCCCCTGCTTCTTTGCTTCGTCTTCTTCAACTTTCCCGAGATATCCGACATCAGGCTTGTTCACAACCTGCACATCCTTGTCTTCGAGGTATTGACGAATCTGCCCCGGCGAACGTGAGTCCGTCTCTGGAACGCGTTTCAGATATTCAAGAACGTGCTCCGCACCAAGCTCGGCATCGTGACGCGCGATTCCCACCAGGCCCTCGCTAGCACGCCGGGCCCAGCCGACGACGTAGATGCCGTCCAATATCTGGCCCTTCTGAGGGTCGAACACCTCGTACGAGGTCTGCTTGGGATCGGTGCTATGGCGCGTGACGTACCCGCTCGCGCCGGTTGGGATTCCCAGCGTGGCATCGTGCACATCGCCGATGGCAAAAATCACGGTGTCTACATCGATCTCCCCTGTTTCGTCCATGGCTTTAGCCGCTACGCTGCCATCCTCCTGGACTAGCGTGTTTTCGGTCACAGTGAGACTTCGGATGCGGCCGCCCGGACCGGCTTTGATTTCCTTCGGCGAGGACAGAAAGCGGAATAACAAACCCGGACCCGCTATCCTATTGACCGGCTTGCTCAGCACCGAAAAAGTGTCGTTCGCAAGCTTGGACACATCTTGGCCCACGGCAGCCAGTTTGTCCTTAATGCGCTCCAATTCCTGCTGAAACCCGGCACGGTCTAGGTGCTGCTCGATGTTCGCGAACTCTTTCTTGTCGAACTTTGCCTCGAACGGTCCACGCCGGGCGATCGCGATTACTTCCTCAGCGGTGTGACGGGGATCGTCGATCATCAACCACCGCGCGATGTCCACCATCACGTTGCCTATGCCGACGATAGCGATTCGCCTTCCGATCGAGAAGTCCCGCGTGGCGAACGGCGGCAACAGGTTGTAGTGGTAAACGAAATCCTTGGCGGAGTAGACGCCCTTGGAGTCCTCACCAGGCAGACCCACCTTTTTCGTGCCCTGCGCTCCCACGGCAAACACTATTGCAGCGGGGTTAAAGCCCTGTAACTCCTGGATGGTCAGCGCACAGTTCGTGCCGATCGGGACATGGCCGAAGTAGTGCACGTTGGGCATAGCGGAGTACGGCTGCAAGCTGCTTGCGCAGTCCGGATCTCATCTTGTCCTTGGCGGGATAAATGCCGTACTCGGCAAGGCCACCCGGTTTGATATCGCGATTGAAGATCATCACCTGATGGCCAGCCATCGCGATCTTTCGGGCCGCGAACATTCCCGCGGGACCGGCGCCGACCACAAACACCGTCTTCACTACCTGCCTCCTGGATGGCGCTTTCCCCTTAACTCACTGTCTCAGCGCCCAAGGGTGCACCTCCGTCCATTCCTCCTCCTTCCCTTGCGCCCGCCCTGCATCGTTTCTCGCCGTTCCCGACTTAGAAGTTGAACTGGTCGATATTGTCCTTCGTGAATCGGGACGGATCCCCCAACACGATCACGTTCTTCAGTGTGAGCGGACCCTTGGCCGTGATGTCGTCGAGCGATGCGAGCGCGTCGCGCGTGCCCAACCGTCCTGCCGGCACCTTGGCTTGCGTCGCATCATCCTTGAGGGCGCCCGCCACACTGGCCTGGGCCGCGTAAACAGCCAGGTAGCCCAAGTCGACCGGGTTCCAGAGCACGACGGTCTTGACCGTGCCTCGCTTGACGAACTCCCTCATCTGGTTGGGTGTGGCCATCCCGGTAACGACGATTTTGCCCGCGAGCCCCGCCTGCTCCACCGCTTCCGCCACCTTGGGAAGGGCGACCACCGTCGGAGCGACGATCGCGTCGAGTCGATCCCGATACTTGTTGATCAGGTCCTGGGTTGCGCTGAACGACTCCGCGGGTTTTCCCTGCCCATAACCGATGTCAACCAGCTGCATCTTCGGGTACTTCGCCTTCATCCGCTCCTTCATGGTGGTGATCCAGGAGTTCTGGCTGAACGCACCGGGATCCGTGCTCACAACGGCGAAGCGCGCGCTCGTCCCGGCCTGTTCGGCTACCACGTCGACAAGCGCTGCCCCCGCCTCCGTGAACGTCGCTTGGTTCACGAACCACTGACGCGCGGTGGGATCGGCCACGTCGGCGTCATAAGTGACGACCTTGATCCCGGAGGTCTTCGCCTTCCTGGCCATGGGCACCATCGCTTCGGGGTTCATGGGCGCGATGATGATGGCATCCGGCTTCTGCGCCACCAGGTCATCGACCATGCGGACCTGTTCGTCGCTATTCGCGGCAGCCGGTCCTGTGTAGAGAAAGTCGATGGCCACATCCTTCCCCTTCAGCTCGGCCACAGCTTCTTTGGCGCCTTTCTCAGTGGCCGCGAAATAGGGCGTGCCGGTGAACTTGGGGACCATGACGATCTTGAGGGCCTTCTGCGCCTGGCTGGGCCCATCGCCGTGAGACGCCTCCTTCCCCGCTGCCTGGACGCGAGTGCAGGACGAGGGCAGGAGCGAACCACCGGCAACGATGCCAACCGTCTTGACGAAATCACGCCTGGCGGCGGAGAACCCGATGCCGCTGCTCCTCCCGGTAATACCTGCGACTTTGTTGTCTAGTCTTCTCATGTGATCATCCTTTTCGATTTTTTCTGCGTGATCCGCAGTCTGTTTTCTGTCTGTTTTCATCAATTCGTGCCGCCAGCGGCCCGGATGACTTCTCCGGTGACCCAGCGCGCCTCATCAGAGGCGAGAAAGACCGCCACAAGCGCGATGTCCTCCGGCTGGCCCAGCCGGTTGAACACGGACTCTTTGGCGAGCGTCGGTCCCATGTCACCGGCGAACATCCCTGATGTGCCTTCGGTCGCCGTGTGTCCTGGAGAGATGGCGTTTACACGAATGTTTCTGCCGCCGAGCTCCAGAGCCAAGCCGTGCGTCAGGTTCTCTACCGCTGCTTTGGTCGACGAATAGACCGCGATCATCGGCCGGGCGCGTGAACCCACGATCGAGCTGATGTTGATGATGCTTCCGCCCTCGTCGCCGAAGGACTTGATTGCCTCCAGCGAGGTCAGGACAGGACCCAGCACGTTCGTGTTGAAATGCCAGTGAAATGTGTCCTCGGTCGTTTCGGCGAACGGTCCGGGCCGGAATACGCCCGCGTTGTTCACCAGAACGTTCGGTGTGCCGAACGCCTTCTTCGTCTCAGCAAAGAGACGGGCGACGTCGGCAGCCTTAGAGACATCGCCTTGGATCCCGACTGCCTTACCGCCAGCCGCAATGATCTCGGCGACGACTTTCTTGGCCGCAGCCTCGCTCGAACTGTAGTTCACGACCACGGCCGCGCCTTCACGGCCCATGGCCAGCGCGATGCCGGCGCCGATGCCCTTCGATGCGCCGGTGACGATCGCAACCTTTTCGCTCAATCTTCCGTTCTTCATAATCCCCTCCTTCATGTGCTGTAGCGGCGATCCGGTGTGAAGTCGTTTCCGCTTTCCATCGCCGTACACGATAAAGAGATTTTTTTCGTGCTGAAACGATCCGTCGTATGTTTCAATCACATTGATAGGAAAAGGCGATCAATATGGAATTACGTCATCTTCGATATTTCACCGCAGTCGTGCAATGGAAGAGCTATCGCGAAGCGTCTCGGCGGATCCACGTTGCGCAACCGGCAATTAGCCAAACGGTTGTGAATCTCGAAGAAGAGCTCGGGCTGAAACTGTTTTCACGCGCGAAGCGCGTTGCGCAGCTCACACCCGAAGGCGAGGTGTTTTATGCCGAAGCGGTACGCACGCTCGCGCAGGCTGAATTGGCTATTGAGACTGCCAGGCGAGCCGCACGGGGCGAGATCGGAAGGCTCTCGATTGGATTCCTCGGCTCGGCGACATCGGCATTTCTTGCAGAGCTTGTGCGCAAGTTCAAAGCAACTTATCCAGGTGTGAAACTGACCATGGAAGAGCTCACTCCAGTTCATCAGGACGCTGCGTTCGAAAAAGAGGAGATCGACATCGGGTTCACCCGGACACTCACCGCAGAACAGAGCACGACATTCTCATCGCGGGTCTTGTACCGCGATCCGCTGCTGGCTGTGCTGCCGCGTTCACGACCGGTGAAGAGCAAGCGCGTGCATGTTGCAGATCTGGCGAACGAAACCTTTGTCTTGTTCCACCGTCAGGGCCACCCCAGTGTGTTCGATATGACCATAGCCATGTGTCGGAAGGCCGGCTTCAGCCCGCGCGTCGACACTCAGCCGGCTATGTTGCAGACGGTGCTGTCGCTGGTTGAAGCAGAACAGGGCGTTTCCATCGTGCCTGCCTGTGCGAGAAACCTGCGTTCAAATGGTGTCCGGTTCTACCGTTTGCAACCAGATGACGTACGCGTCGAGCTTGTCGCCGCATGGAAAAAAGCGAACCCGTCCGTTGTCCTTCGCGCCTTTTTGGAGTTGATTGATACAAACGCTGCACAGATTCGGAGCAAGGCGGAGCTTCACTGACATCGATTATTTTGCAAGGACTTCATATCGTAGAATTCGAGATAGTCCCCGATGTCGCCTTAACGGCGAGCGTATCAGCCACGGACAGCGAGGTAAGGTTTGCCGACAATCCACGAACTTGGGTTCATCGGTACGAGCGCGTTTATCGGCACCGATCATCAAGGAGCGGGCACTCGGAAGGACCGCTCTGATCCAGTGGGCTGCTTGTCGGCAAACGAGAAACTGACGATGTTTTCCGATGAGTTCCGGTTTGCCCGTCACCCTTCCAAGAAGCGTGATCGAAAAGCCCCCCAATCACACTCATGGGTCGAACCACCGATGCTATTTGTCGCTATGCTGCTGAGTCTTCGAGTGCAAGTAGACGGCAATCACAACAGGGTGCATGCCTCGCTAAAATCGAGCCGAGGGCCCCGCGGCATGAGCGTCGCAGGGTCGCCATAGCCGATGTTGCAGAGAAAATTCGATTTCACATGTCCTTCAGGGAAAAACTCCTGCTCGCAGGACTCACATTTGCCAGCCGCAAAGAACTCCTCATCGAGTTTTGCGTTATCAAAACCTGACATCGGCCCGCAGTCCAGTCCCAGAGCCCGCGCCGCAAGTATCATGTAGGCTCCTTGCAAGGTAGAGTTCCGCAGCGCGGTTTCCTGGATCAGCTGCGGGTTGTTCACAAACATATCGCGCATGGCGGGGTAGTGGGGAAACAGCCTGGGCAACTTGTCGTAGAACTTCAGATCATAGGCGATGATGACCGTGACCGGAGCGGCCATCGTCTTCTCTACGTTCCCAGGCGCGAGCGATGGACGGAGGCGCTCCTTTGCAGCCGTGGAACTAATGAATACGAACCTCGCAGGACTGATATTTGCGCTCGTGGGCCCCCATTTCAGTGTGTCGTAGAGCTGCCGTAGCAGCTCCTCGAGCACTGGCTTGGGAAGCCATGCGTTGTAGGTACGGGCTTTCCGAAACACCAGATCAAGTGCGTCATCACTCACTCTCATTTTCTCGATCCTCTCCATCATTGTCACGGTTTCCTCCTATTCATTCGTTTCACAAAATCCGATTGACGTGCTCGACTCCGCGATCGTTTTCTCATTATCCTCGTACTTCGGCGGGTCGACGCCGGCGCTGCCAACAGAAACCAATATTCCGCTCACCCGGACGGAACAGGACAACTCGCCATCGAGAAGCGAGCGCAGGAAATGTGTCGGAAAACGGGCTTCGGTCCCCGCGCTTCACCGGTTGTTGAAGATCATTTCCGGAGGCTGGACGCCGCGATCTATGGCCTCTGCCCTATTCAAGAAACCGCGCGTGCAATCCTCGGTATTGAAGAGATCCGTGACAACTTCGAGCATCACGGCGTCGGCCGCCGGGACACCGCCAGACGACCAGGCCTTGAGCAGTGTGCGGGTCGCCGCGTAGGACTTTGTAGGCCCGATCGCCAGTTTCTGTGCCATCGCTTCGACTGTCTGGGCAAGTTCGGCCTCCGGGACCACCTGTGTCGCGATCCCAAGTTGGCCAGCCACTGGAGCGGAAATGGGTTCTCCGAGCATCGCGAAGCGCGACGCCCGTCCCCGACCGACCCGCTCAGCCAGACGCTGCAGCGCTCCTGCGGCCGGCACCATTCCCGCAGTCACCTCTACGCAGCGAAAGACGGCGTTCTCCGCCGCAACGATGAAATCGCAGGCGAGGGCAAGCTCGAAGCCGCCGCCAAACGCGACGCCCTGGACGGCCGCGATGTTCGGCACCTTCAAAGCTTCGATCGCGCGATAGGATAGATTGACTTCCGACGATAGAGGTGCGGAACCGATTCACGTCCTTATCGGTCCACTCCCGCAGGTCGGAGCCGATTTGAGAGAGTTAATTACGAAATACCATGAAAGCCATGCGTACCAGATCGCTGAGGTTTATGCTTTCCGGAACCAGTCCGACGAAGCGTTCGCCTGGCTAGACCGAGCTCATGCCCAACGTGACGGCGGTCTGATCGAAACGAAAGTGGATCCCCTGCTGAAGAACTTGGAGCGCGACCCGCGATACACTGCGTTCTTGAACAAAATCCATCTGCCGACCATTTGCCGACCATATAACACTGGTCCCGAGTGCGTTATTGACCGAATCAAAACCTCGAGCGCATGTAGTAGTGGTGAAGGTCACTAACAACAAAAGCCGAGAACCACAAAAAGAGGTGGCACTCGATCGAGTGGAAAAGGAGGACTGACGCGCTTCAGGTAGCCAACGACGATGACTGTGATATCTCCGTCGGCAAGGAGAAGTGAAAAGTTGCACATCGTCCCTCGTTGGCGATTGCCCACAAAGCCTTGTCATTTCCTTCCCCCGCTCGCAATAGGCAGTTCTATATCCTTATTCTGGTTGGAAAGAGGAATGTGGTTCACGATCAATCGAACCCCAGTCTGACCGGTCAAAAAACTCCAGATCCACTGCAAAAACACGGTGAGACGCAAACTGCTAGTTGCGAGAAACTGTAGATGAATCCCTGCCCACGCCAGCCAAGCTACTAATCCGCTCAGCCGGACTCTACCTGCTTGAAGGATTGCGAAACCCGCTCCGATAACGGCCATATTTCCTTTATCGAAATATCGGAACGGCTTGGGGGAGCGCTTACTAACCAAGCTTTGAGCGATGCGCCGACCTGCATAGCGACCTTGTTGAATCGCCACTTGAGCGACACCCGGCAGTGGTTTTCCGTCCTGCTCGAGCGAAGCAGTATCCCCTATTACATATATGTCCGGATGTCCGGGAACCGTGAGGTCGTTTTGAATGCGGACGCGGCCGGAGCGGTCCGTCTCTACGTTCAGCCATTTGCCGGCAGGCGAAGGCGCTACTCCCGCAGTCCAGATCACGACCTTGCTTGCGACACGCTCTCCGCCGACGACAATCCCATCCGCGTCAATTTGGTCAACGCTTTGCCCCAAGCGCACCTCTACGCCAAGATTTTCCAACCGGCGTTTGGCCGCCTCGGAGAGGTCCGAAGCAAAACTTCCCAAAACCCGAGGCGCCATGTCTACGAGCACGATGCGTGTCGCCGCGAGGTTGATACGACGGAACTCCGCTTTCAGCTTGGTGCGGACGAGCACTGCAAGTGATGAGGCAAGTTCTACACCGGTTGGACCGGCCCCCACCAAGATAAAGGTCAGAAAATCCTGGCGCCGGCTTGGATCGTCCTCCGCTTCTGCTTGTTCGAATGCTTTTAGAACCTTGTTGCGGATGCGGACCGCGTCAGCCAGTCCCTTCAGACCGGGCGCAAACTCTGCAAACTCATCGTGCCCAAAGTAACTATGCGCGACTCCTGTTGCGATCACCAAGATGTCGTAACCGAGCGCAGCGTCCTTGTGATCCTCATTGCTGGCGTAGACAAACTTTGCGTCTTTATTGATTCCGCTGACTTCGCCAAGGAATACGGTCGTATTTCGCTGATTCTTCAGAAGTCCCCGGATCGGAGATGCGATTTGAGCGGGCGAAAGCACCGTTGTCGCCACCTGATAGAGCAGAGGCTGAAAGAGGTTGTGATTCGCTCGATCAATCACAACGACATCGGCGTCTGCATGCTTAAGGGCCTTAGCGGCAGCGAGCCCTGCAAAACCGGCGCCGATTATCACGATTCTCTTCATTCATTGCCTCATTTGTGATTCAGTCACGGGTCGAAATGTGATCAATCACTTAGCGCGATCGTGCACGGGCATTTTGCGACTTGACCATGGCTCGGATGTCTCGGTTTTCGAAAACCAAACTTTGGCGCTCCTGTGTCTGTCGAAGCACAACATCCACCATTGCCCAGCCCAGGTCGTCAGCCCGAATGACCTGGTTCGGAAACAGCAGTCGAAACATCGGATAGACCGCGCGTAACAGCCGGTAACTGAAGGTCGGTTCCTTTCGCGGCTGAACAGGGTAGATATACGCGGGCCGGAAAAGGTAAACGCGTGGGAAGCCGGACGCGAGTAATGCCTTCTCTGCCTCTCCCTTGTAGCGTGCGAAGGCAAGCCGGCTTCGTCCCGTGGGGTCGGCACCATTCCCGCTCAAGAACGCGAAAGCGGCATTCGGACTGTTGTTTCGGAGAACTCGCGCAAACTCGATCGTATAGTTGGCGGTTATGGCGCGGAGTTCCGCGTCTGATACTGAGCCGGTATATGTCCCCAGGCAATAGACCGCCGCGTCCTGACCCGAAAGTGCATCCGTGAGCGCGGAACAGTCCGCGAAGTTTTGATGCAGAACCTCTTTCAACTTAGGGTGCGAGATGCCCAGTTTCTTGCGGCCAATCGAAGTCACGCTTTTTACGGCGGAGTTATCGAGCGCATAACGAAGCGCGTAGCCGCCGACCATTCCAGACGCGCCCACAATGACGAGACGCTTTTGGTCGACAGTGGGAACGCTCATCGACGCGCTCGAAACCACCTTGTTGGTCGCTGTCATGACAGAATGCGCTCTTCGATCCAGTCCACGTACAGCAGGCGCTCCGCAAACAGCCATGCGCCGTCTTGCTTCACGAAGGTGTCGTAATAGCGGAGCGCCGCGATCATCAGCTGTCGCTTGTTACCGTCGACAGTGAGGTGATGGGGCATGCAATAGGTTTCCCCTGTGCCTCGGTCGTTGGCGAGCGTGAGGATCGTGGTCTGCCCAAGGAAGTGCATGGTCGCGGCATACTTGCTCAGATCTGCAAAGACTGGAGCCAGCGCTTCAGGGGAGTTCAGTTCCTGTGAAGGCTTCGGGTCTTTAGCGTTCATGAACACGACGAAGTGAGTGTCGGCGGTAAAGAGCGCCATTTGACCTTTCGCATCGCGACGATCAGCACAGTGTGCATAAGCTTCAACGAGCTCGCGTATAGCGAGTCGATCGGCGGCTTCGTTGGGAGACATACTGACGTGCTTGCTCATAAACTCCCTCTTATTCGTTTTGTTCGGGATCACTCAAGGATGGCTTTTGGCTCAAGAAACGCCTCAATCCCGTATTTGCCATATTCGCGGCCGACGCCGGAGTATTTAAACCCGCCCCAGGGTGCCTGCGGATCGTCCGTCATGTTATTGATCACCACCCGGCCGGCCCGCAGCTGAGAGGCAACACGACGTGCGCGCTCAAGGTCGGTTCCCATGACGGCGGAGTGAAGACCGTATTTGGAGTCATTCGCAATGCAGATCGCTTCATCTTCGGAGTCGTAGGCGATCACACTGAGCACAGGGCCAAAAATCTCTTCTTGGGCGATCGCCATGTCATTCTTCACATTGATAAACACGGTAGGCTTCACGAAGTAACCCGCTTCGAGACCTTTCGGGCGACCTTCTCCGCCGACGAGCACTTCCGCGCCCTCTTCAATGCCTTTGCGGATGTAGGACTCCACACGTTCATACTGTTTTTGCGACACCATTGGTCCGACGGCAATGCTGGGATCAGCCGGATCGCCGACGGTAAAAGCACGCATCCCATCCTGTATGGCCTGCTTCACCTCGTTGATCCGGCTTTGGGGCACGAGAAGGCGCGTTCCGGCGGCGCAAGCTTGACCGCTGTTCAAAAAAGCCAAGATAAGAGCCGATGGGATGGCCTTGTCGAGTGCGGCGTCATCCAGCACGATGGTGGGCGACTTTCCGCCCAACTCGAGCGTGACACGCTTCATGGTTGCCGCGCCATCGCGCATGATGGTTTCACCCACGGCGACCGAACCAGTGAACGAAATTTTTGCGACGTCGGGATTGCGAACCAATTCGGCGCCGACGGTAGTGCCGAGGCCTGTCACCACGTTGTAGACACCCTTTGGTAGCTCGGCCGCATTCAAACACTCGACCATCAGCCTCGTCTGCAGCGAGCTCATCTCGCTCGGCTTGATGACAACCGTACAACCGGCCGCTACGGCCGATGCCAGCTTGAGGCAAATGAACAGTGCGTTCGCGTTCCAAGCTGTAATCAGACCGGCGACGCCGACAGGTTCCAGCGTGACTGTCGTCTTGCCCCAACTTTGTTTCAGTGGCAGTTCTTGAAGTCCCTTCTCAGCCGCTGCAAAAGCGTTGGCACCTGACTCCACAATAAGCCGGGCGAAGCGGGCGACCCCGCCGTACTCCTCAACCATCACGGCCGTTAGATCGTCGATGCGTGCTGAGACAGCTTCGTGTAACCGGCGCAAGTAGCGCGAGCGCTCTTCCTTCGTTGTCCGGCTGAATCCGGCGAATGCGCGCTTGGCCGCCGCTATAGCGCGTCTCGTATCATCCTCATCGCCTAGCGTGACGCGGGCGATTACTTTCCCGTTGGTCGGTTTGATAATGTCCATGACTTCGCGGCCATGGGATTCAACGAACGCTCCATCAATGTAGTGTGTCGTTATGGTTTTAATCGTGTCTTTCTCTGTGATGGTTGCCATCGCCTCTCCTGGTACGAATATTTACGGTGTTCGTACTGCTTGGAATGCAAGCCAAATTCCGTGACAAGCTATGGCCTCACCCTCCTACATCATTGCCAGATAAGCACTTAGGCAACAGGAAATGTGTTTGGGTGCGGCATGAAATTGTCATTGTCAGTCTGTTGACAGCGCTTTTGATCGGCATTGAGTAGCGCCTGTGAGGAGAGTCTCTTGGCCTTGTCGGCGTGGCTTTTTCGGCTCAATGATTTGTCTCGAAGGCGATCCGCTCTGCGGCCTTAAGTCAATGTGTGAGGGGAATCTCTTTTCGGAACGGTTGCCATATCGCTTTATCGACCGACTGAATCTCCCGAAAACGACACCTGAACGATACTGGCCAATGCCTGTATGGCGCGAGTGCAAGCTTCGTGAACTTGGGAAGCTGAGCAGCCGAGAAGAAGAGCGCACTCGCTTTCCCGGTAGCGCTCCAGAACACGCATTACGAAAACAAAGCGCTCGAAGTCTGCAAGCCT